>OGHL01001949.1_pt1 | contig 11017 bp, 12 predicted proteins | sample 1571391 | NCBI WGS metagenome assembly OGHL01 (sample SAMEA2581948, study PRJEB24529) | metagenome | biome: Human gut stool | place: China | collected 2011 | reverse complement strand
AAAACTGGGCCTATATGGAAAGCACCGCCGATGGCTCACGGCGGGGCGGGCTGACGGGCTCGCTGGCACTGCGTTGGACGCGCCGCGCTCCCAATATGGCAAAAGCCGCTGTCAGCGGCTTTTGGGGTGTCCTCCCCTTGATTACCTAATGAGCCAGCGAACAGCCCGGTCAAGGCTCAGCCAGTGCGCGCACTGGCTGACTCCGCGCATGATTGCGCCAGCAATCGTGCGGCCTTGACAGGGGTGGGCGGTGGCTCATACTCCCCAAAGGGGAGACACCCCCTGTTGTCGGGACTTTACCGGGTAGGACGATGTACCGGGGCACGGCTGCGCTGTTTGCCCATCTCCAGATTTTTCTCAATGGAGCGCCCAAACTGCTTACTGGTATCCTGAATATTATCGAGAGCCTGTCGGCACTCCTGCGGTTCCCAGCCCTCATAGAGAGCAGCGAGGTTCGACATATCCGGCATAGGCCGTTCAATCCCGTATCTGCGGCAGAGGATATAGGAAATGCTCTGTGCGTCCAACTCACACTCGCCGCGGTCATAGCTGGCATTGGCGCCCTTGGCATGGAAACGGCTGTGGGCTACCTCGGCGGTAATCGCCGCAAAGGCTTCGTTGTCGGGGTAGTCCGGGTTGATGGCCAGTTCCAGATTGGCCGAATCATAAAAGGCGGGCGCGGGAAGCTCCTTGTCAATGACCACCGGCACAACGGCATAATTCAGAACGGTGGTCAACGCCGCCTCCATTTCCTTACTGTCATTCTGCAAGGTGATCCGGGAAATATCCCGGCCCTGCGTCTGCTTGATGTCATAGGCATCCGCCAGCGTATAACCGCGCCCCATAGGAGAGCGGGCAAAAATTTTCACGCCGTTGTTCTTCTCGCTGTCCATAACGGAACGGTTCAGCGTTTTCCAGCGGTCACGGGTTCCGAACACGGTGGCCTCCGGGTTCCCAAACATCACCAGCGCGATATTGCCGGCGCTGTAAGAGGGGTTGTCCCCCTGCATCTCCAGATAGCGGGCGTATGCTTCGGGATTGCTGGTGATCTCCGTGATTCCGGCGTCCTGCATCGCCGTAGTATTTTCCCTCTCGGCCTGCTGAGCTTCTTTCCACTTCGTATCGTTTTCGGCCTTACGGCTCACGATCTGCTCCAGATTTGCCATACAAAAAATTCCTCCTGTTATCTTGATTTCTGCTGTGTGGGCTGGGAACGCTGCTTCGCCTGACCGTCCCGCATCCCCGCAGCGGTTTTCTGCAACACAGCCAATCGGCCTTTTACCGTGGGAATATCGCTGATTTTCTCAGCCGTATCAGTAGTCCTCGTCGTCTGGCTCATTCTCGATACTGTCGAGCCATTCCCGCGCTCTGGTGAGGAGTTCCCTTGTTGAGTGCGGGGTGCGTCTTTTTTTACGGTATCGTCCTCCTGCGTCTGCGTGGGGGCGGGATAGCCCCGGCGCTGCATGAACAGATTGACCGGGGATACAAAATCCGTATTGGTGACGAGCGCCACCACACCGTCATCCTCCTTTGTATCCCGGATCGCGGCAAAGAGGATATTGGGCTTGGCGTATTTGCGGAAGTCGTTCAAATCCTCGGCCTTGATGCAAAAGGTTTTCAATTCCTTGCCCTCCCGCAGCAGGCGCTTCATACTGGTCTTTCCCACCAGCTTTTTATTATCCTTCGCCAGAGCATATAAAAAGGCGGTCAGGTTTTTACAGCCTGCCGCCAACAGCTTGATGCTTTCCTCCGTCAGCTGGATGCTCTCCTTTACCATCAGGTCGGCCACTTCTCCACTTGCGTCCATTTTCTTTCACCTCCCGGTTTTCAAATATTCGATCAGATCCACCATCGTACACTGCGGGGCATACCGTACACAGCGGGTTATCAGCTGCTTGATGTGCCCCTCCCGCTGGGCATCAGGGAGCCGGTCAAAAAGGGCCACATCCCGGACAAGTTCAAAATAGTCCATCAAAACTACGCTTCCACGGTAGATGCCGCTTTCCATGTACTCCACATGAAGCAGCAGTGCCAGAACCGGCCAGCAGGTCTGTACCTCAAATAGGGCGAGAAACCCATTGGCGTCACTGCCTGCGGTGTAGACCTCGGACAGGGCCATCAACCGAAAGCGGTCTTTCCGGGCCAGAAAGAGATAATCGTTATGTCGGCTCTGCTCCAAAATCTCCAATTCTGCCTTTAGGCTGTCACGGTCAATGGGTTGGTACGCTGCGGTCAGCTCCAACACTTTGCTCAGGTCTGCTTTTATCAGCTTTTTCATGGTCGCTCCTTTCCTTTGAAATTTCCATCTGCGCCTGCACCGTTGGAATATCATCTTCAATGCGGGCGCACAGCTTCAGCTCCCGGCGCAGTACCCGCAGCCGTGCGGTGATCGTGCCGATCTCCTCGGAACAAGCTGTATCATCCGGGGCTTTTCGGCGCAGGCGGTACAAATCGGCCCGGCGGTCAGTCAGAGCGTCGATCTCCGCTTGCAGCGCCTCCTGCTGCATGGTCAGCTGCTCCACACTGTCGATGCGGTTTTTGTAAAGATAAAAGAACTGCTCTTGGTAGCGGTCAAACTTAATGGCCTCTGCCCGTGAGACTGGGGTCTTGCGCCGGGATGGCGGCTTCCTCAGCAGATAAAGATATTTCAGGTACAGAAGCCGGAAGCCCCGTGCGCGGCCTGCCTTTAATGGCAAACGGCCTTTCACACGGTAGCACCGCCCATAGGGGAAATACCGCTGCGGCAGGATAGGGGTATGGTCGCTGATTGGCGGCGCTGTGCCGATGCGGCTCTCCGTAAGACGGGAGAATATCTCCGCCTCGCTGTACCCGGCCCCCAGCTTGTCCAGCCGGAGAAATCGCGCACCGCCCAGCGGCTTGACCGCCGCATGGGTTACTTGGGGATACCGCTTGACTTGATAGCCCATTTTCACCAACTCTCCCCAAAAAGAACGCATGGTGTAGGCGTTGGCGATGGCGGTGTCTATGTCCGCACGGGCCAGCCCCCGGAAATTGGGCTTCCCCGCCTTTTCTGCCTCCCACTCGGCACGGCTGACGGATGGCTCACTGGATTCAATAATCGACAAGCCATGCTCCAGACAGATCGCATCCGATGTGCCCCGGATACCCACCCCTGAGCCGCCCAGCAAGTCCGAAATACGGTCACGGTACATGGAACCGTCCACAAAGGACACGCTGTTGAATACGATATGTGAATGTAGGTGCGCCTTGTTCAAATGCGTGGACACCACTACTTCGTATTTATCCGCCAAAAGCCGCTGTGCCAATTCGACGCCGATGGCGTGGGCCTGCTCCGGCGCGACCTCACCGGGGGCAAAGGACTGAATCACATGATAGCCCTTGCGTTTGCGGCTGGTCTTGCCCCAGCGGCGCTTGGTGTCCATCATGTCTGCGTAGGCGGTTTCCCGGTCACAGTTCAGCGCAGTTTCAAAGCAGTCCTGCTCGGTCTTATCCCTGTTCATGGCGTAGTCCAGCACCGTTTCCAGAGAGGTCTTTTCCTCGTCCTGCGTATAGCCCAGGCACCTGTCCAATCGGCTATGAATGACAATGATCTTCGTATACGCCATTCAAAGCCGCTCCCGCACCAATCGTGTGGCCTGCCGCACCAGATGCAGCGCTTCCGTGATCTCGTCACCGGTGGCTGCGCCCCTGGCGTTGGCTTGATGGGCCAACTGGTTGATGTTATTCCCGATGGCGGACAGCGCCCGAAGCAGGTCGGCATAGGCATCGGGGGGACGGGGCCGGAGATTTACGCCCATAATGAGCTGCCGTACCAACGGCTCCTTTTTCAGCCCGGTCACTTCTGCCTGTCGGCACAGGTGCGCGTACTCCGCGGCGTTCAGGCGAAGCGTCATTGTTTTATATGGCTTTATCGGCTTGTTCCCCCTTTCGGATAGACAGATTGTTTTTCTCTCGCACTTTGCGGGTTTGCGGAACGGTGTGGCCCGCTTCTCGCTCTGACCAATAGTCCGGGTGATACTGCTGGATGATTCGGTTGATTCCTTCTTCAAACTTTGCCGGGTCGCTGATTCGATCCGGCAGCGTCCACATCCCACGATCCAGCAGTTCACGAAGCACCACCTGCTCACAGCAATCCTCTTCAAACCAAAGGCAGCCGTTTTCACGAAAGCCGCATTTACGCGCGGCGACGGACAGCTCAAGATAGGCGGGCCATTCCGCCATGATGCCGCCGTGGCCGGGTGTTGTGATGAGGTGGATACCGGGATACAGCGTTTCAAGAGCCTGTATTTCGCCCCATGGCGAATAGTCGGTTTGCACAGGGACATCACTCTCCTTGTAAAAAATAATGCGTCTCGATTTGAGACACATTTCGACGGACGGCACGGGGTTTTAGGGGTACGCCCCTAACCAGCGGAATTTTGATGTCAAAATTCCATGCTGGCTGGGACAGTGGCGCAGAGCGCCGCTGTCCTACCGTGTCGGGGAATATTTCTTTTTAATCGTGTGGTTTTCCTTTTGGGGATGCTGTTTCTTAGGAGCGAGAGTAGGCACCTCCAGCATATCCGCGTCGTCCAAGCAGTCCAACAGGGCATCCACTTGACCTTGATCCGAATGTTCACGCTCTTTAGCCGCTACCGTGTAGCCCTGCATCAACTGTCCGTTGATGGAAAAGCGGCTCTTATGCTCTGCCGGGATCGGCGGGCATATCTCAATAAACAGGTCAGCGTAGGCTGCAATACGGCCTTGCAGATATTTCTCCATAGACGCTCTATCCCGGAAAATTTTTCTGTCCTGACCGGCTATCTTCCAGCCATCGCCGGAATAGTCCGGGTTATGCGGCGTGTTGAATGTAACTGACCATGTGAGTTCCCATGATTTCGGGACAGATTTTTCCAGCGTCCTATCCCATTCGGTGTGTTCATACTCGCGCCATGAAAAGCGGTACACCATATTGCTCATTTCATGGTTGCCATATTCACTGACCGTCCATCGGTTTGAAGTATGAGGCGTAGGTGGCATTTTGACATATTCCAGCGCCTTCATATACTGCTGGGTCTGCTGGGCCTGTTTTGACCATGCTTCCACTGCGGCATCAATACGCTGACATAGTTCTTTTTCACGGACAATACTCTCGGCTTTGCGTTTCAGCAATTCATCCACGCTGCACTCGGTTAATTCATAAAAACCATCGCGGCCGCGTTGAAAACTGATGTACTCTCGGACTTCCAACTCCCGCCCCGGCTCTAAACGGCTGTATCCCATGACACACCGCCTATCTCACCGGAACGGACTTTTTGCGTTCAGCTTTCTTTTCAGAAATATGTGCTTTCGGCTTCTCCGCTGGGGATACTGCGGCATCCGCATCGTCCAGACAGGCCAGCAGGTCATCAACGGCCTTCTTGTTGGGTTCTTCCTTGTCCGGGGGAGCCAGCGTGTATCCGGCTGCCAAATAGCCGTTGATGCTGAACATCCGTCTGCACTCATTGGGGACTGGCGGGGAGATTTCCCGGAACAGGTGGCAATACAGGTCAAACCGGCCTTGAATATAATGCTGTGCGGCCTCCATACTGGGATATTTTTTCTTGTCCTGCCGTGCGACATAGATACTATCTCCCCAATAATTCCGATAGTTGCTGTCTGGCTGCTTGGGGGCGTTGTAGATGATGCCCCAGCTGACGAGGTAAACATCGGCGGCCTTTTCATAGGAAATTTTATACCGCATTTTATAGGTGCGGTTGCTGATCTCCCATATCCCGTTTTTGTCCTGTTTCCACTCATTGGAGGTATGCTCGACCTCTGGCGTATGCAGATATTCCAGCGCCCGCTCCAGCAGCATCGTCTGTGCGGCCTGTTCATCCCACGCCGCCGCAAGTTTTTTCAGCTGGGCGTACAGTTCCTTTTCCAGCGTAATGCTGGCCTCCTTGCGCTGTGTGACTTCCGCGCTCGTCAGCGTGACCAGCGGGGCGATATGAGGGCCGGCCCGCCAATCGTTGAATGAAATGTTATGCTGGATCGTCATTTTCTGGCCGGGCGTAATACCGTCCTGATATGCGTTCAAATAATAAAAGCTGTCCTTACTGTCCTTTTCGGGCATGGACTCAACACCTCCTATCTGGCCGGAGTGTCCGGCCTCTTTTTCGTTTTGGGCTGCCAGCCCTTTTGCAAGCGATGTTCCATCGAAATAACGTGGTACAATTCCGCCTCACTTTTGGGGCAACAGCGGAAATTCCGAATAGCTCCATATTCAAAGAAAATTTCTTCCCGCTGCTTTCTGTACTGCTCCATCGGCATACGAAATTTCTCCCCGGAGTAAAAAGTAAGCTCCACATCCTCAAAGGGGATAGCGGCTTTTATGACCCGCTGTACTTGTTCCCGGTAATTCAGCTTCACAACATGACCCATAGGCGCTGTGCCGCGCCGCCCGCTGATAGTGACGCGATAGGCTTCGATGCCATCGGGCATATCCGCATAGTGTGTCCAAATCTTATACCCGTCGCTGTCTCGGAGAAAGACATCCCGTTCCAGCACACACCATGTCCCGTTAGGGCGAGACATGAAGTAGAATATCCGTTCATCCATATAGGGGCTGTTCAGTGCGTCACGCAGTTTCTGAGCATCCAGTTCAAAATCTTTTCTGTAATGCTGCGTATTCCGGGACACCACTTCGTCCAGAAACGCGATCAAACTGATTTCTTTTCCCATAACGCACCTCATCGAATCGGTGCAGGACGGCGGGGTGCGGCTTTATGGAGCAGCTTTCGCTTGGGCGGCTGTTTGACCGGGGATAGCCATTTGGCTTCAAAATCAGCCAGCGTCATACGCTCGACACAGGATTGACCTTCAAAATCGCCGGGAGACAAATCGAGATAACCATTGGGTGGGATGGGAACGGGGCTTGCAGTCAGAACGGTGCCGAAATGCTCCACCGTGATATGCCGGGCAAGCAGGCAAGGCTGGCTCCAATCCTGTTCACTGGTCTGCATATCGTAGGCATACACGCCTTTGGGGATGGTGGCTCGGTCTACTCGGAGGGTAGTGAAAAGGCCGGGGATGCCTAAAATCTCCACGGCCTCATAGTGTTCTTTCCGGGCGTCAACTGCGCTCATAGGCATTTCTCCTTTTTGTTCGCTGTTTTTTCTGTGTAGGCGGCGGCAGTTCTTTCGGTGGGTCGATACCGTCGATCAGTTCTGCGGCGGTATTACGGATCAGTTCTAATGACGCCTTCAGCTGCGATAGATCCTTTCCGTGGCTCCATCCGGCCACATAGCCGAAAGAGTAATCAGCGGTATCAATCCCGAAATGCTGACAGACTACATAAGCCACGCTTTCAGCCTCCATTTCCCGGACAAAGCGCCGCTTGCGCTGTGGTGGTGTTTCACCGTCACCGTCCTCTATTGGTGCATGGAGTTTAGCGTGGCTGACCTCATGGATCATGGTTTTGATGGTTTGTGCTTGGCTCATGTCGGGCTGGACAAAAATGCGTTGTTCCACAAAATTGCAGCAGCCATAGGCATCGCTGGGGAAACGCTCAATGTGGATGGGATAGGGGGAAATGCTGCGGATCGCGGCCACCATACTCTCGTATTGCGCTACATCGCCGGTCAGCTTTTTGGCGATTTCCGGCAGCGGTTTCCCCTCTGTCTGGCTTATATCGAACACGGTGACTGTCCGAAAGCTCATGCGCTGTACCCACTGGACTGATTTGCTGGATGAACCGTCCGGGGCGGTTTCCTCCACTTCTTCTTGCCTGCGATAAGGACAGGGGGCGAGGATGGCGATGCCATGCTCGCCCCGCTTGACCTGTCGGCCAAAATTCTTTTTCCAGTCACCGTATCCGGCTACCTGAGAAGCACCGGGACACTGCAACAAAATCAAAAGAATATTGCCGAAGCTGTAACGGTGGAATTTAGACATGGTACTGAGATATGCGGCATACTGCTCACTGTTGAACAATTCCGTGATGCCCGTTTCCAGCTGGTCAGTGAGTTTCTGCACCTTTTCCATTCGCTCCTGATAGTCTATCTATCACCACCTCCTGTCGAAATGTGTCTCATTTTGAGACGCAAAAACGCCCTTACGGGCGTCAGCGTTCCCGGTCGGGCTTTTTCCGATGGCGGGAAAATTTTTCTTTATCACGATGGCCGGGCGGTAAATCGCGGGCCGCTTCTCTGGCTCTGGCAATCATATCTGCTCTGGCGGCCTGTTTATTGCTAAAATAATTTCCGAAATTGAAGTCTTGAAAGCCGGAATGTGCATAGGCTTTCCATGTCACATAGGGAGATACATCCTTCGGATTATAGGCGAGGACGATTTCGACCTCGCCCACCCGTAGACTGTCGATCACGGTATAGCCTTGACAAACTCGTTTTTCTTCCATTTCTGCTTACCTCGTCGGTGTAGGAGGCTTTTTAGCCGTACCGCTCTTTTCTGCATCTCTGGCCTTCTGCCGCTCGATGGCGCGCTTGCGGAGATCCAGCGCTTCAAACATGGTGCGCTTGACCGTAGCAACCGTAGTCCCCTCATCCGGGAAATAGGGACGGAGTTCGTCATCCTGAAAAGTGACCTTCAACGGAGGATTGACCTCTCGTTTGGTAGGTGCCACCGATTTCTCGATTTTCTGCGGAGTGAGCGTACCGGCACGGCTTTCCTCCTTGAGTTTGGTCGCCTCAGTCTTAGAGGGGACTTTACCGCCCTCTTTCTCGATAGCGTCAACAAGGGTTTTCTGCTCGGCAGGTTTCATGTGAGAAATTTGTTCGGCAGTGTCCAACGGAAGCTCCTTCTTGTCCACCATCTTTTTCAACGGCTCCTCCAGCTGATTGACGCGCATCAAACGCTGCACACTGGCACGGCTCATGCCCAAATCTTCACCAACCTGCTCATCACTACGCTTCATCGGCGCTTTGCCTACCAGAATGTCCGCCTTAGAACGGCGGCCAGCCTTGCGTTTCAAAGCGTCCATTTTCATCTGCGCGGCGCGGGCCAATTCAGAGATGGGAATGTCCTTGCGGTGGAGGTTGCCATCTACACACTGGATTTGTGCGTCATCCTCGTCCACACGCTCGATCAGAACAGGGATGGGGTAATTCAGCTGTGCGCCGATGTCATGGCGGCGATGACCGGAAATAATTTCAAGTCCGCCGTTGCGGCCGGGGCGGCAGAGGACGGGTTCACGGATACCGTAGTTTTTGATGGACTCAAACAGGTCTTTATAGTCCTGTGTCTCACGGTTCACCGTAAAGGGGTGATCCAGAAAGTCCTTCAGATATGCTGGATGAACGGCCATACTGTAAATTTCTCCCTCGTTAGGGATGGGCAGCTTGAAAAAATCAGCTTCGGCAGGGGCATCCAGCCGATCCTCAAACACCTTGGTCACAGCAGAGCCTTTTGGCCCATCTGCGGTACGGGTAGCCGTAGTAGCATCCTTCGGCTGTTCCGGCGATTTCTGCGTCACCGCCGCCTTGGCCGGTTCATCGGGCTTTTTAACCTCGTCAGGCTTGGTGGAAGCGGCGGGAACATCAGCGGGCTTATCAGCCTTGACCGCCTTATCGTCCCTGGCGGGTTCGGCGGACTTCTTCACCTCGTCGGGTTTAGCGGGAGTAAGCGGAGCCGCAGCGGGCTTGCCATCCTTGGCTGCCTTATCGTCCTTGGCAGGTTCGGCGGGTTTCTTCACCTCGTCAGCTTTGGCGGGAGCGACCGGAGCCGCAGCGGGCTTGCCATCCTTGACCGCCTTATCGTCCTTGGCGGGTTCGGCGGACTTCTTGCTCTCGTCAGGCTTAACGGGAGCAGACGGTGCAGCGGCGGGCTTGCCGTCCTTGATTGCCTTATCATCCTTGACAGGCTCGGCGGGCTTTTTCACTTCGTCAGGTTTGGTGGGAGTGACCGGGGCCGCAGCGGGCTTGCCATCCTTGGCCGCCTTATCGTCTTTAGCGGGTTCGGCAGACTTCTTCACCTCGTCAGATTTGTTGGGTGTGACCGGCGGCACAGCGGGCTTGCCATCCTTGGCTGCTTTATCGTCTTTGACAGGCTCGGCGGGCTTCTTGCTCTCGTCAGGATTAACGGGAGCAGACGGTGCAGCGGCAGGCTTGCCATCCTTGGCCGCTTTGTCATCCTTGGCAGGCACAGCGGGCTTTTTTACCTCGTCCGGCTTGGTGGGCGAAACGGCAGCTTTGGCAGGCTGGGTCGGAATGACCGGTGCCTTGGCCTCTTTAGACGGTTCAGCCGGTGCGGGAGTGGGCGGTGCTCCGGCAACAGGTGTCCGAAACGCACCAATCAGCGGGTTTTTCTTTTCGTTGGACATTGATTTACCTCCATATTCAAGTTTTATGTCGAAAAATGTGTCTCAATTTGAGCCACATTTTCAACCAAAATCAAAGGCCGAAGTCGTGTTGGACTTCGGCCTGATAGTAGTTATTCATGGTCAGCGGGGCGTTGAACAGCGTGGTGAGCAGGTATGCGCGGATATTACGGACTTGTGTGGTATTGCGGCGCAGACACTCAAACACATAGACCATCAGCGAGTAGTCCAGCCGGTAGAAGCGGGCTTGCACCTGCGACAGCGGTATGTTTTCTCCGCCGATCCGTACCGTTGACTGTGTGGAACACATCACATCCGCCATCAGTCCCACGACCTCATCCACATCATCGGCATTGAACTGTTGACAAAGAAATGGGTACTCGATATTCTTTTTGATCTCTCTCAGATACTCACTTCTATCCATCCATCCCGGCTGCTCGGCGGAAGGCAATGGATGGATAGATTGATTTTTATAGCTGAAATCAGTTTGATTAGATTCAATATAATTACCGTCTGATTTTCCGAAGTCTGCACTTCGGAAAAACGGAAGTCTTGACTTCGGATTATCGGAACTCTTGACTTCTGTTTTTCCGACTTCTTGACTTCCGATTTTCGGAAGTCTGGGAGTCTCCTGCGGCGCAAGGGGTTCAGCGGTTATCTGGCGTGTGGTGAAGCGCTTGACATAGATTTTTGTCGGCCTACCTTGGCCCTGTTTCACACGCTCGATCAACCCGCAGCCTT
>OGHL01001944.1_pt1 | contig 11028 bp, 11 predicted proteins | sample 1571391 | NCBI WGS metagenome assembly OGHL01 (sample SAMEA2581948, study PRJEB24529) | metagenome | biome: Human gut stool | place: China | collected 2011 | reverse complement strand
ACCGTGACCACGGCGTTGGGGCCGTCACGGCCCACGGTGACGGCGACGCTGCCGCCGTCCTTATTGTACTTGATGGCGTTGTCGCAGAGGTTGAAGACCGTCTCGGTCAGCAGGCGGCGGACGCCAGGGACCGTAACGGCCTCGCCGGTGACGGTCATGGTGATCTGGCGCTGCTGCGCGGCGCTCTCCAGCGACTTGACCGTGTCGGTGCAGAGGGAGAGCAGCTCCACCGGCTCGGGGGGCAGGCTGCCGCCCTCGTCCAGCTCAGACAGGCGGAGGATATCGTTGATCAGCGTCACCAGGCGCTGGGCCTCGCCGCGGATATGGCCCACGAAGCGGGGCACATCGTCAGGCCGGACCATGCCGTTCTCCAGCAGCTCGGCGCTGCCGATGATGCCCTGAAGCGGCGTTTTCAGCTCGTGCGAGACATTGGCGGTAAACTCGCGGCGGCTCTGCTCGGCCAGCTCGCGATCGGTGATATCGAAGGCCAGGAGGGCCGCGCCGCCCTTTTCGCCCGCCGTATCGATGCGGCTGATGTCAAACTGCCAGAGGCGACCGCCGCGTTCGCTGCGCAGTTCGCTGTGGCCCTCGGCCATAGCCTGCGCGATGGCGGCATCTAGTTCGCGGCTGCGGTCGACGACGAGGAAATCCTGCCCCACGCAGCTTGCATTTGCACCGAACAGGCGCTGCGCGGCCGGGTTGATGCTGAGGACATAGCCCCGGTCGTCCAGCAGGACAAGCCCCTCGCGGAGGCTGCCGGTGATCTGGGTGAATTCGTCGGTTCTGCGCTTCAGCTCGCGCAGCTGCGTGGTGATCTGCTTATGCTGGCGGCTGATGCGGCCAAGGAGGGGCGAAAGCTCTTCATAGGCATCGTTATCGAGCGGATGATCGAGGTCGAGGTTATTGAGCGGCTCGACGATGCGGCGCGAGAGACGGCGGGCAAAGATGGCCGAGAGGACAAGCGCCGCGATCAGCACGGCGAGGATCGGCTGGAGCATGCCGAGCAGGAGGACGCCGACCGTCGCGCGGCTGCGCGAGATGCGGAGCACCGTCCCGTCGGAGAGGCGCGTTGCGCGGTACATGGTTTTTTCCAGGAAGGTGGTGGAATAGCGGACGCTCTCGCCCGTGCCGGCTTCCAGCGCCTGCTGCACCTCGGTACGTTCGGCGTGGTTTTCCAACTGCGCAGCATCCGTATCCGTGTCGTAAAGAACCGTGCCGTCGGCGGCGATCCAGGTGAGGCGGAAGCGGCTGGCGTCGACCTGGCGAAGCCCCGCTTCGCCGTCGGTCTCGGTCAGGACGGCGGCAAGGCCCAGCTCGTCTTGCAGCTGCGTCTCCTGCACGCCGGCAAAATATCCATAGAGGCAGCCCCAAATGATGATCAGGCTGGCAAGGAGCACCGTCCCCGCGACGAGCAGGATGGAACGGAAGATCTTTTTGGTCATGTCTGCGCCTCCCATCGGTAGCCGACGCCGCGGACGGTCTCGATGCGCTCGCCATAGGAGCCGAGCTTCTGCCGGAGCGTCCGGATGTGCATGTCGACGGTGCGCGTCTCGCCGCAGTAATCCGTGCCCCAGACCTGCTCCATCAGCTTCTCGCGCGTCCAGGCGACGCCGGGATGCGACAAAAAGAGCTTCAGCAGCTCGAATTCCTTATATGTAAGCTCCACGCGCGCACCGTCTGCCGAGACGGTATGCTCGTCCAGATTGACAAACAGGCCGCCCGTTTTCAGCAGGTGTTCGACGGCCTTCGGCTGGACGCGGCGGAGCACGGCCTTGACACAGGAGACCAGCTCCATGACGCCGAACGGCTTCGTCAGGTAATAGTCCGCGCCGAGGTCGAGGCCCTGAATTTTATCATACTCCGCGCCGCGGGCCGTCGCCATGACGACGGGGATCGCGGCCATGCGCGCGTCTGCGCGGATGCGGCGCAGCAGCTCGATGCCGTCGATCCCCGGCAGCATCACGTCCAGCACGACCAGCTCCGGCAGCGCCGCACCCTGCAAGGCATCCCAGAAGGACGTGCCATCCTCGAAGCCGCGCGCTTCAAAGCCTGTGGACTGTAAGGCGTATACCTCGATGTCGCGGATGCTGGCGTCATCCTCCACACACCAGATCATGCGTCCCCCTCCTTGTGTACACCGGTCACGGAGAAGATCACCCATTCAGCGATGTTCGTCGCGTGATCCCCGATGCGTTCAAAATATTTGGCGATCATCAGCAGGTCGAGCGCATATTCGCCGTCGGACGGCTCCGCCGCGATCTTTTCGATCAGCTTATGCTTGACCTGATCGAAGTAGGCATCGACGGTATCGTCGTCGCGGACGACCTGCTCTGCCAACAGTATATCACGTTTTACGAAAGCATCAACACTATCTGTGACCATTTTTATCGTGGCGCGGGCCATTTCGCGCATGAGTTCGCTGTCCTCCGGGCCGCGGCCGGCCAGGAACGTGACGATCTCGGCGATATCTTCTGCCTGATCGCCGATGCGCTCCATATCCGTGATCATTTTCAGGGCTGCGGAGATCTGCCGCAGGTCGCGCGCGACCGGCTGCTGCTGGAGCAGCAGCTTGAGGCAGAGGGATTCGATATCCCGCTCCTTCTGGTCGATCTCCGCGTCCAGCGGCGCGACCTGCTTTGCGAGGCGCACGTCTCCGTCCGCCATCGACTTGGCGGCCAGTGCGATGACCTCTTCACAGCGCGCGCCCATTTCGATCAGTTCTCTGTTCAGCAGCGCAAGCTGCTCGTCAAACCGGCTTCTCATCATCCAAACCTCCCCGTGATATAGTCCTCGGTCTTCTTCTCGCGCGGCTGCGAGAACATTTGCTCCGTTTCGCCGTATTCCACCAGCTCGCCGAGCAGGAAGAAGGCGGTATTGTCCGAGATGCGGACGGCCTGCTGCATGTTGTGCGTGACGATGACGATGGTATAGTGCTCTTTGAGCTCCATGGCCAGTTCCTCGATCTTCGAGGTGGAGATGGGGTCGAGCGCGCTCGTCGGCTCGTCCATGAGCAGCACCTCCGGTTCGACGGCCAGCGCCCGCGCGATGCAGAGGCGCTGCTGCTGCCCTCCGGAGAGGCCGAGGGCGTTCTTTTTCAGGCGATCCTTGACCTCGTCCCAGATGGCCGCGCCGCGCAGCGAACGTTCGACGATCTCGTCGAGCTTTGCGCGGTTGCGGACGCCATGCGTCCGCGGGCCGTAGGCGATGTTGTCGTAGATGCTCATGGGGAAGGGATTCGGCTTCTGGAATACCATGCCGATCTGGCGGCGGAGGCCGCTCACGTCCGTGCCGGGCGCGTAGATGTCCTGCCCGTGGAACGAGACGCTGCCAGTGATCTTCACACCGGGGACGAGGTCGTTCATGCGGTCGAGCGTTTTGAGGAACGTCGACTTGCCGCAGCCAGACGGGCCGATGAGGGCCGTGATGCTCTTTTCGGGGATGTCCATGCAGATATTGGTCAGCGCCTGATGGCTGCCGTACCAGAGATTCAAATCATTGACAGAAATGATACTGTTCATAGTGCGTTCTTCCTCCTGAAATAGCGGGATACGAGGCTTGCCGCCAGATTGATGAGCAGCGCGAGCACCATCAGAATGGCCGCGATGGCAAAGGCCACGCCGAACTCGCCCTGCTCCTTCGCGTAGACGTAGAGGGCGACCGTCAGCGTTGCGCCCGCGCTGTGCAGGCCGCGCCAGATGCCGTTCAGCGCGTGGGCAAAGCCCGCCGTGAACAGCAGCGCCGCCGACTCGCCGAGGATGCGGCCGATGGAGAGGATACAGCCCGTGACCACGCCGTCGACGCAGCCGGGCATGACGACCGTCCGGATGACGCGCCATTTGCCCGCGCCGAGGCCGAACGCACCCTCGCGATAGCTCTGCGGGACGGTCTTGAGGCTCTCCTGCGTCGTGCGCATGACGGTTGGCAGGTTCATGATCGTCAGCGTCCATGCGCCCGCGATCAGCGACGTCCCGTTCTTGCAGAAGATCAGCATGCCGACAAGGCCGTAGATGATGGACGGGATGCCGGAGAGTGTCTCCGCCGCGTATTCGATGGCCGCGACGAGCTTTTTATTCGACGCATATTCGTTTAAGTAGATGGCCGCGCACACGCCGAGCGGCAGGACGAAGAGGATCGTCGCCATCACAAGATAAAGCGTGTTCAGAATGTCCGGCAGGATGCCGATGCGCTCCTCCAGATAGCTCGGCGCGGTGGACAGCAGCTCCCAGCTGATGTTTGGCACGCCCTTCAGCAGCACGTAGCCGATCAGAAACAGGACGAGCGCCGCAGTCAAGCCCGCGGAAATGTACATCAGGCTCCGCATCGTGCCGGTATAGATGCGCCGCCGGAGCGGTAATTTCTTCTGCATGTTATCGCTCCTTTCCGCGTTTTAAGAAGAAGTTCAGCGCCGCATTGATGAGCATGATGAACAGAAACAGCCCCAGCGCGATGGAGAACAGCGCCTGCCGCTGCAAGCCGCTGGAATAGGACATTTCGCTGGCGACCGCCGTCGTGAGGAAGCGGACGCTCTGGAACAGAGACGGCATATTGGCCGCGTTGCCCGAGACCATCATGACGGCCATGGCCTCGCCGATCGCGCGGCCCACGCCGAGCACGACCGCCGCGGCAATGCCGCTCTTCGCCGCCGGGACGGACACCTTGAAATATGTCTCGATGGGCGTGGCCCCGAGGGCCAGCGACGCATCCTCGTATTCGCGCGGCACTGCCTCGAGCGCCGTGACCGAGACTTTGATGATGGACGGCAGGATCATGACCGCCAGGACAATGATCGCGGCCAGCAGGCTTGCGCCGTCCGGCAGGTGGAACGCCTTGCGGATACCGGGCACGAGCACCAGCATCCCGACGAGGCCGTACACAACCGACGGGATGCCGGCTAGCAGACTCACCGCCGTCTGCATCACGTCCTTCACGCGCTTCGGCGCGAGTTTTGCCAGATACACCGCCGTCAGAAAACCGACCGGCACGCCGAGCACGATGGCCCCCGCCGTGCCGTAGACGCTCGTCAGAATGAACGGCAGGATGCCGTACTGCGGCTCCGCCGCCGTCGACGCCCACGTCTTCCCGAACAGGAAGGGCACGAGGCCGATCTTCCGGATGGCCGGGATACCGGAGACCACCAGATAGACCGTGATGATCAGCACGCAGCCGACCGCGACCAGACCAAACAGTAAAAACAGCGCATGGACGACGGTCTCAACAATATGTTTTCCTCGTTTCATCGCAATTTCCTCACATACGGCCAAAAAGGCGGCTATCCTGCCGCCTTTTTGATTTGCCTTTAGTTGACCGCCACAGCACCGGCCTTGCCGATCAGCTCCGCCTGGGCGGGATCAAGTGCGTAGTCATAGAACGCCTGGGCCGCTTCGCTGAGGGCCTCGCCGTCCTTCGTGACGAGGACGAACGGTCTCTGCACGACATAGCTGCCGTCCTTGACGGTGTCTTCGCTCGGGGCCACGCCGCCGACAGTCAGAGCCTTGACGGTGTCCTTGACTGCGGAGAGGGAGGCATAGCCGATGGCGTCCGGGTTCTGCGCGACCGTGGCGATCACGTCGCCGGTGGAGGTCAGCTCCTGACGGTACTGGCAGGCATCCTTGGTATCCGTGATGGACTCGAAGCCGTCGCGCGTGCCGGAGCCAGCCTCACGGCCGATCAGAACGATCTCAGCGTCGTTGCCGCCGACGTCCTTCCAGTTGGTGATCTCGCCGGTGTAGATCTTCGCGATGGTCTCGACGTCGAGGTCAGAGACGGGATTTTCCGGGTTCACAATGATGGCGATGCCGTCGAGGGCCAGGGTGGTTTCCTTCAGGCCGGAAGCCTTTTCCTCATCCTTCAGGGCGCGGCTGGAGAGTCCAATGTCGCAGCGGCCTTCGCTCACAGCCTGGATGCCGGAGCTGGAGCCGGTCGGGTTATAGGTGAACGTCACGTTGGGGTTTTCCGCCATGAAGGATTCGCCCAGGGCGCCGATGACCTTCTCCATCGAGGTGGAGCCGTCGGTCGCAACCGTGCCGCTCAGTTCCTTCTTGGTCGACGCGGCATCATCCTGCTTGTCTTCCTTTTCGGTGCTGGCGCTGTCGTCCTTCGCAGCGCTGTCGTCCTTTGCGGCGGTGTCTGCCGCGGTATCGTTCGAAGTAGTCTTTGCTGCACAGCCGGCGAACAGAGCCAGCGCGCACGTCAGCGCGAGCAGCAGTGCAATGATCTTTTTCATTTAGAATTTCTCCTTTGATTTTTATGTTCTTGACTTCCTGTCTACGGTTCAAAGGATACTGCTCGCGCGTAAAATGCAAAAGCGTTTCTTTGTAAAATCGACGTAAAAGAAAGTGCCCGCTCCAATGGAGCGGGCACTTGTATTTCAATACTCAGAGCGGTTTGGATTCGGGCGCGTCCGCCCCGGAGGGGGAGAAGGCATCGGTCTTTTCGAGGATCTTATCGATGGCGACAGAGGCCGCGCCGTAGAGGATGAGATCCTCCGGAACGGCGGAATAGCGGATGGTGAGATCGCGCCAGACCTCTGGCAGGAGGCGCTCTTTTGCGGATTCGCGGATGGCTTGCAGCATGACCTCTCCGCCGCCGGACATGACGTCGGAGATGACGATCTCCTTGGGATCGTAGATGTTCACAAGGTTCGCAACGCCGCAGCCGAGGCTGTGCCCGGTGTGCAGGACGGCAGAACGCGAATAGGCATCGCCCGCGTTCATATGACGGAAGATGACCTCGGCGGTGATCTTCTGTTCGGAGGTCAGGCTGCTCTCGGGATGCTCCGGCAGACCGGCCTGCACGTCGCGGACAAGCGCGAGCGCGGAGCAGTACATCTCCAGGCAGCCGCGGTTGCCGCAGAGGCAGCGCGGACCCATGGCGTTGATGGACATATGGCCGATCTCGCCGAAGATGCCGCGGTAGCCGCTGATGATCTTGCCGCCGATGACAACGCCCGCGCCAATGCCCTCACTGGCGAGCAGGTGGACGAGCACGTCGTCCCGGCCGATGTTGGCGCTGCGGCTCCATTCGCCGAGCGCACCGGCGTTTGCATCGTGCTCGACGAAGACGGGCTGCTCGAACGCAGCGCCGAGCTGCTTGCAGATGTCGATCTTCTCCCAGCCGGCAAACTCGGTCATGACGGCGATGCGGCCCTCGCGCCGGAGATAGGGTCCTGGCACCGCCACGCCGACGGCGCAGCAGCTGCCGTATTTCTGCATGAGGCTTCTGGCATCGGACACGATGCGCTCCAGCACGGCGGAGGCCCCGGCGGCGGGATCGAGCTTCTGATATTCCTTCTCCAGAAGCTGATTTTTGATATTGAAGATGCCGACGCTGTAAGAGCGGCGGGCGATTTTGATGGCGACGACATTGAACTTCTCCGCATTGATCCGGATGCCGATGGAGCGGCGGCCCAGATTGCCCTTCAGCGCACCCGTCTCGGAGACGACGCCGGAGGCGAGAAAGTCGTTGATGATGTTGGTGATGGTGGCCTGCTTCAGACCCGTCCTGCGGGAAAGCTCTGCCCGCGTCAGCACGTCCTCTCCGGCCAGGATGCGGAGGATGGAGAGGCGGTTGCTCTCCTGAATATCCAAGCTGTTTTTTCCGATCTTTCCCACGGCGCACACTCACTCCCATTTCCAGACATACCCGAACTATTTTAGCACAGTTCCGGCGGCGGCGCAACACCGAAAACGCATCACTCGGCGATGCAGCGGCGAAGGCCGCCCTCTGCAAAGCAGAGGCAGACAAGTGCGCAGAAGGAGAAATGCGCGAACAGGGCCAGCGGCAGGAGGAAGGGCGCGGTCAGCACGAGGAGGAGCGTAGACGCGGCGACAACGAGCAGCGCGGCGACATTTTGGCCGCTGCGGGCGAGGAGCAGGATGAGCGCGTTGTGGAAGACGACACCAAGCGGCAGATCGAGCTGCGCGGCAAGTGGGATGGCATACATGCTGAAGGAAAAGACCGCATAGATCCAGAGCAGCAGGAAAACCAGCAGCGGCACGCGGCCGGAGTCCGCCTGTGCGCAAACGTGTCCGCCGAAATAGCTGAGCGCAAGCCCGGCCAGCAGGATGCAGCCGGGGAGCAGCGAACGGCGGAAGCCGATCTTGATGTCACGGAAGAAGTCGCGGAAGATATGGACATTCTCTTCCCGCTGCATGCGGAGCAGGGCGCGGCTGAGCGCGGAGAGCGAGGCCGGAATCGTCACGACGGGGATGCAGCCGAGCAGAAAGGCCAGATTCAGCAGGACGAGATCGACCCAGTAGTTCCGGATGATTTGAGAGAAGGTTTTCATAAAAGACTCCGTGGGGGTCAGGCGGACGCACATCCGCCCGTCCGTTTTATTTTGGGCAATTGCGTGGCGCTGTCTTTTATTATAACACACAGGGCGGGTATGGCAATACCCGCCCTTTGAAAATAGGTATCAGTCGTAATTACTGCCGACGAGGACTTTAAGAGATTCGGAGGACATCTGCATCAGGATGGCATCCTTGAGGCGCTCGATCGGGAAGCGGTGCGTGAGGATGGGGGCAAGCTGGATGCGGCCGCTGTTGATCAGGTCGACGGCGCGCTGGTGCGTGTCCGGATTGATGATCGAGCCGACGATTGTCAGCTCCTTCTGGTAGACATCCTCGAGGCTGAGCGGATGCGTCGTGCCGGATTTCGGGACGCTGAAGAGCAGGACAGTCGTGCCGCGCTTGGTGGCGGAGAAGGCCTGCGCGGTGGCGATGGTGTTGCCGACGCACTCGATGACGACGTCCACGCCGTCCATACCGGTCAGCGCGCGGATGCGCGCGGTCAGATCCTCGTGGATCGGGTCAATCGCGGCGTTCGCGCCCAGCTGCAAGCCGATCTCCCGGCGGGTTTGCACCGGCTCGCTCAGCAGCACCTGCGACGCGCCGGACAGCTTCGCCAGCTGCACCATCAGCAATCCGATTGCACCGCCGCCGATGACGAGCACCGTGTCGCCGGTGCGGATCTGCGCGCGGTCGATGCCGTGGAGGCAGCAGGCCAGCGGCTCGGCCATGGCGCCGTACTCCAGCGGAAGCTCCGGATCGAGCAGGAAGCACTGCGCCTCGGGCGCATAGCAGAAATCGGCAAAGCCGCCGTTTTCATTCACGCCGATGGCGTGGAGGTTCGTGCAGAGCTGCTTTTTGCCACGGCGGCAGTAATGGCACTCGCCGCAGTAGCAATTGGGGTCGACGGCGACATGGTCGCCGACATGCAGCGTTTTGACCGCCGCGCCGACGGCGGCGACCGTGCCGGAGAGTTCGTGGCCGAGCACGACCGGCGGAATCACCTCCGCGGAGCCTTTGTCCCCGTGGTAGATATGGACGTCCGTCCCACAGACGCCGCAGGCGGCGACCTGAATCAGGACTTCGCGCGGGGCGAGCGGATGCTCCGGCATGTCCCGCGTTTCAAATGCACCGTTTCCAAGAAAATACGTTCCTCGCATCAGTTATTTCCCTCCATCACGCCGCGCAGCCAGCGAAGGGAGGCTGCGGCGTCCTGATCCAGTTTTTCTTCGTCCGCGCCGCCGGACAGATCGCGCCAGAGCGCGACGTCCTGGCTGACCTGCCCGCCCATGCGGACGAACGGCTCCATGACGACGTCGCCCGTGTAGCCGATGTCATGCAGCGCCTGTCCGATGGCGTGCCAGTCGAAGCGGCCATTCGGGCCGGGGCAGCGGCGGTTCGCCTCACCGACGTGGAAATGGCCGAGCAGCTTGCCGCTGCGGCGGATGGCGTCGGTGAGCGAGTCCTCTTCAATGTTCATATGGAACGTGTCCAGCATGACCTTGACGTTGGGCCGGTCGACCGCGCGGACATAGTCGATGCACTCCTGCGCGGTATTGATGAGATAGCCCTCGAAGCGGTTGAGCGCCTCCATGCCGAGCGTGATCCCGTGGTCGGACGCCAGATTGGCCAGGCGCTGCATGCGCCGGACGCTCCGCGCCGTGTCGGCGGCCTTATCGGTCTGCGGCGTACCGTGCGCGGGCCAATAGGAATAGAGCGCGCCGCCGAGCCGGTCGATCCCGGCAAGCTCCATCTTGCGGAACATATCGGCGTAGAAGCGGAAGGTCTGCTCGGCCTGCGCGTTATCCGCCGTGGCCAGATCGTGCTCCTTCCGGGGTCCGTAGCCGCCGGTGAGGGCCATGCCGTTGGCTCTGGCTGCGGCAGCCAGCTCGTGGAAGAACGCAGCGTTCTCGCGGTCGAACGCGCCGCAGGCGACCTCCAGCACGTCGAAGCCGAGGCGAGCACATTTTTCAACATAGGGGACGAAATTGCCGCCCCATTCGGTTTCCCAGTACGCGTAATAGATCCCGTATTGCATGGCAATTCCTCAATAGACGCGAAGCTCGAAGATGCGGGCCTCCGGGCTGCCGTGCGCGGCACGGACGGTGACGCGCACGGCATCGCAGTCCACATGCTCAAACGCGAGGCAGTTCAGGCGCTGGCCATTGTCCCGGATCTCCCGGCGGGCAACGGTCTGGCCGCGTTGCAGCAGCTCGACGTCGTAATCGCGCACCAGTTCGTGCGGCAGGCCCCTGACCTGACGCTTGCGGACGTTTTCGATCAGCGAGGGCTGGATCTCATGGCTGAGATCGGTATCAAAGGTGAGGCGCACCTCGCAGACGGAGGCAGGCTCTGCCAGCGTGAGCGTAAGGGTCTGCGGCGTGCTCAGCGGCGCGGAGATCCAGCAGTTGGACGCCTCGCCCACGCCGCGGGCATAGCCGTTGATGACATTGGCCGCTTCGCCGCCCGGCGTCTCGCTGGAGGCCGTGACCGCCGTCCCCGACGGCGACAGCGGCACCCTGCGCTATCTCAAGCAGGATGTGCTCTCTCAGGGCGCGCCCCTCCTTCTGCCGGAGGACGTGGTCTCCGAGATCTTCCTGGACAACCTGAAGACCGCCACGCCGTGGATCACCAAGCAGGGCAACCTGCGCCTGCTGACGGACTTTGCCCGCAGCGGCAAAAGCCCCGCCCTCCATATCGCCACCCACCTGTCCAATCTCATCAAGGTCAGCGACCGCGT
>OGHL01001938.1_pt1 | contig 11049 bp, 6 predicted proteins | sample 1571391 | NCBI WGS metagenome assembly OGHL01 (sample SAMEA2581948, study PRJEB24529) | metagenome | biome: Human gut stool | place: China | collected 2011 | reverse complement strand
CTTCCAGCGCTTCGGCGAGGGACTGCGGCTGGCCAAGGACAAGATGAACGAGAAGAATCTCTACTTTGTGAACCCGTCCTTTGACAAGTGACCCACTGAATGGAAAGCGCCCGCCCCGGGAGATCGGGGCGGGCGCTTTTTGCGGGGACTCAGTCCCCGTTCTTCATCAGGTCTTCCACCAGGGGCATGAGCCGGGCCTGGTCTTCCTTCCGGTCGGCAAAGAGCTCCAGGGTATCGCCCTGCTCCTCGATGAGGCGGCCGATGGCGATATACCGGGACATGGAGGATTTCAAATTAAAAATGTCTCCCTCCGGGCTCTTCAGGTACACGTCGCCGCCGCACTGGCTGACGGCGTCCAGGAACTCCTGCACGTCCGCTTCGGAACGCAGTCGCATGGGAAACACATCCTTTCTGTATCAGACTCCCAGCCTTCCCGGCTGGTGCTTAACAAAGATACCACGCAGAGCCGCCGGTGTCTATGGCCGAACTGGATAATGTTTCGGAGTGACTCGCTCCAGAATATTGATGAACTGCACAAAAAAACAATTATTTTTTATTTCTATCGAGTGGTAAATTTCAGAAGATGGGTTATAAAACAAAAAAAGAACTATCTGGGACATCATAATCCTGAAAAATTAGCCAAACTACTCTATAGAAGGAAATTCCATAAGGAACTGAATTTAAATAATCCTCAAACATTCAATGAAAAAGTGAATTGGCTGAAATTCCGATCAGATACATCTTTATGGACAGAATTAGCCGACAAGTACAAAGTCCGTGAATACATTAAAAATAATGGTCTTGAAGGAGCTACTGAGGGTAGTGTTGCCGATTGGTATCTCTATCGTTTGGCAGAAGCATACTTACTTCGTGCTGAAGCTAAATTCTACATTAATCCGAGTGATCCGACTATCAAGGATGACCTGAATATCATCAGAAAACGTGCACAATGTTCTAAACTCTATACCGGCAATGTGACTATCGGTGATATCATGGACGAACGTGCACGTGAGCTTTTCTATGAAGAGTGGCGTAATGTAGAGTTGACTCGTGTATCTCTCTGTCTGGCTCGCAGTGGAAGACCGGATGAATGGGGCAATACCTATAATGTGGAAACTTTTGACAAACAAACCGGTACAGATCTGGATGGCGGTAGCTATTGGTACCAACGTTGTGTACGCAAAGGTATGTACAACAAGGGTGTAACGATTCGTGTTGATGCCACTAAGACAGACATTAATTTCATTATGGGTAAGCATAATATTTATTGGCCGATTCCTTATAATGCTATTGAGGCTAATAAAAATGCCAAGCTGTGGCAGAATGTAGGTTATACAGAATACGACCCTGCTACTCCTATATGGAATACTTGGGAAGAAGCCGTAGCTGATGAAGATAAAATTTAATCAATCACTTTCGCTATAGTGCGAAAAGAATATTGGAGGTATATAGATCGGCAAAGTCAGAATGGTGAATCGCTGTGAGAAATATACCTCCATTTTCTTTTTATCATAAATATTTGTTCTGATGAAAAAGTTCTTTATAATATCGGCATTATGTTGCCTGACGGCATGTTCTTCATCATCGTCAAAAGCGGAAGATGATCCGGTAGATCAACCGAAGAATGTATATTATAATCCGGTTATAAATTACAGTTTGCCTGATCCTTCTGTTATCAAAGGAGAGGATGGCTATTTTTACTTATATGCTACCGAAAATATTCGTAATCTGCCTATTCATCGTTCCAAGAATTTAGTAGATTGGGAATATGTGGGTACGGCTTTTACAAATGATACTCGTCCGGATTTTGAACCCAAAGGAGGATTATGGGCTCCAGATATTAATAAAATAGGCGATAAATACGTGCTTTATTATTCCATGTCCGTTTGGGGAGGCGAGTGGACTTGTGGCATCGGATGTGCTATTGCCGATAAGCCTGAAGGCCCCTTCAAAGATCATGGAAAAATGTTCCGTAGCAATGAAATCAATGTGCAGAATTCTATTGATCCTTTCTATATAGAGGAAGGAGGAAAGAAATATCTCTTCTGGGGTAGCTTCCGTGGAATTTATGGTATTGAACTGTCGGATGACGGACTTTCTATAAAGAAAGGTGCTAAACTCCGTCAGGTAGCAGGAACAGCCTATGAAGGAACATATATTCATAAAAAAGATGGCTATTATTATTTCTTTGCATCCATAGGTACTTGTTGTGAAGGATTAAAGAGCACTTATACTACAGTTGTAGGTCGTTCGAAGAAGCTTTTTGGCCCTTATGTTGATAAGAGTGGTAAGAAGATGCTGGATAACCACCATGAAGTATTAATTCATAAGAATGATGCTTTTGTAGGTACCGGGCATAATTCAGAGATTGTAACGGATAAAGCAGGTAATGACTGGATGTTCTATCATGCGGTGAGTACTAAAAATCCCGGAGGTCGTGTGTTGATGATGGATAAGGTGAATTGGAAAGACGGATGGCCATCAGTGGCCGGCAATTCTCCGTCGATAGAAGCCGAAAGACCTGAAATGTAAAATAGTAAAATGAAGATTGAATATGAGGTTAAAAAGATTGTTTTTAGGGATAATGCTTTCTGCGGGCATTGTAAATATAGGAGCAGCAAATTATACTCCTGAGAATGTTTCCGTTTCTTTAAAAGTTCCGGGTAATGACGCCCAACACTATTCACTGACACTTCAGAAGCAGCAGGACGGCATATATACTTGCCAGTCTTCCGAGCAGTTGCCATTGGCTATTACCCGCCAAGTAGTGGATAAAGATGGCAAGCAGCGTATCAACGTTGTCATCAAAGCCTTGGATACTGTTTATTTCAACTATGGTGAGCAAATAAAAACCGGATACCGGCATTCTGATTGCCAGTTCTACATGCCCGGCTTCTGGTACCGCCAGAATCTTCGTTCTCCCGAAAAGGCCCCTTCTTTCCATACCTCGGATAGCTGGCTGGTACGCGAAGACCGTCTGAGCACTCCTCTGACTGCAGCCTTCAATTCAAGTAAAGGGAAGTCCATGTCAGTCATCCGCATTGACCAGTTTGACAAGGAGGCTTTGGCTACTCACAAAGAAGGTGAGGTCATTGTATCCGGTGAGACTTCCATCGGCTATACGGGCTTCGAGAACATAGGTGGCATGACTGTCCTTTCCTATGGTTTTCCTTATAAGGAAGCTCCCAAGACTTATATCCGTAAACTGACTCTTGCCCCTTCCGTTGAGGCTTTCCAGCTGCTTCGCAAGGGTGATAGCATTACCCTGACCTGGGAACTGTCCGAGATTGATGCTGCCGACTTCTCCGAGTGTGTACAGCGTACCTGGGAGTATTGCTATGACACGAACCGTCCCCAACCGGTCAATACCCCTTATACGGTGGACCGTATGAAAGATGTACTGAGCAACTTCTTTGTGGAGAGCTATGTGAATACTACTCCTACCCATTATTATTCGGGCGTTGAGTTGAAAACAGCTACCTGTGATAATACGGATGTTGCCGAAGTCGGCTTTGTGGGCCGTACATTGCTAAATGCCTTCAATGCATTGGAATACGGTTTCCAACAGAACCGTCCTGAACTTGTGAACAGTGCTAACAGTATCTTTGATACTTATCTTACGAACGGTTTCTCTCCTGCCGGTTTTTTCAATGAGGTTGTACATTATAACCGTGATTTTAAGGAGGCTAATCTTAGTATCCGCCGCCAATCGGAAGGTGTGTATGCTATTCTTAATTATCTGAATTACGAGAAGCAACACAAGCGTAAACATCCTGAATGGGAGAAACGTCTGAAGGTTATCCTGGACAGTTTCCTTCGTCTTCAGAATGCTGACGGTAGCTTCCCCCGCAAGTTCAAGGATGATTTCTCTATCGTAGACGGTACAGGTGGTAGTACTCCTTCTGCTACTTTGCCTCTGGTAATGGCTTATAAGTATTTCAAGGACAAGCGTTACCTGGAGAGTGCCAAGCGTACTGTAAATTATCTGGAGAATGAGCTTATCTCTAAATCCGATTATTTTTCTTCCACTTTGGATGCTAATTGTGAGGATAAGGAAGCTTCCCTTTATGCTGCTACTGCCACTTATTACCTTGCTCTGGTTACTAAAGGTGCGGAGCGTTCCCACTATGCCGGACTTTGTAAGAAGGCTGCTTATTTCGCCTTATCCTGGTATTATACCTGGGATGTTCCCTTTGCCGAAGGTCAGATGTTGGGTGATATCGGTTTGAAGACCCGTGGTTGGGGTAATGTTTCGGTTGAGAATAACCATATTGATGTATTTGTCTTCGAATTTGCTGATGTGCTTCACTGGCTTTCTAAGGAGTACAATGAGCCCCGTTTCTCTGACTTTGCTGAGGTTATTTCCACTTCCATGCGTCAATTGCTTCCTTATGAGGGTCATATGTGTGGTGTTTCCAAAGTCGGTTATTACCCTGAGGTTGTCCAACACACGAATTGGGATTACGGTCGTAATGGTAAGGGATATTACAACGATATCTTTGCTCCGGGTTGGACGGTTGCCTCGCTGTGGGAACTCTTTTCACCAGGACGTGCAGAACAATTTTTAATTAAAAAATAAAGCATAAACATTATAAGCGATATGAATAAAATTATGATTATTTTGGCAGGATTTGTGCTATTAGCATCAGCCTGTACAAGTAAGCAGGTCAGTGAAAAGACTGCTTCAGGGTTGAATCCGGCTGATTTCCGTATGGAAGTGGATGGTAAACAGACAGACCTGTTTGTACTAAAGAATAAAAATGGTATGGAAGTTTGTATTACAAACTTTGGTGGACGTATTGTATCAGTAATGGTACCGGATAAAGATGGAGTTATGCGTGATGTTGTATTAGGACTCGATTCTATTCAGGATTACGTGAAACTTCCTACGAATTTTGGTGCTACCATCGGACGTTATGGTAATCGCATTAACCAGGGTAAGATTACCATAGACGGTGTAGAATATCAATTGCCACGGAATAACTATGGGCACTGCCTACATGGTGGTTCTAAAGGCTTTGACTTCCGGGTTTTCAATGCACATCAGCTGAGTGATCAGGTTTTGGAATTGAGCTATTTATCAAAAGATGGGGAAGAGGGATTTCCGGGTAATTTGACTTGTAAGGTCACTTTCTCACTGACAGATGATAATGCCATCGATATCAAGTATGAGGCAGAAACGGATAAACCGACCATTGTCAATATGACCAACCACTCTTATTTCAATCTGGACGGAGATGCAGGCAGCAATGCCGATCATCTGCTGACTATCGACGCCGATGCTTATACTCCCGTGGACAGTACCTTTATGACCAGTGGCGAGATTGTAACAGTGGAAGGTACTCCGATGGACTTCCGCACACCGACTCCGGTTGGAAAACGCATTAATGATTTCGATTTCGTGCAGTTGAAGAACGGTAATGGTTACGACCATAACTGGGTGTTGAATGCCAAAGGCGATATTACCCGTAAGGCCGCTACTCTTGAATCACCCAAAACCGGTATCGTACTCGATGTATACACTGACGAACCCGGTATTCAGGTATATGCAGGAAACTTCCTTGACGGTTCGCTGACCGGAAAGAAAGGTATTACTTACAATCAACGTGCTTCTGTCTGTCTGGAGACTCAAAAGTATCCCGATACTCCGAACAAACCTGAATGGCCTTCGGCTGTATTGCGTCCGGGTGAAACCTACAATAGTCATTGTATCTTCAAATTCTCGGTAGATAACGGAAAATAACACAAGCGTTTTTTTAGTTGTATTGGCATAAGGAATATAGGGTCTGGCAGATCTGCTTCTATATCCTTATGCCTCTTTTTATATCCTGTTTTTAATTCATATCATGACACATACACAAACGATCACACCTAAAAAGCGTATTAATTCGATCGATGCTTTGCGGGGGTTCGCACTGATTGGCATCATGCTCTTGCATTGCATGGAACGTTTCGACCTGACTTTAGCTCCGGTTGTGGAGTCTCCTTTCTGGCAGGCAATAGATACGGCAGTATACGATTCACTCTATTTTTTGTTTTCCGGGAAATCATACGCTATGTTTTCCCTTTTGTTCGGTTTGAGCTTTTTCATGCAGATGGAGTCTCAGGCAGCTAAAGGAGTCGATTTCCGGGGACGCTTCCTCTGGAGGCTTGCCTTATTGTTCCTGTTTGGCTATATCAACGGATTGGTCTATATGGGAGAGTTTTTTATGGTCTATGCCGTATTAGGAGTCTTCTTGATTCCTCTTTATAAAGTTTCCACCAGATGGTTGCTGGTGCTATGCATTTTGCTGTTTCTGCAGATACCGGCAGTCATTAGTTTTGTATCTCTGCTCAGCGACAATGTGGCTAACGAACCGACTGCTGCGGCAGCCTATATGGACCGGCTTTTTGAAAGGGCGGCCGATGTCTTTATCAATGGATCACTGATGGATGTACTGAGTTTCAATACGTTCGACGGACAGTCGGCCAAATGCCTGTGGGTATTCAATAATTTCCGTTACCTCCAGTTATTGGGACTGTTTATTGCCGGAATGCTGATCGGGCGTCAGGGTATTCACAAAAGTGAGGAAAAGATGGTGAAGTACAGTCGTCTGTTTTTACCTTATTGTCTGGCTTTCTGGGCAGTATTTTATGCTGTTGCCTTCCTGCTTCCGGTATGGGGAGTGGACGGGTTTGCGTTGCGGGTAGGACAGACTCTTTTCAAGACGTATGGCAATCTGGGACAGATGATGGTTTATTTCTGCGGTTTCACTTTGCTGTATTATCGGTATAAGGGGCAGAAAGTGCTCGACCGTATTGCTCCGGTGGGACGGATGAGCGTGACGAACTATATGGCGCAGTCGATAGTCGGAGTTTCCCTATTCTATGGTTTTGGCGGGAACTTTGCTGTCGAGTTCAACTATTTGCAGAGCTTTTTGCTGGGAGCGGCTTTCTGTGTCATCCAGATTGCTTATAGCAATTGGTGGATTAAGAGATTCTACTATGGTCCCATGGAGTGGCTGTGGCGTTCGCTTACCTGGTTTCAGGTGGTGCCGTTGTCAAGGCGTAAAGCTTCGCTTGGATAATAATGTGTCATATAGGTATATTGGTGATATTTAAAACAGATATTGGCTTATGTTTATAAATTCTTTAAGGAAATCCCCTTTTTCCTGTTCTCCGGGATTGATCCTGTTGGGGGCGTTTACCCTGTTATCTGTTCCTGTGTATGGGCAGCAGATACAACAGGCGGAAAGACAGGTGCAGCAAGTTCCTTTCCTTCAATTCAACTTCGATGAACAGGGAGGAGAGACAGCCCGTAACAGTGGAAGCGGAGGTTCCAAATATGATGCCCGGATCAACGGAGGTACGGTGGAGTGGGGGCCGGGTCTGCAGCAGGGAGCGGCAAGACTCAGTAACAAAGGACACTTCAAGTTACCGGACGGAGTCCTGGCACATGTGAAAGATTTCACTTTGTCTGTCTGGGTCTATCTGAATGAACAGTCTGACAACCAAACGGTGTGCACGTTTGCTTGCGGAACAGACCGTTACCTGATTTTGACAACCCAAAGAGGGAATGAAGAGAACGGCGTTTCTCTGGTTATGACGAAGACACAGGAGAGTGGAAATCATACCGACAAGGAAGAACGCATTGCATATACCCGTCAGAAAGGTAAACTGTCGGCTAACGCCTGGCATCATCTTGCTTTCACTCTGAAAGGGAGTGTCGGCACTCTTTATGTAGACGGAGTGAAAGCTGAAATAAAGACGGACTTCACCGTGAATCCTTCATTGTTAGGTAATACGACCGATAATTACATTGGCCGGCCGACCTGGCCCGATCCATATCTGAATGGCGGGATTGATGATTTCAGGTTGTATGACTATGCCTTGACAGACCGGCAGGTATACGAACTTGCATCGGTAGCGGACGGGCGGTTGGTGCAGGAAGACAGGGACGGACTTTCGTTGGGCGATTTGTCGGCGGTAACCACCGACCTTGTGTTGCCTTCGTCCGGTAAGAGCGGTACTACCATCTCGTGGAGCTCGGCTCAGGGGCAGTACATCAGTGACAGTGGAAAGCTTTACCGCCCCGATGCGGGAACCGGAAACAAGAAGGCAACCCTGACAGCAACGGTCCGGAAGGGAGACGTGGCTTTGACTAAAGACTTTGTTTTGACCGTCAAGGATATAGGGACTGAACCGGAAGATGTGAATGTCTTTTCGATGCAGACGGGAAATCCGACTGTGCCTGCTTATCTGGCAGACGCATCTTTCTATTATGATGACCGGACCAAGACTTTTTATGCTTTCGGAACCAATGACGGAGCGGGTGGTGAAAATGTGTATCCGGCCCAGATGTGGTACTCCAAGGACTGTAAGGAATGGAAGAATAAAGTGATCGCCTTCCCAAAATCATGGACGGACTATGCCGGGACCTTGTGTGTATGGGCTCCCAGTATCGAATACAATCCGGATACAAAGAAGTATTATCTGATGTATAGCATTGCTTCGAATACCTTTGTCGGTATGGCAAACGACCTCTTGGGGCCGTGGGAAGATGCCAATGGGGCAGCTCCCGGTAAGATGCTTTTCAAGGGATATGACGGACAGTTTTTTATGGATGATGACCGGACGATGTATATTGTAACTCACTCCTGGCAATTTAAGATTACGAAGCTGAAGTTCGCTGAGGCTGGAAAGATCTATATTGACAACAGTGATCCGGTATTCGCCAAAAGCGATTCCAATCCATTTATCGGCACTTACCACTATACGCAGATAGAAGAGATAAAAAATGCTTTTGAAGCTTCGTTTATTTTTAAGAGAAATAATTTATACTACCTGATGTGGTCGTTTAACGGTAGCGAGAATTATAATGTCCGATATGCCGTAGCCGATAAGATCACGGGGCCTTACCGGGAGATCAACCGGTCTATGACTGTTCCTATATTGCAACGTGATGATGCCAATCGGATTTTGGGTCCCGGACATCATTCGATGTTCTGTTACGGAGGGCGTACGTTTATTGCTTATCATCGGCAACATTATCCTTTTGTAGACAGTAAACGGCAGACTTGTATCGACGAAGTTTTCTTTAATGAGGATGGAAGTATCCGTCCCATTACTCCAACCCACAAAGGGGTAACGGTTGCTCCCGATGTTCCGGGCGATCATCGTACGAATCTTGCTTTAGGAAAGCAGACCTTGACCTCTTCGGCGAGGGTGTATGATGATTCGGAATTTGCTCCCCGCTATCGTACACACGGCATTTCATTCTGTTATGCCGGTAACTTTGCCGTAGACGAGAATTACGGGACCCATTGGGATCCCGGAGTCGGTGCACATAAGCCTTGGCTGATTGTAGATTTGGGCAGCGAGTGTAAAGTGGATGAGATAGAGACAATTTTTGAGTTTACAAGCCGTACTTACAAGTATAAACTCGAATATTTGTCACAGAAAGAAGCCGGCAGTCTGGATGCAGCCTCCGGCAGTCATTTATGGAAAGTGTTTGCAGACCGGAGTACGGACGGTGTCGGACAATCTCCGGTGACGGATACGAAGCCGGGCAATTCTCCGGTGAAAGCAAGGTTTATCCGTCTGACCATTCTGGAAGGGGTTGACATCCCCCTGAGAGCAGACGGGCTGGACAAGAAGAATGCCGAAAATGCATTAAGTATTTTTGAATTGAAAGTTTTTGGAGAAGATCGCTCGGATGCCCTGAACCGTATTTTTGAGGCGGAAAGCTTCCATAACCTATATGGGATAGCTCTTGAAAAGAATGCGGCCGAGAACGGATTTATCATGGGGCAGATCGATAATAACGATTATTTGCTCTACCGGAATGTAGATTTAGGCAAAGGGGCAGGCACGTTTACAGCTAAAGTTGCTTCAGGTACCGAAGGCGGGAAGATAGAGGTTTATCTGGGTTCCTTGAAGGGAAAACCTATCGGAGTGCTCGAAGTGGGCAATACGGGTGGCGACCAATCCTGGGAAATCAAGTCAACGTCTCTTGAACGGATTGCGAGAGGGCGGCAGGAGAAATTGTATCTGCTGTTCAAAGGTAAGACCGGTACCGAGAACCTATTGAAACTGGATTGGTTTCAGTTTACTAAAGACCGGATGAAATAATGATTGTATTATATTGAAAAAAGATTATATTATGGGAAAGAAAAAGATTAGTACCGGAGTATGGCTGCTGGGGCTGCTGATTGTGTTTTGCTCTTATACAGGAGTTGCCGGAGCAAAAAACAGGTCAAAAACAAAAACCGTGACAAAGTCGGTTCCGTTGGGCGATCCTTTTATTCTATTGCACGATGGAACTTATTATGCTTACGGAACGCATGCGGCCGACGGTATTGAAGTGTATACATCAAAAGATCTCAGGAAGTGGAAACTGCACGGGCTGGCACTTCATAAAGATGATGTTTGGGCGGATAGCCGCTTCTGGGCACCGGAGATTTACGAGATCGACGGGAAGTTTTATATGTATTATACGGCAGACGAACACATCTGTGTGGCCATAGCCGATTCTCCGTTAGGTCCGTTCAGGCAGAACGAGAAGAAACCGATGGTTGCTGGCGAGAAGATGATCGATAGCTCCCTGTTTATCGATGAAGATGGAAAACCTTATCTTTTCTTCGTTCGCTTCAATGATGGCAATAACGTATGGGTAGCGGAATTGGAGGACGATTATATGACGATTAAAACGGAGACGATGCGTCCTTGCATTCATGTTTCGCAGGCATGGGAAGAAGTGTGGCCGCGTGTGAATGAAGGATCTTATGTGCTTAAACATAACGGATTGTATTACATGACTTATTCCGGTAACAGCTTTGAGAGCCCATTCTATGGGATCGGATGTGCCACCGCTACGGATATCATGGGGGAATGGACCAAATATCAGGAAAATCCGATTTTGCAGAAACCGGGGAATTTGCAGGGAGTGGGGCATAGTGCCATGTTCAGGGATAAAAAGGGCAGACTTCGCATTGTTTATCATGCGCATAAAGATAAAGAGCATATTCATCCACGGGACATGTACATCGGTAAGGTCTATTTTGAAAAAGT
>OGHL01001920.1_pt1 | contig 11162 bp, 8 predicted proteins | sample 1571391 | NCBI WGS metagenome assembly OGHL01 (sample SAMEA2581948, study PRJEB24529) | metagenome | biome: Human gut stool | place: China | collected 2011 | reverse complement strand
GGTCAGCGTCAAGAAGACCTACGGCGTGGCCATGGGCATTGCAATGGCCACCGCGGCCATTGCCGGATTGTGCGTCGGCATGCGCTGGACCTTCTATCCCAGCTCCGGCGGCGAATATCTGCTCATCGCCTTCGGCGTGGTGGTCATCGGCGGCATGGGCAGCCTCATCGGCACTCTGCTGGGCGGCGTGTTGATGCCTAATGCAAGGATTTCTTTTGCATATTGTTCTACGCTGCGGGTCGGAGTTGCCAGAATAGCTACATCTACATCTTTCAGTTCGCGAATATCTTTTACTACAGGATAATCGGCCAGTTCTGCAGGTTTGTTTTCTGCTCCATTACGGCGTACGATACCTGCTACTTCAAAATCAGGAGCTGCTTCAAGCGCTTCCAGTGTGAATTTTCCGATGTTTCCGTAACCTACTACGGCTGCTCTAATCTTTTTCATATTTCTTATTTGTTTTAAGTTGTTTCGTTTTAGTTGGCGCAAAAATACAGAATTAGAATCATTCCAAACAAGCAATAAAGCCACGAATTCCAAAAAAATCTGGCTGAACTTACAATTTATAACTTTCTTATCGTTATTTTTGTTCTCCATTTTATAAATTGTTAGAAAAACATGATTGAATATATCAAAGGAGAACTTGTGGATGCTACTCCGGCGTGGGTGGTTGTAGAGTGTAATGGATTAGGATATGGAATTAATGTGTCGTTGAACACTTACTCTGCCGTACAGGGAAAAAAGGAGGTCAAACTCTATATATATGAGGCCATCCGTGAAGATGCGTATGTGTTATACGGATTTGCCACCCGTCAGGAGAGGGAATTGTTTTTGCTGCTTATCAGCGTATCGGGCATTGGAGGAAATACGGCACGTATGATTTTATCGGCACTTTCTCCTTCGGAATTGTGTAACGTGATTGGCAGTGGAAACGACAAGCTGCTGAAGACCGTGAAGGGGATTGGCTTGAAAACAGCCCAGCGTATCATTGTGGAGCTGAAAGATAAGATTGCAGTGACAGGTATAGAGAGTGCGGCAACCGTCAAATCGGTGGCTGTAGCTGCCAATACGGAAATATATGAAGAGGCAGTGGCTGCATTGACCATGTTGGGATTTGCACAGGCTCCTTCTCAAAAGGTGACCGCGCAGATTCTCAAGGAGGAACCGGATGCACCTGTGGAAAAAGTAATCAAACTTGCTTTAAAGCGACTTTAAATCAGAATTTTATCGTTTGCCAGTACTTCCTTGGCAGTACTGTAGTACTTTCCCGGCAGTACTGGAGTACTCCCACGGAAGTACTGAAGTACTGCTTAGGGAGTACTGAGCGGTGGGGCTGGTCTTCGCGTGAAAGGGCAATACACCCTCAAAGAGTGTTTCTTCTGTTTTGAAGCAATCCATTTTTTTTGTTCCTTTGTGAAGTTTATTGATTAAAAAATTAAGTAGCATGACATTTGCGAGCATTGTATGGGATGTGGATCCGGTGCTGGTTCATTTGGGTTCGCTCGAAATCCGTTGGTACGGGCTGATGTGGGGGCTTGGATTTATTCTGGCTTACGAAATGGTTTCCCGTTTGTTTAAGAAGGAAGGGTATCCGGAAAACTGGGCCGACAAACTGTTTGTATATTGTATTGTCAGCAGTGTGATTGGAGCTCGTCTGGGGCACTGCCTGTTCTATGAATGGGATTATTATGGAGCGCATCCGGCAGAAATCCTGAAAATTTGGAAAGGCGGACTGGCCAGTCACGGAGGTGTATTTGCCTTGATACTGGCTTTAATCTGGTATTCTAAGACAGTGACGAAAAAAAGCGTGTGGTGGTTGTTCGACCGTATGATACCTGCCGTAGCGGTGGTTTGTATGTGTATCCGTTTCGGTAACCTGATGAACTCCGAGATTTTCGGTTATCCTACAACTTTACCATGGGGATTTGAGTTTGTCCGCTCGCGTGAATGGCAGGAATTATACAATCAGAATGGAGTGGCGCAGGCTTGTCATCCTACTCAGATTTATGAAATGTTGTACTGTCTAGTAGCACTGGTCGTATCGTGGTTCATGTATCACAAGCTTCATTTAGGAAAACGAATCGGATTGACTACAGGCGTTTCTTTGTTAATCTTTTTCGGTGCTCGGTTCGGATTGGAATTCATGAAGAATCCACAGGTAGCTGAAGAAGTAGGCATGACATTGAACATCGGACAATGGTTGAGTGTGCCGTTGATATTGTTAGGTATATATCTGATTGCAACCAGCGGAAAAAGGAAAGAAGCCTTTTGAATCGGAATTTGTTAAGAGTTTGAAATGTAATATCTTATAAATGTTTCCTCTTGTTGTACTTTTGTTTCTTTGTAACAAAAATGCAACGGGAGGAAACATTTCTTTTATATGAATTACTGAAGTATCCCTACTTTCGTGGCATCAAAACAATTCAAGTTAAAACTATTAAAGTTGATGCTATGAGAGCAAATATTCAAACCAAACAACGTGTCAGTGCACTTGTTCTTTTATTAGCTTGCGCATGTACAGGTGCATTCGCGCAGCAGGATTCTACAAAGGTTGCTTCTAATACGAAGGAAGAAGCTAACCGTAATGTCATGTTGAATGCTGCCAGCGCAAACGGACCTCGTGAAATTCAGATTGGTCTTCCTTCTGCGGATGTGAATGTGCTTGAAAATGGAATTCCGGTAACGTATGCTACGAATCCGCACAGTGTAAACTCTTTGTGGCGTGCAGATGCCAGCTTGAACCATGTAGGATTGTTGAAAATTTCAGAAACTGCCATTACAACCGGTAATATCGGATATGCAGTCAACTCTTTCACTCAGCTTGGTGAAAAAGGTTTTCATGGAACATTGAATTATAAGTCCAATCATTTCGGCATGCAGGAGTTCTCTCTGAATCTGAACGGAGAAATTGCTAACGATTGGTTCTATAGTGGAAGCATCTATCAGGATTTTGACCCGGGAACATTCAAAATTAAATCTACTCCTTTCCAGGATCGTACACAGATTTATAAGTTTGCCTTGACAAAACGCTATAACAATAACCGGGGTGAGTTTACGGCTATGTATCATTACAGCAACAGCCATCCGGTATATATGTATGCCACTCAGTCGGCTCCGTTTATTTACGTAGGCGATGGTAGCGTAAGAGAGTTGGGGGCTTTTGCTTTGGGTACTACTTCTTATCTTCCGGTTGACAATGAAATGGTATATCGCGACATGCGTACAGGAGAGTTGAAGAAAACAAGCTTGTATGATGCCGTACAGAATAAGGGTAGTGAGTTTACCTTGATGAATAATTACAACTGGGATAACGGTTTGTCTTGGAAAGTAATCATGAAATACGACCATGCGACCGGTTCTTGTGTGTACCAGACTCCGATGGAACTTTCACAGCGTGCAAACAGTGCTATTAATTATCAATATGAAGCAGAAGACGGTAGCATGAGAGCATACGATGGCGAATATGTACAGAGCCGTATGTCTTGCTTGAACCGTGGTTTCATTGATGAAGTAATGTTTACTACTGAGCTGTCTCGTAAATTGTCTAACGGTACATGGCGCCTGGGATTGAACGAATGGTATTATGATATTGATTATGCATCAAATACTACGATGTATGACCAGTCTGTACCGACTGACGGAAGCTATCCGGTCCGCCTTTATAATCCTGATTATAATGTAGCAGGAAGTGGACGTACCTATGGAGGAAATGGATATTACTATGACTTCAACAAGAATGCATCAGAATATTATAAAGGTCATGAAAACAAATTGGCTGTATATTTCACTCACGACTGGGATGTAACCGACAAATTTAACCTTTACTACGGTGCTCGTCTGGAATACCAAGCTCTTCGTGGAAACAATGCAGCGGTTAAAGATGCTGATGGCAATTTTGTAGGACGTTTTGCTGATTATTATCTGGGAGCTACTGCACCTAATGGAACAAAGATTGAACCGACTCCGATGGAGTATGACTGGTTTAATTACGCACTGAGTGCAGCCGCTACTTATAAGTTGACCAAACAGTTCGGATTTACTGGAGACTTTACTTACATTACCCAGCATCCGAGAATTGAGAACTTTGCTCCGGCTGTATTGCCGAATACCGATAAGATTTCAGTACCTCTGGGACGTGCCGGTATCTATTATAACAACGAATGGTTGAGCTTGACTTCATTGTTCTCTTATATCTCAAAGACCAACAACAACTCTACATTGAACTTGCAGCATAGCGTAAATGGAGTAAACGAAATCTTGGCTGCTCCGTTGAACTATGACATCAAAACATTGGGTTGGACTACTGACGTGGTAGCTCGTCCGTTTAAAGGTTTTGATTTGCACTTCCTCTTCACTTACCAGAAGCCGACTTACAAGAAATATGAAACTTCTGTGAAGTTCTCAGACGGTTATGTAGGTCAGATCAATGCCACTGGTAACATCGTAGCAGAAATCCCGCAGGTAATCGTGGAAATCGCCCCGAGCTATATGATTACAAAAGATTTGAAAATCTGGACTAGCTTCCGTTACTTTAGCAAGACATACGCTAATATCAATGATGCCTATTATTTCAATGGCCGTTGGGAAACCTTTGGTGGTTTGAACTGGCAGGTAAACAAGAAACTGTCATTAGGCTGTTCAGTTGTTAACTTCCTGAACCAGACTGGTGCAAAAGGAAGTATCGCAGGTGCAGAACTCGTAACGAAGGAAGAAGCTGGAAAATATGCCAATACAGTAATGGCAGGAAGCTACATCCGTCCGTTCACAGTAGAATTCTCTGCACAGCTTAAATTCTGACATTCATTTTTCTATTCCGATAAATTCCCGGCACAACGAATCAATGGGTTGTGCCGGTTATAAAAAGTTTTCAATAGGTATTTTTAAAAGAATAATTTGTATTTTTAATCCCATAAAACAACGTATCATGAAAAAGAATTTTGTTAACCTCGCATTAGGAGCGTTTTTCTTGACTGGTATGTGGGCATGCCAATCACAAAAAAATAACTTAGTATTTGAGCATCAGGGAGACACTTTGACTGTCGTACACATAAAGAATCCTTCTAAATATCTTTTGCTTCCTATTCAGGAATCATCTAATGAGGGAAAGGTGAAATTAGTGACCGGAAGTCCGGCTGATATGCCGATGGATGTACGTCTGGCAGTAGACAGCGTAGAGTATTACGTACCCTTTGAATTGCCTCAAGGAGCTAAGGAAGCTACTGTTACCATTGGAAAGGTGGCTGCAAATGCTGTATGCTGGGAGCATATTCAGTTGTCGGATACTTTTAATACGGCAAATACGGACTATTATCGTCCGGTATATCACCACACACCGCTTTATGGCTGGATGAACGATGCCAACGGACTGGTGTATAAAGATGGAGAGTATCATTTGTATTTCCAATATAATCCTTACGGTTCCAAGTGGGGAAATATGCACTGGGGACATTCGGTTAGTAAGGACTTGATTCATTGGGACCATTTGAATCCTGCTATCGCACGTGACACATTGGGTCACATTTTCTCAGGAAGTACAGTGGTAGACAAGAACAATAGCGCAGGCTACGGAAAAGATGCCATTATTGCTTTCTACACATCTGCCAGCGATGAACACGGACAGATTCAGTGTATGGCTTATAGCAAAGACAATGGACGTACTTATACAAAATACGAGAAAAATCCGATTTTGACTCCGTTTGACGGACTGAAAGATTTCCGCGATCCGAAAGTGTTCTGGTATGAACCAGCTCAGAAATGGTATATGATCGTTTCTGCGGACAAGGAAATGCGTTTCTATTCTTCTTCTAACTTGAAGGACTGGGAATATCAGAGCGGATTTGGTAAAGGTTATGGTGTACAGCCTAATCAGTTTGAATGTCCTGACTTTATCCAGTTGCCGGTTGATGGTGACAAGAACAATATGAAATGGGTGATGATTGTAAATATCAACCCGGGTTGTATGTTCGGTGGTAGCGCTACAGAATATTTCGTGGGTGATTTTGATGGAAAAGAATTCAAATGTGACACGAAACCGGAAGTAACTAAATGGTTGGATTTTGGTAAAGACCACTATGCGACTGTTTGTTTCTCAAATACTGGAGACCGTGTGGTTGCAGTACCTTGGATGAGCAACTGGCAATATGCAAATGTAACTCCTATCCGTCAGTATCGTGGAGCAAATGCCTTGCCGCGTGAACTGTCATTGTACACAAAAGATGGTCAGATTTACATGGCAGCCAATGCAGTAAAGGAAACAGCAGGCTTGCGTAAAGAAACACGTACCATTGACAATCAGACGGTGAAAGGTGAAAGCAAGATTGACGAAATCTTCCCGCAGAATGAGGGTGCTTTCGAAATTGAAATGGATGTAACTCCGGGTGCATCTGCTGTAGCTGGAATGGAACTGCTGAATGACAAGGGTGAAAAGACCAAGATTTACCTGGATATGAAAGCCGGTAAGCTGGTGATGGACCGTACAGAAAGTGGGTTGGTTGCCTTTGGTGAGAAAGCAGAACCTCATGCCATCGAAAATCATGATCGTCGTAAAACGACTTCTATCAACTATAAGAATGATTTTGCATTAGGCACATGGGCTCCTCTTTCATTGTGTGAAGGAAAAACTTATCATTTGCAGATTTTTGTAGACAAATGTTCTGTAGAAATCTTTGCCAATGGAGGTCGCATTGCCATGACAAACTTGGTATTCCCTACCAAACCTTATAACTCTATCCGTCTGTATAGTGAAGGTGGCGATTATAAGGTTGAGAATATGAAGATACATAAATTGGGGTTGTAATTATTAAAAACCAGACTGACCATGAAAAACTTTTTTATTACGGCTTTAGGCTTGTTTTGGGGGGTTCAGTGTGCGGAAGCTGCAGAAGAAAAGATTATCCGGATTTCAACGGATAATACGGATCTGGTGCTTCAGGTGGCTGAAAACGGACGGCTCTATCAGACTTACTTGGGCGAAAAACTGTTGCATGAATCGGATTTGAAGAAACTGGACTGGCAGATACATCCTGCATCAGATGCCAGTGTCTCTCCACGCGGATGGGAAGTCTGCTCAGGTTCAGGTAACGAGGATTTCTTTGAACCGGCTTTGGGGGTGACTCATGCCGACGGTAACGCTTCTACCTGGCTTTATTACGTGTCTTCTTCTACAAAAGCTGTGGAAGGAGGAACACAGACAGATATTCATTTGCGTGATGATAAATATCCGGTGAACGTAACTTTGCATTACGTGGCTTACGAAAAGGAGGACGTAATCAAGACTTGGAGTGAAATCTCACATCAGGAGAAAAAGCCTGTACAGTTATTCCGTTACGCTTCTACGATGTTGTATTTCAATCGTCCAGCTTACTATTTGACTGAATTCAGTGGTGACTGGGCGAAGGAAGTACAGATGAGTACACAGAAGCTGGAGTTCGGTAAGAAAGTGGTAGATACCAAGCTGGGAAGTCGTGCTGCCATGCATGCACAACCTTTTTTCATGGTCGGTCTGGATACTCCTGCTGCAGAAAATCAGGGGGAGGTCCTGATGGGTACATTGGGATGGACAGGTAACTTCAGCTTTACTTTCGAAGTGGACAATGTGGGTAATCTGCGTGTGATTCCTGCTATTAATCCTTATGCTTCGGTGTATGAGCTTCAGAAGGGCGAAGTGTTCACTACTCCTGAATTTATTTTTACTTTGAGTAATAAGGGTACGGGCGAAGGTAGCCGTCGCCTTCAGAACTGGGCACGGAATTATCAGTTGAAAGATGGAAAAGGTTCTCGTCTGACGTTGTTGAATAACTGGGAGAATACAGGATTCGGCTTTAATCAGAATATTCTTGTCGATCTGATTAAGGAAACGAAAGAACTCGGTGTAGACATGTTCTTGCTAGATGACGGATGGTTTGGCAACAAATACAAACGCAGCAGCGATACAGCCGGACTGGGCGACTGGGATGTAACGGCCGACAAACTTCCTGATGGAATCAATGCGCTGGTTCAGGCGGCTGAAAAAGAAGGAGTGAAGTTCGGTCTCTGGATTGAACCGGAAATGGTGAATCCGAAGAGTGAATTGTTTGAAAAGTATCCTGACTGGGCAATCCATTACCCGAACCGTGAAACCTATTACTATCGTAACCAGCTGGTACTCGATTTGAGTAACCCGAAGGTGCAGGATTATGTGTATTGCATTGTGGATAAGTTGTTGAAGGAAAATCCGGGTATCGCTTATTTCAAATGGGATTGCAACAGCCCGATTACCAATATCTATTCTTCTTATCTGAAAGATGCACAGGGACGCTTGTATATAGATCATGTACGTGGCGTGTACAATGTCATGAAACGGGTAAAAGAGAACTATCCGGATGTACCGATGATGCTTTGCTCTGGTGGTGGCGCACGTTGTGACTATGAAGCGTTGAAATATTTCACGGAATTCTGGTGCAGTGACAACACGGATCCGGTGGAAAGAGCTTATATCCAGTGGGGCTTTTCTCAGTTCTTCCCGGCCAAGGCCATGTGTGCACACGTGACAAGCTGGAATAAGAATACTTCTATCAAGTTTCGTACCGACATGGCATCCATGTGTAAGCTGGGATTTGATATCGGCTTGAAAGAAATGGCTGCAGAAGAATTGGAATATTGCCAGCTTGCGGTAGCCAACTGGAAACGTCTGCAGCCGGTGATTCTGGATGGGGTACAGTATCGTCTGGTATCTCCGTATGAATCTAACCACATGGCAGTAAACTATGTCAACCAGGATGCTTCGAAAGGCGTGGTATTTGCATACGACATCTATCCTCGTTTCCAGGAGAAACTGTTTCCTTTGAAAGTGAAAGGATTGGATCCGAACAAGATGTACCGTGTGAAAGAAATCAATTTGATGCCAGGAACAGAATCTACGCTGGAGGCCGATGGAGAATTATTCTCAGGTGATTATTTGATGAAAGTCGGTCTGGATGTCTTTGGCTTCCGTCCTACTCAGAGTCGTGTGATAGAACTTACAGCCGAATAAAACAGAAGGCTGACTTTGAACAGATTAAAAACAAGTAAAAATGACAAATACTCAATTAAAATATGCCAAGCTGTTTCCTGTGATGCTTTGCTTCTTTGCCATGGGATTCGTTGACTTGGTAGGAATTGCTTCAAACTATGTAAAGGAAGATTTAGGCCTGACAGACTCTGAGGCAAATATTTTTCCTTCCTTGGTATTCTTTTGGTTCTTGATATTTTCAGTACCGACAGGAATGCTGATGAACCGGATTGGAAGAAAAAAGACAGTGTTGCTGAGTCTGGGAGTCACTTTCTTCTCTTTGTTGCTTCCGATGTTTGGTGACAGCTATGGATTGATGCTTTGCTCCTTCTCTTTATTGGGAATAGGTAACGCCTTGATGCAGACTTCACTTAATCCGTTGCTGAGCAATATTATTTCGGGCGACCGCCTGGCTAGTACACTGACCTTCGGCCAGTTTGTGAAAGCCATTGCTTCTTTCCTTGCTCCTTATCTGGCTATGTGGGGGGCTTTACAGGCCATTCCGACGTTTGGCTTGGGATGGAGAGTGTTGTTCCCTATTTATATGGTTGTAGCTGTGTTTGCCATTCTGTTGCTTTCGGCTACTCCTATTACCGAAGAACAGCCGGACAAGGCATCTGGATTTGCCGATTGCCTGAAACTGTTAGGAAAACCCTTTATTCTGTTGTCTTTCCTTGGCATCATGTGTCATGTGGGAATTGATGTGGGTACCAATACTACAGCTCCTAAGATTCTGATGGAGCGTATTGGAATGACATTGACCGAAGCCGGGTTTGCCACCAGTCTCTACTTTATATTCCGTACGTTGGGCTGCTTCTCTGGCGCATTTATCTTGCGGGCTGTATCGTCCAGAATCTTTTTCCTGATAAGTGCCATCTGTATGATGCTGGCCATGATCGGACTTTTTGCTTTCGATTCGCAGACGGTGATTTATATTTGTATTGCGCTGATTGGTTTTGGTAACTCCAATGTGTTCTCTATCATCTTCTCTCAGGCTCTTCTGGCTATGCCCGACAAGAAGAACGAAGTGTCTGGACTGATGATTATGGGCTTGTTTGGCGGTACCGTATTCCCTCTTCTGATGGGAGTGGCCAGCGATGCAATCGGACAGAATGGGGCTTTAGTTGTGGCATTGATAATTCCTTGCGCCAAGTTTCCGGGGTCACTCACGACCCACTGTGCGTTCACTTTTCCGACGAACAGGCTGCAAAGCACGAGCAGCATTATAATCTTTGTTCTCATACGCTTACTTCTTTATTGGTTGGTTACTTCGTTTATATTCTCCGCCGGGTGAAAGCAGAATCCGGTCGTTCTCCTTGTCGTAGGTCAGCAGGACGGAAAGCCCCGTTTCAATGAACAGGTTTCCGTCCTGTTCTGAAATCTGATAGGTTTCCGTTTGGATAGTCCCCCGGTAGGTCTTTCGATAGGTCGTTACCCGGTAATGCCCGTTTTCCTCAAAGAGAGTAAACGCCGGACGGTTTTTCACGCTTTCCCAGTCGCCACGCATCGCCCTAAGACGGTCGGCGTTCGTTTCCTTACAGGAAGAAAGTCCCAGTAACAAGGTGCATAACAGCACCGGAAACAAGAATTTTAAATGTTTCATACTGATTGATTATTAAATTGTTAATTGATTATTTTTCGGGATTGCGCTTGCTTTCGGCAAGCCGTTTGATAGCCAGTTCGAGATTTCCGCCCAACTTTTCGGACAAGGCGAAAAGTTCCATCTTTTCCGTTTCTTCCGTTGTGTATGTAAAATATTCGTCTAAACTCACTTCGGTAGCATATACGGCTGACTGTGTACCGCCTAAGCCTATCCAAACTTCCTTGTATTTCCGGTTCGGATGATTGGCAAGGTTGATGGAAAGCACCTGTGAACGTTCCTTGTCGGTCAGTCCCAAAAGGTTCTGTATGCTATCGAACTTGTTCAGGTATTTCCGTTGGTCGAGCAGGATTTTACAATCCGAATTGTTTATAATACTCTCTTTTACAATGGGAGAAGATATAATATCTTCGACCTCTTGCGTAACTACAATCGCTTCACCGAAATACTTTCTAACGGTTTTGTATAAATATTTTATGTAGTCCGCCATGTTCGCCGATGCAATCGCTTTCCACGCTTCCTCGATTAGTATTA
>OGHL01001896.1_pt1 | contig 11268 bp, 8 predicted proteins | sample 1571391 | NCBI WGS metagenome assembly OGHL01 (sample SAMEA2581948, study PRJEB24529) | metagenome | biome: Human gut stool | place: China | collected 2011 | reverse complement strand
ACCCACGACCTCCGCCGTGACAGGGCGGCATTCTAACCAACTGAACCACCGGGCCTCATGTCAGTGTCCTGACAGATATAAATATTACCATAAAAATTTATTTAATGCAAGCCTTTTTGTAAAATTTTCTTAATTTGCTTTTTTATTTACATGCCGGCGTGCCAAAAATGTTTTTAAGTTTTTTGCAGCCATTTATGCTATAATGTTATTCAGATAATTTACCGTTTCACATTTAACTATACAGGAGGTTACCTTTATGCTTACAGCCCCGGACTGGGCTCTTGGCAGCCGCTATCTGCGTGAAAACGCACCTGAACTTATTCCGTTTATTGAAAAATACGGCCCTTGCAATTTACAGCCGGAAGCCCCGGAAAAATATTTTGGCACGCTTGTTACCGGTATCATTTTCCAGCAGCTTCCGCCGGATGTCAGCCTGGCAATGGTTAAGCGCCTGGAAGAAACCGTCGGAACGCCCATAACGCCGGAAGCAATAGCCTCTGCCGCCGAAAGCGATTTATGCAGCTGCGGTATTATGCCGCAGAAGGTAATGTATCTTAAAGGCTTTGCCGAAGCGGTTTTAAACGGCGAAGTTACAATGGATAAATTTGCCGGTATGACCGACAGCGAAATTACCAAGCAGCTGATAAAAATAAAAGGGCTTGGGCAGTGGACAGCAGAAATGTTTTTGCTTTTGGCGCTGTGCCGCACCGATATTGCCCCTACCGCCGATTTTATTTTTCAAAAACGTGTTAAAGAAATTTTTAACCTTAACGCTATGCCCAAACGCAAGCAGATTCTGGAACTGACAGAACACTGGCGCCCGTGGCGTTCACTTGCCGTATGGTATTTGTGGCAGGAAAAATAACAAAAAACAAAAAGGCTGTGCCGTAAAATAATTACGGTGCAGCCTTTTTTATATTAATTTTTCTGATACAAAATTCTGATGGAATTTATTACGCACAGCATGGCAACGCCGGTATCGGCAAACACAGCCGCCCACATTGAAGCAAAACCGGCAAGGCCTGCTATCATAATCACTGCTTTTACGCCCAGCGCAAAAATAACGTTCTGCCAGGCAATGCGCCCCGTGCGTCTGGCAATATTAATTGCCTGCGGAATGGCGCTCATTTCGGATTTCATAAATACCACGTCTGCCGCTTCAAGCGCTGCGTCTGCGCCGCTGCCCATAGCCGCGCCAACATCTGCACCGGCAAGCACGAGCGCGTCGTTAATGCCGTCGCCTACAAACATTACGCTGCCGTATTTGCTGCGCAGGCGGCCAAGTTCGTTAAGTTTATCCTGCGGCAGCAGTTTGGCACGCACTTCGTCTATGCCGGCGGCAGCAGCAACTGCCTGTGCGCTCGCTTCTGCATCACCCGTAAGCATGGCCGTGGTAAGCCCCATGGCCTTAATTTCTTTAACTGCTTCCACAGCATCATCTTTAATGGTATCGGCAATAACCATATGCCCCATGTATCTGCCGTTTTGTGCAAGCAATACTTCCGTGCCGTAGGCAGAATTTTCAAAGCCGCCGCAGCTGATTTTGTAACGGGCCATAAGTTTTTTGCTGCCACAGATAACGGTGCCGTTTAAGGTTTGGGCAACAATGCCTTCACCCGCTATTTCTTTAAAGCTCACCGGGCGCACCGGCGTAAGCCCGCGCTCTTTGGCCGCATTTACAATGCTTACGGCAATGGGATGAGCTGATATTGCTTCCACATCAGCGCAAAGCTGCAAAACCTCGGTTTCCTCTACGCCGGGGGCAGGAATTACTTTCTGCACAACAAAGTTGCCTTTGGTAACGGTGCCGGTTTTATCCATTACAACGGCGTGTACGTTTTTAAGCGCTTCCATTACGGAGCCGCCCTTAAACAAAATGCCGTAGCGCGAACCAGCACCGATGCCGGAGAAAAATGCCAGCGGCACACTGAGCACCAGTGCACAGGGGCAGCTTATTACAAGGAAGGTCAGCGCGGTATAAATCCACTGCTGCCAGTTGCCGGTAATATAGCCCGGCACAAGCGCCGTAAGCGTTGCCACAACAACCACAAAGGGAGTATATACCCTTGCAAAGCGGGTAATAAAACGGTCAATCTGCGGTTTGGAAGCCGCTGCGTTTTCCACGCTGTCCAAAATACGTGTAACCATGGATTCCGAAAGCACTTTTTCCACGCGTATTTTCAGCATGCCGTTGGTATTAATGCAGCCGCTGGTAATTTCATCGCCGTAGTGCTTGCGTACAGGCACCGGCTCGCCTGTTACCGGCGAAGTATCAACAAGGCTGTCGCCTTCTATTACCACGCCGTCCAGCGGTATGCGGTCACCGGCACGCACCAGCAGAATATCGCCTACATGGGCGTCCGCCGCCGGAATTACGCGCACTTCTTCGCCTACAAGCAGGTTAACAGTTTCCGGGCGCATATCAACCGCGTCCATAATCTGTCCGCGGCTTTTTTCCACCGCACGGTGCTCAAAATATTCGCCCACACGGTAAAAGAACATTACGCCGACAGCTTCTTCATAAGCGGAAATTACAAACGCGCCCAGCGTTGCAATGGTCATTAAAAAGTTTTCGTCAAACAAATTGCCGCTTAAAAGATTTTTAACGGCCGCCAGAACAACCCTGCCACCCAAAAGAACATATGCGGCAACCAAAACATATAAGTAACAGGCTTCCGGAATAAGCCCCAAAAATTCTGCCGCTATAAACAGCACGCCGCCAACAACAAGTTCCGCCAGCGTCATAGTTTCGGAAGAAAGCGAAAAGCTTCCGCGTTTGCGTTCTTCAACATGCGGCGCCAAAACAGCAGCTCCTTCGCGTTCTTTTACGGCAACGCCGCTTTCTATGCCGGAGCAGATTTTTTGCATCTGCGGCAGCAGCCCGTCAAAATCACGCGCCGTAACCTTAAGCTGTTTGGTTGCAAAAGTAATGGTGGCTTCGCTTACCTGCGGCAGCTCATTAATGGCACGCTCCATTTTAGCAGCGCAGTTGGCGCAGCCAAGGTTTTCAAGCACATAAACCTGCGTTTTAAAATTAAAGGGCCCTTCGCCTTCACGCGGAACAACTTCAACGCCGCTTTCTATCGAAGTGCAGATTTCCTTTATTGCAGGCAAAACAGCTTCGTGGTTAACCGCCGAAAGGCGCAGCTGTTTGGTAACGTAACTGATATTGGCATATTCAACTCCGGGCAGCTCCTTTATGCGGTGCTCCATTTTGGCAGCGCAGTGGGCACAGCCCAGATTTTTTAATATATAAACCTTCTTCACGCAGTGAGCGTCCGGCATGCGGCAGGTACAGTTTTCAAGGCTTTCGCCGCACACATCGCAGTATTCTTCGTGCGGATGGCAGATTTCGCACTGACAGTCCTCCGGATGACCCGGAACGTGGTGGCTGTGATGATGTTCATGTCCGCAGCCGCAGCTTTCTTCGTGTTCATGGTGATGTTCCCCACAGCTTTCTCCATGACCATGTTCGTGGTGGTGCTGTTCTTCCCCACAACCGCAGCCGTGATGATGGTGCTCATGTTCTTTACCGCAGCAGGCATCATGTTCATGCCCTTCATGAGTATGAGCTTCGCCGCAGCCACACGCTTCGTCATGGCCGTGCTTGTGTTCCGGCTCATGGCCGTGTTCATGCCCGCACTCGTCACCGTGTTCATGGTGATGGTGACCACAGCAGCAAGCCCCATCTTCATGATGATGGTTATGCGTGCGCACCTCATCGCTGCCGTTTCTTATATCCGTTAAATCACGTACTTTTTTGGATGGCATAATATGTTCTCCTTTACGTTTGAGCAATCATTCATATATTGTTTAAAAAATATAGCCAAAGCACTCTTTGGTTACCCTTATTATAACACATGAGCGAATATTCATCTATACTTTTTTGAAAAATTTCCATAATTTTTTAGCCGGCATAACGGAAAGCAAATTACTCACCTCCCGTTATGCCAAACATAAAATATAATCGCTTTTAAATCCTTACAGAAGCTGCTTTAACGGCATTGTGCCAGCCCTGTAAAAGGTTTTCTCTTTTAGCCTGCCCCATCTGCGGTTTAAATTCGGCGGCAATAACATGGTTAGCCAAAATTTCTTCCTTGCTGCGCCAATAGCCTACGGCAAGCCCGGCCAGATATGCCGCGCCCATAGCCGTTGTTTCAATGCAGTACGGCCTTACAACGGAAGTATTTAAAATATCCGCCTGAAACTGCATTAAAAAATCGTTGTCGCACGCGCCGCCGTCAACACGCAAAGATGTTATGGGCATGCCGCTGTCCTCCTGCATTGCCATTAAAACATCATTTACCTGGTACGCTATGGATTCCAGCGTTGCGCGCACAATATGATTACGGTTTACACCCCTTGTAAGCCCTACAATCGCGCCTCTGGCGTACTGGTCCCAGTAGGGCGCGCCCAGCCCGACAAAGGCAGGCACAACATAGCAGCCGTTGGCATCCGGCACTGATTTTGCCAGCACTTCCGATTCCGCCGCATCGCGGATAAGCCCAAGTTCATCACGCAGCCACTGCACGGCAGCACCGGCAACAAAAATCGAACCTTCCAGCGCATACTCAACCTTGTCATCTACGCCCCAGGCGATAGTTGTAACCAGCCCGTTATGCGAATTTACCGGAGCAGTGCCGGTGTTCATCAGCATAAAGCCGCCTGTGCCGTAAGTATTTTTTACTTCGCCGCGCTCAAAGCAGGTTTGCCCGAACAATGCACACTGCTGGTCGCCGCCTGCGCCTGCAATAGGCACCTCGCGCCCAAAAAGCTTGCTGTCCGTATAGCCGTAAACATAGCTTGAAGGCTTAACCTCCGGCAGAATCTGCTGCGGAATTTTTAAAATGCGTAAAATTTCTTCATCCCATTTTAAGGTATGGATATTAAAAAGCATTGTGCGTGATGCGTTGGAATAATCCGTTACATGCACCTTACCGCCCGTCAGCTTCCAGATAATCCAGCTGTCAACCGTACCGAAAAGCAGTTCGCCTTTTTCCGCACGTTCGCGTGCGCCAGCAGCATTATCAAGCAGCCAGCGCAGTTTGGTTGCCGAAAAATAAGCGTCCAGCACCAGCCCCGTTTTGCTGCGGAAGAACTCCGCCATGCCAAGTTTTTTCAGTTCGTCGCAATAACCTGCCGTGCGGCGGCACTGCCACACAATCGCCTTATGTACCGGGCGTCCGGTTTCTTTATCCCATAAAACCGTGGTTTCACGCTGATTGGTAATGCCAATGCCCGCAATTTCGTTAATGGTAATATCAATTTTACTCATTGCTTCATACATCAGGCCGGTTTGGGTTGCCCATATTTCCTCCGCGTCATGCTCAACCCAGCCGGGCTGCGGAAAATACTGGGTAAACTCCTTTTGCGCCGCGCTGCAAATCCGTCCGTTTTTATCAAATATAATGCAGCGGCAGCTGGTTGTCCCTAAATCCAGCGCCATAATGTATTTATCCATTGGGCATCCTCCCTGCCGACAAAAATTTTAATACTGTATAACATAATTATAACAAAAAAACCGCTGTAAAAGCGGCTTTTTTATTTAGTTTTTACAATGGCTTAAAAATTTCCGTTAACCAGGTGGCAGGCTACAAAATGCCCGGGCACAACTTCTTTAAGCTCTGGTTTTTCGCTGCGGCAAATTTCCATGCACTGCCCGCAGCGGCTTTGAAACGGACACCCTTTGGGCAAATCAAGCGGGCTTGGAATTTCGCTTTCCAGCGGTTCTATTTTTTCGCCCGGTTTAAAATCCACCTTAAACACCGATTTCATCAGCGCCTTTGTATAAGGGTGCATGCCTTCGGTGCTGATGCGCCTTCCATAACCGATATATTCCACGATATTGCCCAAATACATAACGGCAATCTGGTGGCACATTAAATCAACAAGCCCCAAATCATGGCAGATAAAAAGGTAGGTAATGCCTTTTTCTTTCTGCAGGCGCACCAACAGCTCGCAGATTTTTTCCTGCACCGAAACGTCAAGCGCGCTTGTAGCTTCGTCGCACACCACAATCTTTGGTTCCAGCGAAAGCGCGCGCGCAATGCCCAAACGCTGACGCTGCCCGCCGCTCATGTTATGCGGGTAACGGTCCTTAAAATCTTCCGGCAGTTCTACCATACGCAAAAGTTCCGCCGCTTTGGCGTCAACTTCGCTCTTTTTTATCAGCCCAAAATTCAGCAATGGTTCACAAACAATTTCTTTAACTTTCATTTTGGGGTTAAAGGCGGCTGCCGGATCCTGAAACACCATTTGTATTTTACGCCTGTTCTGGCGTGCCGCTTCCCCGCGCAGTTTTAAAATGTCCTGCCCGTCAAAAATAACTTCGCCGCCGCTTGCCGGATGTATCTGCAAAATAGTGCGCACCAGCGTGCTTTTGCCACAGCCCGATTCGCCTATAATGCCAAGCGTCTGCCCGGCATAGGCGTTAAGGGTAACATTATCGCACGCCGTCAGCATTTTTCCGCCTTCCGCCGCAAATTTTTTTGTTAAATTTTTAATTTGTAAAATTACAGGTGCTTCAGCGTTCATAATATTTCTTATCTCCCAATACAGGCACAGCCGCAAGCAGTTCTTTGGTGTAGGCGTGCTGCGGGTTTTCAATAATTTCGCGCCCGCCGCTTTCCACCACATGCCCGTTTTTCATAACCATCAGCTTGTTAGATACATACGAAGCCACACCAATGTTATGCGTTACCAAAATAACAGCCGCATTATATTCACTGCGCACGTCAACAATCTGGCGTATTATCTGCGCCTGCGTGGTAACGTCAAGCGCACTGGTAGGCTCGTCTGCCAAAAGCAGCTTGGGGCTGAATATCATGGCCATGGCAATGCCCACGCGCTGGCGCATGCCGCCCGAAAGTTCAAACGGATAACTGTTCATAATGTTCTGCAGGTTCGGCAGGCGTACTTTATTAAGCATATCTTTCGCCATTTCCGCGGCCTCCGCCTTCGATTTCTGCGGAGCGTGAGCAAGAATGTAATCTGTAAACTGTTCGCCTATACGGCAGATGGGGTTTATCATGTTGCCGCTGTCCTGAAAAATCATCGACATTTCACTGCCGCTGATTTTACGCCAGTCCTCACGCGTGTTCTTCAGCATATCCCGCCCGTCAAAAGTTATGCTGCCGCCCGAAACATGCCCTCTGCCGGGCAGGCAGCCCATAACGGCACGGATAACGGTTGTTTTGCCGCTGCCCGATTCGCCTACAATTGACAGAATTTCACCTTTATCAAGTTGAATGTTTACACCCGATACGGTAAGTTTGCTGCCGTAACTGATGTCCAGATTTTTTACATCAAGAAGCATTAATTTAATCCCTTCTTTGCAGCTTAGTCAGCAGGGGCAACATCTTTGGTCAGCCAGTAATAATCTGCCGGTTTAATATCGGCGTTCTTCAAGGTTACTTTGCTTACCATATTTGTTTTAGGATAGCCAAAGAACAAACCTGCGCCGTCGTTAAGCAGAATCTGCTGCATCTGAATCATCAAATCGCGGCGTTTGGCAGGGTCAAATTCAACCGCAAGCCTGTCGCTCAGAGCATCATATTCGGGGTTGCTGTAACCGGTGGCATTCTGCGGGTCACCGGTTTTCCAGTACCAGTTAAGGTATACGGAAGGGTCGCCGCTGTTGGCAGTAAGAATATTGGAAATGCAAAGGTCAAAATCGCCGCTCTGGCGTATTGGGTCAAGCACGTTGTAGTCAACATTTCTCATATTAACCTTAATGCCGATTTTTTTAGCGTCGGACTGGGTTGCTTCTGCATAAAGCGGCAGTTCAGCGCGTCCGCTGTAATAAATAAAGTCAAGCTCAAGGTTTTTGCCGTCTTTATCCACATAACCGTCGTTGTTGGTATCTTTCCAACCTGCTTCCGCCAAAAGCTGTTTAGCGCGTTCCACATTATAGGCATTCGGGTCGGTCAGCTGGTCGAAGCCGTAATCCAAAGAAGGCGGAATGGGCGCTTTGCCTGTAATGAAGGTATCCTTAAGCAATACTTTGTTGTAGGTTTCGCGGTCAAGACAGCTGATAAGTGCAGCACGTACTTTCGGGTCGTGGCACGGGCGGCCTTCGTTCATATTAATCTGCGCCAGTACGGTACGCAGCGAAGCAAGTTCGGAAATATTGTATTTTGCTTTATCCTGGAACAGCTGCAAGTCGCCGGAAGCTATATTGATTGCCATATCAATTTCGCCCGACTGCAAAGCCATTGCACGGGTGTTGGGGTCATCAATGGTAGGAATTTCGGCAACTTTAAACGGAACCTTGCCGTCCCAGTAATTGGGGTTTGCTTCCATAACGGCTTTGGCCTTGCTGTATTCCTTAACCATATACGGGCCGGTGCAGATAGGCCCCTGTTTTACATAATCGCGGTCAGTTACGCTGGTATCAATAATAATGAACAGCGGGTCGGCCAACATGCCCGGCAGAGTCGGCACCGGATTTTTGGTCCTGATAATTAAATTCTGGCCGTCGGCAGTAATGTTGTCGAACCGGAAGAAGGTTTCCGCACGGTTGGATTTTTCAAAAGTGCGTTCAATGGATTTTTTTACGGCGTCGGCAGTTACTTTGTTGCCGTTGCTGAATACCGCTTTATCATTAATTTTAAAAGTCCAGGTCAGCTTATCGTCGCTGATAGACCAGCTTTCGGCAAGCCACGGAGCAAGATTCATTTTATCGTCAAATTTAACAAGGCATTCGCCAAGGCCGTAACGCATTACAACCCAGCTGAAGAAATTATCGGTAGGTTCAAGGCTGTCTGCAAAATTGGTAACGCCAAATTTTACTGTATCTTTAGCCGCACCGCTTTTTGCAGAATCATCACCGCCGCAGCCTGCTGCCGCAAAAGCAAGTAATCCCATCATGGCAAGTGCTGCCGTAATTTTTGCTGCTTTTTTCATAAATACATCTTCCTTTCCGTTATATACCATCCATTAAACAGTTTTTATTCTTCCTGACGCGGGTCGAGTACGTCGCGCAATGCGTCGCCCCACAGGTTAAAAATTACTACCGTAACAAAAATTGCAATGCCCGGGAAAATCATCAGCCACGGCGCCGTTTGCAGCTGCTGCCTTCCTTCGTTAAGCATTAAGCCCCATTCCGGCGCAGGCGGCTGCGAGCCGAAGCCGAGGAAGGAAAGCCCTGCCAGCTCCATCATCATAGCGCCGATATCGGACGCCGCCGTTATTACCATCAGCGGCAGAATATTCGGCAGGATATGCTTCCATAATATATGTGTTGAAGTGCCGCCGTTAACTATTGCGGCTTCTACAAAGTCGCGTTTTTTTATTTTTAAAACCATGCTGCGTGCAAGGCGCGCATATTTGGTCCATGTTACAATCGTCAGCGCTATAATGGCGTTAATAAGGCTGCCGCCTAAAATACCGGCAACGGCTATGGCCAGAATCATGCCAGGGAAAGAAATCATCATATCGGAAATGCGCATAATGACGATATCCACCTTGCCGCCGTAATAGCCTGCCAGTACGCCCAGCGTTGTGCCAACCGCAAAAATAATTGTTACAAGCAGCAGCACGCTCGAAAGCGAATAGCTTGCGCCGTACAAAATGCGGCTGAAATTATCGCGCCCCAGTTTATCTGTGCCGAATAAATGCTCCGCAGAAGGCGGCAGGTAAGCGTTCTGCATTACTGCTTCAAGCGGGTCATACGGCGCAATTAACGGCGCTGCCAGTGCCACAGCAATAAGCAGCAGTACAAAAAAGCTTGATACCGCAAAGGCACGGTTGGTTTTTAAACCATTTATAAGTATCTGCATATTATTTACCTGCCTTTCTTAAGCGCGGGTCAAGATGATTATAGGAAATATCAACTATAAGGTTAATTACCATATACATCAGCGCTATCCACAGCACTATGCCCTGCACCAGCTGAAAATCGCGGTAAATAATTGATTGTACGGCAAGGTAGCCAAGCCCAGGCCACGAAAATACTATTTCAACAACGGCCGCGCCGCCCAAAAGGTTGCCGAAGGATAACCCCAGCAGGGTAATCAGCGGCAGCATGGCGTTCGGCAGAACTTCCTTCCATAAAATATGGCTTTCGCTCATGCCGCGGGCACGCGCGCCGACAACATAATCCTGGTTAAGTTCTTCAAGCACCGTTGCGCGCACCTGGCGGGTGTATTTGGCCGCCATAACTATGCCCAGCGTTAAAGCAGGCAGTACCAGCGTTTCGGGACTTACGCGCCCGCCTACAATAGGCAGCAGGCCAAGTTTCAGCCCAAAAATCCACAGCAGCATCAGGCCCATCCAAAAGTTAGGCACCGATACGCCGACGAAAGTCAGCCCGCGCACCATATAATCGAACCAGCTGTTGTGCTTAACGGCGCTATAAATACCTGCCGGTATGGAAACCAGAAGCATAAAAACCGTTGATGCCACGGCGAGTATTACCGTTGCAGGCAGGCTGTGCATTAATTCTTCTATAACAGGCTTTTTAACCATGTACGAGAAGCCGAAATTACCCTGAACCGCCCTTCCGAGCCAGTCGAGATACTGGAAGATAAACGGCTTGTCCAATCCCAGTTCATGGCGCAGCGCTTCAACTTCCTGCTGGCTTACAACAATATCCTCGTTGCCGGCAATCATCTGGCGCACAGAGTCGCCCGGCGACAGCATTACCAGCGCAAAGGTAATAAAGCTGATTCCCAGAAGCACAAGCACAATCTGCCCAATGCGCCCTAACAACTGTTTATTTGACAAAACACACCACTCCCTAACCAAAACTCCTGATAACCAAAATAAAACTCCCTGCCGTTTAAGTTTGGCAGCAGGGAGTTTACAAACGCTTAAGTTTATTTTAATTCTCTTGCTACCATGCCGTCACACGCAGCACCGGAAAGCATTAAAGGCAGGCTGCTGACTTGCAAAGCTGCTTACAGCGGCGGGACCGTACCGGTTTTACACCGGATTTCCATTTTAAGCCACAAGGCACCTTTAACCAGTTTATTCAATTATCATGTTTTAATTTTAGCACTAATTACTAATAAAGTAAATAATTTTTTTGTTAAAAATTTTAATTAGTATTTTATACGGTATACCCGTATGGGTATACCTTCATAAAAGTGCAAAACCTGCACCGCTTTGCGGATAAAGCTTATCGGGCAGCAGTCCGCAAATATTTTGCTTATGCTGCGTATGCCTTATCCCGGAAGTACAGGTAATTTAATTTATCAGAACATAATTTGCAAACGGCTCCAGAGCACCTGGTCATCCAGTCCGCTTTCCTTGCCTTCAAGGTCATAG
>OGHL01001870.1_pt1 | contig 11404 bp, 8 predicted proteins | sample 1571391 | NCBI WGS metagenome assembly OGHL01 (sample SAMEA2581948, study PRJEB24529) | metagenome | biome: Human gut stool | place: China | collected 2011 | reverse complement strand
ACCGCCACATCGTCGCCCCAATAGCGCACGTGCCGGTTCAGCAGGTGGCGATCCGCCACGTCCTGATGGCCGGGATCCATGGACCAGGGATGGCCCGCCGTGGGGAACGTGATACCCGGCACGTCGAAGCAGGTCAGCACCTTTACCACGCCGTCGATGGCCTCGGCAGCGCTGGTGTCCACCGACTTGACAAAGCCGTGGGCGATCTCCGCATGCTTGATGCGGACATACAGGGCATCCTGCGGCATCTGATCCTCATAGTATTTTGTCCGGCCCGTCGCCTTGTCATAAGCGTCCACACGGACTTGGCTTCTTCCGACTTCACCCATATGGTTTTCCTCCTCAGTATCTGTCTTGAAACCGCACTCTGTTAACAGGAGAAACGGCAGTTATCCGAAACAATAATGGTACACATTCGTTTTGCTAATCATAGCACTTTCTGAACGGTGTGAAAAGAGGTTTACGTTATTTTAATTGGAGAATATCCTGCTTTTTTGTTGACACTTTTTCAAAAAAATGGGTATACTACCAGAAAAAGAGCAGCATAGACAGGAGTGACACGTATGAACATCGGCTGCATCGTGATGGCCGCCGGTATGAGCTCCCGCTTCGGCGGCAATAAGCTGGCGCAGGAGTGGCAGGGCAAAAGCCTGATCCGCCACGCGCTGGAGGCCGTCCCGACGGACAGGCTGTCCGCTGTCGTGGTGGTAACGCAGTATCCGGAGGTGGTGGCGCTTGCGAAGGAATTTTTCTTTACGCCTATTGTCAACAGCCATCCGGAGTACGGCCAGAGCCACACCATTCATCTGGGCGTCAAAGCGCTGGACGCCTGCGACGCGCTGCTGTTTCAGGTGGCCGACCAGCCGCTGCTGCGGCGCGAGAGCGTGCGTGCGGAGGTCGAGTTTTTCCGCCGGCATCCCGACCGCATCGTCGCGATGGGACACGGCGGCGTGCGCGGCAATCCGTGCATCTTCCCCGCCCGCTTCTTCCCCGAGCTGACGGCGCTCGAGGGCGACCGCGGCGGCAGCGCCGTTATCCGCCGCCACGAGGACGCGCTGACGCTCTTTGAGATATCCCCCGACGAGCTGCGCGACGTGGACACGCCGATGGCGCTCGCCGCGCTGCGCGACACGCTCGCGTGAGCTACGGCGCCGTCATTTCGCCGCGGAGGTCCTGCTCCATCAGCGTCTTGACGCGCTCCTTCTCATAGCCGCAGGAAAAGAGATAGTAGAGCTTGGCGACGGCGGCCTCGGTCGTCATGTCCAGCCCGCTGACCGCGCCCGCCCTTTTCAGGGCGTTCGAGGTCTCGTAAGCGCCGAGCGCCACCGCTCCCTGCGGGCATTGCGAGCAGACCGTCAGCACCGTGCCGTTGTGAAAGGCCTTTTCGATGATCGGCAGCAGCGCGCCGCCGTCCCCGGGAATGTTCCCCGCACCGAAGGTCTCGATGACAATGCCGCGCAGCCGCTCGGTCATGATCTGCTCAAAGAGCGAGAACTGAATGCCCGGGAAGACCTTCAGCACCCCAATGGGAATATTCTCCAATAATTGCAGCTTCAAAGCGCCTTTCGGCTTCGGCAGGAGGGCGCTTTCGTTGTAGCGGATGGTAATGCCCGCGTCGGCGAGGCTTGGGTAGTTCGGTGAAAGGAAGGCGATCAGCCCGTCGGCGGAGAACTTGGTCGCGCGGTTGCCGCGCAGGAGCTTCCCGCCGAAGTACAGGCAGACCTCATGCACCTCCTCCGCGCCCGCGATGAGCAGCGAGGTGATGAGATTGTCGCGCCCGTCGCTGCGGATCTCGCACATGGGGATCTGCGAGCCGGTGAGAATGACCGGCTTTGCCAGTCCCTCAAGCATAAAGGAAAGCGCGGAGGCGGTATAGGCCATCGTGTCCGTGCCGTGGAGCACCACAAAGCCGTCGTAGGCGTCGTAATGGTCGGCAACGAGCTGCGCGATCTTGTTCCACTCATGCACCGTCATGTTGGAGGAGTCGAGCAGCGGGTCCATTTCGAGCATATCCCAACGGGGCATCTGCTCGGCGTACAGGTCGGGAATGGCTTCCATCGCGCGGCGGAACTGCCCGCTCTGCGGGGCGTAGCCGTTCTCCGTGCGCGTCATGCCGATGGTCCCGCCGGTGTAGATGATCAGAACATTTTTCATACGGCTTACCACCAATAGCGCGGCATCTTGGGCCGCTCATACGGCGTTTTCATCAGCGGAAGGCTGGTGCGCATCTCGCCGTCGAGCGCGAAGTACGCGCCCGCCACGGCGGGGGCCGTCGGAATGGTCGTGATCTCGCCGATGCCGATGGCGCCGAAGGCCATGTCCTGCCCCTCCTTCTCCACCAGAATGCTGTGGATGGGCGGCACCTGATCGGCGCGGAACAGGCCCAGCGTGCCGAACCTTGCGCTGGGGATGCAGTCGTAGAGCGGATAGTGCTCCGTCAGCGTGAAGCCAAGCGCCATGGTGACACCGCCCTCGATCTGCCCCTCGCAGGAGAGCGGGTTGATCGCCTTGCCGACGAAGTGCGCCGCGTCGATCTCGCGGATCGTTCCGTCGTCGTTGAGCACACACACATGGGTGGCGTAGCCGTAGGCGACGTGGCTGACGGGATTGGCAACGTCCTGCGCGCCCAGCGGGTCGGTCTTGGCGAGGTATTCGCCGTAGAACTCCTGCCCCTCGAGCGCTTTCCAGTCCACGCTCGCCCCCTCGGGCAGCTCGGTGCCGACCGTGCCGCTGCTGTTGCCGCCGGGCAGTGATTCCATGCCCTGCCGGTGCGCGATGCCGGAATAATCGGACACCCTCACATCGGCGCCCGCCGCCGTGAGCAGCTTCTGACACGCCCGCCGGCAGGCTTCGCCGGTCACGAGCGTCTGGCGCGAGCCGGAGGTCGTGCCGGAGTCCGGCGCGTTCACCGTGTTGGCGGCCTCGTAGACGACATCCTCGCGCTCACAGTGCAGCATGGTGCAGACGATCTGCGTCAGCACCGTGCCAAGTCCCTGTCCGATGCAGGATGCGCCGGAGCGGATATGGAGCTTACCGTCCTTGACCGCCACGATGCAGCGGCCCGTATCGGGAATGCCCACGCCGACGCCCGCGTTCTTCATCGCGCAGGCGATGCCGACGTTCTTATTCTGCTCGCAGATGTCCTTCACCGCCTCGAGCGTTTCCACAAGACCGGTGGACGGCGGCGCGATCTGCCCGTTCGGCAGCGTCTGCCCGGGGCGGATGGCGTTGCGGTAGCGGATCTCCCACGGGGAGATGCCCAGCTCGTGCGCCATCTTCGTGAGCGTCATTTCCATGGCGTAGCAGGTCTGCGTCACGCCGAAGCCGCGGAACGCGCCCGCGGGCGGATTGTTCGTATAGTACGCCTTGCCGGTGATCTCAAAATTCTCGTAGTGATAGGGGCCTGCCGCGTGCGTGCAGGCACGCTCGAGCACCGGGCCGCCGAGCGAGGCATACGCGCCGGTGTCGGCGACCACCTCGGCCTTAACGCCCTGAATGAGGCCGTCGCGATTGCAGCCCATGGTGATGGTCACCTTCATCGGGTGCCGCTTCGGGTGGACGAGCATACTTTCCTTGCGGCTAAGCTTCACCTTGACCGGACGGCCCGTGAGATAAGCGACGAGCGCCGCGTGGTGCTGCACCGTCATATCCTCCTTGCCGCCGAAGCCGCCGCCGACGAGCATATTGGTCACATGGACCTTTTCCTTGGGAAGCCCCAGCAGACGGGAGACCTCCCGCGCCGTGTCGTAAGCGCCCTGATCGGTGGAGAGAATGGTCAGCCCGTCCTCGTCGGGGTAGGCGACCGCGCACTCCGGCTCGAGGAAGGCGTGCTCCGTGTACGGCGTTTCGTAGTGATACATCAGCACATAGTCCGCGTCGCGGATAGCCTGATCGGCGTTGCCGCGGCTGACGTGCTTTTCGCACAGCAGGTTGCCGGACTCATGCACGAGCGGCGCAAAGGGCTGGGAGGCATAGGTCGGGCTGAACACCGGCTTGAGCGGCTCGTAGTCGATCTCAACGAGCGCCTTTGCCTGCTCCAAAGCCTCCTTCGTCTCCGCCGCCACAAGGCAGATGGCGTCGCCGAGGTAGTGGGTGATCCTGCCGACGGGGATCATCGCGTCCCAGTCCTGCTGCAGATGGCCGACCTTGATCTCCCCCGGAATGTCCTCCGCGGTGTAGACGCCGACCACGCCGGGCAGGGCCTCCGCCTTTTCCTTATGGATGGCAAGCACCCGCGCGCGGGGATATTTGCTGCGCACGGCGCCGGCGTAGAGCATACCGTCCACATACAGGTCGTCCGGATACTTGCCGTAGCCCTGCACCTTTTCCGCCACGTCCACGCGCACAGCGCGTTCACCGACGCCATAGCCTGTCTTTTTCTCCTCCGGCAGCTTGCCGCTGCGGAAGATCTCCGCCGCGAGCAGAATGCCGTCGATGATCTTCACATAGCCCGTGCAGCGGCAGATGTTGTTGCGGATGGCGAACGCCGCCTCCTCGCGCGTCGGCGCGGGATTCGCGTCCAGCAGCGCCTTGGCGGAGATGACCATGCCCGGGATGCAGAAGCCGCACTGCACCGCGCCGGCCTTGCCGAAGGCGTAGGTATATACGTCCTTCTCCCAGTCGGAAAGGCCCTCGACCGTAAGGATGGTCTTTCCCTCCAGCTTGTCCGTCGAGGGAACGCAGGCCTTCGTCGCCTTGCCGTCGATGAGGACATGGCAGGTGCCGCACGCGCCCTCGCTGCATCCGTCCTTGACGGAGGTGAGGCGCAGCTCGTCGCGCAGGAAGCGGATGAGCTTTTGATTTTTCTCCGCCTGCACGGTCTGTCCGTTCACGGTAAATGTCGCCATAGCGGGGTCTCCCTTCCCAAACTTTTTGTTTGGACTGCTTATTATTTTTCATTTTCATTGTATCACATTCGTCCGAAATTGCAACAAAAAGACACGCGAGCGTGATACTATTTAGAAGATAGCGCCGCTCCGTGCCGAAAGATTGAATTATATGTAAATCTTCTCCCTCCTCGCTTGACAAAAGCAGGCTTTTCCACTATGATTTCCGTATCCTTTCCACGGCTGTGACGAGGCGGGCTCGCCCCTCCGCGCAGCCGTCCCATTCTATATTGGAGGGACGCTTATGAAAGAAGTCAAGCCCCCGAAAAAGCCTCTGATCTTCTACTACGCCGTCGCCATGCTCGCGGTATTTCTCTTCAATTTCTTTGCCATGCCGTGGCTCGCGCAGCACCAGATCAAGGAGGTGGACTACAACACCTTTGTCGAGATGGTCGAGCAGGACAAGGTCGGCAAGGTCGAAATTCAGGAGCAGGACAACCGCATTCTCTTTACCGATAAGGACGAGACTGTTATCTACAAGACCGCCATGGTGTCGGACGACGACCTCTCCGCCCGGCTTTTGGAGGCGGGCGTTTCCTTCAAGGGCGAGGAGATCGAGCAGACCTCGCTGCTCGTGGACATTCTCGGCTGGGTGCTCCCCATCCTGATCTTTATCGCCCTCGGGCAGTATATGTCCAAGAAGATGGCGGACAAGCTCGGCGGCAACTCGATGATGTTCGGCTTGGGCGGAAACAGCAACGTCAAGGTCTACGTCCAGTCCACCGAGGGCATCCACTTCTCCGATGTTGCGGGCGAGGACGAGGCCAAGGAAAACCTGCAGGAGGTCGTCAACTATCTGCACGACCCCAGCAAGTATCAGGAGATCGGCGCGTCCATGCCCAAGGGCATATTGCTCGTCGGCCCTCCGGGAACCGGCAAGACCATGCTCGCCAAGGCGGTCGCAGGCGAATCGAACGTTCCGTTCTTCTCCATCTCCGGCTCGGAGTTCGTGGAGATGTTCGTCGGCATGGGCGCGAGCAAGGTGCGCGACCTGTTCCGGCAGGCCAAGGAGAAAGCCCCCTGCATCGTGTTCATCGACGAGATCGACGCCATCGGCCAGAAGCGCAGCGGCGGCCAGTACGGCGGCAACGATGAGCGGGAGCAGACCCTGAACCAGCTGCTGACGGAGATGGACGGCTTCGACGATAACTCCGGCGTGATCATCCTGGCGGCCACCAACCGCCCGGAGTCCCTGGACCCCGCTCTGACCCGTCCCGGCCGGTTTGACCGCCGGGTGCCGGTGGAGCTGCCGGACCTGAAGGGCCGGGAGGAGATTCTGAAGGTCCACGCCCGGAAGATCAAGCTGGCGGAGAACGTGGACTTTTCCACCGTGGCCCGGATGGCCTCCGGCGCATCCGGCGCGGAACTGGCCAACATCGTCAACGAGGCCGCCCTGCGAGCGGTGCGGGACGGCCGGAAGCTGGTGACCCAGGCGGACCTGGAGGAGAGCATCGAGACCGTCATCGCCGGATATCAGAAGAAGAACGCCATCCTCACCGACCGGGAGAAGTGGATCGTATCCTATCACGAGATCGGCCACGCCCTGGTGGCGGCCCGCCAGACCCATTCCGCCCCGGTGCAGAAGATCACCATCATCCCCCGGACCTCCGGCGCCCTGGGCTACACCATGCAGGTGGAGGAGGGCAACCACTACCTCATGAGCCGGGAGGAGATCGAAAACAAGATCGCCACCTTCACCGGCGGCCGGGCCGCCGAGGAAGTGGTGTTCGGCTCCGTCACCACCGGCGCGTCCAACGACATTGAGCAGGCCACCAAGCTGGCCCGGGCCATGCTGACCCGGTACGGCATGAGCGACGAATTCGGCATGGTGGCCCTGGAGACCGTCACCAACCAGTATCTGGGCGGGGATGCGTCCCTGGCCTGCTCGCCGGAGACCCAGACCAAAATCGACCGGCTGGTGGTGGAGCTGGTGGAGCGGCAGCACCAGAAGGCCGTGAAAATTTTGCAGGACGACCGCCAGAAGCTGGATGAGCTGGCCAGGTTCCTGCACGAAAAGGAGACCATCACCGGCGAGGAGTTCATGAGCATCCTCAACGCATAACAAGGCATACGAAAAGAACGCCTCCTGCCGGGGGCGTTCTTTTTTTGTCCCCGGGCGCATACGGTGAAGAAAAAACGGGGAGGGGTTTGCCATGAAAAAGCTGCTGGGGGCACTGCCGGTACTGGTGCTGCTGCTGACGCTGTGTCCGGCCTGGGGGGTGGAGCTGCCGGTGCAGGCGGAGGCGGCGCTGCTGATGGAGAAGGAGACGGGACAGGTGCTCTACGCCAAAAACGAGCACCAGGCCCTGGAACCGGCCAGCGTCACCAAGGTCATGACCCTGCTGCTGGTGATGGAGGCCATCGACCGGGGGACCCTGGCCTATGACGACGTGGTCACCGTCAGCGACTATGCCGCCTCCATGGGCGGCAGCCAGATTTTTCTGTCCCCCGGGGAGCAGATCACCGTGGAGGACCTGCTGAAGGGGGTGTGCGTGTCCAGCGGCAACGACGCCGCCGTGGCCCTGGCGGAAAAAACGGCGGGAGTCACGGAGCTGTTTGTGGAGCAGATGAACAACCGGGCCCGGGAGCTGGGGATGCAGGACACCCATTTCGTCAACTGCACGGGCCTTCCGGCGGAGGGCCACGTCACCAGCGCCTGGGACATCGCCGTGATGTCCCGGGAGCTGATCGTGAACCACCCGGACATCCGGCGGTTTACCACCATCTGGATGGACACCCTTCGGGACGGACAGTTCCAGCTGTCCAACACCAACAAGCTCATCCGCTTTTATGAGGGGGCCACGGGGCTGAAAACCGGGTCCACGGACTCCGCCAGATACTGCATTTCCGCCACGGCGGAGCGGGAGGGCATGGAGCTGATCGCCGTGGTGCTGAAATCCCCCACCGGCCAGCAGCGGTTCGAGGACGCCAAGACTTTGCTCAACTATGGGTTCTCCACCTATGGCCTGATCCATGCCGCCCCGGAGGAGCCGCTGCCGCCGGTGCCGGTGACCTTGGGGACCCGGGATGCGGTGCAGTCTATGGTGGACCCGGCGGAGGGCCTGCTGCTGGCGGAAAAGGCCTGGCTCCAGGGACTGGAGCAGACGGTGACTCTGTCGGAGTCCGCAGCGGCCCCGGTGCGTCAGGGGGACGTTCTGGGTACGCTGACGGTGACCCAGAACGGCGAAACACTGCTGGAGGTGCCCATCCGGGCGGCGGAAGCCGTGGAAAAGCTCACCTTCGGGGAGATGTTCCTGCGCCTGGCCCGGACCATGTGCTTCTGCGGGTGATCCTTGGCGGAAACTGAACAGGAATGCTATTGCGGCACAGAGGAAACAACGATACAATAAAATATAAACTCAGGATAAACTCAGGAGGGTAATCATAATGCAAAATATTCTTCGATATCTGACCCCGGAGATCCTGGCCTGGGAGAGCGGCAATATCCGGGAGGTCCGGCCCCTGGGCAGCGTTCTGTGTCTGCCGGACGGACGGGAGTGGTACGCCTTCGGCTTTACCCGGAATGCGTATGACGGCAGTCTCAGCCTGCTGATGGCGTCCTCCCAAAGGGAGTACGGAGAATGGGCGCGGGCCAACAGTCCGGTGGCTATCCGCTTCGGCGCGCAGCGGTATCTTATCGATGGGACCGGCTATGAGATGTTCGATGGCAGCGGCGATCAGCTGTTCCGGCTGTCGCTGCTGCTGCGGGACCGCCCGCCCATGCCGGACTGGCTGAGAAGCACGCCTCTGTCCCGGCTCCTGATGGTGGACGCCCGGGTGGACCGGGCCCCGGAGTGCATCCCCGGCGGTCCGGCGGAGCTGCTGCTGCGGGATGGGCGCGGCTGGGACCTGACCGCGCCCCGGGCAGAGCTGCGGACTATGTGATCGGATAAGATTTTCACCGTTTCGACGGGTATCCCCTTGTATTTTCCCGGGAAAAGCGGTAAGATACGGGATGATGGATAAATCCGATACACATAGGAGGTAATCTCTATGATCCAGGTGGACCTGACCCACATGCGGCATTTTATCGCGCTGCCCTATGAGGCGGCGCTGGCGCCCCGGCTGCGCATTGCCCACAATCATTTGCAGAAGAGCGACGGCTCCGGCGGCGAGTTCACCGGCTGGGTGCGCCTGCCCCAGGAATACGACCGGGAGGAGTTCGCCCGCATCCAGGCGGCGGCCCGGCGCATCCAGAGCGATTCCCAGGCCCTGGTGGTCATCGGCATCGGCGGGTCCTATCTGGGGGCCCGGGGCGTTATCGAGTGCCTGTGCTCCCCCAACTATAATCTGAAGCGGAAGAACACGCCCAACATCTATTTCGTGGGCAACGGCCTGTCCGACCGGCAGCTGCGGGAGACGATGGAGCTGCTGGAGGGGGTGGACTTCTCCGTGAACGTCATCTCCAAGTCCGGCACCACCACGGAGCCTGCCGTGGCCTTCCGGTTCTTCCGGGAGCTGCTGGAGAAGAAATACGGCCCGGAGGGGGCGGCAAAGCGCATTTACGCCACCACCGACCGGCACAAGGGCGCGCTGAAAGCCCTGGCCGTCCAGGCCGGGTATGAGAGCTTTGTGGTGCCCGATGACATCGGCGGACGGTACAGCGTGCTCACCGCCGTGGGCCTGCTGCCCATCGCCGTGGCCGGAGTGGATATTCAGGCGCTGATGCAGGGCGCGGCCCGGATGCAGGAGGCCTGCACCGCCGGGGATATGGAGCAGAATCCCGCCTGGCAGTATGCCGGAGCCCGGTATCAGCTCTATCGCGCCGGGAAGAAGATCGAGGTTCTGGCGGCCTATGAGCCTGCCTTCCGGTTTATGTCCGAGTGGTGGAAGCAGCTGTACGGCGAGTCCGAGGGCAAGGAGAGCAAGGGACTTTTCCCCGCCAGCGTGGAATTTACCGCCGACCTGCACTCCATGGGGCAGTATATCCAGCAGGGCGAGCGGCACCTGTTTGAAACGGTGGTGCGCTTTGACCCGGAGGCAGGGGAGAGCGCGGTGCCCTTCGACGCCGCCGACGGCGACGGGCTGAACTTCCTGGCCGGAAAAACCATGGACTTTATCCGCACCCAGGCCATGGACGGCACCCTGCTGGCCCACGAGGAGGGCGGCGTGCCCAACATCATCCTGCGCTGCGGGGCACTGGACGCAGACGCCCTGGGGCAGCTGATCTACTTCTTTGAATACGCCTGCGGCCTGTCCGGCTATCTGCTGGACGTGAACCCCTTCGATCAGCCCGGCGTGGAGGCCTACAAGAAGAATATGTTCGCCCTGCTGGGAAAGCCCGGCTATGAGGACATGGGCCAGGCCCTGCGGGAAAAGCTGGGCCGGTAAAAAACCGTATATTTTCCCATTGCCATTTCCGTCGAGTTATGGTATGGTATACATATATGCAAAAGGAGTGATCTCTTATGGTTAGATTGATTATGGGCGACAACGGCGCAGGCAAGACCAAGCAGCTCATCGAGCTGGTTCATGCCTCCGTGGCCGAGGAGGGCGGCTGTGTCGTCTGCATCGAGCCCGGCGCTGATATGACGTACGATATCAAGTCCAGCGTGCGTCTGGTCAATGCTGGTGAATACCACCTGGATTCTTTTGAGTGCCTGCGGGGCTTCATCAGCGGTCTGTATGCGGGCAATTACGATATTTCCCACGTCTATGTGGACAACCTCTGCAAGATCGTACATAGCGAGGACTTCACCGCCGTGGAAAAGTTCCTGTGCTGGCTGGACAAGTTCAGCGACGCCAACACCGTGAAGTTCACCGTGACCCTTACCGCCGACGCTTCCGTGGCTACTGATGGCATGCGCAAGTATCTGTAACCGAATCAAGTAAAAAAATCCGCAGGCACCCGAGAAGCTCGAAATGATGGTGGATCGGCGCCATCTTGAACACGCGCTTGTGCGTGAGCTTGAACGAGGTGACCTGGATGATGTCGCTCATCACCTCGATTACGTACAGGCCGCCGATGATGATGGCGAGGAATTCGGTGTGTGTGGCGATGGACAGCGCGGCGAACAGGCCGCCGAGCGCCAGCGAACCGGTGTCGCCCATGAAGATCGTCGCCGGGTTCGAGTTGTACCACAGGAATCCGAAGCAGGCGACGGCCGCGCAGCAGGCGATGATGGTCAGGTCGAGCGGATCGGACACCGCATACGAGAACCCTTCGTGCGTGCCGCCCTTGATATGGTAGCTTTCCCAGAACGCGATGATGGCGTATCCGGCGAACGCGATCATCGACGAACCGGATGCCAGGCCGTCAAGGCCGTCGGTCAGGTTGACCGCGTTCGTCCACGCGGTCATGAGGAAATTCACCCAGATGACGAATATGATCGCGGCGACCACGCCGCCGGCGAACCGGAAGTCGAAGAACGGCTTCTCAATGAAGCTCATGCCTGCCTGAGCGCTGGGGAACCCCGATTTGGTGGGGATGATCAGCGCGAGAACCGCGTAGATCGTGGCGAAGATGAACTGGCCGATGACCTTGGCATGCACCGACAGGCCCAGATTCTGTTTTTTGC
>OGHL01001866.1_pt1 | contig 11435 bp, 7 predicted proteins | sample 1571391 | NCBI WGS metagenome assembly OGHL01 (sample SAMEA2581948, study PRJEB24529) | metagenome | biome: Human gut stool | place: China | collected 2011 | reverse complement strand
ATGGGCACTCCCCCTGTGTTCCTACAAGGAATATAGGGGGAGAGGTTTAAAATAAAAACAGGTTATAAATGCTTCGAGAAGAGGGGTTAAAGAAAAGGCGGCGGATATGCCTCCGCCGCCTTGCCTGAAAAAAGAAGAACCGGAATTGTTATTTTACCGCCACTTTCTGCGAGCGGTCGCCCGTGCGCACGATATACATACCGGGGGCAGATAGCGTCACGCTGCTGTCGTTGCCCGTATAGACCAACCGGCCGGCGGCGGTGTACACCCGGTAGGATTCCCCGCCGTTCTCCACATGCAAGGTGCGGCCAGTCGCATAGATGCCTCTCTCCCCGTTTTCCAGTGTTTCCACGGCGGAGCCGGCCGGCGCGAACTCGGCGGTGAAGGTCATGTCGCCCGTGACCGTTATCGTGCGGGGATTGTCGGTATTTCCGTCGTTCCATCGCACGAAATAGTTTTGCCCGAAAGGTACGGCGACAAGGGTCGCCGTGCTTCCCTGCGGATACTCGCCGGCACCTATCACATATCCCATCGTCTCGTCTGTGGCATTGGCCGTAACCGTGTGCAGGGTTACGCCGGTCTCCCGAATGTCGGTGAAATTGCGCCAGTACTTGGCCTCGGCATATTTCGGCTTACAGCCCGCCGGGACATAGAGTGTCATGGCATAGTCGTCGAAGGTCATTGCCCATATTTGGGGAGGTGTCATGGCTTTGGAGATTACTGCGGTCAAATTGTCGCAGTGGGAGAATGCAAAATCTTCGATACTTTCCACCTTTTCGCCAATGGTTACACTCTCCATTTGGGTACACCAAGAAAATGTAAAGGACTTGATAGTCGTTACGGAATTGCCTATCGTCACTGTTTTCAAGCCGGTGCAACGGGTAAATGCGTAGCCCTCGATAGTCGTCACGGCATTGGGTATGGCTATCTCAGTCAACTCGGTGCAATCTTCAAATGCACTGCTTCCAATATTTGTTACGGAGTTGGGTATGGTGACCGTTTTCAAGCCGCTGCAAAAGCTAAATGCGTTGGTTCCGATAGAAGTCACGGAATTGGGTATAACAATGGTATTCAGCGATGTAAGTTGATAACACAAATAGTCCGGAATATGTTCTACTTCTTCCCCGAATACGAAATCGGTCAATCGATCACAACCTGAGAATGGTCGACTACTATTATCTTGAAAATCTTGAACATTACGAGCGTTCCATATCACCTCAGTCAAGCCGCTACAACCGTCAAATGCACTGATTCCGATAGAAGTTACGGAATTACCTATGACAAGGTTTTTCAGTGATGCAAGTTCACAACACAAAAGGGCCGGAATATGTTCCACCTCTTCCCCGAATACGAAATCGGTCAGCCGATCACAATTAGAAAATGGAGAATCATAAGAAAGACCGTTGTAATACTCTGCATTACGAGCGTTCCATATCACCGTTGTCAAGCCGCTGCAACTGGTAAATGCCCTTTCCTCGATAGTTGTTACGGAATTGCCTATTGTCACCGTTGTCAAGCCGCTGCAACCTTCAAATGCCCCGCCCCTGATAGTCGTTATGGAGTTGGGTATGGAGACCTCAGTCAAGCCGGTGCAATAGGAAAATGCCTCGCCTCCAATATCTGTCACGGAGTTGGGTATGGTTACCGTTGTCAAGCCGCTGCAATCGTAAAATGCACACGCCCCAATTTCTGTCACGGAATTGGGTATCGTCACTGTTATCAAACCGGTGCAACCTTCAAATGCAGAGTCCCCGATAGTCGTTACGGAATTGGGTATGGTTACCTCAGTCAAGCCGCTGCAACTGGTAAATGCCCTTTCCCCGATAGTCGTCACGGAGTTGGGTATGGTGACCTCTATCAAACTCCAGTTACTGTAAAATGCACTGTCCGCAATACTTGTCACCGGATAATTTTTTCCGTCATACAGCACCGAATTGGGAATAACGATCTTGCTTCCGGAATAGTCTCGATTATCAGATACCCGGGCCTCACTTCCGTCAAGGTAATAATTGATACCATCGACTTGAAAAGTTTTTTGCGCTTTTACCCCCGTTAGGGAACCACACATGAGGAGTACCAACAGATACCGAACATACTTTTTCATATTGCCTACCGTTTAATTAGTTCATCGACCAAGTTCAACATGTTGTCCGCAAAGACCCGGTTGAGGAATTTGTATTCGTCCTCATTGCCATAAGGCGCGGTATAAACGGTGGTATAGCCGTTTTCCCGAGCAATCCGTTCGATATTTTCCACGGTATGGCCGGAGTTACGGCAAGCCGCCACGATAACCTCGCACTTATACTCCACACATTTTTCCAACCATTCGTTTTGCTGGTAGCCGGGAGGATCCCCCTCGCTGCAACATCCCACAAAAGCATCTTCGCCTCCGTTCAGGGGAGATTTATGCCGGGCAATGAGCAACCGGTCGCCATTGTGATGCTCTTCATGCACTTTTTCCCGGTCGAGCAGGGATTCCAGCGCAAGAATAGACGAGCTTTTCCCCGAGCCGGTACTCCCGTAAATCGCAATAATCGTTTTCATGATAAACTTATGTCTTTTGCCCCCCTGCTCCCCAACGGTAGGCGTTTAAAAATAGAAAAGCGCAGGGAACTTTCTGTTTATCTTTTACGAGGCATCGCCAAACGCCCATACGGAAATAAACAGCCCACCCCACGCCATGCCGATATATCAGCCGCCCCCTTGCCGGGGTGGATATAGGCAAGCATGAGCGTTCTTTGACTGCTTATCCTTCCGTAAGAAAAATTTGGCGAATTTCGTAAAAAGGATAAAGCAAAAACGCTTTTATCAATATGTCTGCCTCCTTGCCGGTAACCCGGCAAAGAGACCTTGTGAAAATGGGACAAGCCGAAATGAATTTATCGGGCTTTACTTGTTTTCACGTTTGCAAAGGTAGTGCGGGCAGGGGATAAAAACAAGATTTTCAGTTCTTTTTTATTTTTACCGGTTGTCTTTTTAACCCCTCCGTCACTACGTGCCACCTCCCCTATATTTTGCTGTGCAAAAACACTCCGCCATGCTGCGGGACACGGCAGGGAGAGGATTGTGCTACAAAGGACTTTCTTTCCCTGCCAAAGAAAGTCCTTGTTACACTAATTCGCTTTATTTGTTCATTCTTCTCAACAGCGAGAAGAACGAACCAAGAAGCGCCGCCGCAGTTATCGGGCTTTTGGGTTCGTCGCCGCAGTCGCCGTCGGGGTCTGCGGAACTCGCTTCGCTCGGACAGTCCTCGCCCTTTTTCCTCCGTCTTCCTTGTGACTTCACCGCCCGATAAAGGCGGAATCGGGGGTTCTTCCTTGTATTCTAACCCCCTCGCCCTTTGGGCACTCCCCCTATATTCCCTTACGGAAACACAGGGGGAGAGGAGGGTTAACTCTATTACTTCCATTGCTGGTCTTTTTAATCCCTCTCCTCGTCGCTACACTCCTCAGCTCTCCCCTATATTTTTTTGCGCCACACACCGCAATGCTTCGGGGCACGGCAAGGGAGGATTGTGATACAAAGGACTTTCTTTCCCTGCCAAAGAAAGTCCTTGTTACATTAATTCGCTTTATTTGTTCATTCTTCTTAGCAGCGAGAAAAACGAACCAAGAAGCGCCGCCGTTTTTATTAACCCCTCCGTCCTTGCGGACACCTCCCCTATATTTTGCTCTACAAAACACAGGGGAGGAGGGGGAGATGTATTTTTTTGCCTTAATTTCGGTGAAATGCGACACAATGGGAGGAGAGATTGCGTTTTTCTTTTTCGGGATATGAGGGTTATTTCATCAATCGTTTAAGCCATTTGAGTTTGTCGGCATATGGCGGGAATTTGAAATTGGGATAGAGGTACAGGGAGGAGTAGACGATGCTGCGGCGATGACTGAATGTCTCGAAACTTTCGCGGCCGTGGTAGGCTCCCATTCCGCTGTTCCCGATTCCTCCGAAGGGGAGGTTTCCGTTGGCGGTTTGTACGATGGTGTCGTTGATACAGGCTCCGCCCGATGTGGTGTGTTGTATCATGTAGCGTGCCCGTTTTTTGCTGCGGGTAAAGTAGTAGAGGGCGAGGGGCTTTTCCCGGTCGTTGACGTATTCGACACAGTCGTCGATGTCGTCGAACGGGAGTACGGGGAGTATGGGGCCGAAGATTTCGTCGGTGAGCAGGGGGGATTGCGGGGGTATGTCGGTGAGCAGCGTGGGGGCCATGTATCGGTCGGCGGGATCGCTTGTGCCTCCGCAAAGTATCGTGCCGTGCGAGAGGAGCGCCGACAGGCGGTCGAAATGCCGAGCATTGACGATACGGGGATAATCGGGGCTTTGTTGTGGATTTTCGCCGTATTGACGGGTGATTTCGTCACGAATATGTTCTGTGAGTTTGTCTTGGACTTTGCGATGTACCATGAGGTAGTCGGGGGCTACGCAGGTTTGTCCGCAGTTGAGGAATTTGCCCCATACGATGCGGCGTGCGGCGGCTTTCAAATCGGCATCGTCATCGACGATACAGGGACTTTTTCCTCCCAGTTCGAGTGTGACGGGGGTGAGGTGACGAGATGCGGCTTGCATGACGTGACGCCCGTATTCGACACCTCCTGTGTAGAAGATGTAATCGAATCGTTCTTGCAGGAGTAACTCGGTGGTTTCCCGATCGGCATCGGTAACGGCGATGTACTCTTCCTCGAAACATTCGTCGATAAGTTCTTGCAGAGCGGCAGCCGTACGGGGTGCTTCGCCCGATGGTTTGACGATTGCACAGTTACCGGCTGCTATGGCTCCGATAAGGGGGGATAAAGCTAATTGCAGCGGGTAATTCCACGGGGCAATGATGAGTGTACAACCGTAGGGCTCGTAGTGAATGCGACTTTTCGAGCCGAAGAGAAAGAGGGGGGTGGGACGACGTCGGTCGCGAGCCCAGCTTTGCAAGTGATTTTTTATCGTCCGTATTTCGTGAAGGAGGAATCCGATTTCGGTGGCATAGCTTTCGAATGCGGATTTTCCCAAGTCGGCATGCAGGGCTTCACCGAGTTGTTTTTCCCGACTAACGAGAGCTTCGGCCAAGCGGTCGAGAGCACATAGCCGGAATGGAATTTCTCGTGTGATGTGTTCGTTGAAGAATGCTTTTTGAAGTTTTACCAAACGGGTGTATTTATTATTTGTCATCATTCGATTTTTTTTGATAAAGATAGCGAATTGTTTCGTAGGAAGGAAAATTAGGAACTGAATCTTTGAAGAGGTCGATTTTCTATGGTGTGACTCGATAAGCGTTTTTTCGCTTTCTCTTACAGGTGGGAGAGGTTCGATAAAGGCGGAAGGAGGCAGGAGTTTGGATTTTTGTAAACTATTTCGAATTACGACCGTTATAATTTATTATCGAAAAAGGCGTTGTCTCGAAAATTTATTTCGATTGAACGATATAAATCAATTAAGAAGCTGTTTAACGTTATGTGTAAAGTTTTTTTTATTCGAAGTCGGCTTGTTGCGTCGGTATTGATTCTCCTTTGCGGAGGGGCTGTTTATGCCCAGCAACCGGCTACTCGTTATTTGTCTGACGACATACCGAAGGCGTGGGCTCCCGATACATTGTTTTCGCAGCAGTTGCCTCCTGAGGATTTATGGTGGAGCGGATTTAACGATACTTGTCTCGACACGTTGATTCAAGAGGCGGTGGACAGTAACCATAATTTGCTGGCGGCCGCTGATCGCATACGTATGGCCAGGGCGGCTTGGCGTATGGAACAGAGCGGTTTCTATCCGTCGGTGAATTTTTCGGCCGGTTGGACGAAGACCCGTAATAGCGGTTATCTGGGGCGAGAGGCTGCCGATAACACTTACTCCCAATATGCTTCGAGTGATTTGTCGGTGAGTTGGGAAATCGATTTGTTCGGTTCGATACGTCAGAGGGCCAAAGCGAAGAAAGAGTTGTTCCGTGCTTCCCGGGACGAATATAACGGGACGATGGTGTCTCTGTGTGCCCAAGTAGCGACCGCTTATATGACATTGCGTACGTATCAGCAACAGTATATCGTGGCCGAGAGCAATATCCAATCGCAACGGAGTATCCTGCACATTACGGAGGTGAGGTACGAGACCGGATTGGCGTCGCAACTCGACGTTTCGCAAGCCAAGACGGTTTATTTCAATACAAAGGCTTCTTTGCCGTCTCTTGAAGCGGGTATAGAGAAACAGATCAATATTATCGCTATTTTGTTGGGGAAGTATCCCGATGAGTTGCGTCCGATGCTTCGGACGACAAAGCCGTTGCCCGATTATCAGAGGTTAGTGGGTATAGGTATTCCCATGAATTTGCTCCGCCGCCGTCCTGATGTGAGGCAGGCCGAACGGACGGTAGCATCGTATGCGGCTTCGGTGGGTGCAGCCAAGTCTGATTTTATGCCAAAATTGTATTTGAACGGCAGTATCGGATTCGCTTCCAGAGATATGGACCATTTTTTCAATAAGAGGAGTATGACCTATCAGTTGGCTCCTACCGTCTCGTGGCCTTTGTTTCAAGGGACACAGCGCATACAGGCTTTGGCATCGGCGAGGGCTCAGCTCGATAGCGGCATAGAGCAGTATAACCAAACTGTGTTGACGGCTGTCCAAGAGGTGGAGAATGCCATGAACAGTTATACGCATATCGTCAAACAAATTGCAATGTTGAAAGAGCTGGTGGCCGAGGGTGAAAAGACGTTGTCGCTCTCGCTCGACTTGTATAAGCGAGGCTTGTCGGGGTTCCAAAATGTACTCGATGCGCAGCGCTCATTGCTTTCGTATCAAAATTCTTATGTGTCGGCGCAGGGAAACGCCATCAATGCGCTTATTCTTTTATATCAATCGCTGGGTGGCGGTTGGATAGATTCGAGTCAACCCTAAAATTAAAATTCATATTTTATGAGATGTTTGTTTTCTTATATGCCGATAGTGGCTGTGGCTGTATTGTTTTCGCTTTTTTCCTGCCAATCGAAAAAGGGGGAGAAGCAAAGTGGCGATGTTCGGCTGCCCGAAATATCGGTGGCTTATCCGGCGGTCGATTCGGTGGTTTTGATAAAGAGTTATCCGGGTTACCTTACTTCGTTACAAACCGTCGATCTGGTGGCTCGTGTAAACGGATATCTGCAACAGGTGGCCTATACGCCGGGTGAGATCGTAAAGAAGGGACAGTTGCTTTTCGTTATCGAACCTTCGCAATACGAGGATGCCGTGGAACAGGCCGAGGCAGCGTTGAAAACGGCTCAGGCACAGTATGATTATGCAGAGAATAATTACACCCGAATGAAAGAGGCGGCGCAAAGCGATGCCATCAGTACGATCGATTTGATACAGGCGGAGTCGAAATTGGAACAAAGTAGGGCCTCTGTTCGGAATGCCGAGGCTGCGTTGTCGACGGCTCGCATACAGTTGGGGTATTGTTATGTGAAAGCCCCGTTCGAGGGCCGGATATCACGCAATTTGTACGATGTGGGTAATTATATCAGCGGGTCTTTGCAATCGACGAAGTTGGCGACTATTTATCAGGATAAGAAAATGTATGCCTATTTCAATATCGAGGATAATCAATATTTGAAAATGTTGCTGAACCAGAGCAAAGGTAAACATTCCGTACCGAGCGACCGTGTGGAGATTCTTTTTCAGGAGCCTACCAGCCGCAGTTATTACGGCAGACTCGATTATTTGTCGCCGAATGTGGACTTGTCGACGGGAACGCTTTCGATACGGGCCGAGGTGGATAATCCTGCCGGCGAGTTGAAGAGTGGTTTGTATATTTCTATCCGGTTGCCGTATGGTAGCCGCGAGCATGCGATATTGGTGAGGGAGGCTTCTATTGCCACAGACCAACTTGGCAAGTATATGTATGTGGTGAGCGATTCTAATGTGGTGGAATATCGCCCTGTGGAGACGGGACAGTTGGTTAACGATACTTTGAGAGTGATCGACAAGGGGATTTCACCTACCGATCGTTATGTTACAAAGGCTTTGTTGAAAGTGAGAGCGGGCATGCCGGTTCGTCCGGTTTTGGAAAAGAATTAATGGTTCCTAAAAATGAATGGGTATGATTTCGAAATTTTTTATTAACAGGCCTATTTTCGCTACGGTCATCGCCATTGTTATGGTGCTGGTGGGATTGGTTACCATCTATACGCTCCCGGTCGCCCAGTTTCCCGATATAACACCTCCTACGGTACAGGTGACCGCTGTATATCCCGGGGCGAGTGCCGAGACGGTGGCGAAAACGGTAGGTGTACCTATCGAGGAGCAGGTGAACGGTGTGGACGGAATGATTTATATGAGTTCTTCGTCTTCGTCGTCGGGGCAATATACGCTGACCGTTACTTTCGAGGTGGGAACCGATATAGATATGGCGACCGTGTTGGTACAGAACCGGGTGAACATAGCACAGGGAAATTTACCGGAGGCTGTCATACAACAGGGAATTATCACGAAGAAGCAGTCTACCAACATCGTCATGTTCTTGGCGTTGGAATCGGATAACCCATTGTATAACAGTTTATATCTGTCGAATTATGCCAAGTTGAACATTACCGACGAGTTGTCCCGTTTGCCGGGTGTAGGCGGTGTGACGGTGTTCGGAGCCGATAATTACAGCATGCGTATCTGGCTCGACCCGGAGTTGATGCGTATACGGAGCCTTACGCCGGCCGATGTCTATTCGGCTATTCAGGCACAAAATATGGAGGTGTCGGCCGGTAGTGTGGGACAACCTCCTACGGATACGGACGAGGCTTTCCAGTTTACATTGGTTTCGAAAGGTCGCCTTTCTACGCCGGAGGAGTTCGGACGGATCATCATCAAGTCGTTGCCCGGCGGGGAATATCTGAGGTTGCGCGACATCGCTACCATAGATTTGGGAAGTGCGACTTACCATACGACATCGACTATTAACGGTAAGGAAACGGCGGCTATCGCCATTTATCAGTTGCCGGGGTCTAATTCTCTCGATGTGGCGAAAGCTGTGAAAGCGAAGATGATGGATTTGAGCCGTTATTTCCCGAACGATGTGCAATATAAGGTGGTGCTCGATACGACTCAATTCGTGAGTGCATCTATCGATGAGGTATTGGTTACGTTTGTGGAGACCTCTCTTATCGTGATGCTGGTCATTCTTATTTTCTTACAAAATTTCAGGGCGATGATTATTCCTTCTCTGACCATACCGGTTTCGCTTATCGCAACATTTGCCGTGATGAAGTTGATGGGATTTTCTATCAATACGCTTACTCTTTTCGGCCTTGTTTTGGCAATAGCTATCGTGGTGGACGATGCGATCGTAGTGGTCGAAAATTCGACCCGGCTTATCGATACGGGAAAGTATAGTCGCAAGGAGGCGGTCGAGAAGGCCATGGAGGAGATTACGAGTCCGGTTATCGGCGTGGTATTGGTGTTATTGGCCGTGTTTATCCCGACAGCTTTTATCGGTGGTATCACAGGAGAACTGTATAAACAATTCGCTTTGACGATCGCTGTCGCTACCGTATTCAGCGGGTTCAATTCGCTGACGTTTACTCCGGCTTTGTGCGCATTGTTTCTCCAACCGACCCGCGAACCTTCGTTCTTCTTGTACAAGTGGTTTAATAAGGGATATGGAGCGACGTTGAACGGATATGTGAAAGTTATCGGCTCGATGTTGCGTAAACCTTTGGTGTCGTTGTCGGCTTTTATCGTGTTGGCTTTGGCTGCTTTCTATGGATTTGCCAAGTGGCCGACTTCGTTTATTCCACAGGAAGATCAAGGTTATTTTATCGTATCGGTGCAGTTGCCCAATGCCGCATCGATGGAACGGACCCGCAAGGTTTGCGATGATTTGAATCGAATTATACAGTCGTACCCCGAAGTGGAAAATGCCTTGAATATCGTGGGTTTTTCGGCGTTACAGGGTGGAAGTTCGTCCAATTCGGCAACGTTTTTCGTGGTGCTGAAACCTTGGGACGACCGGAAGGGGAAAGAACATAGCGTGTTTAATGTGGTGGAGCGGCTGAACCGGGATGCATCTGTTTTGCAAGAGGCTATCGTGTTTGCCGTCAATCCGCCGGCTATCAGCGGACTGGGTGTTTCGGGCGGTCTCGAAATGCAACTCGAAGATCGTAGCAATTTGGGGGCGGGCGAATTGGAATCCGCAGTGAATGCTTTGATCGGTAATATCGGTAGCGAGCCGGCCTTGATGCAGATAAACTCGATGTTTCAAGGGAATACCCCGCAATATACCTTGAATATAGATCGCGATAAGGTGGAGATGCAGGGGCTTACTCTCAGCAGTGTTTTCTCGGCTTTGTCGTATTATATGGGATCGGCTTATGTGAATGATTTCGTGGAGTTCGGCCGTATCTATCAGGTGAAGTTGGGCGCTCAGGCCGGAGCGAGGGCTCATATCGACGATGTGATGAAACTGAGCGTGCGAAACCGGGACGGTAGCATGGTTCCGTTTTCTTCGTTTACACAGGTCGAGGAGACGATGGGACTAAATTTAGTAAGCCGGTACAATATGTATTCATCGGCTGCACTCACGGCGATACCGGCTCCGGGGATAAGTTCGTCGGAGGGTATGGCGGCTATGGAGCGATTGGTCCGGAATACACTGGGTACGAATTTCGGATATAGTTGGACGGGGGAGGCTTATCAAGAGAGCCGGAGCGGTTCTACGGTAGGGCTTATCTTCGGACTTGCGATATTGATCGTGATTCTGGTGTTGGCTGCCCAGTATGAAAGTTGGACTAACCCGATAGCCGTGATACTGAGTTTGCCCACTGCCATATTGGGGACGGTGCTGGGGTGTATTGTCATGAGTTTGTCTATCAGTATTTACAGTCAGATAGGATTGATTTTGCTCATTGCCTTGTCGGCCAAGAACGCTATCCTCATTATCGAGTTTGCCATGGATTACCGCAAGCAGGGCGAATCTATCCGGCAATCGGCGATGGAGGCGGGGAGGTTGCGCCTGCGACCTATCTTGATGACTTCGTTCGCTTTTATCTTCGGGGTTCTTCCGCTGATGTTCGCGACAGGTGCGGGAGCCGAAAGTCGTATCGCTCTGGGTACGGCTGTCGTGTTCGGTATGGCGATGAATACGGTATTGGGTACGTTGTTCGTTCCTAATTTTTATGAATTGATGGAGTCTGTTCAAGAGCGCTGGTTGTCGAAGGTATTCAAAGATAGGGGTGAAAAGGGAACGACCGATTCGGCAGATTAGGATACTATATCTTTATTCCTTTTTGTTATTCTTGCAACCCCTCCGTCACTTCGTGCCACCTCCCCTATATTTTTGCGTTGCAAAAACACCCCGCCATGCTGCGGGACACGGCAAGGGAGGAGGGTGCTACAAAGGACTTTCTTTCCCTGTCAAAGAAAGTCCTTGTTACACTAATTTGCGTTATTTGTTCATTCTTCTCAACAGCGAGAAGAACGAACCAAGAAGCGCCGCCGCA
>OGHL01001864.1_pt1 | contig 11438 bp, 9 predicted proteins | sample 1571391 | NCBI WGS metagenome assembly OGHL01 (sample SAMEA2581948, study PRJEB24529) | metagenome | biome: Human gut stool | place: China | collected 2011 | reverse complement strand
GGTGCTCGGACGCCCGGCCACGATCGACCGGCTGACGGGTGCGCGCCTGCGCTCGTTTCAGATCGCGCACTATATCGCGCCGCGCATCGTTATCGCCGTGTCCGGCAGCTTCACGGATGAGAACATCGCGCGCCTCGCCGCGCACTTTTCGTGGCTGCCCGTGCGGCCGGATCTGACCATGCGGTCCGGCAGCTACACCCCAGCCTTCACGCTCAAGCGCAAGGCCATCGAGCAAAACCAGATCAGCATCGGCTTTCCCGGACTGCCGACGGGGTCGGAGGCGCGCTTTACCATGGCGCTGCTCTCGTCCATTCTCGGCGGCAATATGTCCTCGCGCCTGTTTCAGACCGTGCGCGAGAAAAACGGTCTCTGCTACGCCGTGTACAGCTACACGGCGGGCTTTCTCGACTGCGGCATGTTCGCCGTCTCCGCCGCCGTCGGCCGCGAGACGGAGCAGCGCGCCCTTGCGCTCATCCGCGACGAGCTCGACCGCTTCCGCAATGACGGCGTCACGCAGTCGGAGCTTGACCGCGCGCGCGAACAGGTGCACGCGAGCGTGCTCATGGCGGAGGAATCCACCGCCGCGCGCATGAATAAGCTCGGTTACTCCGAGCTCTACCTCGGCCGGGTGCTCTCGGCGGATGAGGTGCTCGCGCGCTACGATGCCGTCACCTGCGAGGACATCCGCGGTCTCGCGTGCGAGACGCTGGACTTTGCGCGCGTGTCGTTTTCGGCGGTCGGCCGCCTGCGCGCGCAGGAGGAATACGAGCAGCTGCTCAAGGGATAACAGAAAATCTCTCGGCCTGCAAACGCGGGCGCTGCAGTCAGGCCGCAAATCCCTTTGTCAAAAAACGCCGCGGAAGCTTCCGCGGCGTTCGTAAGACAGTTAACGGAGCGCATCAGTGCGGATGCGCTCCGTTTCTTTATGCTATTATGACATACGGCACAGTTGCAGCGGCCCCCTTGGCTCTCCCTCTGGGAGAGCCAAGTTCCGCGCGTAATGCACTACACCGAACGGTGCATAGAAGTGCGCCCTCGTTATCTGTTCGATAAATTCCGATTTGCAGGTGAGTTCGGCTCCATAGTATCATATGGCCGGATAAACTACAAGAACAGCCACAGCAGTGCAAGCTGCTGTGGCTGTTCGCTGCCTTATGAACACCGGCCATTTTGCGGCGTTTTCGCTTTTCAGGCGTTCTGGATCAGCAGCTCTGCGATCTGCACGCAGTTGGTGGCCGCGCCCTTGCGCACCTGATCGCCGCAGCACCAGAGACACAGACCGTTGGGATCGGTCAGGTCGGGACGGATGCGGCCGACGAACACGAGATCCTGATCCGACGTGTCGAGCGGCATGGGATACTGCAGCGCGTCGAGATCGTCCACAAGGCGGCAGCCGGGGGCGGCGGCGATCAGTTCCCGGGCGCGCTCCACGCTGATCTTCTCCTTGGTCCGCACCACGATGGACACGCTGTGGCTCCGCACCACAGGAACGCGGACGCAGGTGCAGCTGACCTTCAGCTCCGGCAGGTGCATGATCTTGCGGCCCTCGTTCTGCATCTTCATCTCTTCGGAGGTATAGCCCTCAAAGGCCTCGCCGCCGATCTGGGGGATGACGTTGTAGGCGATCTGGTACTGGAACACCTTCGGCTCGACGGGCTTGCCCGCGGCGAGCGCCGCGACCTCATCGTGCAGCTCGTCGATGCCGTTCTTGCCCGCGCCGGAGACCGCCTGATAGGAGCTGGCGATGATGGTCTCGATGGGGCTTTCCTTCGCCAGCGCGTTGATGGCGACGAGGGTGACGATGGTGGTGCAGTTGGGGTTGGAGATGATGCCGCTGTGCCACTTCACGTCCTCGGGATTGATCTCGGGGATGACCAGCGGCACCTTGGGATCGAGACGGAAGGCGCTGGAGTTGTCGACGAACACCGCGCCGGCCTTAACGATGGCGGGCGCGAAGCGCTCGGCAATGTCGTTCTCCGCCGCGCCGAGCACGATGTCGAGACCCTCAAAGGCGTCGTCCGACGCCTCGACGATCGTGCACTTCCTGCCGCCGAAGTCGATCTCGCTGCCCGCGCTGCGCGCGGAGGCGATGGGGCGCAGCTCGCCGACGGGGAACTTGCGCTCGAGCAGAATTTTCATCATTTCCTGACCCACGGCGCCCGTCGCGCCGAGAATGCCTACATTATAAAGCTTCATGGTATTACCCTCACCTTTTCCTTAAATATGTTCCTTGACAAAGCTGTCATACAGTACGCGAATGGCCTGCGCGAAGTCCTTTTCCTCCACGCCGACGATGATGTTCAGCTCCTCGGGGCCCTGCGTGATCATGCGGATGTTCACGCCGTTCTCACCGAGCTTGGCAAAGATCTTGCCGGAAACGCCGGGGCGGTACGCCATCTTCCGGCCGACCGCCGCGACGACCGCGATGTGCTCCGTCACCGTTATCTTATTCGGCTGCACCTCTTTTTGCAGCTCGCCCAGCATGGCGTAGAGGCATTTGGAGACCTTTTTGCTCTCCACCACCAGCGAGATGATGTCGATGCCGGAGGGGATATACTCCACGTTGACCTCGTGCTTGGCGAGAATTTCCAGGATCCGCACGAGCGTGCCGGGGTCGCCGGACATACCGGTCTTGGCGATGGTGATGACGGAGAAGCCCTTCTTGCCCGCGATGCCGGTGATGAAGCTGCCGTCGTTCGTGTCCTCCTCGATGCTCTCGAGAATGGTGGTGCCGGGGTGCTCCGGCTCGTTCGTGTTGCGGATGTTGAGCGGGATGTTCTTCTCACGCACGGGGAAGATGGTGCCCTCGTGGAGCACCTGCGCGCCGATGTAGCTCAGCTCGCGCAGCTCGCCGTAGGTGAGGTGGCGGATGGGCGCGGGATCGTCCACGATGCGCGGGTCGGCCATCAGAATGCCGGAGACGTCCGTCCAGTTTTCGTAGACGTCGGCGTCCAGCGCCGCCGCCGCCAGCGCACCGGTGATGTCGCTGCCGCCGCGGGAGAAGGTACGGATGCGCCCGTCGGGCATCACGCCGTAGAAGCCGGGAATGACCACGCTGCGGTCGCCCGCGGCGCGGTGCAGCGCCTCGTAGGTCGCGTCGGTATCCACCGTGCCGTCGAAGCGGAACTTCACCCACTCGGCGGCGTCGAGGAACTCGTAGCCGAGGTACTCGGCCATCAGCCGCGCGGAGAAGTATTCGCCGCGCGAGGCCAGCTCGTCCTTTTCGATGCCCTCCTGCATCTTCGCCCACAGGGCGTCGAAGTCGGGATTCAGGTCGAGCTTCAGACCGCAGTCGTGCGCGATCTCGAGATAGCGCGTGCGGATCATGTCGAAAATTTCCTCGCAGCTCACACCGTATTTGATGTGCGCGGCGCAGAGGTACAAAAGATCGGTGATCTTGTGGTCGCCGGAAAAGCGCTTGCCGGGCGCGGACACGATGACCACGCGGCGGGACTCGTCGGCCTCCACGATGGCCTTGACCTTGGCGAACTGCTGGGCGTCGGCGAGCGACGAGCCGCCGAATTTCAGAACCTTAAGCATTTTCTTTACTCCTCCTCGATCCTTGCTAAGAATATCGGCTCGCCGCACGAGCGCGCGCGCTCGGCGCGCGCAAAGGCCTCGGCGACGGTGATGGGTCCGGTGCAGACGGTCTCGCTGCCCGTACGCAGGTAGAAGCGGCCGACCGCCGCGGAATTGTCGATGTGCTTCGCCTCGTGCCGCGAGACATAAAAGCTCGGGCAGCCCTCGATGACGTCCACGCAGTCGCTCAGCACGCTGCTGCCGGTGGGGTAGCCGCCCGCGCCCGCGCCGGAAAAGCTCAGCTCGCCGAAGCGCGCGCCGCGCAGGGTGACGAGGTTTCCTGTGCCGTTCGTCTGCGCGACCGGCGACGCGGCGGGGAAGAGCGTGGGGCAGACAAAGGCGGAGATGCGGCCCTCGTGCCGCTCGGCGCGGACGAAGAGCTTGCAGACCCTGCCCAGCTCGCGCCAGGCGGCGAAGTCCTTTTTCTCCACGCTCGAGATGCCAAAGCAGGGGATCTCCTCCTCCTGCACCGACGCGCCGAAAGCGAGGTTCGCGCTGAGCACCAGCTTGCGCCGCGCGTCGTAGCCCTCCACGTCCGCGGTGGGATCGGCCTCGGCGTAACCGAGCGCTTGCGCCTCGCGCAGACAGGTGGTATAATCGACGCCGGAGGCCGTCATGGCTGAGAGCATATAGTTCGTCGTGCCGTTCAGGATGCCGCCGACGGCGGTGATCTCATCGAGCCGCGCGGCGCGGGAGAGGGACGTGAGCCACGGGATTCCGCCGCCCGCCGCCGCCGTGCAGCGCAGCGACACGCCGCACTCCCTCGCAAGCTCCAGCAGCTCGTCATAGTGCGCGCAGACGAGCTGCTTGTTCGCGGTGACGACGTGCTTGCCCGCGCGCATGGCCGCGCAGATATAACGGTAAGCCGGCTCCAGTCCGCCCATGACCTCGACCACGATGCCGACCGAGCGGTCGCGCACGATCTCGTCGAAATCATTTGTCACGGTGCAGGGAAGCTCCGGGCGCGGACGGCGGGATAAAACGCTCGTCACGCGCAGATCGCTCCGCCCGAGCGTGAGCTCGTAGAAGGCCTTGCCGACGGTGCCGAAGCCGAGCAATGCAATGTTCATGGGGTGTGCCTGCCTTTCTCTCTGTAAAATCCGCCAAGTATGGACGATTTGTGCAGTTTGCACGGAAATGTCCGCGATAGAAAAACACTTGACTTTTTGATGGGAACAATATAACATGAGCATTGTCGAAATGCAATAGGCAATCGAAAAAATATTTTGATATGGCAAATGAAAAAAACCGAAAAGCGGAGGTATTTTTAATATGAACTATCAAAGCACGCGCAACGCGGCACTCACCGCATCGAGCGCCGAAGCGATCCTGAACGGCCTTGCCCCCGACGGCGGGCTGTACGCCATGCCGGCCCTCGCGGGGCTGGACTTCGACTGGCAGCGCTGCCTGACGCTCTCCACGCAGGGCATGGCGACGGAGATATTATGCGCGCTGCTGCCCGACTTCACACACGCGGAGATGGAGCAGCTTGTCCATGCCGCCTACACCGGCAAATTCGAGACCGAGGACCTGACCCCCACCGTTCCGGTCGGTGAGGACACGGTGCTCGAGCTGTTCCGCGGCCCCACGAGCGCCTTCAAGGATGTGGCGCTCTCGATGCTGCCGCACCTGATGACGGCGGCAAAGAAGAAGTGCGGCGTGGACGATGAGATCTTGATCCTCACCGCGACCTCCGGCGACACCGGCAAGGCCGCGATGGAGGGCTTCTGCGATGTGGCGGGGACGAAGATCATCGTCTTTTACCCGGACGGCGGCGTGTCCGCCGTGCAGAAGGCGCAGATGGTCACGCAGGGCGGCGACAATACCTGTGTCGCCGCGGTGCGCGGCAACTTCGACGACGCGCAGACTGCCGTCAAGCAGGTCTTTGCCAAGGTCGGCGGCGAAAGCTTGCTCGCGGGCAAGGGCGTGCGCCTGTCGAGCGCGAACTCCATCAACATCGGCCGCCTTGCCCCGCAGGTCGTCTATTACTTCCGCGCTTACGCAGACCTTGTCCGCCGCGGCACGGTCGCCGTCGGCGAGCGGGTGGACTACGTTGTTCCCACCGGCAACTTCGGCGACATTCTCGCCGGCTACTTCGCCCGCGAGCTGGGGCTTCCCGTCGGCACGCTCGTGTGCGCGTCCAACGCCAACAACGTGCTCACCGACTTCATCCGCACGGGCCGCTATGATAAGAAGCGCCCGTTCTACCTCACCAGCTCGCCCTCGATGGACATTCTGGTGTCGAGCAACCTCGAGCGTCTGCTGTTCCTGCTCTCCGGCGACGAGCAGCTGGTGGCGAAGCTCATGCGTCAGCTCACCGAGGACGGCGCCTACGAGGTGCCGGAGGAGCTGAAGGAGAAGATCCAGTCCCTCTTCTGGGCGGGCTGCTGCGGCGACGACGAGACGAAGCAGACCATCGGCAGGGTCTGGCAGGAGCATCATTATCTCTGCGACACGCACACCGCCGTGGCGTGGAACGTCGCGCAGCAGTACAAGGCGGCGAACCCCGCTCACGCGCCGGTCGTGGTGCTCTCCACCGCGTCGCCCTACAAGTTCCCCGCCGCCGTGCTCGAGGGCCTCGGCGAAAAGGCGGAGGGCGATGAGTTCGCCGTCATGGAGCAGCTCGAGCGTCTGACCGGAATTCCCGCGCCGAAGAACCTCCGCGGTCTGCGCGAGCGCCCCGTGCGCCACACCACCGTCCTCGACCGCGAGGAGATGCTGCCCTTTGTCCTGAAAAAGGCGCAGGAAAAGAAGTGGTTCTAAGATGAAAAAAGGAAGCGAAGGGGAGACCCCTTCGCTTCCTTTTTCTATATGCGTTCAGCCCATGAATTTCGGCACGATCACGCCGCGCGGCGCGTCGGGCGTCAGCTCAAAGGAGCTGCCGTCAAGACAGTGTACCTCGTCTGCGGGATAGAGCCGCAGGAAGTCCTCCACCGTGGCGATCACATCGTAGCCGTGGCTGCCGTGGCAGTAGTGCATCGGCACGATCACGCGCGGCGCGATGGCGTCCGCCACGCGCTTGGCGGTCTCCGCGTCGATGGTGTAGAAGCCGCCGACGGGAATCAGCAGCGCGTCGCAGCCGCGCAGCGGCGCGAGCTGCTCCCCGCTCAGCTCGTGGCCGAGGTCGCCGAGATGCACGACGCGCAGCCCCTCGGCAGCGAGGACATGGATGGTGTTCGTCCCGCGCAGCGTGCCGCCCTTGTCGTCGTGGAAGGTCTCGACCGTCTGCACTGTGAAGGGACTGCCCCCGCGCGGCGTGAGCTCCACCGCCTCCACGAAATCGTGATCGCGGTGATGGTGCGAGCAGAGCACCTCGTTCGCGCTCGTATGCAGCGGCGGATAGCTCTCCACATAATACGGGTCGAGCACGACGCGATAGCCGCCGCTTTCGACGGCGAAGCAGGAATGGCCCAGCAAGGTGAGCTTCATAGGCGTTTTCTCCTTATCGGTTATTCTTTGCTTTTCGGCTCCTCATCTGCGGGGAGCTTGCTTTTCTTTTTGCCGAGCCTGCCGAACGGCTTCTTTTTGCGCACCGCGCGCACGACGATCACGGCGAGCGCCGCCAGCACCGCCAGGAACACAAGATTGTTCGCGATGCCGATGGCAAGGTCCTCAAGGAATACGCCTGTGTCGCGCAGACCGTTCGTGAAGGCCCGCGCGATGCGCGCGCCGAAGGTCAGCGGCGCGCCCTCGTTCTCATCGAGCTTGTAGGTCTCGCTGAACGTCAGGCTCACGGTGGCGTAATCCACCAGCGCATCGTAGTGGCGCAGCGTGCCGGAGAGACTTTCGATCTCGTACTCCGTGTCGCTGATAGCGCTCTCAATGGTGATGATGTCCGCCATATTGTCCGCCTTCGAGAGCAGCTCCTGCAGCCGCTCGAGCTTGATCTGCGCGGTCTTGAGGCGAGAGTCGGTGTCGTAGTACGCCTCGGTGATGTTCTCCGCCGAGGAGGACATATAGGTGACGTGGCAGAGCGAGCCGACCTGCTCGCAGAAGTGCTCGTACTCCGCGGCGGGCACGCGCACGGTGAATTCGCCGTAGCGGTAGCCGCTTGAGCGATTGCTCAGACTCTTGCTCTCAAAGTAGCCGCCGCAGGACTTCACCAGCTCGGTGATGGCGGACTCGCTCGTCGTGTAGTCCTGCGTCTGCACCTCGATGCTCGCGCGGTAGATCATCTTCGCGTCGCCCGGAGCGGTCATGCCGCCTGAGAGCGTCTGGCTTTCACCGCTGTCCCAATAGCCGTTCTCGGCGTCGGGCGTCGGGAGCTCCGGCTCGTCGTAGGCGAAGCTCTCGTCCGTTTTGGCGTAGCTTTGGTTGGTCATCATGTAGTCGCTGCCGGCGGCGCTGTCGCGCGGCGCCGACTTGCTGCCGCAGCCCGTGAGCAGGGCAAGCAGCATCAGCGCGCTGAGAAAAAGGGCAAGCGTTCTTTTCATCTTCCGTCACCTCGATCTTTTATTTGGGGTCTCTGAAGGGTTTGACGCTGAAAACTGGAAAAAGTTCCCGTTTTTCCTATTTTTTCTCGGCTTCCAGCCGCGCAAAGGTCTCCAGCGCGGCGAGAATGCTGTGCTCCTCGCCCGCGGCGGCCGCGTCGGCGCCGGCGGCGTAGGAGCCGACGCCGTGGGAAATGCACTCCTTCCAGCGCACGACGTTGTTGAGCACGCTCGCGCATTTCATGCCGCGCAGCCGCCCGACGGTCAGCAGCGCCGCGGTCTCCATGTCGCTGCCGAGCACGCCCTTTTTCGACCAGTATTCGTTGATCTCCTCGATGTCGTCGATGTAAAAGCTCTCGTGGCTGCGGATGATGCCGAGGCGGTGGGCGAAGCCCTGCGCGCGGATGCTCTCCGTCAGCGCAAGCAGCAGCTCCGTGTCCGGCACGGCGGGATAGCCCTCGCGCACATAGGCGCGGGAGGTGCCGTCGTCGCGCACCGCGCCGGCGGCGATGAGCAGCTCACCGGGAGCAATGTCCGTCTGCAGGGCTCCGCAGGAGCCGATGCGGATGGCGTGCGTCACGCCGATGTTATGCAGCTCCTCGACCGCGATGCCGGTCGAGACGCCGCCCATGCCCGTGGACATGGCCAGAATGCGCGCGCCGCGGTAGGCGCCGACAAGGCTGCGGTACTCGCGGTTCATGCCGAGGTCCTCGACCTCGCTCATGTGCGACGCGATGCGCTCGGCGCGCCTGGGGTCGCCGGGCAGGATGGCATAGCGGACGTTCAAGCTCTCGTCGAGCTGGATATGAGGCTGCTTCATATTCGTTTCTCCTCTCAGGGTATGGGATTCAGAAGGGGGTGCGCCGTCACCGCTCCAGCAGGAAGCGCGCGACGCTTTCCATCGCTGCGGCGGCCTTGCGCAGGGGGAACATCTGAAAGACGTGCCACATCCCCTCGCTCACCTCGAAGCGGCAGGGAACGCCCGCCCGCTCCAGCGCGTGACAGAGCGTCTCGGCATCCGAATACAGGATCTCGTGATCGCCGGCCTGAATGAGCGTCGGCGGGAAGCCGGTAAGGTCGGCAAAGAGCGGCGAAAGATCGGGCGAGGCGTAGTCCCGCCCGCCGGCGTAGGCGGTGCGCACGGCCTCGATGTACTCCGGCGTGAGCATCGGGTCGCTCTCCGCCCGCTCGGCGTAGGACGCGCCCGACATCGTCATGTCCGTCCACGGAGACATCAGCACCAGCGCCCCGGGCAGGCGGCGGCCCGCCGCCTTGAGACGATGGCACAGCACGAGCGCGAGGTTGCCGCCCGCACTGTCGCCTGCGAGCACGACATCCCGCGCGCCGTAGCCCAGCAGCATGAGATGATCCCACGCGCGCAGCGCGTCCTCGACGGCGGCGGGGTAGGGATGCTCGGGCGCGAGACGGTATTCAAAGCTCAGCACGTCGTAGCCCGTGACGTGCGCGAGCTTGGACGCGAGCACGCGCGCGTAGCCGAGGTTGCCGCTCGTGTAGCCGCCGCCGTGGCAGTAGAGAATGGCGTGACGGCTGCCGTGAGGAGCCTTGAGCCGCATCCACGCGGCGTTCATGCCGCCGAGTGAAAATTCCTCATAGTCCATGCCGGCCATCGGCGCGGTCAGCCGGCCGAGGACCTCCTGACTGCGGCGCTGATGCTCCAGCTCCTCCTCGGTCATGGTCTCGGGCGCGCCCGCGCTGTGCAGTGCCTTGAGCGCGCGCATCAGCGGATCGAGGCGCGGGCTCTCGGCCTCGTTTTTCTTCTTTTTCAGCGGAAGGTTCAACTTGTTTTCCATCGTTATCTCCTGCCTGTGATTGGTCTTCCTGCCTGTATAATATCATGTTTGCGTAAAAAAGAAAAGGAAAACCGTCATTTTTCTTGTGGTGTGCGCGCCGCTGTGCTACAATAAGCCATCCGAGGCGATGCCGCGCGGAAGGAGGAAACGACGATGGCGAGACCCGACAGCAAATGGTACAAGCTCGACAGCGCGGGCATTCTCTACTCCGCGCTGCAAAAGGAGGAGTATTCCGCCATCTACCGCTTCTCCGCCCGGATGGAAAGGGAGGTCGATCCCGCCGCGCTCCAGCGCGCCATCGACCGCTGTATGCCGCGCTTCCCGAGCTTTGCCGTGCGCATCCGCAAGGGCCTGTTCTGGTACTATCTCGAGCCGAACCATGCGCCCGGACCGTTTTTGAAGGAGGACGTCTCCGATCCCTGCCAGCCCGTCCGCTTCCGCGAGGACAACGGCTGGCTCGTGCGCTTTTACTATTACCGCGAGCGCATCTCCGTCGAGGTCTTTCATGCGCTTTCCGACGGCGGCGGGGCCATCGTCTTTTTCCGCACGCTCCTTGCCGAATACCTGCGCCAGACCGGCGTGGACGTTCCCGCGGGAAACGGCGTGCTCGATCTGAACGAGCCGCCGCGCGAGGAGGAGCTGGAGGACGCCTACGCCCGCTATGCGGGCCGCCACGCCTTCGGCCTGCGGCGGCTGCCGAGGGCCTATCAGAATACCGGCACGCCGGAGCCGTTCTACACCTTCCATGTCACGATGGGCTTCGTGCCGCTCTCCCGCCTGCGCGAGCAGGCAAAGAAGCATAACGCCTCCATCACAGAGTACCTCTCCGCCGTGCTCATCCACGTCATTCTGGAAAAGCAGAAGCGCGAGAGGCCCTACCGCGAGCGCCCCGTGGCGCTGGCGGTGCCGATCAACCTGCGCGGCTGGTTTCCGAGCGAAACGCTGCGCAACTTCATCACCACCGTCCGCCCGTATATCGACCCGGCGCTCGGCGACTACACCTTCCCCGAGATCGTCTCGCAGGTGCGCCATTTTATGAAGCTGCACATCAACCGGCAGGAGCTGCAGGCGGCGTTTACCGGCAACGTCCGCTTTACGGAGAACTTTGCCCTGCGCCTCATTCCGGTCGTGCTCAAGAATCCGGTCATGGCGCTCAACTACCGCTTGTTCGGTGTGCGCCCCTATTCCTGCACCTACACCAACCCCGGCGCGTTCACCGTGCCGCCGGAGATGGCGGCGCACATCCGCGGAGCGGAGGTCATTCTCGGTCAGGCGACCGTGCCGCGCTGCCACTGCGCCTCCATCAGCTACGGCGATACCATGGAGATCACCTTTGCCGGCACGCAGGCGGAGACGGACACCGAGCGCGACTTTTTCCGCTTCCTCGTGCGCGAGGGCATCCCCGTGCGCGTGGAGAGCAACCGCTGAAGAGCGGAGCGAAAGGACGAAAACGATATGTCATACTGTGTCAACTGCGGCGTGGAGCTGGATCCCGGCGCGGCGCACTGCCCGCTTTGCGGCACGCCTGCCTGGAAACCGGACTCCGACGCGCCGAGCTATTTTCCCACCAAGCCCGCCGAGGTGCCGCCCGCCTCGCGCCGGGCGGCGGCCTCGCTGC
>OGHL01001862.1_pt1 | contig 11443 bp, 8 predicted proteins | sample 1571391 | NCBI WGS metagenome assembly OGHL01 (sample SAMEA2581948, study PRJEB24529) | metagenome | biome: Human gut stool | place: China | collected 2011 | reverse complement strand
ACCAGCGCGGCAGCACCGGCAATGGGGCTCTGGGTGGCGTTGATGATGGCCGGGAAGGTCATCACGGCCAGCGTCACATAGGGCACATAGAACAGGAACGAGCGCAGGAAGCGGTTTTTGATCGGCCTACGGATCAGCGTGAGCGGCAGCTCCCGGATCAGGAACGAAACGCCCACGCAGACGAGGATATAGATGTAAATCTTACTGTTCATCGGCTTTGCCCTCCTCTTCGTCCGCCACAGGGAAGAGAAGCGCCGCGGCGGATGCGATCACGATGGTGAGCAGGATGGTGCGCATTCCCTCGGAAAGCGCCTTTACGACCGGCAGCACGGCAAACAGCCCGCTGAGCGCGAAGCTGACGAGCACGCACAGGAGCACGGCGCGGTTTTTCCGCGCGGGTGGGACGATGATGGCCAGGAACATGCCGAACAGCGCGACGGACAGTGCGCTGACCACGCGCGCAGGCAGGATGCTGCCTGCGGTCACGCCGAGGGCTGTGCCGAGCGCCCAGCCCGGAATGGCCGGGATGAATGCGCCGTAGGAATAGAGCGGATCGAGATAGCCGGGCCGCGAGATGGCAATGCCGAACAGCTCATCCGTCACGTCATAGCCGACGAGCAGCCGGTGGATGAGCGGCGTGTCCGGTGAAAACTTCTGGCTGAGCGAGCAGCTCATGAGCAGATAGCGGGCGTTTGTGATGAGGGTGATGAGCGCCATCTCCAGAAAGCCGCTGTCGGCGGCAATGACGGTGAAGGCGGCGTATTCCCCGGCGGAGGCATTGTTCAGCAGGCTGATGAGAAAGCCCTGAAAGGCGTTCAGCCCGGCGTTGCGCGCGGCGATACCGAGGGAAAACGAAACGGCCAGATAGCCCAGGCCGATGGGCAGCCCGTCGCGGATACCGGCGAGTAAAACCCGGCTGCGTGCGGGCGAAACTGCGTTCTGCATGTGTGCGACCTCTTTTCCTGCCCGGCCTGTATGCCGGGAAACTTACTTGTAGCACACCGGAACGGCTTTGTCAAGCGGTGTCAAACGGCATCGGCGTTTTGCCGAAAGCGCGCCGTGCAGCGCGCTGCGCTTTGCAGCAGAATGATAGGGAAGACGGCAGGGAAAGCAAGCGCACATAAGAAAGCACCCGGACAACCGAAGTGGGCTGTCGACAGGGGTATCACCAGCGGCACCAGCCGTTATACCTTCAGCCCGGATGCAGCCTGCACCCGGGCGCAGGTTGTGACGTTCCTGTGGAGAGCGGCTGGAAGCCCGGCACTGATGCTGAACAAGAATCCGTTCACGGACGTCCGTGCGGGAGGCTATTACTATGACGCAGTCCTTTGGGCGGTTCAAAACGGCATTACCACCGGTATGGATTACGGTGCATTTGATCCTGATACCGCGTGCTCAGATTGTAACGTTCCTTTATCCAGTTGCTGAGTTGACGTTCGTTTCGCAGCTTATATTTTTTGCTGATTTCTCTGAGACCGCCGGACCCGGACAGGTATTCCAGTACCGCCTTTAACTTTAGTTCTGATGGATAGACGCGGTTCTTCTGATATGATAAAAACCCGCCTGCCCCTTCTGCTTCATACCGTGTGCTCCATCTATAGATCGTCGCTGTCTCGACACTTGCCTCTCGAGCTGCTTGAGCCAAGCTTATTTCCCCTTGTTGGTACTTCCTGATAATCTCCACTTTTTCCTCTGCGTTCAATTTGCTTTTTTGCGGCATAACAATGCTCCCTTTATGATGACAGTTCGTTTTTTCACTGTCTCTCATAAAGGGAGCATATCAATGCTGCATTCGGGCTGCGTTAAAATGCGCCAAAAATTTCGCGATTTCGTGGGTTTACCTATGGGTTTGCTGAGAGAGGGAAGCGCGAAAAACCGCATGAATACTGGACTTTTCGGATCAAGGTCAGGTGAGTGTGGCCTCAAGGCTGCACGCCGCGCGCCGCAGTTCAGCAAGCGCTGAGTTCGTATCTCAATCTTATACTGCTTACAAATGCCCGGACAGCCTTCTGTTTCCCTTCATAGGGACACAAACTGTCACCCCCGCGAGGGAGCGGAATTGTCCGCTCCCTCATTCCTTTTTGCTTCCTTATGCTGGGAATAGAATGATCTCACTGAGCGGCGGGAGCAGCTTCGGCTGTTTCTCGTCTGGCTGCATGGCGCTGTCCACTGTGCCGATGTCCCGGTAAATGATGCGGATAGACTGGCTGGAATTGCGGGAGTATTTTGTTTCCCGTTCACCGACCTCAATGCGCTGGATGAACAGCCGCAGCAGTTCCGGCGTCAGTGTGTCAATCGTTGTGTACTGCTTTGCCTTTTCAATGAACGCATCCACGTTCGCTTCGCGAGCCTGAAGCTGCGCCAGACGTTGTTCTTTCTGTGGAATCTGTTCCTCCAGCATACGCTGTTCGTCCGTGTAATCACCAGAGAGCATCCGGTACTGCTCGTCGGTCACGCGCCCGAGAACATTGTCCTCATAGAGCCGTTTGAACAGCTTAGACAACTCTGCGCTTCGCTTTTTCATCGCGTCCAGTTCGCGGAGGGCACGGTTCATCTCCTGCCGCAGCTCCGCGCTGTTTTTCTGGTTGATGTGCGCCGCGAATTGCCGCTCCTTCATTCGTGCGAAATGCGTGACCCGTCGGAGATCATCCAGAACGATCTGTGTGAGTTCACACTCCCGGATGTGATGTGCAGTACAGGCGGTTTTGCCCTTCTTGCCGTAGGTGTAGCACTTGAAATTGTACTCCACTTTTTTCATGGTGCTGGCTCTGTGCAGCACCAGCGGCTTTCCGCAGTCTGCGCAGAACACCAGCCCTGAGAAAATGTTCGGTTCATCCATGTGCTTCGCCGTGCGCTTTTTATGCTGCCGCACCTCCTGCACGATCTCCCACTGCTCCTGCGAGATGAGCGGCTGGTGCGTATTTTTTACCAGGCACTGTTCGCTTTCCGGCCGGTCGATCCGCGTTTTGTTTTTATAGGAGATGGTCGTCCGCCGCAGTCCAACCATATGGCCCAGATACATGACATTTTTGAGGATATCACTGACCGTTGTACCAGACCATGTGCATGGATGCAGCGCATCGCACCCCTTGTGCGTTTTTCCGGTCTTCTGAAAGTAGTAATTTGCAGGTGTCAGAATATTCCGTTCCGTCAGAATCCGCGCGATTTGGCTCGGACCTTTCCCAGCAGCACAGAGGGTAAAAATCTGCCGCACAACCTCTGCCGCTTCTGGGTCAGGCTCGAGATGGTTTTCCGTAGTTTCGGATTTTCGGTACCCATAGGGTGGACGGCCTCCGAGCCATTCGCCGCGTTCAGCCTGCAGCTTTTTCACGGCGCGAACCTTCCGGCTCGTGTCCTTTGCGTGCAGCTCGTTTGCCCAGTTGCGGATAGGGTTAAAATCGTTGCTGCTCTCGACCGCAGAATCCACGCCGTCGTTTACTGCGATGAACCGCACATTCTTTTGCGGGAAATAGATCTCCATGTAGTAGCCGACCTGCAAGTACTCACGCCCCAGCCGGGAGGCATCCTTTACGATCAGGGTGGAGACCTCACCGGCCTCAATCATTTCTACGATCTTTTTCCAACTCGGCCGCTCAAAATTTGTTCCGGAATACCCGTCATCCGCAAGAAAAAGTGTGTTTTCAAAGCCTTTATCCCGTGCGTATTTTTCTAACAGATCCCGCTGAGAAGAGATTTGTCAAGGGTATTTTCCTCATAAGAGAGCGCCCTGCACAAAATCATGACAGGGCGCTCTCTAAATGAAGTATTGGAATTGATAACCAATCAAGTTTGCTTTTCTTGTTAATACCCAAGCTTAGCCTTTCCGCACTAACTCAAGCGGGGATCGTTGCGCCAACCGCTGCAAATGCAGGTAAGTCGCCACAATATAAACAATCAGTTGCAGGATACCTGCCACAATAACCGCAATTGGCATTGATACGACTTCCGTTATCATATCGTTATACCCAATCGTGGCTGCACCGCTCAAACTTGTATTAAGCACTTCTGAAACGGAGGAAAACAGGCTTAGCGTCGTAGCATTCATTGTAAGGATTCCAGCAATGATCCCAGCTATTGTCGCAAGGATGATAGGTATTGCAGCTACCTCCCAGCTAAACATCACAGCGGTCCTTTTGCCGGAACCAAGCGAGAGCATCAGTCCAAGCGTCCGCCGTTGACGGTTTACAAACAGCGCAAGAAATACGAACAGAGCCGCGCCCGCTGTTATGCAGGCAGCGAAAAGAAGCTGCTGCGCACTGCTGTAAAATCCATGCAAAGTTTCTGCGATTTCAGTGTATCCGTTATCAAAGCAAAACAGAATGTTTGCCGGGTATCCATGCGATTCCAGTGCATCTTGGAGCGCAGATATCTTTCCGTTCTGCAAGACGTATGTAAAGAAAACGCCATTTCGACTACTATAGCAATTTTCTGGCAGAGAAGCGTTAGGGACAAAGACGGTATTCGGAAGGAAGCGATAGTCTGCGGTATCCCATAAGTCCGACTGTCGGTAAATTCCTATAATCTGATACGTTTTCGTATCACCTGAAACCCCAATCTCTTGGGAAAACCACTGTGGTTGCACTTTCCATTCCGGGTCTGTCAACTCGGCAAGCGGGTTTGGGCCCCAATAGAAGGCCAAATCAATGCTATCACCCACGTCAAGATCGCTTGCAATAGCAGTTGTTTCAGAAATTAGGCAGACATTAGAACCATTATTGTAGTCGTCCTCTATAAAACTCCTGCCCTCTGTTACAAAAGACTCCTTTTGGTGGAAGCAATACATACTGTCTAGAAGATCTGTCCCAATTACGCTAACCGCGTGGTATTGCGTGTCCAATTCTTGAATTGCACGCCGCCACTTAAGTCCTTCATCCGAACTTAGAAAGGCATCCAGATCTGTTTCCAACGGGGTCATGTATACATCAAGGTATTGGTCGTTTAGCAGTACACCCGTTTCAGAACCGTCAATTGCATAGTCTGGCTGTGTTTCTGGGTACAGTCCGTGCCAGTGTGTAACAGTCATTGCACAGGAATCTATTGCGTCAACCATGTTCTGTCCCAAAATAGACGTTTTTTCACCAGAAGAGTATTTTGCTACTGGTATGAAATCTTGTGAAGCGGTTTTCTTTTCATCTGCCGTCAAGTCATATGATATACGAGACAAATCAATATCTTCTACAGAACACCGGTGCGATTCTGCTAATGTCGTGCGCAGTTCTAGGTCTCGGTCTATATATTCCGATCCATAAACCAAGTAGCGTCGCCCAACCTGAATGTCAAGTGCGTCCAATTCTTCCCGAGAGTTACACCCTATAGTAAGGTATAGCGTGCTGCGAACAGCATAGTCTTGATGAAGTTTAATCACGTTTTCAATCGAAGCGGTAACAGATACGGACGCAATTTCAGCAAACTCAGGCAGATTTATCTCATCTACTGACGTGATACGAACTACCAAAATCGCTCGACCATATGGCGTATCAAGGCTGGGGGCATATGTGCCATCTTCATTTCCGCTGGTAACGGTCTGAATAGAGGGGCAATATGCACTGATATATTTTTGTTGGTACGCGCCTTTTATGATCCTTCCATCAGCAGCAAGCTGATCCATATATGCCCACATATCTTGACTAATTATACTTTCTTCATGATGGAGCGTTAGCCCGTTGTACTCTATTGCCACGTCTGCTGTCTCCGTTGTTGGGACACCAATGGTCACATAGCGTTCTTCAATTTGCGCGAGCGTTGCTTTAGCGGATGCAAATACGCCTGCGCTCAGGCAGATAAAAGCGGAGGCCATTCCCACCAGTAGGAAGACTGCAAACAAACGAACCGGTTGTCGAAAGAGCTGTTTCAAAGGGGTCATACAGTTTCCTCCTTGATTCTGCCGCTGTCCATACGGAATACAACATCCGCTTCTTTGGCTACCTCCAGATCATGTGTGACAACCACTACACAGCAATTCTCTTCATGCGCCAGCCTGGAAAGCAGCTGAATAATTTGTGTGCTGTTTTCCGTATCCAGATTTCCCGTAGGCTCATCTGCGAGAATGATCTGCGCATGAACGGCTAATGCTCTGGCAATTGCGACTCGTTGCTGTTCGCCGCCTGACAGCATGGCAGGGAGTCGCTTCCAATAACTTTCGCCCAGACCAACTTTTTCAAGAACAATCTGCGCCTCTTTTTTTGCATCGGCATCGGAATGCCTCAGCAGCTTTAAGGGGTACATGACGTTTTCACAAACAGTCATAAGCGGAAACAAATTATAGCTTTGGTAAATCACAGACGCCTGCTTGCGGCGGTAGATATCCACGTCTGTTTCCCGCAAACTCTGGCCGTTGACCATTATGTCTCCGCTCTGCGGCGTATCCAGTCCTGCCAGTAATGAAAGCAGTGTTGTCTTCCCACTTCCACTTTTGCCGACTAACGCATAAAGAGTTCCAGCACTCAAATCACAGGAGACGTCTTTTACAGCCTGAACAGTTTGGTATTTTGTTTTGTATGAATAAGAAACACTTTGCACAGATAATACGGACATGCTACTCAACCTCCCGTAGTAATCGGATTCCGCTTTTCCCAGTTGCCATCAGGCAAGCTGTAATTGCCCCGACATTCATAGCAAGAAAGAGTGCTGCGGCCATGGCATATTGGGTGGCAGTCTCTTGAACAAGCAGGATGAGAATTGTTCCAATAGCTACGCCAACCAAAAAAATCAGACATATCTCGACGAATACCATAATGACCGTTTCAATGCGTTTTGTGCCAAGAGATCGTGCAATGGCAAATTCCCGCCTTCGGATATGAATATAGAAAAAACCTGCGGCGGCACCAATCATGACCTCTATGCAGGCAAAAATTGGTTTTAGTCGATACAGTGTTTGCAAATTTCGATTCAAAGCATTCAGGGTTTCGCGGAGTGTTTCATCATGAACCGTTATGGCAAATTGCAGATATCGGAGAGCTGGAGAATTATTGATTTCTTCTTGATGCCCGGATGGGTCCACATTTGCGAAGTGACGCATCAGTATTTTCCGGAATTCGTCCAGCTCATGATTATCGCGCACTGTGGCGCTCAAGCTATCCCCCGTAATCTTCCCATCCAGCTCTGTTTGTACTGCGGCAACGCAGCTGAATGGACAATAGATCGTTTGAGATTCCGACGAATACGTCCCAGCAATTTCGAGCGAAATCTGTGTGGCCGCTTCACCGGTCGCAGCAGGCGACATCTGAACCGTCAATATGACATTACCATTATTATCAGTATCTTGCGACAGTTCTTCTGCCGCTGCGGTCGAAACGAGACACGCTGCTTTATTTGAGGTAAAAATTGATTCGTCGTATCCTTCAAAATAAGTAATCGAATTTCCTGAAACGGGTGTCAATTCCGATGCGGCATCAACAGAAGTAATGCCAATCAGCTTTTGCCGACTCGAAAAACCCGTCCCTTGGCTGTAATAGACAGATGCTTTCAGGCAAACATCCTTCACATAGGAGGAAAATGCTTTTTCCTGAAGCTCCCCGCCATAAGCATATTTGTCAGAGAGAAAGTAGTTGATAATATAGTCTGTAATTTTCAGGTCATCGGTTTTCGTGCCGGTAAGATTGGATACGACGACAGTTACGGGAATCACTGCGTAGGCGCTCTCCATATCCTGTTCTTTCTGGCAAATGAAGCCATCAAAGAGAGTAAAAAATGCACAAAGGAAAGCTATCAGCAATACAATACTCACCGTCTGCCAAGCGCCGCGCTTTAAGCGCACCTTTTCGTAAAAGAAAACAATCATTTAACTGCACTCCAATAATGCAAGCAGCGGCATGGGAGAAATATTCACCCATGCCGCTGCTCAGCTGTCACTTACTTATCTGTCAAAACCGGGAAAACAGACTGGGGCAGGATGCAATATCCTATAACGTAGACCTTTTCATCTGTAAAAATCAGTTGTTTTGAATTTGAGCAAGAGACTCTTGCTTCTTTATCGCTTCTCCCAACAAAGCGCTCTCAAGCTCTACTTCACGTTGCCAATCTTCGCTACTACTTCTATCCGAAATAGTTTGTCCATTTTGAATCACGTCCAATATTGGAGGCTGATTTAGATCAATATAGTTGCTACCCTGAGCAGTACTTTCTTTTGGTTGTCTCGGGTTTGTCATAAAGCAGGCGACAACTGCCAAAACAAGTATCGCGGTCACGGTTATGATCCAAGTATGAGGCTTTCGATAAGAAAGTACAGCACGGATTCGTGTTTTCACATTCTTACTGCCGAAGGCCAGCGGGCAGGCCGCAAAAATACGCTGGTTTGCAGTGCAGGAGAGCAATGTCTGCGAATACGCAGCGCGCTGAGAATCACTCATATCCTTGATAGCGTATTCGTCACATGCCAACTCAATATCTTTACAAAGGAAATAATACGCAATCCAAATCAAAGGATTGAACCAATGAAGAGAAAGAATTAAGAACGCAATGGGCTTTAGCCAATGATCGCGGCGTTTTATATGCGCACGTTCATGTGCAATTATGCTATCCAATTCCTTGCTCTTTATATGGAACGGAATATAGATGCGCGGCGCAAACAGGCCAAGAATAAACGGAGCATTCACATGCTCGCTTTGATACACATTTGACGAGAGCCGGACAGCAGTTTTTACTTTGCTGCGGAGATGTACATAGCTTAATGCTTCAAACAGAAGCATTACTGCCATACCAGCACACCAGACGATTCCAACATAAGGAACAGGAGCAACGAAGCCTTCAGCAGAAAGCATTCCATGCGCAGATGCCGAAAAGTTGCTTATATTGGGAATGATACTCAAGCGACTTTCCAATGCGTTTGGCATGAGAAGCCGGATCCAAACAAAGCTCCACAATAAGGGGAACAGCCATTTTGGAGCTTTGTGGAACATGATGCGAACAAGAAGAACAGCCAGAACAAGCCATCCGGCATTGATGCTCATATTAAGCAGCTTCATAAACAATTCAGTCATCCGGATGCTCCTTCCGAAAGCGGTTAATCATCTGCTGCATCTCCTGAATTTCATCTGCCGTGAGCTGTTGGCTTTTGGTAAATGCGGTCAAAAAAGCTGGAATCGAACCGGCAAATTTCTTCTCGACCAATTCTTCAATTTCAGCTGTCTGTATCTGCTCCTTGGATACCAGCGAAGAAACGATCGTATTCTCATTCTTTATCACGCCACGCTCCGACAAACGCTTTATTACCGTGTAAGTGGTAGTAACCTTCCAGCCTAGTTGCTCTTCACAAAGTTGAGCTAAATCTCTGCTCTTGATGGGTTCATGATCCCAAAGGATCAGGCAAAAGCGGTATTCGCTTTCAAAAACTTTTGGTGTACTCATTCTAGCGGCCTTTCATTCTAATCTGTTAGTATTATTCTAACGGATTAGAGTTGAAAAGTCAATAGGGAAAATGTGCATTTTTATCACTTAGCGCTGGAAGTGCTTGGGCTTTTGCGGGTCTGACCGTTGCCGACGAATAACCATCTGCCGTGCCTGCCGCTCTTCTGTGTCCTCTCCAAGCAGTCTGGATACTTCCTGCTTTGCGCTGAGCAGCATAATAAGAGAAGGCTTCTTCTGCAAGGTTTCCTCCAACTGCCTTTCCGCTGCCTTTTCCTGCGCAGGACGGAGGACCTGCCGTGCTTGGTACAGCTCCACCGAATCAAAATCCGAAGCCTGTGCCTTCAGCTCTGCGTATTCAGCCAGCGCCTTATCCAACTCGGCAGAGTATCTTTGCTCCTGCGCCTCCAGCTTTTTCAGTCCAGCCTCCATGGTGGCAATATCCTTGCGGAATTCCTCTGCGCCTGCATCCTCCGCATACTCAAGTTTTTGAAAAAGAAGCGCCTTTTCGGAACGCAGTTCCTCTAAATCTTCCGTCAGCTCTGCAATGCGGACAGCCAGCGCCTTGTGGCGTTTCACATGGTATATTGGCAATGCCTTTTTCTCGGCAACCAATGTTATGCGTTCCTTGCTCTTTTCCTTGATTTGCTGCACCAGACCGGTGTAACGCTCCAGCTCCGGCTTCCATACGGCAAGGGATTTTTGAATATGCGATTTGCCGTTGCGAATATGAGAGAGCTGATAGCAGAAGATCAGCACACGGCTGCGTAGCTTTTCCAGCCCTTCCGCAATGGCGGGGACAGTACGAGCGACCAGTGCGGCCAGCTTCTTGATTTCGGCTTTCAGCTCCCGCAGCAGCGCATTGTCTGCCCTGATCTGCCGGTTCAGCTCGCAGCGGTCAGAGACGATTCCTTTGCGCTCTAATGCCTGCGCTGTCACGCCCTCATGGATGGTGGGGATCTCATCCAGCCCCCGTGCAGCGTTGCTGCGATGGTCAATGCGTTCTTCCCGTCCAGCACTTTCCAGATAACGGTTGGTCACATCAGCCCATGCCACCCGCCATGATACAAGCTGTTCCTCGCTGTTCCAGCGTTCGGAGATGGGATTCTGTCTGCCGTAGGGGGTGCTTTTGGGATGCTTGTCTGCACGGATAAGCTCCTGCGCCTCAGCAGCAGATGGTGTCATGTACACCTTCTTTTTGCCGACCTTGTAGGGATATTGCTTCTCCCAGCCATCGTTCTGCGCCGACTTGAATTCGGCGGCGGTAAAACCTCGTTCCTCGCCGTTTCTCATGCAGAGGTATTCCTTCTCGGTTTTGTACTGCCACTTGCCCCGTTCGTCCAGTGGGCGCACCGTCAGCAGAATGTGGGCATGGGGATTGTGACCATCGGTGTCGTGGATAGCAGCATCGGCGCACATTCCATCGGACACAAACTGCTCCCGGATAAAGTCTTGCAGCAGTTCGATCTGCTGCTCACGGCTCAGTTCAATGGGCAGCGCCACGACGAACTCACGGGCAAGTCTGCTGTCCTTGGCCGTCTCGACTTCCTCCACGGCGTTCCAGAGCTTTTCCCGATCTTGCCATTCCTGCGGGGCATATTCCGGCAGAAACACTTCCTGCCAGACAAGTCCCTGCTTTTTTGTGTAGTCATGCTGTATCCCATCGTAATCATTATACAGGCGGGAACAGCTTAAATAAGCGGAGGCGGCCACGGCAGAGCGCCCTGCGCCCCGGCCGACCACCTTCGCTTCCAAATGATAAATCGCCATATCTTCTTCACCTCATTCTTTCTTTTTCTGTTTCTCTTTCGCAAAAGAGAAAATGACCCGAAGCTGAGCTTCGGGTCATAACCGCAAACAAAGCTGCCGGTGGCAGGTTTGTGCGGGCAGGTCGCAAGCTGTTTCTAAAACGGAAACAACTGAGACCTGCGCAGATGATGACAGCAGCACTCGCAGGTGCTGTGGCATTGTCTGGAGGCTGCCGCAGCAGCCGCATTCGCCTCGCAGAGCGCACGATTTCCGCAGGAAATACCACCGCCCCTTCGGGGTGGTGAGTAAGTGCGCCCTTCGGGAGAAAAAAGAGGAAGGCCCCCGGTTTCCC
>OGHL01001853.1_pt1 | contig 11522 bp, 9 predicted proteins | sample 1571391 | NCBI WGS metagenome assembly OGHL01 (sample SAMEA2581948, study PRJEB24529) | metagenome | biome: Human gut stool | place: China | collected 2011 | reverse complement strand
GTATACGGTGGCGTAGTGGACGCCCGCCCGCTCCCGCTGGAGGGAGGCGGCCGCGTCGTTCTGCCCCGCCGCATAGGCGGCAAACCGCTGGGCCTCGGTCAGGTCGGCGGCGTAGTCGCTGCGCACCTGCTCCCGGGCCCGGCCGGACAGTCCAGCTTCATAGTAGGCGGTGAATCCGGCGTAGTACCGGTCCGCGTCCACGCTCCCGTCATAGGACTTGGCAATGGCCCGCCGTCCGCTCTCCCCCATACCCATGGAGGAGGCGGCGCCGCGCACCCGGTTCACGTCGTACACCCGCTGGGCCGCTGGTCTGCTCTCCCCTCCGTAGGGGCCGATGTCCCCATCGGCCCGCCGTTCCTCCTGGGCAGAACTTCTCGTGCCCGCCACGGCCCGGATATCCGCCTTCACCCGGCTGATGGGCGCGTCCGTGTTGATCTCCTGCCCGGTCAGCTCCCGCAGCAGGGACAGGGCCTCCGGGTCCCTGGCAATGCGTGTGGCTTGGTTGCCGCTGATTTCCTCGCCCTGGGAGAGCATCTCCACCGCCTGGCGGGCGGAGGGAGATACGTTGTCAAGATAGCTGGCCGCTTCGGCCCTGGCCCGCGTCGAGGCTGGGGAAAACATCCCGCTTCTGGACATTTCGTTGTATGCGTCCGTGATTGCCTGATCTGCAAACCTGGTTCTCGCTTGTGCCTGTGCTCTGGTGGTATCTGTACCTCCAGCCCCTCCAGCAATCGCTCCAACTGCTCCGCCGACGGCAAAATCATACAGGGCGTCCCCCAGAATCTCGCCCACATCCAGCGGCTCATCCGAATAGATGGCCCGCTCCAAAATAGGGGATACCAGGGAAGAGAGGGCTTCTTCTGCGCCCTCGGATACAAACGCGGTTGCGGCTGTACCAATGCGGTTCAGTGCCGCCCGTCCCACCGACGTGGACCCCTTCCGTTCCAGTGCGGCGACCATCCCCTCCATGATTTCGTCCAGTGCACCTTCTCCAAAAAATCTGGAGTTGATGCGGCCCACGCTGCCCAGCCCCTCGGTTACCGATTCCAAGGCGGCGGAGGCCAGGCCAAACAAGGCCGCCTGTCCGTCGTCCGCACCGTCCAGCCTGGCTTGCTGGGCTCCGCCTCCAAAACTGCGGACGGCCATGGGAACCATGGCGGAACCTCCGGTAAGGGCGCCGATCCCCACATCTCCGGCATACTGAGCCAGGCCGATCCCGGTATCTACCGCAAGGCGCCCCAGGCCATTCAGACCCGCGCTGGCCGCCTGCCGCTCCTTTTCGCCGCGTGCAGCCCACTGGTCCGCCAGATCCCGGGCGGCCCCAACAGTCTCCTCCCGCCCTCTCTGGGCAGTGGTGTATTGGGCGATTCGCTCCTGGTTCCCTCGAATCAGCTGATTCAGAAATTGTTCTTCCTGGTCGGTCAGGGTCCCATCTGCCCGCCACTCATCCAGATTCCTCTGCCAGTTGTCGATCTCCCTCTGCCACTCGGACACGCTCTCTTGGGTGGACTCGCGCCAAAGATTCCTTTGGGCCGCCGCAGCCTCTCCGCCCACGTTGGCAAAACCGCCGAGATAGGAGGCCGCGGCGCTTGACGCCGCTCTGGCCGCCCGCTCCAGAGGGTTTTGCCTGGACTGAGTGAAATATCCCTCTCCCTGGCTCTCCGTCTTCCCGAAGCCTCCGCCCCGGCTGGTGGGAGTGGTCCCGGACCACCGGCTGGCGGACCGGGACGAAGGCGTGACCGTGGTAATGGTATCCAGCCAGGGCTGGGGCACGTCGACCAGGCCGCCCGAGGATTCCCCCACAGAGCTCCCCGCCTGCCCGGTGCTTCTCTGCCGGATCACAATTTTCTTTTTTTCGTTGTCGTTCTTTTTGCCGGAAGATCCGGTAATCCCGGTGCTTCTCTGGCGGATTGTAATTGCCATAGAGGAATCCCCTCCCTTTACGTGATATCAACGTCAAACCCGAACAGAGAAAACCGTTCCTGGATGCGGCGAAGCTGTTCATCAGATAGATTTGCATCGGAAATATCTTCCGCAAGATCGTTTAGGTCGATGTACCTCTGTCCATTCCAGGTAAAGATGCCCTCGTCCTGGTCCCAATCCAGGCTGGCTGCACCGCCGGATGCGCTCTGCTCCTCGTCCTCGTTCTGGTCCGACACGCTGGACCTCTCGGACGATCTGCCGCCGCTCCGGCTCAGCGTCTGCGCCGCCAGCGCCCGGTTATAGGCGTTCTGCAGGCTGGCGATCTCCGCGTCTGAGTACCCCAGCGCCCGATAGCCGGAGAAGTCCCCGGCCTCCGCCAGGGTCTGGGCCCGGCGCAGGTTGCGCTCGTAGGTGGTCTCGTCGGTGTACTGGTTCCGGCTCCACTCGGTCTCATCCTCGTACCGCGCGTCCTCGATCTGGTCCCGGTTCACCCCGTAGTTCCACTCCATGTCGTACCGGCTGTCCGCGATGTCGTCCCGGTCCAGCTGGTAGTTCCGGTTCCAGTTGTCGCTGTACACCCCATAGGCAAAATTACGGTCCGTGTTGAACTGACTCAGCAGGTTCAGGTATTTGTTGTAGTCCCCCTGCTCCAGGGCGGTGAGCATGTCCATGTTGAGGCGCAGGTTGTCGCCCTCGTCCTGGTACATGGCATAGGCCAGCTCGTACAGCTCCGGGATCTTGTCCGCCATCTGGGCCGCGTAGTAGTTCCCGGCCTGCTGGGCCGCCGCCGTGGCCGCCGTGGAGGGCATGCCGCCGGTCATGGAGGCATACTGAGCCATGGTGTCCGCCGTGGCCCGGTCCCCCTCCCGGGCGTACTCCTTCCGATAGGAGGCATACCGGGGGTCCGTTTCCGGGTCATACTCGAACGCCGGCCGGTTCAGGATCTCCCCCAGCAGCTCGTCGATCTGGTCCTGATACTTGCTGGTGTAGGTGGGGGCGGACTCATAGGTAAACTCCTCCATACCATCCACCCGGCTGTTGTTGTTAGCCTGGGTGTTGCTGTGCCACCGGTTGTCCCCCCATGGGTTGTATTCGCTGCCGTCCGCTCCTCCGGAGTAGTTGTACTTGGCCCGCAGGGCCTCTGCCCCCGCGTGGGCGGCGTCCATACCGGCCTGATCCCCGGCGGCGTGGGCGGCGTTCCATGCGTCTCCAAATTTGCCCAGCTGGTCCAGGTCCTCGTCGGTCATCAGGGTCAGGTCCGCCCCGCTGGTGTACTTTCGTGTGGTTGCCATAGGTCCCTCACTTTCTCACATATGCGCCGTCATAAAATTCCACGATCATGCTCCAAAGACGCCAAGCGCCGTTGGCTACAAGCCTGATCTGGAAGTGGTCGCACCGCTGCACCGGGATAGAAAGATAGAACGCTGTCATCTTCCGGACTTGAATGGTCTCTGCCGTCTCCCACTCTCCGCTGCTGTCATACTGCAGCTGGGCGGACACGGTGACCCCCTCCTCGCCAGCCAGGCGCAGCCGGAGCCGAACCGGGTACTTGCTGTCGAAGTTGTCCATGGTGATGGCCCCAAACTCCGCCATGCTCTCCGGGACGTCCTCCTGGGTGCTCCCCTCCGGAACTTCAATGGGCCGCCCCAGCAGGAGCAGGCTGTCCTCTGTCAGGGCGTACACGCCATTCAGATAGGTCATCTGCACCGCCCGGGTGCCGTCCTCCTTCCACCAGCCTCCGGACTTGGTGTCATAGCAGAACAGCACCGGAACTCCGCTGTCCACCTCCTCCATGGACACCCAATACTTGGTCCCGTCGCTGCCCCCCACGGCGTTCCGGTACCGCACATCGCCGAACGGGGCGGAGATATCCCTAGGAATCCCGCCGGAATAGGCCACAATGCCCACCCGGGCCAGGTAATACAGGGTCTCTCCAGCGACGGCCAGGCTCTTGTGGCTGCCGGCCATCACGCCCAGGGTGGCGGAGGACATGACCTGGAAGTTGGTTGGCTTGTCTCCGTACACCTTGAATACCTTGTCCTCCTTGAAGAAGATGGGGTAGCCCAAGAAGGAACAGCATGCGGTGAAATCTCCCGGCGTCCCGGTCTCCACGCTCCATGCGTCCGAGGCCAGGCCGTCAAACACATTCCAGTTGTACGGGTCCCCCAGCTTGCTGCACCAGATGGTATCCCCTTTGCAGCCCCAAAGCCGGTTCTCATTGGCGCAGATGAAGTCCAGATCCGGAACGCTCCGCTCCAGAGTCACCGCCCCGGTCTCCGTGACACTCTCCTCCCCCTCGGGAATGGTAAAGCTGTTCTCATAGAAACCCAGGGTTTTCCCATCCTCGCTGATCTCCCGAATGATGATGGTCAAATTGTTCTTAGGCTCCACGGTGCACCCAGAGATGGTCACCGCGTCCCCCTCCCGGAAGGGAAACGCCGTTCCGGTGGTGGTAATGGAGTTGGCCTTGGCCTCCTGACCGGCATAGGTCCCGTCCCCGAACACCAGCCCGGTGGCACTGTAACTGGCCCCCAGGTCCTCCAACTCTCCATCGGCGGTGTACATCTTCTTGTCCGGCCAGATGATCACCCGTCCGGACATGCCCTGCATGGTCTTCTCACTGTCCGCCAGCGTCCCGGCCGCCTGGCCATCCACATACAGCGTGGTCCCGTCCACCAGGAACAGCTTCCCGGAGCTGTACACCCCGTTGGGCTTGGTGACGGTCTTCACGGTGTGGCGCGGCGCCCGGGAGGACAGCACCGGGTAGTAGTCTCCCGTCAGATTCTTCATGTCCCAGATCATCCCGTTTTGGGCGCCCAGACGGTGGTCATATCCAGAAAACTGAGACAGCCGGAATTGGCCCAGCCCATCCGAATAGGACAGATAGGGCAGGTTATTTCCCATTGCCGCCCGCCTCCTTCTGCCCCTTTTCCGCCTCTGACAGCATCCGGTGCACGTTTGCCAAAGCCCCCTTGGCCATGGCCATCTTTTCCACGTCCGTGTCCTTCACATAGATCTGCCGCAGCAGGTCAAAGCATCTGGACAGCTCGCGCTTCATTTCCTCATAGCTTGCCATAAAATTCCCTCCTTATTTGTGCAATCCGTCCCGGTCCAGATACCATGTGGTCCCGTCCACAAAGAAGCGGATTTGTCCGCTGGATGCCGCTACGCGAATATCTCCGCTGGGGCAGGACAGCACCAGATCCCCTCCGGTGGCCGCTATGTCCACTGAACTCCCCTCCACCGTATCCACGGAGAGCCCCCGCACGTCGGCTCCGGAAAAATCCACGTTCCCATAAAAATCCGTATTCCCGAAATCCCAGGCTGCCCGGGCCCCGGCCGGAGACCCAAAGGACACATAGGAGCCGGTGGACCAAAAGTAAGAGATCTCCAGCATGTGGTAATAGCGGCCCGCAACCGGCGCAAACAGACTGAAGCTCCCGTCCTCACCCTCCGCGTATACATTGAACTCATTCCCATAAAATTCCCCGGCATAGACCTGGGGAGACTGGATTTTGGTGGCGTCAATGTAGGTGGATTTGATGTAGCTGGGCAGCTGGTTCCCATAGGCCAGATCGTATGCGTCGCTAGCCGTGCTCAGCGCCTGGCTGATGTCGTCCTGCACATCCGAGGAGAGATCCGGAAACCGGATCGCCCCAGTCAGGTTCAGGTACTCCGCGTCAATAATCCCCGTCTGGATACACCCGCCGTTGATCACCGTCGTCCCGTCCTCCAGGCCCGTGAAGGTCACAAGGCCATTCATGGAGATGACCTGGCTTGCGATCTCCACCCCGCCGGCCAACAGCTTGACCGTGCTGCTGGTCTCACCGTTGGTCACGGACATGGTGATGGACTTGGCGTACTGGTCAAGGGCGGAGATATTTCCCTCCGCGTCCTCAATCTGACTGGTCAGCTGGTCCGCCGTAATTTCCAGGTCGTGAACCGACCCGGCTACATTCTCAATCTGGGCCGAGAGCCCGTTGGTGGTGATTCTCAGGTCCAGCAGGTTTCCCTCCAGGCTTTCCAGGTGAACGCTGATGGGTTCTGAGATCATCAGGCCCAGTTCCGTCAGCTCTGCCCCGTTGAAGTTTCCCATTCCCAGATTCTGCAGGGTGTACCGCAGCTGCTCCAGCAGCATGTACAGATAGTTGGTCACCACATCCAGCTTCTGGTCCGTGGTTTGCTCCTCGGTGAAGGCTGGGAATGCGGTATCCACCGTCAATAAGTTGCTTGGCATGGGATCACCTCACGCTTTGTCTGCCTCCTCAAAATACTGTCCCACCAGCTCGTGTGGGAGGTACTGCAGGACCACGGTCCCGCCCTGTTCCTCCCCGGTGCGGGAGCACAGGTAGGTTTTGCTGTCCTCCGGGTCCAGGTAATAGAGTCCGTACTGGTACTCCATGCCCCGGACTGCGGGGATGGGGTTCTCCAGAGTGCCGCCGCCGCTCTTGTCCACGGCCGCCCACAGGGCGGGGGTGTTCTCCGGCTCCCACCCGGCCTGGGAGGTGTGGGCCTGCCGGCAGCGGTACAGCCGTCCGCCAGGCCGCCGCACGATGTACTGCTGGGCGTAGGCCGTATCCGCTTCCCACCTCTCGTACAGCTCCGGGACCTCCAGGGCCTGAACGTCCGTCAGGTTCTGGGCCGCCGCTTTGGCCAGCCGGACCGCCGCCCCCATTTGCTCCTGCAGGGTGGGCTCCGGCTCCGGCCGCGCCGCCCGGTCGGCAGAAATCTCCTCCTCGCTGCGCGCCTGGGCCTGGCCGTCCTGGAGCTTGTACCTGGGAATGCCGTCGGCGGTGTAGATGGGCCGAGGGAAGTAGTTGCCCTGGGCGTGGTGGCATTTGTCGCCGCAGCCGCTGTCGATCTCCGTGCCCCAGTCCTCCGGCACAAAGGCGGAGGAGTTGACAGCGGTGATACGGCCCGCCTCGTCCGTCTGGACGTAAACGTGGTAGATCTGCTCGATGTAGTCCATGAAAATCCCTCCTTAAAGCTCGGCGGACGCTGTAAATTGTAGAACGATCCCTCCATTTGATCCGCTGTGAAATACTAGGCCGTTAGAATTTACGGACCGCGCATCTGGTACGCCCCAGTCCGGATTATAGGAATCAATCGTGACCGTTGGGGTAATTCGCATCTCAACAGGGAACTCAAATGAGGCATACCCTTCCCCTGTCGTATAGTTGCACAAAAATACGTTTCCGACATATTTGTAAAAGTATCTCTGGCACTTCGCCAGCTCCTCTCCATAGTCCGGCGTCTCAAAAAGCTGCCACGCGCCGGACTCGTCCTGGTAGGCGAGGGTCTGGTGGTCGCCCAGTTCCAACTTGGCGGCAATGACTTGCAAGGAGTATCCAGAGAAAGACGATGTCACGAATGCCGCCTGCATATTTGTGATCTGGCTCGGGCATGTTACAGTTACACTTACCAACCCCTGAGACATATTCGTAACATGGTCCGTACCGTTGATTTGAAGATTGAGATATGCCCCATTACTGATTCCAGAGCCCCCGAGGATTAGCGCCGATAGTGTAACAGTCATTCCGGCAAACCGCGACGGGTTGTCTATAATTTGGGATAAATTTGCATAGTTGGCACCGCCAGAAATAAGAATGCCATCCGATTGTATGGAAACAGTGCACGAGTTTGAGACCCATCTATCCATACCATAACCGGCCCCATAGCTCGTCTGCCCCCTCTGGTTAATGGGAAACTGCCCCGGCGTTCCACTTCCGGCGAAGCACCAGTTTTGGAGCAGGTTTTTCCTGGGTCTCCCCCCAATATTCCGCAGGGCCTTTTGATAATTGGACAGGTTGGACAAGGTCAGATCGGCCTTCCCCGCCAGGGCGGTGTACACGCCCCCGGACTGCACCGGGTTGTCGCTGTCCTGGGTGGGGGCCGGGTCGGTGGTGACGGACACATTTTTCACCGAATTATCCACATAGCTCTTGGTGGCCCCGTCGGCGTCCTGTGTGGGTTCCGCCATGCCTGTGATCTGCTTCCCTCCCATCTGAAGGCTGCCCGTCATCGGCACCGTCCCGTCCGCCTTAAAGTCCCCTGTACCAAGGCCGTCCGCGCCGTTGTACACCTGGATGGTCCCGGCCGCCGTCCCCTCGCTGTTATAGGCGGTGTAGGTGTCGGTGGTGCCCGGCGCCCCGGTTCCGGCGGTTTTCTCCAGGGCGGTGAAGCTGGCCCCCTGGTCCCCCTGCTGCCCCTTCAGGCCAGTGAAGGAAAAGTGAAAGTTTTTGGCCGTGTCCGGCCCGCTGGCCTCCACCTCCACAGCAGGAGTCCCGCCGGTGTCGTCCACCGTGGCCGTCACCTGACCAAAGCCCGCCGCCGCCCCGGGTCTGCCCTGGGGACCTTCGGCTCCGTCCTGACCGTCTTTACCGTCTTGACCGTCCTGACCATCCTGACCGTCCCGGCCGTCCTGCCCGGGCGGGCCCTCTGGCCCCACCAGCTCAGCCAGCCACTCCTCCTCAGTCCCCGTGTAGCCATGCTTGACCGCCAGGGCATAGGCCGACAGATACCAGAAGGGCTTGCTGCCCCGGCCCTCCGTAACTACTGTGCAGTCCCTGCGCTTCAGGGCCTCCAGGGTGATGGGGAGCTGGTTCCGGGCGTACCACTGGCGATAGTCCAACTCCTTTTTGTTGTACATCTCATAGCTGTTTCGGTACCGTTCAAACTCCCCGTTGGAGTAGTACACCATGGCCTCCAGATAGTGGACATACAGCTCGTCCCAAGGGAAGGGAACCAGCAGTTCGTGGTCCTCATCTTGGGGCAGCGAATAGCTCATCCATTCGGAGCCCTTGTAAAAATCCAGCATGAGACGGCCGTCCAGCTCGCTGAGCCAGCGGCACAGGGTGTTGTCGTCCACTGCGTTTCCGCTCAAGCTGCGAGTATGGCTGATTGCCTCGCTGATCTTCATGGGTCGTCTCCCTTCTATGAAAAAAGCGCGGCGGGGGCAGGGGCAACCCCCATCCTCGCCGCGCCGTGTCGCGTCATTGCTGTGTTTTCGCGGAAGTATTCTGTTACAGCTGGGCCATGGCCTTATGGGCCTGCTGCTGGGCCTGCTCCATGGTCTTGTATGCGGCGATCTCCTGGTCCGCCGCCTGCTGAAGCACCTTCAGGAACTTCCGCTTGATCTTTACGGGCATGCCCCGCTTGATCCGGATGGTCTCCCCGTTCACCCCAACAATGATGTCCTTCTTGTTGGGCGACCCCAGCAGGGGCGCCGTGTATTCCACAAGCTCGTCATTGGGGTTGGCGGGCTTCTTCTGCGCAGTCGTTGCCATAACGATTCCTCCTTACTTGCTGGCGGTGGCCTCGATCCGGACCATGTACTGCTGGACCAGGATCTCCGCCGTCTTGGTGGCCTTCCAGCCCACCGTGGCCCGCTGGTTCAGGGGGTCCCCGGACCCGGCACTGCCCAACTGCTTGACGATGTGCTGCAGGCCTCCACCGGTGATTTCAGTCACACCGTAGGCGTCGTCGCCCAGGATCAGGGTAGAGTACACGTCCGCGCCGTCCTTGCCGCCCTCGCCGGGGTAGATTACGGTGTTGTCCGCAGCGGTCACATTGTCCGCCACCGTCAGCTGGCTGGTGGTGTTGGCCGTGACCTGAGTCACGGTGCCGCCGATGTTCACCATGCGGCCCACCAAGGCGTTGGCCGCCACCGTGCCGCCATCGAAGGGAACTGTGGTGGTTGCGCTCACGCTGGAGCCGTTTACCGCCAGGGTGCGGCTATCGCTGGCCAGGTCCGCGCCGGCGAACACCTTGGCTCGGCTGGACTGGACAAACCGCACGCCGTACAGCTCGCCGATCTCGTTCTGGTACACGTTCTCGGTGTCCACATACTCGTGGGGGGTCTTCCAGTCGGGGTCCTTCATCAGGTCGTACTTGCTGTACGGGTGGATGATACCCACGTAATAGCCGTTGATCTGAGGCGCGTCCTGGGTCTCCAGGAAGCGAACCGCCCGCTTGATGGCGTCCACGGTCAGGTTGCAGTTGTCGTCCTCGCTGGTGTAGTACAGCTCGTCCCGGCTGTCCACCTGGCCCTGGCTAAACTGAACCACCGTGCCGGCGTTGATGATCTCCCGGGTGATGGTGTCCAGAGTCCGGCCCGCCTGGCTGGCGATCAGCTTGGTGGCCTGGACCAGATTGTTGTCGACGGCAGTCATCATCAGCATGTCAGACAGAGTGACATATCCGCCGTACTGCTTCACCTCAGAGGTGATGGTCTTCACGGTGAGGGACTGGCCGTCCGGGGTCACACCTTCTACCAGAGGAGTGGTCTGCTCAGGCAGGGGGTCGTACTGGCGGAACTCGATGACCTTGCCGCCGTTCTTGGGAATAGGGTGCTTCTGGCCGAACTGATCGTGGACCAGCTCGGGCTCCGCCAGGTCGATCAGGTAGTCGGAGTAGAAGATCTTCATCTCCGCCGACATGCCGTCGCTGGTGGTGAGGTTAGGATTGAGCTCCCCGTCAAACAGAGAAAGCATGACGGGCAGCAGAATGTAGTTTCGAATGGTTTTCATGGTTGATCTCCTTTCCGAGGAGACCATCAAGCATTAGAGCTTGATTTTCTCCCCGCGCGCCGCTCGCTTGACGACCTCCGCCCGGTCCTTCTTGGTCCACTGGCTGGGGTCGTCCTTCACTACAAATGCGCTCTGAGAGGATGTGCCGTTCTCTGCCGGGCGGGCCCCTTTGGCCCGGATACCCTCCACCACCTGCTTTTCGGTGGTCTTGGCGGTATTCTGGGCCACTCCGGCCTTGATCTCGTCCATGTGCTTGACCTCGTAGGCCAGCCGCACCGGAACGCCGGATCTCAGCATGGAGAGGAACTGGGGGTCCTTCGACTCAGCGGCCAGATCGAACTCCGGGTAGTCCGCTTTCATCTGCTCAGCCTCGCCGTACCATTTCTGAAGCTGCTGCTGGGCGGCCTGCTGACTCTGCCGCTTCCGCTGGGCCTGGAGCAGAGCCAGGTTTTCCCGCTGGAGCTTCTGGAACTGCTTGTACTGCTCCACGCTCATGCCGGCCTCCTCGGCCGCCTCGCTCCAGTACGCGTCATCGTTCTCAATGGCGGCGGACAGCTTGCTCAGATCCCCGTCGCCGATCTTGTACCGCTGCATCAGTATGTCCAGAATGGGCTTCTGCTGGGAGAGCTGCGCTTCCAGATTCTTGGTCTCCCGGAACCGGCGGTCAATGATCCGCTGGGTGTCCTCGGTATACTGGTCCTTGTACTCCCCGTCCACCATGGCCCGGTAGGCACGGCGCTTGTCCTCCAGAGTGTCGGACGTGGTCTCCACGCCCTGCTTCTTGGTCTCCTCCCCGGCGTCGGGAGGTGCGGCCTGCTGGCCCCCGGCGGCCGCCGGCTGGTCCTGCTTGCGAAACTTCACATTGCTGTACTCGCCCGAACCCCGCCGCTGTGCGGCGGTTGTCTGATTGCCCCGGCGGGTGGCTCCGGGGGCCGTCTGCTGGGTCTCGCCCTGGGTGCCGCTCCCTGCGCCCTCTCTGGCGCCGGCGGCTGCCGCCCCGGCTGCTCCGCCGTCGAACAAGCACAGGTTCACGTGCAGAATATCGCTGAATTTCATGGAAAATCCTCCTTC
>OGHL01001852.1_pt1 | contig 11523 bp, 10 predicted proteins | sample 1571391 | NCBI WGS metagenome assembly OGHL01 (sample SAMEA2581948, study PRJEB24529) | metagenome | biome: Human gut stool | place: China | collected 2011 | reverse complement strand
TACTTCATTTCGGCTCCTGTTTCCTGAGTCTCGAAATGATCTTGCGAGAGTCTACGGTTTGGCCGATTCTGTTACCCTGCGCCGTCGTCATCCGAATCCCCGACAGAAGGGCCGCTTTGATTCGTCTTTGGGTTCCGCTAAGTAGTCCATAATAATGTTATTTTAGCCCGAACTTGATCTTGATCACTTCGGCAATAGCCATGTACTGCCTTTCGAATTTATTTCCCTGATGTGTCTTTTTGACTTGTCTATCGAACTCTTCAATAGAACCCCGAAAGCATCCGCAGGTGATTTCAATTTTCCCTGATTTGGTTTTATAGGAATGGGTGTGGCGATTAGCAGACCCGAAACAATCAAATCCACAATGTTCATTATTATTTGACACCCGAGCATCGCCGGACACCCGAGCATCGCCGTACACCTGAGCATTGCCGTACACCTGAGCATTGCCGTACACCTGAGCATTGCCGTACACCTGAGCATCGCCGGACACCCAAGCATCGCCGGACACCCGAGCATCGCCGTACACCTGAGCATTTCTTCCCTCCACCAGTTCACGCCGGGTTCCCGATCCTCCACATCCTGGCTTTCCGCACCGCCAAAGCACAGGTATTTTTTATTCTCCAATTCCAGCACGCTGCCGCGGCACACATGGTACACATTGCCGCCCAGTGCCTGCACCTTGCCGCCAAAGCGTTCCTCGGTGGGATACTGCTTTAAAAGGTCGTAGTTTTCGTGGCTGCCGTCCAGAAACAGCAGGGTATACGGGCGCTTGCGCAGCCAATCCAGCTTTTTCTGTTCCTCCTTGCTGCCGTCCCACACAAAGCCAAAGTCGCCCAGTACCACCACGGTATCCCGTTTGCCCAGCCAGCGCAGCTTGCCGTGCTTGAAGCGGTCGATGTCGCCGTGGGTGTCCCCTGTCAGATATACCATTTCTGTCCTCCCTGACCGGATGTGAAATCGGCACAATAAGCCTTGTCACACCCCGCCAAACCTGTTATTATAAAGAATACAGCCTTCCGCTGTGATCTCGTTCTTACCCGGCGCACGGCGCTTGTGCCGTGCTGCCTGTTGTTTTATATTATCGCTTTTTAAAGGAATTGTCCACATGAAACGTATTTTTGCGCTGGTTTTGTCGTTCGCTGTCCTGTTCAGCTGCCTTGTGCTGCCCGCCGGGGCTATGTTCGACCCCACCCCGGTCTATCAGGTGCAGGCACAGAGTGCCTATATCGTCAACACTGATACCAATATCATTGTCTATGATAAGGACAGCACAAAGCAGGTATCCGCCGGTGGTCTGACAAAGTACATGACCATTGCCCTGCTGCTGACCAACTATGCCGACCATCTGGACGACACCTTCCAGATGCCCTTTGCCATCTCGGATTACGTTTATAACACCAACAACGCCGATATGCGCTCCAACGAGACCTTTACCTACCGCGAAGCCATGTACGCCATGCTGACCCGCAACGCCAACGAAGCCGCCATGGGCCTTGCTTATGCCCTTTCCGGCGGCGACCTCGCGGGCTGGGTGAGCCAGATGAACACCCTGTCCCAGCGCATCGGCACCACCGGCAGCACCTGGACGGATGCCTGCGGCATTGACAGCGGCAACGTGACCTGTGCCGTGGATATGTACCTGATCCTGCGCTATCTGATGAGCTTTGATGCCTTTGTGGAGGTTTCCGGTGCGCCCAGCTTTACCATGCCCGCCAAAGAAAAACACCGTTCTTCGTCTGTTCTGGTCAGCCAGAATGCCGCGCTGAGCAAATCCAGCGGCGGCAAATACTACCGCAGCGCCATGCAGGGCGGCATGTGCGATGTGACCGCATTCAAAAGCGACAGTGGCAATCAGAGCTATGTTTCATGGGCCAATAAGGATGGTGCCACCTATATTTTCTGCGTGATGCAAAGCCCGGACACCTGCGACGATTTCGGCTACGCCAACCGTCGCCCGGCCCTGTGCGAGACCGTGAAGCTGATGGACTGGGTGTTCGACAGCTTTTCCATTCAGGCCGCACTGGACACCGACCTTACGCTGGCCGAGATCCCGGTGAAGTATTCCTCCGATACCAGCTCCCTGCAGCTGTATCCCGCCGACAGCATGATGACCCTGCTGCCTTCCACCGGCGACGGCAGCGTGACCCAGAAATATTTCCACCTGCCGGATTCCGTGTGTGCCCCTGTCCAGCAGGGCGATGTGGTGGGTACCGTGGAGCTGAAGCTGGCCGGTGAGACCATCGGCGTGGTGGACCTGATCGCCGGGCAGGATGTCAGCCTGAACCCGCTGCTGTTCACGGTGGCCCGGTTCCGGGAGTTTCTGGGCAGTCTGTACCTCAAAGTTGTAATAACATTGAGTATTATTTCCATCATCATCTACTTTGCGTGGGTCCTTTTGAACAACTGGAACCGCCGCAAGCCCACCAGAAAGATCCGCCGCCGCTGAGCTTTGCACCGTTCAGCCGCATTTTGTGGAAAAGTGATGCAAAAAGCCCCGTCAGCCTTTTCAGGATGACGGGGCTTTTGGTTGCGCCAGCAGGAGTCGAACCTACGATGGGGGAGTCAAAGTCCCCTGCCTTACCGCTTGGCGATGGCGCATCGTGCAAGATATTATACCATATTCTTTGTTTTTCCACAAGGGGAAGGTTCCACTTTTCCGCTTTTGCGGCGGCTCTGTGCCGCCTTTTGCAGCCTGCAATTTGTGAAAAACCAATTTTTTTCATCATAATAACAAAATGCACCCATTTTGTTGCGTTTTTGTTACACTATATGTGGTAAATATAGGATTGAATAAACCTCCTCTTCCCGGCTTTTTCGTCTACTGCCTCATGGCGGGGACATCGAGGTCTGTTCTGGTGTTTCCGTTCCCGGCAGGCACCACATCCCAATTCGTCAGGAAAGCGAGGAGTCATATGAAAAAGATCTTGAAAATGCTGGTCCTCGGTCTGCTCAGCGCTGCACTGCTCTGCTGTGCACTGCCCTCTGCCTTTGCCGCAGAAGACAAGGATTCGCAGGTCTACACCATTGGTTTGGATGCCATGGGCGGCAGCAGCTCCACTGTGGCAGTCACCACCAATCTGAGCGGCAAACTCAGTGCCCTGCCCGCGCAGCCTACGCTGGAAGGCTACACCTTTGACGGCTGGTATACCGAGCCGGTGGGCGGCACAAAAATCAGCACCTCTACGGTGTTTACCGGTGATACCACTGTGTACGCACACTGGACCGTGAAAAATGCCACCATTTCCACCAGCACATCCACGCCCGCTCAGCCGGAACAGACCGCGCAGGAATACGATGACAGCCCGATTTTGAGCGTTCTGACGGTAGCCGGTGCTCTGATCACCACGCTGGCCGTGGCTGCCTTTATTTAAGTCTTTCCACACACTGTATCAATTTTATCAATAGAAAGGAAAATCTCCATGTCTACTATGAAACTGCCCGCAAACTATGCCTCCATCAGCGAAGAGGAAATGGTCTATCTGGACGGTGGTGCCCGCGACGCTTACAACAGCTTCCTGAATGTCGGTAAGGTGTTCAACGCCATTGCCCGCATCTTCTCCGGTGCAAGCTCCATCATCAACAATGTCAACGTGATCTACCAGTCCTTCCTGACTCTGGGCGATCTGCTGAAGAGCTTCTGATCCGGCTTCTATTTTCATCTGTTTTTCAAGAACTGTCTCCGTTGTGGGGACGGTTCTTTTTGTTTTTAACGCATTTTAATCGTTTACATCAAAAGAAACAATTTTTCTTTGGCTTTGGCAAAAAAATGCACGGAAAAGGCATTCTTGTTACGCTTTTGTTACGCATACTGTGCTAACATATAAGGTGGAAGGTCATTCATCAAACTGGCGCTTTCACGCCGAAAACTGATATATCAAATGTGGTTTTGTGGTGCGAAAATTTTCGTATTTATCGAAAGTTTTCGTTCGCCCAATCCGACCACTTTTTGCGGGAGAAATCGATCATTATGCCAGACCGTGAACTGCGGCACATGCGCCGCACCGAATTAGTCGAGATCATTCTGGCGCTCAAGCAGAGCGAGGACCGGCTCCGGGCAGAAAACGCTGCCCTGTCTGCCCAGCTGCAGGAACGGCAGATCCATATTGAAAACGCAGGTTCCATTGCGCAGGCTGCACTGGAGCTGAACAAGGTGTTTGAAGCGGCGCAGGCTGCGGCTGATGAATACGTTGCATCGGTGCTCGCAGCAAACAAAAACACCGATGCCGCTGCCAGCGCTCTGCGCGCTCAGGCGGAAGCCGAAGCCCAGCAGATCCTTGCACAGGCACAGACCGAGGCTGCGAGCCTGAAGGCCCGCACCCAGCAGCAGTGCGACGCGGAAACGGAAGCCGCCGCACGCAAGCGCGCCCAGACCGAAGCGGACTGCGAGGCAATGCTTGCCCGGACGCAGCAGGAGATCCAGCAGCGCCGGGCCGCTTTTGACCGCCGGGCCAGCGAACTGCTGGACGGCTATCACAGCACGGAATTCCTGCCGGAGGAGCGTGCCAAATGAAAGAGCAAAAGATCAGGTTCACGCCCATTCCATCCACAGCAGAGGTGGAAGCAGAACGCGAACGTCTGGCCTACCGCAGCCGTTATATGCGGGTGCTGCGCAGCACGGTCTACACGCTGCTGGTGGTCGCGGCCGTTGCCGTGCTGCTGGCCACCCTGTTTCTTCCGGTGCTGCAGGTCTCCGGCGACAGCATGAACCCCACTCTGCAGGACCGGGACATCATTCTGCTGGTCAAGGGCAGCGACATGAAGACCGGCGACCTTTGCGGATTTTACTGGCAGAACAAGCTTCTGCTCAAGCGCATCATCGGCCTGCCCGGTGATGTGATCGAACTGGACGAGGACGGTGTGGTCACTGTGAACGGCCAGACGCTGGATGAGCCCTATGTAGATGAACTGGCTCTGGGCGAATGCGACATCAAATTTCCCTATCAGGTGCCGGAAAACCGGTATTTCGTACTGGGTGACCATCGGGCCACCTCCATTGACAGCCGCAGCAGTGTGATCGGCTGTGTGGAAAAAAGTCAGATCGTAGGCAAGGTTTTTTTGCGGGTATGGCCCTTGTCCAGCTTCTCGTTGATCCACTAAGGAGGTTTAGGAATCATGCGGGATATTGTGAAAGAATATCAGAAAAAGTTCCGTCGGAACCACCAGCGCGCCAGACGCTATACTGCGCTGCTGCTGGCACTGGCGCTTACCACCGGCCTGTCCGTGAACTGGCAGCTGCACGGCGTGGGCATTGCCAAAACGGCCGAATATCTGTGCGGCGAGTTGGAGCACGAGCACACCGCTGCCTGCTATGAGAAGCAGCTGGTGTGCGGCTATGAGGAAGGCGAACCGGAGGACTGGAACGCCACTATGACGGACGACGGCATGTCTTTTGATGATACATTCGGCATGGATGGTGATGCGTTCGGCGTGGATGCGGATGATTCCGGCATTGCAGCCCATTCCGCAGAGCCGGAGTACATCTTTGTGCCCCATGAGCACACCGACGACTGCTATCAGGAAGTGCAGGAGCTGACCTGCCGGGAAGAAGAGCACGAGCACACCGACGACTGCTTTGACCCTGAGGACGGCAGCCTGATCTGTGAGCTGTTCGAGCACACCCACGACGACAGCTGCTACACCACCACCTATGAGCTGGTGTGCGGTCTGGAAGAGGGCGAGCTTGTAGAAGAAGTGAACCCCGATTATGACCCGGTGGCCCTGTTTGAGGAGCCGGTGGCCGCAAAGCCCGTGGTGGTCGATCCTGTGATCGAGACCCCGGTACACCACCACACCGATGCCTGCTACGAGGAAGTGCTGGTCTGCGGCCTGCCGGAGCATCACCACACGGTGAACTGCCTGTCCGACCCGCTGGACGGCACGCAGGACGAGGACGAATGGCTGGCACAGACCGGCACCACGCTGAGCGGCAACTGGGCCGACGACCTGCTGGCCGTAGCCGAGAGCCAGCTGGGCTATGAGCAGAGCGAGCGCAACTTCCAGCTGGACGATGCCGACGGCGAGACCGTGCGCCACTACACCCGCTACGGCAACGACTACGGCAACGACTACGGCCCATGGGACGTGATGTTCCTTTCCTACTGCCTGAAATATGCCGATATCCCCCAGAGCGCTATCCCGCAGGTTTCCAGCGTGCTGTCTTTGCACAGCCAGCTGCGCAGCGCGCTGTACAACGAAGAGACCGGCAGCGGCTATGCCATGGATTTTGACGGTGATCTGCAGTCTGATGCCGCAATGCCCGGTGATATCGTCATTTACAATGGCACCGTGACCAAGGCTGTGGCCGCGGAAAGCCAGCCGTTGCAGGTACAGGATGATTCCGCCGATGCCGACATTGCCCTGCTCTCCATGGATGCTGCGGCCACCACCGACACCGCGCCCCACATTGAGGAATACACCGTGGATGCCAGCACCGTTGGCATCGTGAGCGATGTGGACGAAGATTCCGGCACCCTGACCGTGATCTCCGGCGATGTGGATGGCAAGGTGGCTAAAGTCACGCTGAATGCTTCACAGGTGACAACGCTGGTGTCTGTGGCAAATGCGCAGCAGGCAGATTATGGCGTTGATACGCCGGATTTCAAAGTCGAAGATGACGCAGGTGCCATTACCACTATCAAAGGTCTGGATGCACTGGATTACCTCACTGCTCTGAAGGTGCAGCGCAAGAATGGCACTGAATACGAGGATACCAACGTCACCACCATTTCGGAGCTTCTGCACAGCAGCCTGACCGTCACAGATATCCCGGCCAAAGAGATTCAGGACAACGACTACTGTGTCCATGTTAAGCTGCCCAAGAGCTTTGATGTGCTGGAGGACGAGCTTATCTCCGGCAAACTGGAAGATACCGGCAATTATGACACCTGCGGCAGCTACCAGCTGCTCAAGGGGAATGACGGCTGCTGGTACGCCGTGCTGCGGTACGACCAAAACTATATCCGGCAGAAAGAGGCGGAAGCCGCAGGCGCGGATCCTTCCGATGCCAAGGTCACCAGCAACGTTGCCTTCAATTTCCAGTGGAACCAGAGCGAGGTCACCAGCAGCGGCTTTAATCAGATCGAGGTCAACAAAGATTACGCCCTTGATATCACCATCAACCCGGATGAAACCCCCGATGAGGATAAAAAAGACGATAAGAACTATGACCTTAACCAGAGCGTGAAGGACCCGCGCTGCAATGGCAGCGATGCCTACCTGGATTACACTGTTACGCTTGTGGTCCAGAACGAACAGGCCGGCCCGCTGACGCTTGCGGACAGCATGACCCTGCCCACCGGCGTAACCGCCGAATATGTCGAAGACTCGCTCCAGCTCAGCATGAAAGAAGACGATACAACGCTCCGCATCACTTGGGAAAATGTTAATGATGAGCGCAAGATCACCTTGGGTTCTGCCGGTTCCCCCATTGCCGCAGGCACCTATTATATCCGCTACACCGTCAAGCTGAAGGACTTTGGCAAAACGGCTTTTGACGGTGAAGTAATCAATAACATCAGGATTCTGGATACGCCCATCAGCGATGATGCCGAAGAGTCGGTAAAAACCGACAGCCTTGTGTTCACCAGTCAGGCCGATCCGTCCGACTACGAACTTCCCTCTACCGGCGGGGCCGGTACCAAACTGTATACAGCAGGCGGCGGCGCACTGATGCTTGCCGCTCTGGTGTGCGGGGTTTGCAAAAAGCGCAGACGCGAAAGGAGGGCACGTTAAAAAACCTGCATCCTTCCTGACACGGCGGCAAAATTGATTCTGCGCCGGAAGCAGACCCTGAAAATAGGAATCAGAAAAACTTGAAAGGAGACTTTCGCAAATCATGATGAAGAAAGTAATCAAAAAGCTGCTGGCCGCACTGCTGGCAGTTGCCATGCTGTGTGCCATGGCGATCCCGGCGTTTGCAGGCACTGAGGGGGACATCACCAAATGGCACTCTTTCAGCGCTTTCCAGATCTTCAAGGGTGATGTTAAGGGTAATAATATTAAAGACTTTAAGATTTCCAACGTTGATTGGGGCAGCAACATCATCAATAATTCTGATGATTTTCTGAACAAATTGAGGGAAGCTGATCATATCGGCCCTCTGTTTACCAATGCCAAATCTGCTCAGGAAGTTCTTGCGGTTATCAGCCAATGGCATGATTCCGATGATTACAGCATCGCTTTCGCGCGTTTTGTATGCCACTATCTCTACTCGAATGATGCAAACCCGACATACGTCGTTCGAGCTGGTAGCAATGCCCTCACCATTCCCGAGGCCAAGGCAGGTTATTATCTGTTCGTTGATACTACCGACTTTTCCAAAGACGATTCCTATCATTCCTACAATTCCTTCCTGCTGATGGTTACCAAAGGAAACTGGAACGTTCCAATTACGCCTAAGGCCGAAAAGCCCACTGTTGAGAAGAAAGTTTATGACAATCCGGATGGCACCAGCACAGGAGGTTTTGGTTCCAGCGCTGACCATGCAATCAACGAAAAGTTCCAGTTCCAGCTGACCGCTACCTTGCCCGACAGCACTAACCGTGCTTACGATTACTATGATAAGTACTCGGTTATCTTTCATGATACCCTGTCCGATGGCATTACTTATGACAAAGATGACGAACTCGATAGTGTAGTCATTAAATCCAATGGCAACACCTATAATATCACCGATTCTTCGAAGTATACCATTGATACTACCGATCTTGAAAGTCAAAACTCTTTTGTGGTAAACATTGATGTTAAGGCCTGTGCCAAAGACGCAGGGTTTGATTTGAATGACGGCGCTACGATTACGGTTACCTACACTGCACACCTGAACGACAAAGCCTATGTCAATACTGCAGGTGGTTCTACTAGTAACATAAATAAAGTTTATCTTACCTATTCCAACAATCCCAAAGACGAGTCATCCATTGGTAAAACTCCCGAAAGCACTCCAGTCTATGTGTACACCTACCAGCTGAACAACACCAAGCATCAGGACACTGAGAAAGGTCCCGCACTGGAGGGTGCATGCTTCCGTCTGTACAGCGATGAAGCTTGCACTGATCAAAGTGAAGTACAACTCTACCAGAAAGACGGCTTCTACTACCCCATCAAGGACGTACTCGGTAAAGAAGCTGTTGAAATGAAATCTGCCGCTAATGGCACGTTCAACGTTAAGGGTCTGGACGCAGGTACTTACTACCTGAAGGAGATCACCCCTCCTGACGGTTACAGTGCCTGCAAAGAAATCCCAGTGACCATCAAAGCAGACCACTCCAGAAATGATCAGGTTAATCTTGAAGGCTCCAACCTGACGAATGATATCGTCAACATAAAAGCCGGCGGCATTACCCTGCCCTCCACCGGCGGCATCGGCACTACCCTGTTCTATGTGGTCGGCGGCGGCCTGATGGTTGCGGCCATCGTTCTGCTGGTCACCAAGAAGCGCATGGAGAATAAGTAAGCTCCATTTCCCCCAAGAACCCGGAGCAAAGGGGCCGCAAGGCCCCCGCTCCTATCCTTATAACATTAGGGAGTAGCCCATGAAAAAGAACAAAAGCACCGTCATCCTGATCCTCGTCTTTTTCGTGGGTCTATCCGTGATGTTATACCCCACCCTCAGCGATTACGTCAACCAGCTGCATCAGTCCCGTGCTGTGGCCACCTATGCCGAGGACGTGGACAATCTGACCGATGCCGACTACAGCGCCTATTTCGAGGCGGCAGATGCGTTCAATGCACAGATCGCCGCCGACCCGGACGCGTTGTATTTCCCGCAGCGCTTTCCCACCTACGAAAGCACGCTGGATGTCACCGGCACCGGCATTATGGGCTACATCACCATTGAAAAGATCGGTGTGGAGCTGCCCATCTACCACGGCACCAGCGATGGCGTGCTGCAGATCGCCGCAGGCCACTTGGAGGGCACCAGCCTGCCGGTGGGCGGCGGCAGCACCCACGCGGTCATTTCGGCTCACCGCGGCCTGCCCAGCGCCAAGCTGTTCACCAATCTGGACCAGCTGGAAGTGGGCGACACCTTCACCATCACGGTGCTGGACCGGGTGCTCACCTACGAGGTGGACCAGATCTCCATCGTTCTGCCCACCGAGACGGACAACCTCAAGGTGGTGGACGGCAAGGATTACGTCACCCTGATGACCTGCACCCCCTACGGCATCAACTCCCACCGCCTTCTGGTGCGGGGACGGCGCATCGAAACGCCGGACAAGCTCAAGCACATCCGTGTAACAGCCGATGCCGTCAAGATCGAACCGATCATCACAGCTCCCATCATGGCACTGCCCCTGCTGCTGGTGCTGCTGCTCTGGCTGCTGTTCTCCAACCGCAAACGCAAATCTACAAGAGGTGAAAAACATGAAACGCACTGATCTCAAAAAGCACGCTGCGGCCCTGCTTTTGGTGCTGTGCCTTCTGGTAACAAGTGCGCTGCCTGCCCTTGCCACCAGCGCAAACATCAAGCTGGTGGACAGCAGCGGCAATCCCACTACCGGCACCATCCGCGTTACGCTGTACGACAGCGCCAACGATAAGGCGCTGAGCGGCGGCAAGCTCACTTTGTACCGTGTGGCCGAGGTAAAGCGCCAAAACGGCAACCTGAGCTACGAATACTGCGGCGATTTCTACGGCTGCGGCATTGCGCTGGGTGATTTGACCGACAGCACCCTTGCGGCCCAGCTGCAGGAGTATCTGCCCCAAAGCGCCGAGGGCACCACAAAGACCATTGATGCGGACGGCAACGTGACCTTCTGTGGTCTGGAGCTGGGCCTGTATCTGATCGTGCAGACCGAGGCTTCCAAGGGCTATGAGCCGATCAATCCGTTCCTTGTCTCTCTGCCCATGGCGGAGGATGGCAAGTGGAATTATGCGGTGGATGCCAGCCCCAAGGTGGGTGCTTACACCCCCACCAAGCCGGACACGCCGCCTACGCCCCCTACCCCGCCTACGCCCGATTATCCTGATACGCCTACCCCGCCGGACAACCCGGATAACCCGGTCTCTCCCGGTAATCCGGACAATCCCGTGGCTCCGGGCCATCCGGACAATCCCGTGGCCCCGGGCCATCCGGATCATCCGGTAGCACCCGGTAATCCAGACAGCCCCGTTCTGCCGGGCCACCCGGATAACCCGGCAATGAGCGGTCTGCCGCAGACCGGTCAGCTGAACTGGCCCGTGCCGGTGCTGGCTGTCAGTGGTGTGGTGCTGTTTGCATTCGGCTGGGCGCTGGATCGTAAATACCGCACAGTATAATTTTATTCTGATACAACAAAGAGGATCCGATGCAGATGCATCGGGTCCTCTTTTTCGGTTTCTTTTATGCAGTCAGGGTTTACTGCTGCTGTGCCTGCTGCTCGGCGCGCTTGGCTTCCAGCGCCAGAATGGCGTCGCGGCGGCTCAGGTTGATACGGCCCTGCTGGTCGATGTCGGTCACCTTGACCACGATGGCATCGCCCACGGCCACCACATCCTCCACGCGCTCCACACGCTTGGTGTCCAGCTTGGAGATGTGCACCA
>OGHL01001847.1_pt1 | contig 11556 bp, 8 predicted proteins | sample 1571391 | NCBI WGS metagenome assembly OGHL01 (sample SAMEA2581948, study PRJEB24529) | metagenome | biome: Human gut stool | place: China | collected 2011 | reverse complement strand
GACACTGCCGATCAGCTCCGCTGCACTCGGCATCATTCTGAATCTTTCCGGTCTTGCCGCCGGTGCCGCAACGATCGGCTGCTGCTGCAACATGGTCGGATTCGCGGTTGCAAGTTATCGGGAAAACAAATTCGGCGGCCTTGTCGCACAGGGTCTTGGAACCTCGATGCTCCAGGTGCCGAACATCATGCGTCATCCACTGATCTGGCTGCCCGTCATCTTCTCGAGTGCGATTTTAGGACCCGTCTCCACAATCCTCGCCAATATGCAGAATAATGCAACGGGAAGCGGCATGGGTTCCGCAGGTCTTGTCGGACAGATCACAACGTATCAGACGATGATCGCTTACGATGATCCGAAGCTCGTCATCATCAAAATCATTCTGCTCCACTTCGTGCTTCCGGCTGTGATCACCTTGTTCTTCTCAGAGGTATTCCGCAAGGCAAACCTGATCAAATCCGGCGATATGGCTTTGAATCTGTAATCTGTATTTTTAAAAGGGAATGGAACTGCGCATCCGGCAGCTCCATTCTCTTTTTTATCCACATTTCTCTTCTGATTTTTTCTGTTTTTACACCGTTTCTTCTGCGTTTTCCGCATTTTCCACTGCCGCGGCCGATTCAGCTTCCGCTGCCGCTTCTTCTGTCCCCGTTTCTTCCCCCGGCCGCACACGGTGTGCCTCTACCATTGGCTCAATGGTCTGTGCCATCAGCAGATGGATCATGTCAAGGCTCCGCTCGCGGAACCGCGACGGCAGAAGCGGTGCGATCGCCACATCCGCCTTATCGGGAGCGGTATGCGGTTTATCCGGACTGGGGGCGATGTACACCTCAAGAACCGTTTTGCCGTTCACCTCCCAGCGTGTCGCCTCAAAGGGGACTTCCGGGCGGGTATACATCTTGGAGGCCGCTTCAATCATATAATATTCTTCTTCGCTTCGGACACCGGAGATATTCCCGTTATCTTTCACACCGATCAGGAGACGTCCACCGTCGGTATTGGCAAAAGCACTCAGCGTACGCGCAATCTTCTTACTGTCGCTCACTTCGAATTTAAAATCAAGTTGTTGGTGTTCCCCCTGCTCTATCAACGCTTCTATCGGATGCATCTTCTTCATTTTGGCAATTTTTTAGATCGGCAAAATTAAAATAAATACATAACTTTGCCAACAGAAAAAACAATGAAAGCATGTCTCAAATACCTTCTCTTATATCGGATCTTGCTGTCATACTGATTTCAGCGGGATTGGTCACCTTGCTTTTCAAATGGTTAAAGCAACCGGTCGTACTCGGATATATCGTAGCCGGAATTCTTGCCGGTCCGTCTATCACGCAAATACCGACTGTCACGAATATAGAAAGTATCCGTATCTGGGCGGATATAGGCGTAATCTTCCTCTTATTCGCTTTAGGACTCGACTTTAGTTTCAAAAAGCTGATGAAAGTCGGCGGAACAGCTGTGATCGGAGCTATTACCATCGTGATAGGCATGATGACACTTGGCTATACTACCGGATTATCTTTAGGTTGGGGACATATGAACAGCCTTTTCCTCGGGGGAATGCTTTCCATGTCGTCTACAACCATTATTTTCAAAGCGTTCGACGATATGGGACTACGCAATCAGAGGTTTGCCGGAGTGGTCTTCGGAATCCTTGTTGTCGAAGATCTGTTTGCCGTTTTACTAATGGTTTTACTGTCTACATTGGCAGTCAGTAAACACGTAGAGGGAATGGAACTGCTCAACAGTGTGATCAAACTGGGAGTCTTTTTGCTTTTCTGTTTTGTTATCGGCATTTATCTAATCCCCTCTTTTCTAAAAAAAGCCAGGACTTTCCTGAATGACGAGACCTTGTTGATCGTCAGCCTGGGATTATGCCTCGGAATGGTTATCATTGCTACGAAAGCTGGTTTTTCTTCCGCTTTGGGAGCTTTCGTCATGGGATCTATCTTGGCAGAAACCATTGATGCGGAACATATCGAACATATTATCAAACCAGTAAAAGATCTTTTTGGAGCCATATTCTTTGTCTCTGTCGGGATGTTGATCGATCCGGCATTGCTGTGGGAATACAAAATTCCGATCCTGATTCTCACGTTGGTCGTAATGACCGGACAAATATTATTTGCCAGCTTCGGGGTCTTGCTTTCTGGACAACCGGTCAAGATTGCCATACAATCTGGTTTTTCTCTCGCTCAAATAGGCGAATTTGCTTTTATCATTGCATCGTTGGGGCTGTCATTAGGGGTAACCGATAATTTCCTCTATCCTATTGTCGTAGCGGTTTCAGTTGTCACGACTTTCTTTACGCCTTACATGATTCGTATGGCAGAACCTGCATGCCGGGTTGCCGACCGGATCATACCGAAGTCATGGATGAAATTTCTCGAACGTTATTCTTCCGGTTCCAATACCATACATCAGAAAAGCGCCTGGAATAAACTGTTGAAGGCGCTGATCCGCATAGTCGGCACTTATACAGCCGTTACCCTTGTCCTGATCTTTATCTTGCTTCAGTTCATAGCTCCTTTTATCATGAAAGAACTTCCGGGCATACGGGGAGCGGGCATCTCACTCGTTCTGATCCTGCTACTAATAGCTCCCATGCTGCGTGCGATCATGATGAAGAAGAACCATTCCGCCGAATTCCAACAATTATGGCTGGACAGCAAGTACAACCGGGGACCATTGGTTTCATTGGTCATTTTGCGTATTATATTATGTATCGGCCTAGTCATGCTGCCCGTCGCCCGTTTGTTGAATGCCACAGTCGGTATCGTACTGGCGATCGCAGCAACTGTCATCGTTATTGTCATTTTATCCAAACGGCTGAAAAGACAATCCATCCTGATGGAACGACATTTTTTCAGTAACCTCTCCGCACGTGAATTGGAGAACGAGCGGAAAGCTCCGATCAACCAACGGTTTGCCAACCACCTGTTGGAACGCGACCTTCATTTAGCCGATTTTGAAGTAAAGCAGAACTCCCCCAGCATGGGAAAAACCTTGAAGGAACTCAACTTCCGCCAGAAATGCAATGTCAACATCGTAACGATCATTCGGGGAGAACAGCGGATTAATATTCCCGGAGGAGAAGAACGTCTCTATCCATTTGACAAATTGGTAGTAGTCGGTGCAGATGTCGATCTTGAACATTTCCGCCAATATCTGGTCGAGCGATATAAAAAGGCCCAAACCGACAAGGAGCAGACGACGCATGAAGTCAATATGGAACAATTCACCATCGCCGAAGGATCCCATCTGATCGGGCGTACAATTCTGGAATCAGGCATACGGGACAGGTCTGCCTGTCTGGTCATCGGTATCGAACGAGGTTCCTCTTCCATCAAAAACCCATCTCCTTCAACTGTTTTTGAAGAGGGGGATATTGTATGGATTGTTGGAGAACATGAAAAAGTCGTTCAGTTAAGCGAAGGAAAAACGGTGAACAATTGATAATTTCATAAATCATAAATTATAATTCATAGATCATGAAGTTTATAGGAATAATTCCTGCACGCTACGCCTCTACCCGCTTTCCGGGGAAGCCACTTGCCGATTTGGCAGGCAAGCCGATGATCCAACGGGTATACGAACAAGTCCAAAATGTGCTTGATTCAGTTTGCGTAGCTACGGACGATAACCGTATAGAAGCAGCCGTCCAAGCTTTCGGCGGCAATGTCATCATGACATCCGACCAACACAAAAGCGGTACGGATCGTTGTTATGAAGCGTATTGTAAAATCGGAGATGGATACGATGTGGTTGTTAACATACAAGGCGACGAACCTTTTATCCAACCGGAACAGATCGAAATACTAAAAGCATGTTTCATCGATGACAGCATCCAAATCGCCACCCTGGTAAAACCATTTCGCCCGGATGATGATTTCGAAACGACCTTATTCAACGCCAATTCACCGAAAGTAGTTTTGAACAAGAAGAATGAGGCTATGTACTTTAGCCGTTCGATCATTCCTTACATGAGAGGAAGGAAATATACCGAATGGCTGCCGAACCATACCTATTACAAACATATCGGGCTATATGCCTACCGCGCCGACACACTCAAAGAAATTACCCATTTACCCCAATCCCCTCTGGAACTGGCTGAAAGCCTGGAACAACTGCGCTGGCTAGAAAACGGCTACAAGATAAAAGTTGGAATTACCCAGCAGGAAACAATCGGTATCGACACGCCAGAGGATATGGAAAAGGCATTGGCCTTCTTGAAAAATAGGGAGTATCAACCGACTAATGAATCGGCATCCGCATAAAAAGGAATGCCGGTTGCTCTCCAAAGCAACCGGCATTCTTTTTATCCCATCAGATTCGACTTCTCAACGGCGACGGTTATTCTCCCGCTGTTGTTTCTGTCTTTCCAACTGGGCCTGTTGAGCTTTCTGGGCTTCTTCCAAACGTTTCATGAAACCGGACTTCTTCATCGGCTTTTTCTTGTTTTCTTCCAACTTGGCCAACAGCTTATCTTCGTTAATCGTATAACGGAAAATTACAGTCTGCAAAATCGTGATCAATGTGGAGATGAAGTAGTAGTAGGTCAAACCGGATGCATACTGATTGAAGAATACCAACATCATCAGCGGCATCATGTACATCATCGCCTTCATTCCCGGCATCTGCTGCTGTCCAGTGTTCGTCTGATCCATATTGAACTTCGTATATATGATGTTCGTTACAGTCATCAACAAACAGAACAAACTGATATGATTTCCGAAGTACGGTGTAATAATAGGAATATATGTATTCCAACTTACAATCGCATCATAAGTAGACAAGTCGTGCGCCCAAAGGAAACTCTGATGACGCAATTCGATTGCTGACGGGAAGAACATGAACAGAGCGACCAGGATCGGCATCTGTAACAACATCGGAACACATCCTGCCATCGGACTCGCTCCGGCACGGCTATACAGTTCCATGATCGCACGCTGACGCTCTACCGCCTTATCCTGTCCCGGGTATTTAGCATTGAGCTCTTCTACCTGCGGGCGCAATACACGCATTTTGGCCGATGACATATAAGACTTATATGTCAACGGAAACAGGATCAATTTTACGATAACCGTCAGCAGGAAGATCAACAAGCCGTAGCTATGAATAAATTGTCCGAGGAAATTAAACAACGGAATGACGAAATACTGGTTCACCCAACGGAAAATACCCCATCCCAGCGGAACGATCTTTTCCAGATCCAGTTGGTCGGCTTTCTCTACATCATCATCGTAAGATTTCAACAGAGAGAACTGATTGGGACCAAAATAGAAACGCATATCCGTCGCTTCGTTACCCTTCAAGTCGAAAGGTACGGAAGTCGTCGTCTTATACTCTTTCAGGAAAGAACCGTCTTCAGGCAACATCTTCGAATCGATAGTTGTCGACTCGAATCCTTCGTTTCCGGCGATCAGGATAGAAGAAAAATACATGTCTTTATAGGCAACCCATTTCAACCGGTTAGACAATTGTTTGCTGTCGTTCTTGGTTTCGCTCAGGTACTCCACATCATCGGCCATAAATTTATAATATACCGTTGCATAACGGTCTTCAAACTTACGCCCCTTTTCCTGCTGGATTATTTTTTGTTGCCACAACAAGTCCAATGCAGTCGTACCTGGCGACAGTACACCATTCAGGCCGGTTCCCTTAATGGAGAACTGCAACATATAATCATCAGGTTTTAAGGTATACATAAAATCCAGATGGCTGCCTTCGCCCGTATTCAGACGCATGGTAATACTGTTCCGGTCATTTCCTTTTACAGGGGTAAAATACAAATCACCGGTATTTACCACGCGATTATCAGCCGTAACCAATGTAAAATCGAACTTCGAGTCCTTTTCATCGAAAAGCACTAAAGGTTCACCTTTATAATTATCGTATTTTTTCAGGCGGACATATCCAATACGCCCTCCCTTATTGGCCAAACGGACTTCAATCAGCTCGTTTTCCAAAACAGTGGAACCCTCCTCTCCAATCATTGCATCGGCGAAAACGCCAAACGTGTTCTGTAAACGGGCAAGCCGTACAGAATCGGGCAAACCGGCCAGTTCGTCGTCCGCTTTTGCTTCTCTATTCAATTCTTTCTGCTGTTCCAGCTGCTTTGCATATTCTATCCGGGCTATCGAATCCTGCATCCGGCGCTGTGCTTCTATCTGCTCCGGCGTAGGCTGGTTCAACCAGGTAAATACAATTAAGACAACTCCAATAAGCAGGAAACCTATTATCGTGTTTTTATCCATCTATAATTTTTATTTTTTATTTTCAACTGCAGCTTTTATAAAGCTAACGAAAAGAGGATTAGGATTAACGACCGTACTGTTATATTCCGGATGGAACTGAACCCCCACAAACCATTTCAATGCTGGAATCTCAACGACTTCAACCAAGTTCGATTCAGGATTTTCACCTACACACATCATGCCGGCTGCCTCGAACTTATCGCGATATTCGCTATTAAATTCAAAACGATGTCGATGGCGCTCCTGGATATGTGTCTGTCCATACGCTTCATAAGCCTTAGACCCTTTCTTCAATATACAGTCGTATGCTCCCAGACGCATAGAACCGCCCATATTGGTTACGTTCTTCTGCTCTTCCATCAGGTCGATCACTTTATATGGGGTATTTGGTTCCATTTCTGTCGAGTTGGCTTCCGCCAGTCCCATTACATTACGGGCAAATTCAATCACCATGCACTGCATGCCCAAACAAATACCCAGGCAAGGGACATCGTTTTCACGAGCATATTTCAATGCGGCAAATTTTCCTTCAATACCACGCTGTCCAAATCCCGGAGCAATCAGGATTCCGTCCATATCTTTCAACAATTCGGCGGCATTACCATCATTCAGTTTTTCAGAATGGAACAAATGCAAATCCAACTTACGATCATTATAAATAGCGGCCTGCAACAGAGATTCGTCGATCGACTTATAAGCATCCTGCAGTTCGACATATTTACCGACTAAGCCGATCCTTACAGTTTCAGTAGCATCAACCTTACGTTGCAAGAACTGATGCCAAGGCTTCATCTCGGGTGTCGGTCCGACTTCCAGTCCTACCTTACGCAGGATCACCTCGTCCATCTTCTGGCGCTGCAATACCAACGGAACTTCGTAAATCGTCGGAACATCAATAGACTGTATGACGGCATCCTGTGCTACATTACAGAAAAGGGCCACTTTACTTAACAAATTGGCACTCAACTCATGTTCAGTACGCAATACCAGAACATCTGGCTGAATACCCAGCTCCTGCAGTTGTTTTACAGAATGCTGTGTCGGTTTGGTCTTGTATTCTTTTGCAGCCGCGATATAAGGTACATAAGTAAGATGTACGCATATACAATTCTTTCCCAATTCCCATTTCAGCTGGCGCACGCTTTCGATAAACGGAAGAGATTCGATATCACCGACCGTACCTCCGATTTCAGTGATCACGAAATCAAATTTGTATTTATTTCCCAGCAATTTCACATTGCGCTTGATCTCGTCCGTGATATGAGGCACCACCTGCACAGTCTTTCCCAGGTAATCCCCTTTACGTTCTTTGTTAATAACGCTCTGATAAATGCGGCCTGTAGTGATATTATTTGCACGGGTCGTCTGAACATTCAAGAAACGCTCGTAGTGTCCGAGATCCAAATCCGCTTCATGTCCGTCTACGGTAACATAGCATTCCCCATGTTCGTATGGGTTCAACGTACCTGGATCGATATTGATATAGGGATCAAATTTCTGAATGGTAACTTTATAACCTCTTGCCTGAAGTAGTTTACCCAATGATGCGGCAATAATTCCCTTACCCAATGAAGAGACCACGCCGCCCGTAACGAAGATGTACTTTGTATCTGCCACGATAGTAATATTTTAATTATCTTTTAATTGCACACTCGCATTTCAAAACTGCAAAGTTACATAATTTCATTCATATAACAAGGGGAGAGAGAAAAACATCTTTTGTCCTTTTGACAGCAAAAGGAAGCTGATCCTCTTCATATAGAAACGAACAAACTTAAAAAAGGTACATCAAACGGATGTAACGAAAACAGAGCTCTATATAAAAGTTTTGTTTAAAAAACAACTATCATACTATCATAATTAAATTCATATACTTGTAAAATAGCATGTTATTCCATGACAGTTCCTATTTTCAACTATCATTCATCTATCATAACCATCATGGTCAAAAAGCAATAAAGTATTATATACCAGACTTTTATAAAATAACAGATATGTTCGAAAGCTGATACAAAGTAGATTAAAGAGGCTCGTTTTTTCATGAAGACAAGCTACTTTTTTACCGAAAACAACTTGAAAAGTTTCTTCAGACCCGGGTGGAAGGGCATGGGAGATCCGGGTGTGGAGGAGGTGGAGACCCGGATCTTCGTGAAACCGGAACGGGGATGTGGAGCTGTTTATCTGCCTTGTTTGAGGAGATTTTATGCACTGTTTCTGATTATAATCCAGTGGATTACCTTGTGTATCCTCCCACGGCATGATCGCTTCCTTCTTTATTGGAAAGAGAATGTTAAAAAGATAAGTCGGTAAGGTCGTTTTCATAAACATTTGCTATTCTTAACCCGGTAATTCCAATCAAAACAGTTTAATTTTTGTTATAAAGATAGATTTAAGTCTGAAACGGTCTAAACAAATTATTAGGTATGATACGAAAACTTTTGATTCGGGATCTGACTCTCCGGGATGGTCAGCAATCTGCTTTTGCGACGCGAATGTCACAAAAACAGATAGACAAAGTGCTTCCTTTTTATAGGGAAGCCGGTTTTTATGCGATGGAAATATGGGGGGGGTGCCGTGCCCGATTCTATCATGCGATATTTGGGAGAAGATCCCTGGGAGCGGTTGGAGAAAATAAAAGCTTCGGTAGGGAATACCTCTAAGTTGACGGCCCTTTCACGCGGGCGTAACTTGTTTGGTTACAATCCTTATCCCGATAAGATTATTAAAGGCTTTTGCCACAATTCAATAGAATCGGGATTGGATATCATGCGCATATTTGATGCGCTGAATGATGTGGAGAATATAAAATCGACAGTCAAATATGTAAAACGCTTCGGAGGAATGGCTGATTGTGCCGTCTGTTACACGATTGATCCGTATCACTCGGCTGTTGAAAGAATTGTCGCAGCTTTACACGGACATCCGTTGCATAAGCCTGTTTTTACAAATGAATACTTCTTGGATAAAGCGCTTCAAATGGAGGCTTTGGGAGCCGATATGATCACGATTAAGGACATGAGCGGCCTGATTCCACCGGGAAGAAGCGCTGAAATAGTACGTTTGTTCAAAAAACATCTCAAAGTTCCGGTAGATTTTCATACTCATTGTACGCCAGGATATGGTCTGGCTTCGGTTTTGGCCGCTATTGTCAACGGGGTGGATGTTGTCGATACCAATATCTGGTATTTCGCTGGTGGAACGGCTGCTCCGGCAATCGAACTGGTGTATGTGTTTTGTAAGAAAATGGGGATCGAGCTGGATATCAATATGGAGGCGATCGCGAAAATCAATGCTCATCTGTTGGATATCCGCAAAGAGTTGTCTGTTTTCGATATGGCAAAACAACTACCTAAGCCATTTAACCCTTTGACAGACAGAATACCGACTGAGATCGACCGTTTTTTTAACGATGCGATCGACGCAGCCCGGAAAGACAAAGAGGAAGATTTGCTTATCTTCTGCCGTGCCATAGAAGAATATTTTGGTTTCCCTGAACCGAATGAACTGGTGAAGAAGGCCCAGATACCGGGAGGTATGTATACGAATATGGTAGCTCAGTTGAAGCAATTAGGACAGTTGGACTTGTTGGAAAAAGCAATGTCGTTGATCCCCCAGGTGCGTATGGATGCAGGTTTGCCGCCTTTGGTAACGCCGACAAGCCAGATCATCGGGGCTCAAGCCGTATCGTGCGCGTTGGATCAACAAAAAGGACGTCCGATGTACAGTAATCCGTCCAACCAATTCGTCGCTCTGGTAAAAGGAGAGTATGGAAAGACGCCGGTTCCGATTGATCCGGAATTTCGTTTGAAGATTACGGGTTCGCGGGATGAGGTCCCCTATGATCCTTCCGATTATGAAATGCAGGAGAATCCCGCCATAGAAGAAATAGGTGTCCAATTGGCTGAAAATGAAAAAGAGGTCTTGCTTCTGGAGCTTTTCCCGATGATGGCGCATAATTTCCTGGCGAAGAAGAAGCAGAAACAAGTGCATGTTGCCACATGATATCAGATTGTTTTTATGTATTTAAGAGCTTTTCCCCGGCTATTCGTCCGGAGGAAAGCTTTTTTGTTTTACATTTGTCTGCCGGAAATAAGCTGGAGTCGAAATGGGAAAGAGGTACAGGATAATTCTGTTTTTGTTTTTTACTGCAAATATGGTTTTTGCGGAAAGTAACCTCGACTCTTTATTAGTCAATTTGGATCAAACGATTCTCCAGCATGAGATTTATAAAGACAGGAGAGAAGCCCGGATCCGTGAATTGAAAGGAAAAGCAACCAAGACAGCTCCGAACTCTATTGCCGCTTATCAGCTCAACGATAGCATTTATCGGGAATATAAATCTTATATGTGCGATTCGGCTGTCCTCTATCTGACCAAAAATATCAGGATCGCCCGTAATTTGCGTGATCAGGAGCGGGAGTACAAAAGTAAATTGCTGTTAGCCTCCCTGCATGCTGCAACTGGCATGTACCAAGAAGCGATCGATGTATTGGAGGAAGTCCGCCGTGAAGATTTGCCAGCTTCTCTTACCCGTGATTATTACGCCTGTAAAGAACAGGTATACAGGGAGATCTCCGGTAATTCCCGTGATCCGCAAAGTATACGCCGCTATGAAGATAAATCTTTCGTCTATCGGGATTCTTTAGCGATGATGTTGCCGGAAGATGCCGGCAAGCGGGTTGAGTTGCAGGAACTGGCTTTGAGGGCTGACGGATGTACTGATGAAGCCCTTCGGATCAATGATACACGTTTGGCAAAAATTCCGTTCGGAACTCCTGAATATGCACTTACTTCTTATCAGCGTGCGATGATCTACCGCCAGAAAAAAGATCGGGAAAAAGAAAAGTATTATTTGGCCCTTTCTTCCTTGTCAGATATTCAGTCGGCTATCACAGATCATGCTTCCTTGTGGATGTTGGCTGATTTATTGCTTAAAGATGGCGATATCGAGCGTGCTTATCATTATATCCGTTTTTCTTGGGATGAGACGAACCGGTTTCGTGCCCGCTCAAGAAGTTGGCAGAGTGCGGATATCCTTTCGTTGATCGATAAGAACTACCAGGCTACGATAGAAGGGAAGAACCGGATACTGGTCACATATCTGACGCTGATCAGTGTACTTACCTTGTTATTGATCTCTGCCATCGTCTATATATATCGGCAGATGAAGCGACTGGCGGAGGCCCGCAATCATTTGCAGGAGACAAACGAGCAGTTGAAGGTGCTGAACGGCGAATTGCATCAGATGAACGATCGTTTGCAGTCTGCCAACCTCGAACTGTCTGAATCCAACCGGATC
>OGHL01001842.1_pt1 | contig 11574 bp, 10 predicted proteins | sample 1571391 | NCBI WGS metagenome assembly OGHL01 (sample SAMEA2581948, study PRJEB24529) | metagenome | biome: Human gut stool | place: China | collected 2011 | reverse complement strand
CGACCCCCTGCTCCCAAAGCAGGTGCGCTAACCGGACTGCGCTACACCCCGAATCCCATTAATCGTTTCTCGATTTTGGTGCTGCAAATTTACAGCTTTTTTTTATATCCACAACTATGCTCCCATATTTTTATCAAATTCTTTAAGGAATCATATTTGTTTACCGATGTTTTATTTTAATTTTGCAAAGATAATTTTTCATAAGAATGTCGGAGTATAATCAACGAAAATAAATCATATAATAATGTATAGAACGAATACGTGCGGAGAATTGCGGTTGAACCATGTCGGCCAAAAGGTAACGTTGGCAGGGTGGGTACAACGCAGTCGCAAAATGGGCGGAATGACATTTGTCGATCTGCGAGATAGATATGGTCTCACACAGTTGGTCTTTAATCAAGAAACAGATGCCGATTTATGCGATAAAGCGAATAAATTGGGGCGTGAGTATGTCATACAGGTAACCGGTACGGTAACGGAACGGTCAAGCAAAAATACCAATCTGCCGACCGGTGAAATAGAAATCATAGCCGAAAATTTGGTCGTGTTGCATACCGCAGAGACACCGCCTTTTACTATCGAAGACGAATCGGACGGAGGAGACGATATTCGCATGCAGTATCGTTATCTCGATTTGAGACGATCGGTAGTACGCCGTAATCTCGAATTACGTCACAAGATGGCATTCGAAGTCCGCCGTTATCTCGACGAATTGAATTTCTTGGAGGTGGAGACTCCGGTGTTGATCAAGTCTACTCCCGAAGGGGCTCGTGATTTTGTAGTGCCTTCAAGAATGAATCCGGGAGAGTTTTACGCGCTCCCTCAATCGCCCCAAACATTGAAACAGTTATTGATGGTATCGGGATTCGACCGTTATTTCCAAATCGTGAAATGTTTTCGTGACGAGGATTTACGGGCAGACCGTCAGCCCGAGTTTACTCAGATAGACTGTGAAATGTCTTTTGTCGAGCAAGAAGATGTTTTGAATATTTTTGAAGGTATGATTAAACACCTGTTCAAAAAGATTCGTGGCATTGAGTTCAACGAACCGTTTTTGCGTATGACATGGGCCGACGCCATGAAATACTATGGCAGCGATAAACCCGATATGCGCTTCGGTATGAAATTCGTTGAAATGAAAGATTTAACCGAAGGACATAATTTTGTGGTGTTCGATAGTGCCGAGTATGTGGGCGGTATCTGTGCCGAAGGGTGTGCGACATATACCCGTAAGCAACTCGATGAATTGACCGAGTTCGTCAAACGTCCACAAATAGGAGCCAAAGGGTTGGTCTATGTCCGTTTCGATGAAAACGGCACGCCAAAGTCATCGGTCGACAAATTTTATTCGGCAGACGATTTGAAAAAGTGGGGCGAAAGATTCGGTGCAAAACCGGGCGACCTGTTGTTGATATTAGCTGGTCCTGCGATGAAAACCCGTAAGGCTCTTTGTGAGCTGCGGCTGGAAATGGGCTCTCGTTTGAGGTTGCGGGATAAAGATACGTTTGCACCCTTGTGGGTTATCGATTTTCCCTTGTTCGAATGGGACGAGGAGACCCAGCGCTTCTATGCCATGCATCACCCGTTTACTTCCCCGAAAGCGGAAGATATTCCTCTATTGGATAGCGATACCGGAGCCGTCAGAGCGAACGCTTACGACATGGTTATCAACGGTGTCGAATTGGGTGGCGGGTCTATCCGTATACACGACAGTGAATTGCAAGACCATATGTTCCGTTTGCTGGGATTTACCGAAGAGCAAGCATTGGATCAGTTTGGTTTCTTAATCAATGCATTCAAGTATGGAGCACCGCCTCACGGAGGTTTGGCGTTCGGTTTGGATCGTCTAGTCTCGATGTTCGCCGGATTAGATTCTATACGAGACTGCATCGCATTCCCCAAAAACAATTCCGGTCGAGATGTTATGCTTAATGCACCTTCTGTTTTGGCGGAATCCCAGTTAGAAGAACTATGTATAAAAGTGAACCCGAAGAATTAGAGATTCGTGATAATAGTTAACGATATCATAAAGGCGATAGAATCGGTCGCTCCATTGAATTGGCAAGAATCCTATGATAATGCAGGATTGCAAGTGGGCGGTCGGTTTCAATCGGTTTCGGGTGCGGTTGTTTGTCTCGATGTCACGGAAGCCGTAGTCGACGAAGCTATCTCTATGGGATATAATTTGATTGTATCTCACCATCCTTTACTCTTCAAGGGATTGAAATCGATAACGGGGAATAGTTATGTCGAGAGGATTGTCATTAAAGCTATTCAACACAACATAGCCATTTATGCAGCCCATACCAATCTCGACAATGCCCCGGAGGGGGTATCTTACAGAATGGCTCGGAAACTGGGATTGACCTCGATTCGAGTTTTAGACCCGTTATGCGGCCGACTGATAAAATTGGTTACCTATGTACCTTCGACTCATGTCGAGAGCGTAAGAAACGCTCTTTTTGAAGCAGGAGCCGGTCATATAGGGAACTATGATAAGTGCAGTTTCGGACAAGAAGGGACAGGGACGTTTCGTGCGGGAACCTATGCTAATCCATATTGCGGTACGATAGGGGAGTTTCACCGGGAACAAGAGACGCGCTTGGAAGTGATAGTTCCTATACATGTACAAGAAGCGGTTATCGATGCGCTGAAAAGGAGCCACCCGTATGAAGAACCGGCATTCGATTTGATTCCGTTATCCAACCGATGGGAACAAGTCGGGAGCGGTGTTGTAGGAGCCTTACCGGAACCTGTCGATGAAGTGTTGGTCTTGGAAAAGCTGAAAGAAATTTTTAAGGCCGGTTGCGTAAAACATTCTCCGTTGCATAACCGAAAAATTTCACGAATAGCATTATGTGGAGGAGCCGGAGCCTCATTGATGACAAAAGCTGTCATAGCCGGAGCCGATATGTTTGTTACAGGAGAGATTCGTTATCACGACTATTTCGAATTTGAATCTCATATACTATTGGCCGAAATCGGTCATTATGAGAGCGAACAATATACAAAAGAAATTTTTTGTGAGATAATTCAAAAAAAATTCCCTACCTTTGCAATCCATTCTACACAGGTAGATACAAATCCGATAAATTATTTGTAAAGTATGGCTACTGACAAAACAAAAGCAGAGAAAGAATATACAGTGGAGGAGAAGTTGAAAACACTGTATGATTTGCAAACCATTCTTTCGGAAATCGATAGAATAAAAACATTGAGAGGTGAGCTTCCTCTTGAAGTTCAAGACCTTGAAGATGAAATTGCAGGTCTTGAAACTCGTATCAAAAACTTTCATACAGAAATAGAAGACCTTAAAGCTGCTGTGTCGGCTAAAAAAGTAGAAATACAAAATGCCCAAACGCTTATAGAGAAATATACTAAGCAGCAGGATAACGTGCGGAATAATCGAGAATTTGATTTTCTGTCGAAAGAAATCGAATATCAAACGCTTGAAATTCAATTGTGCGAAAAACGTATCAATGAATTTATCGCAGCACAAGAGGCCAAGAGTAATGAAGTCGCAGCTTCGGAGGAGATTTTACAGGATCGCCAGCATATTTTGAACGAAAAGAAAAGCGAACTTGATGAAATTGTTTCGGAGACCAAACAAGATGAAGAAAAGCTGAGGGAAAAGGCCAAGAAACTTGAAAATAAAGTGGAGCCTCGTTTGTTGTCTGCATTTAAGAGAATTCGTAAGAACGCACGCAATGGTTTGGCAGTGGTTTATATTCAACGCGATTCTTGTGGAGGGTGTTTCAATCGTATTCCACCTCAAAGACAGCTCGATATCAAAATGCGTAAGAAAATTATCGTTTGTGAATATTGCGGACGTATTATGATTGACCCGGAACTTGCGGGAGTGAAAGATGTAAATTAGTAGAATTAAAATTATTTTTATAAGAAAAAGGTCATTCTGAAAATGAATGACCTTTTTTGTCTGACTTTATCACCCGTTTTAACAGGGTTATTTTGCTATTTATTAAGAAAAGACACGTTGACTAAGTGCTTCCAAAGCTCGCTTTTTATCATCACGACGCATAACGAACGACACATCGCAGTTATCTCCGTAAGAGATCATTCGTACAGGAATATCTTTTAAGGCTTCGACTATTTGATGTTCAAAGCCCACATTATACCATTTCAGATCACCCACAACACAAATAATTACCATATCATCTTCGACCGAAACATCGGCATATCGTTCCAGCATAGAGATTATTTTCGGCAAATGTATCTTATTGTCGATTGATAAAGATATTTCCACATTAGACGTTACGACCAAATCGATAGGTGTATGGGATTGTGCAAAGCAGTGAAATATTTTTTCGAGGAAACGGTAACACGGTATTTTATAATGAGAGCGCAACTTAATATAAGTTACGTTATCTTTGGCTGCAACAGCCTTTATTTTCCCGGTGTCGGCAGTATCGGAAATAAGCGTTCCCGGAGCTTGGGGATTCATAGTGTTGAGTAACCTTACAGGGATATTTTTTAATTTGGCCGGAAGGATACATGTCGGATGCAAAATCTTTGCACCGAAATAAGCGAGTTTGGAGGCTTCGTCAAAAGTCAGAGTACGCACTGGTGCTGTTGTCGATACTACTCTTGGGTCGTTGTTGTGTAGTCCGTCTATGTCGGTCCATATTTGTATCTCACATGCATTCAAGGCAGAACCCAATAATGATGCAGTATAATCGCTACCGCCTCGTTGCAGGTTGTCTATTTCACCGGAGACATTACGACAAATATAACCTTGCGTAATAAACAAACGATTATTGGGATAGTGTTTTAATAATTTGCATACATTCTTTTTGATAAAGTGTATATCGGGCTCTCCGTTTCTGTCGGTACGCATGAACTCAATCGCAGGAAGCAGAACCGACACGATTCCAATTTCTTTCAAATAAATATGCATCAGTCGAGTTATCAGTAATTCGCCCTGTGCCAGTATGATTTTTTCTTGTTTTGAAGAAATGGGAGATTGAGCTATTGTTTGTAACGATGAAAAAGAGCATAGAATAAACTTTTTAGCTTCTTCTATGCTCTTTGCAGAAAGATAGAGCTTATCGGCGACTTCGATATATTTGATTTCCAAATACTTAATGTCTCGCTGTGCACCGTCGATATCTCCATTAAATAGTAATGAGGCTATTTCTGCCAATGAATTGGTCGTGCCCGACATTGCCGATAGTACGACCAGATTCAACTCATTATTACAAATAAGATTTGCTACATGTTTGATTCTCTCGACGGTTCCTAATGAAGTTCCTCCGAATTTCAAGATTTTGAATTTCTCTTGTTTACGATCCATTTTCTGCTTTTCCATTTCTCACATGTCTCTGTTATAGAGTTCTCGTTTTACATTTTGCAATTAAGATGCCATAGTTTGAATTTTATATAATTGTTTGATTTATAATTAATTATTAAATTCAAATATAAAGACGATATTTCCAAAATGGAAAAAGACCATATCGTTATGATAGATATGGTCTTTTCGTGATTACAATTACAAAGTATACCGAGTATTGATCAATTGATTCGTACTGGCTGTATGGGTTGCTGTTTTATCAAATCGAGTGGAACTGCCTGATATTTTACACGATAAAAATCGATAGCTTTCAAGTCTATGCAACGAATGTCACTATTATACATAGTGCGATAATAAATGACTCTGTGTGTAAGATCTGTCGATGATGTCCATTGTGTGGCACTCGGTATATCGGTAGGCGTTTCACTTTCAGAAAACTCTATACCGATAGGTATATCAAAGTTGTTCAAAATGTGAAAGCTCTGTATAACAGCTTCTATCGCTGTTTCTTTTTGTGGAGAAGAAGTCTGGTAAAAAGCGGCACGTATGAATCTTGATGGGGGAGTGATATCGCCGGGAATACCGAGGAAACCACTGCCTGCACCAAATGAGGAGAGTTTTATATTTCCGAGTGTCCTCGGATTAGTAGTCCCGGAATAAAGATTGATGTAATTATTCAGATTGGTCATGTGCCATTCAAAACCGGGAGAATTGGTAAGTACTCCTAATGTATTTTCATAGAAATTAGGTTGACCATCAACAATCTCCAATACGATTTGCTTTCCTGTAATATCTGCCATTCTCCAATGAACGGTTGAAGCTCTTGGGTCAATCGGCACGATGTGTATCTTTTTTATAGCTTTCATAACTTCGTCTACCGTTGAAAAGTTTCCCAATATCCATGATACTAATTGTAAATCGGCTATACTGGAATTTTTCAGTTTGGGATCATAATCTTCATATCGGCCATATCCGGGAAAATAAAACAATCCGGCAGATAGTCCGGCCTCGTTTAGTCCTTCTGCCACAAATTCCTTTTGTTCGACGGATAACCCGATATAACCGTAACGAGCCGTAAATTTCATTCCCGATCGCTCTCCTCCGGGAATATAGGAATACTGCTCGTAACCACGAGGAACGACAACATATTGGCTATTTAAATCGCTGCCGCCCCATTCGATTGTTCGGGCAAGAATCATAGAATTATCTTTTGTTGTTAAAGTAATGCCGGTACAAGCTTCTGAGACTTGAACTTGAAATAGAATGATAACAACCGTTATCCATAAAGAAAGTAATTTTTTCATTTTTGTTATGTTTAATTTGAGATGGGAATAAAGTATAAAAAGAAATGCATTTATAATTGCCGGAATCCAAATATACTTAATTTTTTAATATTAACAAGATGTCTTTTTATTATGAGTATGAAGCTGGTTATAAAGTGTCAGTTTATTTTTAAACATTCTTTACCTCTAAATTGTTTTGCCAATAATTTGAAATACAAGGTAAAGCTATTCAGAGGAATATTATAAAATCTATATATTGGTAAATTGTTCGAAAAATTTACAGCCGATAAGATGTAAATCCTATCGGCTGTGCCTCTATAATAAATTATACCGATTAGAATCGGAAACTAACATATAGGTATGCGCCTGATACTTTCCAATCTTGATTTTCTTCATCTATCTTATACGAAGTCGTACCCCAACGATATTCAGCACCAAGAGATATAACTTTGTATGAAGCCGCTAAACCTGTATTAAAATAAGATCCATAGTTCATCAAGAAATCACTGTCTTGATTATATGCGACGGAGAAAGTTGGATCATAACGGAAATATACGTTTATTTTTAAGAAATCGACCGGATTAATCGTGATAGAAGGACCAAACTGCATTCCGATTTCAGCTTTATAAATATCTCCGCCGTCTTCAAAATCACTTTCTTCTACGGTATATTTTGCTGCTGCTATATCGAAGACTGTCCAATCCAATCCGAATTTCAACATTCCGAAAAGAGGCTTTTTGTGCAAATAATAAGTATTTCCTCGGTTTATAGCCACAGCAAAATCACTATTTAATTTTTCTAAGCCATTACCCCGGGCTAATGAAGGCATACCATAAAAAATATTGAAGTATTTTTTTCTTCCCCAAATTTTTTCTTGTTTAGCCATGTAATCAAGTTTTGTATTCATTTCTTCGGTAAGATTCCCAATTTTTGTATTAAGGCTGTCTACTTGCAAATGCAATGTTTTATTTTGGCCCCGATATATAAAAAGCGAATCTTTTAATAAATCGTTTTCTTCTGATAAATTTTTATATTTATCAAGAAGCGTCTTCTGCTCTTTAATCAATGAGTCTTTACTAGCTTTTAGTAATACATTTTGATTTTTAAGTGTACTGTTGTCTTTCGATAAAGCACTATTTACCGAAGACTTTTCATCGATTACTTTGTGCATAATACCGATGGAATCTTTCAGCATTTGGTTCTGCTTCTTTAAGGTTTGAGCCGATATAACCTGGCATATCGGCATATAAATTAGAAATAAAAATACTATCTTTTTCATAATTTGAGATTTTTCTGCAAAAATAATAATAAAAAATAGAATGAAAATCACATGATAATCGTTATTCTTTTAATTTTTTTTAATCGACAATAATTTGTAATATAGATAAGTAATGTACATTTGTACAAAAATTACACATTCATATGAAACTTAATCACGTTGCACTATGGGTAGACGATATCGAATCGGTTCGTCTTTTTTATATGAAATATTTCGGTGCTTTATGTAATGACAGATATGTCAATGAATCTAAGAAATTTACTTCTTATTTTTTATCTTTTGATGAGGGAACAGCTTGTATTGAATTGATGAATCGTCCTGATATTTTAGATATGCCTTTCAACCGAGGCCAAGTGAAAGGCTTGGCCCATTTGTCTATATCGGTAGGTAGTCGAGAAGCTGTCGACGAGCTTACCCGACGTTTGCAAACCGATGGATATACGGTTATAGGACAACCACGGCTTACTGGTGATGGATTTTATGAGAGTACTATACTCGACCCGGAAGGTAACAATGTTGAAATTACCGAATGATAAATTAGTAAATCCCAATCAACTGATAAAAATTTCGGGTATCACAGACTGAGTGTCGGGAATAGAATATTTTTCTAACAGATGAAAGCAGTGTCGTTGAGAACGGAGCTTTGCTTCCCGACTTTGAACATAGTGATTTTCTAAATTTTCGTCTATATAACAAGCCTTGACATTATCTTGCAGTTGAAGGGATATAATTGATAATATTTCATTTTTTATGCTTTGGTCGAATATGGGAACAGCAGTCTCAATGCGTCTGTTCAAGTTCCGTCGCATCCAATCTGCCGAAGAAAGGTACATATCCTCATGTCCACCAGCGTAAAAATACCAAATACGCGCATGTTCCAAATAAGAATCTATTATGCGAATCATACGGATATTGCGACTGTAAGGTTGGTTAGGAACTAAGCAATTAATACCTCTTACGATCAAATCTATATGTACACCCGCTTCGCTGGCATCATAAAGAGCATTTATCATATTCGTATCATGCAGCCCATTCATTTTTAATATAATATGGGCTTTCCGACCTTGACGAGCCTCTTCGATCTCAAAATTTATCTTCTGTTTCAACACATCGACCATGTTGAATTGAGCGACCAATAAAGTTTGGAAATATCGGTCGTTTGACGAGCCGTCTAAAATGGAAAATAATTTATCCAATTCGCTGGTAATTTCCCTATTTATAGTGAACAAACCCATATCCGAATAAATTCGAGCCGTATTTTCATTAAAATTCCCTGTACTTAAAAACGCATAAGCTTGTGGCTGATTTTTGTGAAGTGTAGAACATTTGATTAATAATGCTTTTGCATGCACTTTTAATCCGGGAGTACTATACACCACGCGAATCCCAGATTTTCTCATCAATTCGGAAGTTATGATATTATTTTCCTCGTCGAACCGTGCCTTTATCTCTACATATACAGTTACTTGTTTTCCCTTTTGTGCAGCATAAAGTAAACGATCTATGATTTCGGAATTTTCAGCGACACGGTATTGAGTGAGTTTTATGTCGGTAACATTAGGATTATCGGCAGCCTCGGTAAGAAAACGGGTTAAATAACTAAACGACTGATATGGAAAATGAATTAGAAAATCCCGTTGCCGAATAACTTCGAACATGGTTGGTGCTCTGTCGAATGCCGGTATCTGCATAGGCGAGGGGAGTACTTCGCTTAATTCTTTTCCGGTTAGATTCGGTAACTTCGATAAATCTTCCAAATTAAGGTATCTCCCTGATCGAATACATTGTCCGTGAGGAATATCATAGGCATCGCAAATGTATTGCAGCATATCTAAGGGCATGCAGCCATCGTAAACCAGTCGATTGGCATTCCCTATTTTTCTCTTTTTTACGCGCTTGCGTACCGCATCGACGATGTTCGCTACCTCTTTGGCTTCTATGGAAAAATCTGCATCGCGAGAGACTCTTATCGCATAGTGAGAATCGATAATAAATCCGGGAAATACGACGTCTAAATTTAAGGCGATCATATCGTCGATAAACATCAGATAATTTTTGCCATCGTGAGGTGTGAGATTTATGAAACGAGGTACTTTACTAAATGGTATCTTTATTTGGGCATAAAACGGTTGTCTATCGGGATCTCCTTTCTTGTACATTTTTATGGCCAAATAAAGTCGATTATCTCGTAAAAAAGAGACAATATCATTTTTTAGTATCAAGACCGGTTGTAGAAAGGGGAATACCTCTTCTTTAAAGAAATTACGGATCTCTTCTCGATGACAATTTTCTATTTGTTCGTTATGATACAATACCATTCCTTCTTTTTCAAGTTCAGGTATAATCTCGTTGAAAAAAAACTTATTGAAAATATCTACTTGTCGATTTACTTCTTGATTGATTGCACTCAGTGTATTTTCGGCCTGTCGTTTATCCTCGATGCTTTGCAGTGGATCAGATAGTATTTGGTGATATTCCGATACTCTCACTCTATAAAACTCTTCTTGGTTGGACTGATAGATAGACAAAAATTTTATTCGGTCAAATAACGGAACCGTATGATCCATAGCTTCCATTAATACTCTGTAATTAAAAGAAAGCCAACTTATATCGCGTTTAAAATATTTTCGAACATTTTCCATAGTGGTTTATGTTGATTAAGTAACGGTAAATATACAAATAATGTACGTTTGTACAAATTTTTTTCTAAATTTGCACATAGGCTATTAATGGTACAAACAAACTTCTCTCAATAAAAAAATAATGGAGAATGGATCATAAATCTTTTTTGATACAATTACAATCCCGATTGGGCAAAGATAAAGAAGAAATCGACAGCTACATGTCTGCATTTCTTCAAATTTTGAAGGAACGTTGTTCTCAGATGGACACTGTGGCAATACAAGGATTCGGGTTATTCGAGCCCAAAAAGAAATTGGAACGAGTAGTCGTGAATCCGTCAACCGGTAAGCGTATGCTTGTCCCTCCCAAGATGATTCTGTCATTTAAACCGGGGAGTGCTATTAAAACTAAACTTAAAATGTTGTCTTCCAAATGAACGAAAAAATATCTTTTCCCGATTTGGTTGGATTGCTTTCTTCAAAGATGAATATCACGAAGAAAGAAGCTGAAACTTTTTTGAAAGAATTTTTTACTGTTTCAACAGAAGTCATAACTTCCGGTGAAGAGTTGAGAATAAACGGGTTAGGTTTATTTAAACCTATATGGGTAGAAGCCCGAGGAAGTATCAATGTTCAAACCGGAGAACCTGTGGAGATACCGGGGCACTATAAACTGTCTTTTATTCCTGATAAAGTACTGCGTGAAGCTGTTAATGCCCCATTTTCCAGCTTTTCTGTCGAAGTCCTCAATGATCATGTGCCGATTGAGGATATGATGGCCGTTCCAAGTCAAGATATAGATGAAAATAACGACATTTGTAATACCGAAAATGTAGAACTACAAGATTCAAAAGAAATTCGAGAAAAAGAAGAGGAAGATGAACCCATAGAACCGGCTCATGAATATATTCAGGAAGATAAATCAGCCGATGAAGAATCTTCTGAATCTACTGTATCATCACAGGAAATAGAGAAATTTCAAGAGGAAATTATTCAACCCGAATCAGAGACGAAAGTAGAAGAAAAAGTGCCGTATTCTGCATCCCGCCGAAACTTCTTAGCGTTCTTGCTTTTGAAATAGAT
>OGHL01001812.1_pt1 | contig 11680 bp, 11 predicted proteins | sample 1571391 | NCBI WGS metagenome assembly OGHL01 (sample SAMEA2581948, study PRJEB24529) | metagenome | biome: Human gut stool | place: China | collected 2011 | reverse complement strand
CGGCAAAACAAATTCCCGAAACGCAAAAAAGCCACCATCGACAATGTCAGTGATGGCTGATGGTATTTAATGTTCTGTTCTTTATTCCGTGACTTCCGAGGAAAAGAAAATCCGAGCGTATCTTGCAACCATCGGACTTGATTACGATGCGCTCACGAAGGAAGAGTTTGTCTCAATCATCAGCGGACTTAAAAAGTACAAGTACCTGAAAAGCCCCATCAACCAGCGCGGGAAAGCAAGACCGCAGTTGTCGCACGGAAAGGGCAAAAAGAAACGCAAATAAGAAAAATCGGCACCTGCTTTTTAAGGCAGGTGCCGATTTCTGTTACCCTATAATGCGCTTGATTTTTTGGCGTAAGTGGCGTAAGTTTGGCGTAAATCCGCTTTTGCGCATCCAAAAAATCAAGCAATTTCAAGGCTTTGCGGCGAATCTTAGTACATCCCGCCCATGCCGCCGCCCTGGGCTGCGGCTGCCATGGCGGCGTCGGCCTTGGGGTCGGGCTTGTCGGCGACCAGGGATTCGGTCGTCAGGACGCAGGAGGCGATGGACGCGGCGTTCTCCAGAGCGGTGCGCGTGACCTTGGTCGGGTCGACGATGCCGGACGGGATCATGTCGCAGTACGTCTCGGTGTAGGCGTTGTAGCCATAGCCGACCTTGCGGCTGGAGCGGATCTTGTCGTAGACGATGGAGCCGTCGACGCCGGCGTTCTCGGCGATCTGGCGGATCGGAGCCTGCAGCGCTCTTGCGATGATCTGCGCGCCGGTCTTCTCGTCGCCGGACAGCTTTGCGACCAGCTTCTCAACAGCCGGGATCGCGTTGACGTAGGCAGTGCCGCCGCCGGCCACGATGCCCTCTTCGACGGCTGCGCGGGTCGCGTTCAGCGCGTCCTCCACACGGAGTTTCTGCTCCTTCATGGCAACCTCGGTCTGTGCGCCGACCTTGATAACGGCTACGCCGCCGGACAGCTTGGCAAGACGCTCCTGCAGCTTTTCCTTGTCGTAATCGGACGTGGTAACGCTGATGGTGTTCTTGATCTCCGCAATACGGGCCTTGATCTCGTTGGCGTCGCCTGCGCCGTCGACGATGACGGTGTTGTCCTTCGTGACCTTGATCTGACGAGCCGTGCCGAGATCGGTGATCTGCGTGTCGGGCAGGTTCATGTTGAGCTCGGAGGAGATATACGTGCCGCCCGTCAGGATGGCGATATCCTTGAGCATTTCCTTGCGGCGATCGCCGAAACCGGGAGCCTTGACGCACACGCAGGTGAAGTTGCCGCGCAGACGGTTGACCAGCAGGGTGGCCAGCGCGTCGCCCTCGACGTCCTCTGCGATGATGACGAGCTTCTTGCCGGTCTTGACGATCTGCTCGAGCAGGGGCAGGATCTCCTGGATGGAGGAGATCTTCTTGTCAGTGATCAGGATATACGGATCATCGATGACGGCTTCCATCTTGTCGGTGTCGGTGACCATGTAGGGGGAGATATAGCCGCGGTCGAACTGCATACCTTCGACGACCTCAAGGCCCGTCTCGGCAGTCTTGGATTCCTCGATGGTGATCACGCCGGACGCGCCGACCTTATCCATGGCCTCGGCGATCAGCTTGCCGACGGACTCGTCGCCGGAGGAGACAGCGCCGACTCTTGCGATGTCGTCGGAGCCCTTGATCGTCTCGGAGTTTGCCTTGATGGTGTCGATGGCGGTCTCAACGGCCTTTTCCATGCCCTTGCGCATGACCATCGGGTTCGCGCCTGCGGAGACGTTCTTCAGACCCTCGTGGACGATGGCCTGCGCGAGCAGAGTGGCGGTGGTGGTGCCGTCGCCTGCGATATCGTTCGTCTTGGTCGCGACCTCGCGGACGAGCTGCGCGCCCATGTTCTCGAATGCGTCCTCGAGCTCCACGTCCTTTGCGATGGTCACGCCGTCGTTGGTGATCAGCGGAGCGCCGAACTTCTTGCCGAGCACGACGTTGCGGCCCTTCGGGCCGAGGGTTACCTTAACAGTATTGGCGAGCTGGTCAATGCCGGACAGCAGGGCCTTGCGGGCCTCTTCGCCATAAACAATCTGCTTTGCCATAAGAATTGCTTCCTTTCAATCAAACACGAATTATTCTACAACTGCCAGAATGTCGGCCATCTTGACGATGACGTAATCTTCGCCGTCGAGCTTCAGCTCCTGGCCCGCGTACTTGCCAGTCACAACCTTGTCGCCGGGCTTGACCGTAACCTTGACGTCGTCGGTGCCGGGGCCGGCCGAGATGACTTCCGCGATCACGGATTTTTCTTTATTGGCGGTGGAGAGGATGATGCCGGACGCGGTCTTTTCCTCAGCTTCCATGTGCTTGAGCAGAACATTGTCTGCCAACGGGGTCAGCTTCATAACAAATTACCTCCAGTATCCAGTCGCTGTTTCATACAGCGCGTTTTACAAAATTTTTTAGCACTCAGTCTCTCTGACTGCTAACATCTATATCATAATCAGATGCGCCAAAAAGTCAAGGGGTAATTTCGGCAAATTTATGACCAGACTGTGAATTTTTCGTGTGATAGGTCAGCCCCTTCGGGTAGAAAAAGCGGATGGCCTGCGGAATGAGTTCGATTTTTGCGTCCGTTGTGTAGGCAGCCTCGCCATCGATATTGACAACAGATTCTTTTACACATTCAATGCGCAGAGAGCGGCAGCGGGCGTGATAGATCAGCGACGGATAATCGGCGTAGCGGCCCTTCTGGTAGTGACCGACGACGGTTGCGACCTGCAGCAGATTGACCTTTTCAACCACAAGCACATCCAGCAGCCCATCGTCCGGCTCGGCCTCCGGCACGGGGTTGAAACCGCCGCCGTACCACCGGCCGTTGCAGACGCAGATCATGGTCTTCCGGCCCGAGAACACCTTGCCGCTGTCCAGCGTAACGGTGTAATCCGCCGTCAGCCCATGCAGCATATTCGAGAAAATGGACAGGATGTACGCGCCCTTGCCGCTCACGAGCGGCAGGCGCTTGAAGCGGGCGATATCCGTGCCGACCCGCGCGTCAAAGCCGATGGACAGCACGTTCAGCGCGTAGGACCCATTGCAGCGGATGAGATCGAACCGCGCCTCCTCCGCGTCCAGCAGACGCTCAATGGAGGTGAAGGCGGCGGGGTCGTCAAAAATTTTGATTGTGTCGTTGCCGGAGCCGCCGGGAAAATGCGTCACGGCGGCGTTGCCATAGCCCACGACACCGTTTACAACTTCGTTGAGCGTTCCGTCGCCGCCGCAGGCGTACAGGCGCACCTCCTCGCCGGACTGCGCCGCCTGCCGCGCCAGCGTCCGGCACTCACCGGGTGCACCAGAAACGAGCAATTCATAGCTTAACCCGCGCGGCGCAAAGGCGGCCTCGATCATTTTTCGGTATTCTGCCGTCCGGTCAGACTTCCCGGCTGCGGGATTGACGATAAAAATATGCTTCATAACGGAACCTTCTCCTGTTCTGTTCGTCTTATGGGTACAGGCGGTAATCAATAGTACATGTACACGTTGCACTGCAAGCGCCCGTTGTAGAGCTTGCGCTTTTTGACGGCCTGCCTGCCGTAGTAATGCTCGAACTCCGGTTCGGAGGAGATGATGTATTTTTTCCAGCCGTCCGCGTATTTGAGGTGCCGCCCGAAGGCGCTGTAGAGCCGCTGGGCGCTGCGCTGCTCGAGCATACGCTCGCCGTAGGGCGGATTGCAGACGATGAGGCCCCTGTCCGCGGGCAGACTCATCTTCGTCGCGTCCGCCTCGCGGAACTCGATCAGCCTGCCGACGCCCGCCTTGCGTGCGTTCTGCTGCGCGATCTCCAGAGAAGCCGAGTCAATGTCGGAGCCGAGGATGTGATACTCCCCCCGGTACTCGCGGTCGAGCGCTTCCGTTCTGGCCTGCTGCCAGACCGTCTCCGGGACGCAGGACCACTTCTGCGCCATGAACGACCGGTTCAGACCCGGCGCGCGGTTCAGCGCGATCATCGCCGCTTCGATGCAGATCGTGCCCGAGCCGCAGAACGGGTCCCAGAAGAAGTCCCGTCCGCGGTAGCGCGCGAGATTGACCATGGCGGCCGCCATCGTCTCGTGCAGCGGCGCAAGATTGGCCTCGCGGCGGTAGCCGCGCTTGTGCAGGCTCACGCCGGACGTGTCCAGAAACAGTTCCACATGATCCTTCATGATGGAAAAGCGCAGCTGGTACGTTTCGCCCGTCTCCGGCAGCCAGCCGAGGCCGTATTTCTCGCCCAGCCGCGTGACGGCGGCCTTCTTGACGATGGCCTGACAGTCGGGAACGGAGTGCAGCTGGCTGTTCAGACTGTAGCCCTTGACGGGGAACGCGCCGTCCTTCGGGATAAAGCGCTCGAGCGGCACGGCCTTCACGCCCTGGAACAGGTCCTCAAAGCTGTGCGCGTCGAATTCGGCCAGCAAAATCATCACGCGCTCGCCCATGCGGCAGCAGAGGTTGGCCTTCGCCATGGCGGCGAAATCGCCTTCAAAAAAAACGCGCCGGTCCTCGACCCGGACGTTTTGCAGATCCAGCCGCCGCAGTTCGTCGCCGACCAGACCCTCCAGCCCAAACAGGCACGGCACGCAGAAAGTCATCGTATCCATAGTTTTCTCTCCAAGCATTCTATAGTTTCTCTAAGTATACGGAATCCCGGCGCAAATAGCAAACCCTATCTGTTACGATTTTGTAAAATGTGAGGAAAAACTTTATATTTATTTAAAGTGACAAGCGTTCGGAAATACGGTATACTGGAAGCAGCACAGAAATTCAAAAAAGAGGAGGAGGTTCCCATGTCTCAGGCAGTGATCGGATGGCTGATCGCCATCGTCGTCTTCATCGTGGCAGAGGCCGCGACGGTCACGCTGGTGTCCGTCTGGTTCATCGGCGGCGCGGTGTGCGCGCTGATCGCGGCAATTCTCGGCGCGGGACTCGGCGTGCAGCTGGCGGTATTTCTCGTCGTTTCGGCGGCGCTGCTGGCGTTCGCGTGTCCGGCGGCTCGAAAAAAGTGGGCAAAAAAGCCGGAGCGTATGAATGCCGACCGCCTCGTCGGCGAAACGGCCATGGTCACGGAGCCCATCGACGCATGTGCTGATACCGGAGCCGTGAAGATCAACGGCGTTCTCTGGACGGCAAAATGCACGACGGGCGAACGCGTCGAGGCGGGCGGCCACGTGACCATCGAGCGCGTCGAGGGTGCGAAGCTCTATGTCAGACCCGCAAAATGTCCCTGTACGAAAGCATAACCATCATAAAAAAAGAACTGAAAAACCGAAGGAGGAACAAATTTTATGGAATGGATCCCCATTGTTGTGATCGCCGTTCTGGCGCTCATCATCGTCATCAGCAACATTCATATCGTCCAGCAGTCCCGCGCCTACGTCATCGAGCGCCTCGGCGCGTTCAGCAAGGTCTGGCTGGTCGGCATGCACGTCAAGGTCCCGTTCATTGAGCGCGTGGCCAAAAAGGTCAGCCTGAAGGAGCAGGTGCTCGACTATCCGCCGCAGCCCGTGATCACCAAGGATAACGTCACCATGCAGATCGACACCGTCGTCTATTATCAGATCACAGACCCGAGACTCTACACCTACGGCGTCGAGCGGCCCATGATGGCCATGGAAACGCTCACGGCCACGACGCTCCGCAACATCATCGGCGACCTTGAGCTTGACCAGACGCTCACGTCCCGCGACGTCATCAACACCAAAATGCGCGCCATTCTCGACGAGGCCACCGACCCCTGGGGCATCAAGGTCAACCGCGTGGAGCTGAAGAACATTCTGCCGCCCAAGGAAATTCAGAACGCCATGGAAAAGCAGATGAAGGCCGAGCGCGAGCGCCGCGAGTCCATCCTGCAGGCCGAGGGCCAGAAGCAGAGCCAGATCCTCGTCGCCGAGGGCGAAAAGCAGTCCACCATCCTCAAGGCGGACGCCGAGAAGCAGGCCGCCATCCTCCACGCCGAGGCCGAGCGTCAGGCCGCTGTGCTGCGCGCCGAGGGCGAGGCCGAGGCCATCATGAAGGTGCAGACCGCGCTGGCGGACTCCATCAAGCTCCTCAACAACGCCAACCCCAACGATCAGGTCGTCAAGCTCAAGGCGCTCGAATCCTTCGAAAAGGCCGCCGACGGGCAGGCGACGAAGATCATCGTGCCGAGCGAGATCCAGAGCCTTGCCGGCCTTGCCGCCAGCTTCAAGGGTCTGCTCGAGGACGAGAAGAAGTAAGATCCCGCACCGCGAAAGAGAGCGCCTCGGCGCTCTCTTTTTTGTAACCGTTTTGTAGTGACTTCTCTTTGGTGATATGATACAATAGTGACATACAGAAAAAGCAGAGGAGGAACGACATGAAAAAAAGACTTTTTGCGCTGCTGCTTGCCGCGGCACTCACGCTGACGCTCGCCGCCTGCGGCGAAAAAGCCAACGCAGACACGCCGCTCCCCGATGAAAAGGCACAGACCTCGGGAGAAGTGCCCGCCAAGGCTCCGCTTTCGGCGGAATGGCTCGCCCTGCACGCGGACGATGTGCTGCTGCGCACGGAGCCGTTCACCCTCTGCGAGGGCAGGACGGCGACGCTTGAGCTATACGGCTATCAGAACGGGGAGTATGACTGCGGCGTGAGCCGCATCCACCTTCTGTGGGACGACGGCAGAGAGGAGGACCTTCTGATCTCCGACCTCGGCGACGAGGTTTGGGGTGCGGACGGCTACACGAGCTGCTGGTCGCCCGAGAACTGCCTTGCGACCGGCGACTATAACTTCGACGGCTATCGCGACATCGGCTTACAGCTCGACAATCCCGCCTACAATGTGCCCTTCTATTACTGGTTCTACGACGCGCAGACAGACGGCTTCCGCCCCTACGGGAGGTGGGCCTTTGCGCTCGAGCCCGACGAGGAAAACGAGGTCTGCATCTGCCAGTGGCATGCCACGCCCGAGTATTACACCGACACCTACCGTCCCGATGGGAACGGCGGGCTGTACCTCGCGCGGCGCGATACGGAGGTTTATTACAGCGCGGACGGGGTAAAGAGCTTCACCGAGGTCTATGCGGTCAATGAAAAGCCGCTCACCTACGCCGACCTCGACCGCGACGGTGAGTACGAGATCCTCGTCCTCACGACCTCGGAGCCGGATGAATTTGCAAAATGCCGCTACACGCTGGAGGCGAGGAAGTACAACGGTACGGTGCTCTTCACCAAGGAGGTCACCCCCTACTATACCGGTTGGGACACTTTCTTCCTCTGCTACGGAGAGGATGAAAACGGCGTGTGGGGCGCGGATGTGCTGTGCTATCAGACCCATGAGGACAGGGGCGTGGGCAGCTGCTCCTACGATTTGATCTCCTACGCCGGCGGGCGGGAGCGCTACCTTGACGGAAACACCATCACCTTTGTGCTCGAGGCGGACGGTGCCGCGCCGGTCCCCGACATCGACCGTGCGACGCAGGCGGAATTTGTGCGCTTCCGCGAGGGGGTGGCGTCGCTGCTGGAGGGAAGTTCCTATCTGCTCTTTTGCAGCGGTCCTGCCGAGGACCCCGACACACGGCAGGCAGTTGAAAATATCCTTGCCGGGCTCGACGCGCTGGAGGCCCGTCTCTACTCCAATGCGGGCTGAGCGCGATGCGCGCGTCTGATGCTCATCATCAGCTGTGCTTATCAAACTGTGCAAAACCATAAAAAGCGCCCGAAAACGGGCGCTTTTCTCTCTCTTTTTTTGGTCCCTCCGTCACCTTGTTTTTCTTGCGCAAATGCTCTATCATACGATACAATATCTACAATGGCAGCACAGCTCGCGCACTTATATTATACGACAGGAGGACGGTCCCATGGAACTGCTCAAGGAACGCATTCGCCGCGAAGGCAAGGTCCTGCCCGGCAACATCATCAAGGTCGACGGCTTTCTCAACCACCGCGTCGACACCAAACTGCTTGAGGCTCTGGCCGATGAGTTTGCGAAGTATTTTGACATCAGCAAGATCACCATGGTTTTAACAGCGGAGGCAAGCGGCATCGCTTTGGCCACGATCTGCGCCCAGAAATACGGTGTTCCCATGCTGTTCGCCAAGAAGGCGAAGAGCGACAACATCGAGGGCGGATTGTACCAGAGCGAGGTCTTTTCTTATACCTATAAAAAGAAGGTCACGCTGATCGTCAGCCATGAGTGGCTGCACGCGGACGACCACGTTCTCATCATCGACGACTTTATGGCCAAGGGCTACGCGATGCAGGGTCTCATCGACCTCGTCAACGCCGCGGGCGCGACACTCGAGGGCATCGGCGTCGCGGTCGAAAAGGGCTTCCAGGGCGGCGGCGACAAATTCCGTGCCTCCGGCGTACCGTACAAGGCCCTCGCCGTCATCGAGCAGGCAGACGAGAACGGCATTCTCTTCCGTGAGGACGACTGAGATGAAAAAGGTACTGGTATTGGATTTCGGCGGGCAGTACAATCTGCTCGTCGCGCGCCGCGTGCGTGAATGCGGCGTCTACTGTGAGATCAAGCCCTACACCATGTCGATGGACGACATCCGCGCCTTCGGCCCCGCCGCCATCATCTTCACCGGCGGCCCCGCGACGGTGTTTGAGCCGAACGCCCCCGCGCTCGACAACGCCATTTTCGAGCTGGGTCTGCCCATTCTCGGCATCTGCTACGGCCAGCAGCTGATGATCCATCAGCTCGGCGGCGCCTGCCGCAGAGCCGAGGTCCGCGAGTACGGCAAGGTGGAGCTGACGCACGACGGCACGAGTCTGCTGTTCGACGGCATCGAGCCGACGAGCATCTACTGGATGAGCCACGGCGTCGAGGTCGAAAAGCTCTCCCCCGGCTTCCGCGCCGTCGCGCATACTGCGGGCTGCGCCTACGCCGCCATCGAGAACGCGGAGAAGAAGCTCTACGGTGTGCAGTTTCACCCCGAGGTGCTGCACACCGTCCACGGCACCGAAATTCTGAAAAACTTTCTCTATAAGGTCTGCGGCCTTGCCCCCGAGTGGAGCATGGCGAATTACGTCAGCGAGGCCATCGAGGAGGTCCGCGCCAAGGTCGGCAGCGGCAAGGTGCTGCTGGCCCTCTCCGGCGGCGTGGATTCCTCTGTGGCGGCAGCGCTGATAGCGGAGGCCGTAGGCAATCAGCTGACCTGCGTATTTGTAGACCACGGCCTCATGCGTCTCAACGAGGGAGACGAGGTGATGGTGCTGGATCCCGCATGGGTGTCCTACGAGCCGATCATTCAGGCTGCCGGTGGCGTAACCGTCAAGGTAAAGCTGGATTATCAGCAGGATTACCGCATCACCGCCGAGGCTTTGGAGGCTGCCTGCACCGATAAGACCCGCCTTATCATCATCAACTACCCCAACAACCCCACCGGACGTATTCTTCACAAGGACGAGGCCGATATTCTGGAGGCCTTTATGCTGCGCCATCCGCAGGTGTACATGCTCAGCGACGAGGTGTATGAGAAGCTGGTCTACGATGGGGCAAAGAGCATCAGCATGGGCGCCTATCCCTCTATCCATGACCGTGTCGCCACCATGAACGGCTTTTCCAAGAGCGCAGCCATGACCGGCTGGCGCATGGGCTATTTGGCGGCACCCAAGGCGATTTACGACGTGGCCTATAAGCTGTATCAGCACAGCCTGTCCTGCATGAGCGGTTTTTTGCAGAAGGGCGCCGTAGAGGCATTTAGCTGCGAGTATGAGACCGAGCAGATGCGCAAGACCTACGCCTATCGCCGCGATATGTTCACCGGCGCGCTGAACAAGATCCCCGGCGTCCGCTGCCTGAAGCCGGAGGGGGCCTTCTACGCATGGGTATTCTTCGATATCGGCGGCATGGACTCCACCCAAATGTGTGAGTACCTGCTGGAGAACGCGGGCGTGGTGGGCATGCCCGGTAGCGCCTACGGCGAGGAGACGGCCTGCTGCATGCGCTTCTCCTTCGCCAACGCCACCGAGGATCTGGAGCGGGCGGCGCGGAAGATCACCGACGCGCTGCTGAAGCTCCAGCAAAAGTGACCATCAGGAGCGGAGGCTCCTGCAAATAAACGAGAGAAGAACAAAAGAAATGGAGGTTTCCCCTATGGAAAAGAAATCAGGATTCTACGGCGGAAAGATTGGCGTGTGGCTGCCTGTCCTGTTCATGCTGGTGGGTATGCTTGTCAGTACCATCATTGGCGGCGGCGGATTGGCCCGCCTCACAGGTATTACCTTCTTTGCTCTGGCACTGGGCTTCCTGTTGGCCAAGGATAAGAAAAACTACGGCAAGATCACGCTGAAGGGACTTCAGAACCCCATGTTGGGCACCATCATCATGGCCTATATCATGGCCGGTATGCTGGCGCAGCTCCTACGGCAAAGCGGTTTGATCGATGCCTTGATCTGGGGTATCACCCGTCTGGGCTTGAACGCCGGATGGATACCCATGATCGCATTCCTGACCTGCGTGCTCATCTCCACCTCCTGCGGCACCTCCACCGGTTCGGTGGCCGCTGTCGCGCCGGTGCTGCTGCCGCTGGCCCACGGTTTGGGCATCAACATGGGCTTGATGTGCGGCGCTATCATCTCCGGTGCTATCTTCGGCGATAATCTGGCTCCTATTTCCGACACCACAATCTCATCCGCCCTGACGCAGGAGGCGGACATCTCTCAGGTGGTTCGTACCCGTTTTCCCTATGCCGCCATCTCCGGCGCTGTTGCTGCCGTGCTCTTTGCCGTTGTGGGTCTGACGCAGGACGCCAATATCCCCGCTGATCTGGAGCTGGACGGCAGCACCGCCAAGTCTCTGTTCCTGCTGGTACTCCCTGTGCTCATGGTCATTCTTCTGCGTAAGGGTCGGGATCTCATGGGCACCCTGATCCTCTGTAACCTCAGCGGTATTGTGCTGAATCTGGTACTGGGCACCATTGCACCGGCGAAGATGTTTGCCAACGACGGCCCCATCGTGGCCGGTATGTCCGGCATGATGACGCTGGTGCTGTATGTGACCCTGCTGTTCCAGCTGCTGGAGATCCTCAACAGCAGCGGCGCCTTCGATGGCCTGACCGTCAGCTTGATGAAGCACTGCAAATCTCCCCGCTCCGGTGCTCTGATCTGCTATCTGGTGGCCGCTCTCGGCTCCGTCGTCACCGGCGGCAGCGGCATCGCCATCGTGTTCTTCGGCTCTCTGGTGCGCCGCATCACCAAGGCATTCCACATCGACCGCTGCCGCGGCGCCAACATTCTGGACGGCGTGGCTTGCGGCGCTACCGGTCTGATGCCCCACGGACATCCCACGCTGGTGTCTCTGGGTGTGGCGCTGGCCATCGATGGCGTGGATCCCAACTTTTCTTTCTTGGATATTATCCCCTATAACTTCCACTGCTGGGGACTGATGCTTATCTTCCTGCTGAGTATTCTTACCGGAATCGGCCGCAGGTTTGAGAAGCCGGAAGAGACGGCCAACGCATAACAGCAATTATGTTTTCCTTTGCACAAAACGAAAAGACCCGCGACAGCGGGTCTTTTTGCATTGCCATTTACGCACTTTACGGATATAATAAAATCGATAGCATACCGCACAGGAGGAGAGTCTGCCATGGATCATAAGGATATCACAATCTTTCTGGAATTGGTGCGCTGCCGCAATATCTCAAAGACGGCGGAAAACCTGTATCTGTCCCAGTCAGCGGTCAGCAGCCGGCTGAAGGCACTGGAGGA
>OGHL01001801.1_pt1 | contig 11748 bp, 10 predicted proteins | sample 1571391 | NCBI WGS metagenome assembly OGHL01 (sample SAMEA2581948, study PRJEB24529) | metagenome | biome: Human gut stool | place: China | collected 2011 | reverse complement strand
CCGGTGCCCTTCATCCTCTGCGGCGCCGGAACGGAGCTGCGCCAGGGCGGCCGAGGCGTTTTTCCCGTGGAGAAATACCGTCCGGGCCGAGCAGATGGCCTCCACCGCTGTCTTAAACTCCTGGGTGGAGAGGAGCTGAGCGGTCTTTTCCAGATACTCCTGCTGGCGCGTCAGCCAGCTCTGGGGGGAAAAGCTCTCCTCCTGCTGCAGGGTCCCCGCCATTTTCACTGCGGGGCCGGAAGCCTGTTCCATCACCAGAGCCTTCAGGGCCTTGAAGTCCCGGCAGCCCACGTGCCGGGCAAACCGGGAGACGGTGGCGTCAGACAGCTCCAGCTGCTGGGCCAGCTGCCCGATGGAAGAAAACAGAAAGGCGTCGGTGTTGGTGTTGATATAGTCCAAGATCTTCTGCTCCGCCCGGGTCAGCTCCCCGGCCGGGGTGGAAAGGCGCAGGTCCATATGGGTGTCCTCACTTCAAGAGAGATTGCATGGCGGTGTGCAGCCTGCCGTTGGTGGCCAGCAGGGGCCCGCCCTGACACAGGGAGAGGGGGCTTCCGTCCGGGGCGGTGACCCGCCCTCCTGCCTCCTCCACCAGCAGAAGCCCGGCGGCATAGTCCCAGGGCTGGAGGGAGAGCTCCACATAGCCCTCCAGGCGGCCGCAGGCCACCCAGCACAGATCCAGGCTGGCACAGCCTGTCCGCCGGATGTCCTGGCAGGCGTCGTACAAGTCCCGCATCTGGCGAAACGCCGTGTCGGCCAGCTCCCGGCAGCCCGGGACTGTCCCCACCGAGAGGAGGCTGTCCCCCAGGCGATCTGTGCCGCTTACACGAATGGGACTGCCATTGCAAAAGGCGCCCAGCCCCCGCCTGGCGGTAAAGCACTCGCCGCTGTAGGGATTATATACCACACCGAGGCGGATTTGTCCACCCTCCGCCAGGGCCAGAGAGACGGCGCTGTGCCGGAAGCGGTGGATCAGGTTGGTGGTGCCGTCCACCGGGTCCAGAATCCAGCAGGGGCGGCTCCAGTCCAGAGCGCTGTTGTCCTGCTCCTCCCCCATAAACTGGACGTCCGGGGCCAGGACCGCCAGGCGCTCCCGCAGAAACTCCTGTACCGCCACATCCACATTCGTGACATAGTCCGTCTTGCTTTTGGCCCGGATGCTGCGGACGGCGGCGGGGTCGGCCAGGAGGGCTCCCGCCTCCCGCACTGCCTGAACGGCCTGTTCCTCCAGCGTTACGATTTGGTCATTCATACGGCAGCCCCCTGGGTCAGGATGGACACATAGTCGCCCCCCAGGGCGTGGATCTCCTTTAACGACCGCTTCAGCAGGCAGGCGGTGCGCACCTGGAAGGGGGCGGTGTCCGCCAGGCGGATGGCATAGCGGCCCTCCCGCATCTCCTCATAGAGGGCCGGGATGGTGTTGCACTCCCGCTCAAACACGGTGGTGACGCAGCCGTACTGCACCGCCTGGTGGGTGTCGCTGCCGGACACCACGGGGATGTCCAGCCTTCTCCCCAGGGCGTAGGTGAGCCGCTCGGTGCGCGCCTGGTCCAGGGCCAGGTCCTTGCCGTTCAGGTCCAGAAATTTCAGGCGGCGCAGCTGCTCCTCCGGCAGCTCGGGCACATGGCCAGGGGCGCGGAAGGGGTGGCCGCAGCCCACCACCACCGGGTACTCCTCAAACAAATCCATCAGTTGGGCGAAGGGAAGGAAATTCCCCTTCTCTTTGTGGGGCTCCAGCCGCCGGTTCAGTTCCAGGATGGTCTCCAGCGGCCCGATGGACAGGATGTGCCCCCCCTCGGCCACATCGGTCTCCATGCCGGGGAAAATGCGCAGGCCATTCTCCAGTTCCAGAGCGTCCCCGGTTCTCTGGCTCACAGAGGCGATGTAGCCGTACACATCGGCAAACTGGAGGGTGTTGAAGTGTTCCGTCAGGCACAAAGTGTCCAGGCCGGCCCGTCGGGCCTCGCCGAAGAGCCAGTCTGTGTAGGCGGTGGAAAATGGGAGCTTTTTGGCCAGCTTCCCATGGGTGTGAAAATCCAGACGCAAGAGAAATAACCTTCTTTCTTACAGCAGTGTGGAGATCAGGACAGCCACCGCCACCGCCAGGAAGGAGATGGCCAGAAACAGTCCATCGTTATAGGTGACCTTCAGGGCTGCCAGCTTGATCTTCTTCACCGCCTTATTGACGGCGGCATATCGGTATCCCCGCAGCTCCAGGGCCTCCACCGTGGTGCGGGAGCGCTTGGCGGTGTTGAGCATCAGGGGGTAGAAGGACTGCATGATGATCTTCACCTGATAGATCAGGTACTTGACCTTGCCCCCGAAGGTCTCGTGGGCGGGGGGATTGCCCCGCAGCCGGTAGGAGAGCAGCACATTCTGAAACTCCTCCATGAGCATGGGCAGCATCCGGTAGGCGTAGGAGATGGAGAAGCTCAGCCGCTCCGGGCAGCCGTACCACATCAGGCCGTTGGACAGCTTATCCGGATCCAGGCCGGAGAACACAGTCACCGAGGCCAGAGAGATGGTGGCCACCTTCAGGGTGAGCACCAACAGCGGAGCAATGGCGGAGGCGTCGCCCCCAAAGAGGAGGGTCACCAGGAACAGATACCCCGTCTGGGAGAAGACCCCCAGGGCGAACAGGAACAGCACCAGCCCCGCCACCCGGGCCAGGATGGTGGTGGCCATCACCAGCAGGAAGCACCCCAGCAGAAAGGGAATGCCGTTCACAAACCAGGGCACCAGGCCGAAAAACAGGTACCAGGCCAGCAGAATCCGGGGGTCCAGGGCGGCGATCACAGTGTCGTCGTTGCCGTAGGCGTTCTTCAGCACCTGATTGCGAAGGAAGTCCATGGAGAATTTGTCCAGGATGCTCTCCGAGAGTTTGGCAGTCAATTTTTCCACAGCAGTCAAGCCTCCTGAAAGGACGATAAAAATTCCTCGACGGTATAGCACAGGGCCCGGCGGTCCAGAGCCTGGGCCATAGAGAAGATCTCCGGCGGGCGGATGCCCACCTGCTCCACCACATCGGCCCGGGCAAAGATCTCATCCCGGGATCCATCCGCCACCACGCGCCCGCCGCACAGCACGATGATCCGCTCCGCCCACTGGCACACCAGCTGCATGTCGTGGGTGGCGATGACGGCGGTCTGGATCACGTCCTTCATGTCCTCCAGCACCGCCATGATTTCCCGCCGGGTGGCAATGTCCAGATTGGCGGTGGGCTCGTCCAGCAGCAGGATGCCGGGATTCAGGGCGATGCCGATGGCCAGGCTGGCCCGGCGCATCTGCCCGCCGGACATGAGGCGGCCGTCCCGGTCCTGAAGCTCCGTCAGCCGGAACCGCTCCAGCAGCTCCCCGGTGCGTTTCTCCCACTCCGGGATGTTCCGCACCTCCATGGCGTAGGCGATGTCGGCGCGGATGGAGTCCTTGATGAACATCTCCTCCGGGTTTTGATACACCAGGGAGATCTGCCGGGACAGATCCTCGGCCTTTTTGTCCCCAATGGCCTCCTCAAAGAGGGAAACTGTGCCGGAATTGGGCTTCAGCAGACCCACCATCAGCTTCATGAGGGTGGACTTGCCCGCCCCGTTGGAGCCGATGAGGGCCACCTTTTCCCCTTTCCGTATGTTCAGGTTCAGGCCGTCGAACACGGTGTGGGGCTCCCCCTTTACCGAGCGGTAGGCCAAAGATACGTCCTGGAAGGAGACTGCGCTCTCTCCGTCTGGGACAGCTGGCGCCGGACGTTCCCGGGAGATATAATGCAGTCCGGCGAAGGCGGTTTTTCCTCCCTCCACGGTGGTGGGCAGGAGGATGTCCGCCGGGAGACGGCCTGCCCTCCGCAGCCGGTGGGCCGCCTGGGTCACCTGGGGCGGGAAGATGTTGCATTCCTCCAGCTCCTCCACCCGCTGGAGGGCATTCTCCGTGGGCAGTATCCAGCGCACCTGGCCGTCCCTCATCAGCATCACATGCTTGCAGTAGTCGGCGATGTACTCGGTATGGTGTTCAATGACGAGGATGGTCTTGCCGTGGTTCTCATTCAAGTCCCGGAGGACCTCATAGATCCGGTCGGCGTGCATGGGGTCCAACTGGGCGATGGGCTCGTCCAGGATCAGAATGTCCGGCTGGAGGGACACCGCGCCGGCCAGGGCCAGCAGGTGGGTCTGACCGCCGGAGAGCTGCCAGACATATTCCTCCTCCCTGCCCTCCAGACCGCACTGCCGCAAAGCAGTCCTGCCCCGCGCCAGGTAGTCGGGGAAGGCGTAGTTCAGGCAGGCATAGGAGGCGTCGTCCAGCACGGTGGGCCGGACGATCTGGTTTTCAAAGTCCTGATATACATAGCCCACCTTCTGGGCCAGGACGCCCACGTCGCTCTCCCGGGTGTCAAGCCCCTCCACCCGCACGCTTCCCTCCATGGTCCCCGTGATAAAGTGGGGGATCAGGCCGTTGAGGGCCTTACACAAAGTGGACTTCCCGCAGCCGTTGTTGCCAACGACCGCCAGGAAGTCCCCTTTCTCGATCTGAAGGGAGATCTCTTTCAGGGTGGGCTGAGGGGCGCCTGGGTAGGTATAGGTCAGGCCGTCGATCTCAACCGCGTTCATGTCAGTTCACCGCGGCCTTTTTCCCGGCGTTCTTTTTGATGACCAGCAGGGCGATGATGGCCACCGCGGCGGCCGCTACCATGCCCACGGCCATGGCGGTGCCGCTCTCCGCCCACTCGGCCTCCCAGTCGATGAGGGACATGCCGGCGGTGGCGGCCAGCTCGGCCACGATGGCGCACACAAAGCCGACGGCGCACACGGCCAGGGCCTTGGGGCTGATGCCGCTGACGGCGCTGTCCGGGGTGCGGGGAGCCATGCCCAGCAGGGGCTCGATCTTGCCGTACAGCTTGGGTACCAGGTACAGAGTGGGCAGCAGGCAGAACAGGATGCCGGAGAACAGCAGGTCATTGAGGAAGGCGAAGCCCTCGGTGGCGAACACGCTCTCAGGCAGGCCGGCCACAGCCTCGAAGTCCTCCACCGCCAGCTGGACCTTCAGGATGTCCACCGCGGTTCCCATCAGCAGCTGCGCGGCGGTGCCGGTGATGGCGGCCACGCCCACCAGGGCGCGGTTCCTGGGGTCCTTCACCAGCCGGCCGGCGATGTACACGCCGATGGTGACGGTAAGGAACTTCTCCAGCTCGCCCAGGCCGCCGAACTGGCCCAGCATGATCTCGCTGAACACCAGCTCGCCGGTGGCGGCGCCCAGGGCGGCGGACAGGGGGTCGAACAGCATGGCCAGGGTCAGGGGAATGAACAGGAAGTACTCCACGGAGAACTCCACGACCCCCACCTGGAACTTGGGGATCAGCTCCGTGAACAGGGTGGCCAGCCCGTACAGGGACATGGACAGGACAAAGATCATCAGCTTCTGGGACTGTGTGGCAGTCTGCTTCTGTGCGATACTCATAGCATATTTTCCTCCCTATGATGGTGTGTTTCTCGCTCACACAGGCACAGTGTACCACCGGGATGTAAATTCTTCCCCCAAAGTCCTGTAAAATGTAAATAAATTTTCTTATCTGCCGTGTTATGTAAGTTCTGCCCTCATTTACATCCGCATCGCCGCGTCCAGAGCCAAAGAGGAACGCTCGCACTCGTCAGGGAGCATGGTCAGCTGGACGCACAGGGGACTGCCCTTCATGCGGGCGCTGGCATAGGTCAATCCGTTGCTCCGGGTGTCCAGCAGGGGGTGGTCGATCTGGGCCGGGTCCCCCAGCAGCACTACCTTGGTGCCCTTTCCCACCCGGGTGATGATGCCCTTGACCTGCCGGGGGGTGAGGTTCTGGGCCTCGTCGATGATGAGCCAGGTATCGGTGATGGAGCGGCCCCGCATGAAGTTCATGGCCTCGGCAGCGATGACGCCGGTGTCAAAGAGGTAGTCAATGCGCCCCCGCAGCTCCTCCTCGCTGCGCCGCTCCTTTTTCTTCCCCTCCAGGTCCAGCAAGATCTCCAGGTTGTCCACAATGGGCCGCATGAGGGGGGAGATCTTTTCCTGCTCACTGCCCGGGAGAAAACCGATGTCCGCGTCAAACTGGGCATTGGGGCGGCACACCAGAATCTTCCGATAGGGCCGTTCCTCCGCCTCCAGCACCTGCTCCAGCCCTGCAGCCAGGGCGTAAAAGGTCTTGGCGGTGCCCGCCGGCCCTTGGATGATGGCCAGGGGCGCCTCCGCCACCGGCAGCAGCAGGGCCTCCTGCAGGAATTGCTGCCCCACGCTCCGGGGCTTGACGCCGAATGGGCGGACGCCGCCAAAGCGCAGGGCGGTGACCTTCCCCTCCCGGAAACGGCCCAGCATGGTCTTTTTCGGCTCGGTATCCGAGTGCAGAAGGACAAACTGGTTCTCGGTCAAGGAAACCGGCTTCCGCTCCCCCGCGCCGTCCACGGTATAGAGTTCTTCCGCCGGAGCTCCCTTTTTCTTGAACGCTGTGAGCAGGCCGTCCGAGATGTAGACCTCCGCCCGGCCGGTGTAGGGCTGGGCTCCATCCGGCAGCCGGTCGGTGGTGAAGTCCTCCGCCGGCACCTCCATCATCTGGGCCCGGATGCGGGCGACCATGTCCCGGCTCACCAGCGTCACCGGCGCTCCCTCGTCCATGAGGCCCCGACACACCTTCAGCACCCTTCCCGCCCGGCTGCCGGGTTCTATCCCTTGGGGAAGGGCCGCGTCCACATGGTTGACCTCCAGGCGCACGGTGCCTCCACTGGGCAGGGTCACGCCTTTTACCAGGTCTCCTTGGAGCCGTAATCTCTCCAGGAAGCGGAGCACATGCCGGGCGTTGTTTCCCGCTTCACCGTCAGCCCCCTTCCGATCATCCAACTCCTCCAGCACCGCCAGTGGCAGCACGATGTGGTTGTCCTCGAAGGACTCCAGAGCGTAGGGGGCCTGGAGGAGGACATTGGCGTCCAGCACATAGGTCTTCTGCATACGTTGCGCCTGCCTTTCTTCTTTGCTGTCTTATGACCATTGGGCGCGGCATCCACAAAAACAGCGCCGGTCCGCCCTGTAAGGGCGCAAACCGGCGCTGATCGTACTCTGTCGATTTTGATCGGGCTGTCTGAAACCGTACTCCATACTGCCGCTCCCAATCGATGCCTACCGCATCTGTGTTCAGTATAGCAGACGCCTTTCCCAGCGTGCGACGGTATTTCAGTAAAGAAACCGTCAAATCCATGTGAAGCGCGTTTGCTATGAACCCGGTTTCGTTCCAGACCTCCTCTGCCTACAAGAAATTTACACATTCCTTCTTTCGGATTTTACAGTCGTGGGATTATACTAAATCAATTAGGGAGAACGTACCGCTCCCTTTCCAAAACAAAATCGCAGGAGGAAACAGCATGAGAAAAGCAAGACGGCCGGCAGCCATTGCCATGGCCCTCGCCCTGGCGCTTCAGCTGGGCACTGTGGTGCCAGCGGCGGCAGCGGGCATCAACTCGACCGCTGGGTATGAAAACGGCAATTCCCCCCTGAATCTGAACCTGATTGCCCGGTACGCCTCCGGCCAGTACAACGTGGACGGCGGCGTCATGGAGATCGTGGCCTACAGCCAGAGCAATGGCTATGCTTACGCCATCAACGGCCAGAGCGGTCTGCTGGCGGCGATCCCCCTGGGGGATCTCACCGCCGGGATCTCCGTCGCCCGGCTCAGCGGCACGGACATCGACGTGAAGGCCCTGGTGGAGGCGGCGGACAGCTCATTCCGCTATGGGGACATGACCTCCGTGGCCATCTCTCCGGACAACACCATCCTGGCCGCCGCCCTCCAGGCGGAGGGATATCATGACGCCGGCCGGGTAGCCCTGTTCGCCTGCAATGCCGACGGCTCCTTGACCCTGAGGGGACTGGTGGAAACCGGTGTGCAGCCGGATATGGTGACCTTTGCCGGCAGCAGCACCGTCCTCACCGCCGACGAGGGGGAGCCTCGGGAGGGGTACGGCGACGGGATCGCCGACCCCAGAGGCTCGGTCACCGTGGTGGACGTGTCTGCTCTCACCAGTGAGGTGGTGGGCTTTGACGCCTTTGACGGCCGGCGGGACGAGCTGGCGGCCTCCGGCGTGGTGTTGAAGAAGGGTGTGAACCCCTCCACCGACCTGGAGCCAGAGTACATCGCCGTCTCCGGCGGCAAGGCCTATGTCACCCTGCAGGAGAACAATGCCATCGCCGTGCTGGATCTGGCCTCCCGTACCTTTGACGGGATCTACTCCGCGGGCTTTGAGGACTACGGCGTCACCCCCGTCGACATTGACAAGAAGGACGACGCCTACGCCCCCAAGACCTACGGCGGCCTCATGGGCATCCGGATGCCCGATGCCATCGCCGCCTTCCAGGCAGAGGGCAAAACCTATCTGGTCACCGCCAACGAGGGCGACGCCCGGGAGTGGGGTGACGAGGACCTGGGCACCTTCTACCTCAATGAGGACGAGCGGGACTTCGGTGACGAGGGCGTGACCTCCCCCACCGGGGCCATCACAGCGGAGAACTCCGGCCTCACCGGCAAGGTGGTCTTTTTCAAGAGCGGGGATTTTGACGGCCTGGATACCGGTAAGGACTACCTCTTTGGCGGGCGCACCTTCACCATCTACGAGGTGGGGGAGAACGGCATCACGGAGGTGTTCACCAGCGGGGACGACTTCGAGGCCCTCACCGCCCAGTACCTGCCCGACTACTACAACTGTTCCAACGACAACGCCGTGGTGGACGACCGCTCCGGCAAGAAGGGGCCGGAGGCGGAGAGCGTCACCGTGGGCACGGTGGACGGCCGCACCTATGCCTTTGTGGCCCTGGAGCGCACCGGCGGCGTCATGGTCTATGATGTGACCGAGCCTGCCTCCGCTCAGTATGTCAACTACATCAACACCCGGGACTTTGCCTCCATAGTGGAGGGCTCCGAGGAGTACGAGGACGGGGAGCTGGACAAGTGGGTCACCGGCGGCGATGTGGCCCCCGAGGGTCTGCTGTTCCTGAGTGATGCCGTCAGCCCCACCGGAGAGGCCCTGCTGCTGGCAGCCTGTGAGGTATCCGGCACGGTGGCTGTCTATCAGGTGGGCGGCGAGCCCCTGTCCGTCCTGCCCTTCACCGATGTGGAGGCCCGGGATGCCCAGGCGGTGCGCTATGTCTGTGAGAACGGCCTGATGGCCGGCGTCAGCGCGGACCGCTTTGAGCCCAATGGGACGCTGGCCCGGGGCGAGGCGGTCACGGCCCTGTGGGCGCTGGAGGGCCGCCCGGTGGTGAATTATCTGATGGACTTCTCCGATGTGGACCCGGCGGCCTCCTATGGCGAGGCCGTCCGCTGGGCCGCCTCCGAGGGGATCGCCGGCGGCTACGGCGGCGGCCTGTTCGGCCCGGACGATCCCATCACCCGGGAGCAGCTGGCGGTCATGCTCTACCGCTTTGCCAGAGCGCTGGGTATGGAAACAGTACAAAGCGGCGTGGACGCGCGGGGATTTGACGATTTTGAGCAGGTGTCCGCGTATGCGGAGGAAGCCATCGCATGGGCGGCGAATGCCGCTATCCTCAGAGGCGCGGATAACCGGCTGATGCCGCAGGCCCCCTGCACCCGTGCCCAGATGGTCACGATGCTGAACCGTCTGCTGGGCGCGTAAGCGGCTCTGACCCCACGGAAACGGCTTTTTCGATACGCGGAGGCTCCCGCCGGGAAACCGGCGGGAGCTTTTCCCGCGTCCGGCACCGCCGTTACGTCAATTTTGGGCATCAATTTTTGACATCAATTCGACCATTTTCCTCTTGGCCTCATGACATTATGATGTCATAATGGTTTTCAGAAACTACCATTAAAATGTCGCATATACGGAGGATCTGTCGATGGATGAGAAAAGCAACAAGGTCAAGCTGCTGGTCTACGCCACGGAGGACGACCGCGCCCGCATCAAAATGGCTGCCGCCAAGCTGCACATGAGCATGAGCCAGCTGATTTTGGACAGTGTTTTAGAGCAGGTGGCCAGCATCGAGGAGCTGGAAAAGAACGGAGGTGCCCGGGAATGAAGACCATCGCCGTGATGAACCAGAAGGGCGGCACCGGCAAGACCACCTCCGCCATCAATCTGGCGGGCGAGCTGGTGCGCCGTGGCAAAAAGGTTTTGATCGTGGACATGGATACCCAGGGCAACGCCACCAGCAACCTGTCCCTGACGGAGATCCCCGCCGCCACGCTGACAGACGTCATCGTGTCCAAGACCGCCACGCTGGCGGACACCGTCTGCCACACCACTACCGAAAATCTCGACCTGATCCGGGGCGGCAGCCTGCTGGCTCCGGCGCTGGCCACCATGCAGGAGATGCCCTTTGGCCGGGACACCACCCTGCGCCGCCTCCTGCCCCAGATCCCCGATACTTACGATTTCGTGTTTTTCGACTGCTCCCCCTCTTTGGAGAGCCTGTTCAATATCAACGTGCTGGTGGCCGTTCAGTATGTCCTCATCCCCATCAAGGTGGATAAAAACTCCATCGAGGGCTACGACGTCATGCTGGAGACCATCCAGTCCGTCCGTGAGATCGCCAACCCGGACATCCGGGCCTTGGGCATCTTCATGACCGCCGTGGAGACCGGCTCCAGCCTTGACCGGGAAATGATCGCCAACTTCCCCGCCATACTGCCGGGTCTGGCCTTCCAGACCTTCATCCGCAAGAATATCGACGTGAAGAAGGCCCCGCTGGCCCTCCAGCCCCTGTGCTTCTTCTCCCCCCGCTGCACCGCCACCGCCGATTACGCCGCCCTGTGCGACGAAATGCTGGCGAGAATGGAGGGCTGATCCATGGCAGGTAAAAAGAGCCCCTCCATCTTCTCCACCCTGCAAAAGACCACGGAAAACGCCAGCGCCGTCAACGGTGAGCTGACCCGCCAGCTGCCCGTGGCGTCTCTGGTGGATAACCCATTGAACCGTTTCTCCATGGCGGAGGACGATGAGTTCCTCTCCACCATGCGCTCCGTGGAGCAGGACGGCTTTTTGGAGGACATCGTGGTCACGCCCGACGGCGAGAACACATGGCGCATCATCAGCGGACACCGCCGGGTGATGGCCGCCCGAAAGCTGGGCAAGACCGCCGTCCCCTGCAAAGTCCGCCGGTATCCGGACAAGCTCTCCGAGCTGCGGGCGCTGATGGGCGCCAACGTCCACCGGCGTAGCCTCTCCCCCTTCGACATGGCCCGCCAGCTGGAAACGCTGCGGGAAGTCCTCTCGGAAAGCGGACAGCTCCCCGAGGGCACCAAGGAGCAGGCGGAGCTGATGGCCGCCCAGAGTGACCTGAGCCGGGCCACGGTGGAGCGGTATCTGGATCTTCTGAATCTGGATGAGACCATGACCGGCTGGGCCGAGCGGGGCGAGATGACCATGACGGACGCCTATGAAATGGCCCGCCGGAAGAACGTCCACCTCCAAGCCGCCGTGGAAGAATATGTCGCTCACAACAACGCCAACGGGGACTTCCCCGGCCTTGTCCACCGGGCCATCGCCTGGGCGAAGGCCGCCGAGCTGCCCCCGCCTCCGCCCAAGCCCACCCCGGCCGCCAATCCTCTGCGGACGGTGGATTCCTTCGGCCGGGCCGTCCGCCGTTCCACCGCGCAGCTGAAGGCGCTGGATCTCTCCGCCGACGTGGACCGCACCACCGCCCGGAAGAAGCTGGACACCTGCCTTGCCAATCTGGAGGAGCTGCGGCGAACGGTGGAGGCCCTGAAAGCCGGTCTGGACGGCTGATCCCCTC
>OGHL01001796.1_pt1 | contig 11764 bp, 9 predicted proteins | sample 1571391 | NCBI WGS metagenome assembly OGHL01 (sample SAMEA2581948, study PRJEB24529) | metagenome | biome: Human gut stool | place: China | collected 2011 | reverse complement strand
GTGTAGCGCAGGGACTCCCGCTGGAGCTTGTTTGAAAGGTTGGAAACGCTGTCAGACCAGCCGTGTTCGTCCCGCAGCAGATCGACCACCTCCTGCATGGTCATTCCCTGACGGACGATGTACGACTTGATCTCGTTTCTCAGATTGGATTTCATCAATTTTTACCTCCGTAATTTCGTGTAGTGTGGTTTCGTATCGGTGATGCCGGTGTACTTGTCAGTGAAAAAACTGCCATGCCACAAATCCGCTCAGATTTCCGCCTATGATGCCCTATACGTAGCAACACCCTATCAGCTTCATCGTTCTGGGCGAGGTCATGCGGAACGGTGGGATATACCACATCCCGGTGCAGCGGCTTCACACTTTGGTGAATCACCGGACGGTGCATTGTGTTTGGCTTACAGTGAAAATTTTCATGAATTTCACAAGGATTGATTATACTGTGCCGTTTTTGGCATCTCACGGGCACTCTGTACATAGCAGAATTGCGGTATTTCGCTGTGTACATATGTACCGGCGGTGCAGGGCATGCAGCATTTCACGGCATGGGCAGATTTGTTCACGATTGGGTGCGCGTCAGCTTTCCGGTACATACGTACATAGCGATTTGCCCCAATTCTCAGATATACGGGGACTGATCAACGGCTCGATACCGAGATAGCCCCACACTCTGCGCCCGGTGGCGTTCGTGACGGTATTCGTATGCTCCAGATTGTACGTTTTCAGATTCCGCATCAGAAAATCGCTGAACGAGCGCTGCCGGATGGGTGTCAGCCCATTCTCATCGCACCAGATTCCATAAATGGCATACAGTTCCTTGGAGGTGACAGACATATCCGCTTTCAACCGGATATAGCCGGTTGACTCCATAAAGTCGATGGCATTGTTGGCGTCACGCTTGACGTACTCCCGATCGTTCAGTGTCCGGGGGCTTTCCGTGAATCGGAAGCTGTTTGCCGCAAGCCGCTGCAAGCCCTCAAGCGCCCAGAGAAAAATGCCCTCGACCTCTCGCTTCATCTTCTCGGCAATGTCAGGATCGTCCACACGATTGGCAGGCTTCTCTTTTGTGGTCAGGATCAGTTGGCGGCGGTAAAAGCCGTTGCTGCGGTCGTAGAGGGATTGCAGATCGCCATTGGAGAATGCCAGCAGCCGGGCATACATCCACCCCTGATAGCTCTGGACGCTTTTGCGTTCCAGATCCATCTTGCCCTGTGCGGTAACGATGGATTTGACATAGTTAGTCTGCTTCAGCGCTTCCATTTTCATATCGTCATCCACAAGAAGATGAATGTGCTCCAGATCGGCGCGGGCAAACCGGTTGTCGGAGATTTTTGCGATGCTGCCGTCCTTCATATTGCAGCCAAACAGCCGCGCCAACACAGGACCGATCTGCGATTTTCCTTCGCCGCCCTCGCCCTTGAGGATCATCATGCGCTGCCCCTTGGTGCTGGGAATGAGGCAATAGCCGATGTATTCCTGAAAGATGGGAATGTCCTCCGGGTAAAGTAGGTCGGAGAGAAAACGCAGCCAGACAATCGGCTCCTCCGCCTGCGGATTGTAAGCAATGGGAAACCGGCTGCGCACGATCTCAGGCCGTCCCGCAAGAAAGCTGCCGTCGATGCGAAGCGTCCCGTTCTGCACATGAATCTCATTCGGCTTCGGCGGGAAGCTCCCTGCATGAGCCGCCAGCTTCATGATCTCCACGATATTGGAAATGGTGCGCGGAATGTTCTTTGCAGCACAGCACTCCAGCTCGGCATAGATTTTCTCTTTCAGCAGCAGCGGGCCTGTCAGCCGTCCATCCGGTGTGAAAAATGCGTTATCCGCATAGATGAGCTTGTTCTTTGACAAAAACTCCCGGCAAAAAGCCGCCTCATTGACGTCCTTGCCATCGAACCATGCTGGAAAATTCAGTCCTTCATATTTTTTGCTCACGCAGCATCCCTCCCATTGATTTTTTCCTTGAGTTTGTCCAGCCGACCATCTGTAAGCAGATAACTAACCACTTCGGCACGTTCATAGGAATCACCTGCGCACAGAATATCCAAGTAGTATTCTGTCTGGTCGAGTTTGTGACAGGCTTCCACGAACCGCTTATCCGGTGCTTCTGCTGGTGATTGCGGCGCATACCACGCTTTCCATCTCCGCAGGACACGGGCGTAATCGGATAGAATAGAAAAGCACAGCCGCTCGTTTTCTCTGAGCTGCTGTGCTTCTGTTTGGATGCACTTTGCGTGGAGCGCCGCTGCGCTGGGCGGCTTGTCCGGGGTGAGGCGAAAGTCAGCTGCCAGCTTCTGCGCTGCATCATACAGCGAGAGCCGAAACAGCTTGCTTACAAAATCAATCACATCGCCGTGTTCTCCGCAGGCGAAGCAATAATAGTGGTCGTCTGCCACATACAGGCTGGGATGCCGGTCGTTATGAAGCGGGCAGAGCGCCATGCCGCAGTGGTTGACCTCCACGCCGTACCGCTCCGCTGCCTCCCGGCAGCTTACGCCATATTTGACGTTCTGAAAACAATTCATGCGTTATCCTCCGTAAAATAGATTTGAGCGGCGGCTTTCGCACCTCTCTGCCTACTTTATGTTCGGATTCGTAAAAAACAGGCGGATGGAATGACAAGTTCATTTCAAAAAACATGACAGGTCTTTCCACGTTCCCGTCTGCATGGTATAATGAAAATAGAAAAACATGACAGGAGGGTGCAGCATGGCACAGGAGCTTATCCGTCACAATGTGCTGTCTCTGGATTTCTGGCAGGATACCGTAACCTACGCAGGCAGCGTCATGCCGACCGGCACGATTGGCTGTGCGGTACTGAATATCCCAGACGAAACGATTGCGCAGTTGGACGCGCCGTGCATGACCTTGAATCTGCTGCTGACCGGCATCGGGGCAAAGAATGTGGATAGGCAGCTTCTTCCGAAAGCGCAGGAGGCGGGACAGACCATCATTCATGCGCTGCATGATGTCCAACCGTTCTCCCGCTTGGACAGAAAGCAGTTTGAAGCGTTTCTCATGCAGGCGTTTTCCGAGGAAGCATTTACCGAGCTGAACGAGTATTTGCAGCTCCCGATGGAGCAGCAGGCAGTCAGCAATATCACAGGAGCGCATCCCTTGGCGGCGCTGCTGGTTCGGGTCATTCCGGTGCTGGGGCATTTGAGCTATTCCCTGCGGCAGTACAAGAAAACTATGACGGCATTTGCAGAATTTCTGCAAGAGAATGCCGAAATACGAACGCCTGCGGGATACGCCGCTACATTCGGGCAGTTTTTTAAGGAAAATGCGACTCTGGAGGAAAGCAATCCCTCATGGATGGCGCTGACCAATGCGACGGTGCAGTATGTCCCCGCGATCCGTCCCGGAAATACGCAGGCGCAGCTTGTCAAGCGGATGCATTTTGTATCCTTCGTTGGGATGTTCCGCGCCGATCTTTTTGAAGGTTTATGCGTCGGACACGCGCCGAGAAAATGTGCCGTCTGCGGGAAATGGTTTCTGACCGCCGACGCACGGCATACAAAATATTGCAGCGGCTACGCGCCGAACGACAGGCGCGGGCGCACCTGCCGCCAAGTCGGGAATCTCCGTGGACGGGAGCAGCGGGAGCTTGCCGCCGACCATCCCATCAAGAAAATCTATACGAAGCGGTTCAACACGATCACGCAGTATCTTAGGCGCGGCACACTCGATGAGCAAACCGCTGCTGTGATGAAAAAGCTGGCAAAGCGAAAAATGAAGCGTGCCATTCGTGAACCAAGCTACGCGCAGGGCGGCTATGCCGCCGAGATGGAGCAGGCGGCTCTGATGGCGGAAGCGAAAGAAACGATGGAGCGGTAATGGAGCGCCATAGCGGTGGGAGGTGCAGACATGGAGGATAACCGTGACAAACTGATACCGGCACAGCTTGCGGGCTGGACATGGGATTTGACAGCCTATGCGGCAAAAGTGCCGTTCTATAATGCCGACGATCTGACCATACGCGAAGTCCGGAACGTCTTTCAGCTTGACCCGGAACCGCCGCAAATGGAGCTGAACGACTACATATGCGAAGCTGTCCATCACAAAGACCTTGCATACTTTTCCTTCTTCCTGCACCACTTTGAAAAGCGTCTGAACAGCGTGATTTACCGGTTTCTCACCCGTAGCGGAATTGACCGCTACGACCCGGCACATTTTCTGGACTACAAGCTGGAAATCTTGCAAATGCTGCTGTTTTGCCTGCCGAGGTTCGACCCGGCGCAGGAAACAGAATTCCTGAAATACGCGAAGCATTATATTCAGGATGGGCTGCTGTTCTGCCGTATGATGGGCGAAGCCGGTTCCTTTGCCAGTCTCGCGGAGTACCGGCGTGTGCGGAAAATTGGCGTGATTTACAACGATTCTGGCAAAAGCCGTGCGGAGGTCGTTTCCGAGTTTGCCGTCCAAAGCGGATACAAGGACGAAAGCGTATCTGCGGATGAGCTGCTGACCATTGCCCAGCGCAACCGCAGCATTGTTTCCCTCTACCGCACGGAGCAGGACGAGGACGGCGAAGAAACCGGCGAGGATGTGACGCGCGACGATAGCTGGAACTACGCCGAAATCCTCTGGAACGGAATACAGGCAAAGGCGGTCACGGCAGCATTTGAGCAGCTTTCCTACAAAGAGCAATGGTATCTGGAAAAGCGGAACGCCATCTGCATGACCTGTGGGCGCGTCAGCCCCTTGTCCGCACAGTCCACCTTTGAAGATTTAGCGGTGGATTTTGAAGGAACGACAGCCAGCGGTGCGGAGCGGTTCTACCGGCGTACATTAGACAAACTGCGGCTGAAGCTGCTGGAAAGCGGTGTGATCCATACCGTGACGCTGAAACAGACCGAGCGCCGCAAGAAGAATAAAAAAATAGCCGCCGCTGTCTACCTGTATCAGGCGGACAACGACGGCGAATGGGGCGAGCTTCGGTTTGATTTTGAAAACGGCACGGCGGAGATCGTCAGGCTGGCGGATTGGGACACGGTGAAAAGCAATATCTTTGCAAAGACGGCGATCCGGTTTGTTCAGAGATTGCCGGAGGCGAGATTGCTGAAATCCGTGGTCGTGCCGTTTGAGATGGGGATTTCGGAAAAACCAGCCCTTCCGGCGAGCACGGCAAAAGCAACGAAGATCAATCCCGCACACACAATTTCTCTGCGGCAGACGGAGTGCCGGAAAACGGGTGAAACGATTACCGCTGCTGTCTATCAATATCTGGTGGACAACGACGGCGAGTGGGGCGAGCTGCGGTTTGACTTCGAGAACGGCACAGCCGAGATCGTAAAACTGGCAGATTGGGACACAGTAAAGTCCAATGTTTTTGCAAAAGCCGCGATACAATATGTGCGGTATCCTTTAAGGCAGGCATCCACGAAGCAAGTTATCGTCTTGTATGTTAAATAGGCTACGACTTACCGGGTGCTTGCTTTCTTCATGAACTCCAGATAAAGACTGTACAGCACGGCACAGACGGGTACGCTGAACAGCATCCCTAAGACGCCGAATGCTTCGCCGCCGATTGTAACAGCCATCAGCACAAGCAGTCCGGGAAGCCCAACGGACTTACCGACCACCTTGGGATAAATCAGATTGCCCTCCACCTGCTGCAAAATGAGCAGAAAGAGAATGAACCACAGAGCCTTGCCGGGTTCTGCCAGCAGGATCAAAAACGCGCCAAGACCGCCGCCGATCCATGCGCCAAAAATCGGTACCAGCGCAGTAACGGCCACAAACGCGGAGACCGCACCAGCATACGGAATCCCAAGGATCAGCATTCCAAAGAAGCACAGAACGCCGATGATGACCGCTTCGGTAAGCTGTCCGCTGACAAAATTTGTAAAGGTTTGGTTGGTCAGAAAGGCAATACTCAGAAGCCGCTGTGCCTTCTTTTGCGGAAGGACTGTCACAATGAGTTTTTTCAAATGTGCTGCGACGACTTCCTTCTTTGCAAGCAGATACAGCGCAAAGACAAGTCCCAAGAGAACATCCACCAAAGCCGACAGGACAGAGGTTGCCGCGCCCCACGTCACGGTGAGGATGCCGCTTCCCTCATCGCTGATCAAGGCGGTGACCTTCTCGATCAACAGGTCGGAGTCTACGGCGTATTCGGGCAGGACAATGTTATATTTTGCAGCAAACCGGACAACGCCTGTCCACCACCGCCCGATTTCCTCCACATAGGCCGGAATGTTTTGAATAAACTCGTCGCCGGACTCCCGCAGGCTGGGGATCATCATAAACACCACGGCAAACAGAATCCCAAGGACGAGTACGGTGCTTGCGGTCAGGCACACGGGACGGGTCAGCTTTGCAGGAGCTTTGCGGCATACCTTGTTCCAGCAGCATTCCAACGGCCGAAGGACTACGTTGATCAAAAACGCAATCGCGCCACCGATCAGAAATGGCGTGAACAGCGCAAGCACCGTGCCGAGAAAACGCAAAACAGCGTCAAGGTTTACCAGTGCCCATGCGAATATGATCAGCAGCACCAGTGCGCGGGTAATATAGCGAATGATCGCCTTGTCCGGCCATTTGCGTTCCTGCGGCGCGGAATCCTCATTTCTGTTACCGGCTGTGTTTTGCGGTTTCTTCGCCATGTTTCTTCCTTTCCACTATTGTGCACAGGCCCATTCAAATCCGAAAGCACTTTTGCAGCGCTTTATACTCACCCAACGCCAAAATTGTAATGTCATCGGACAATATGGTGTCCGGCGTAACGGAAACATCCGTTTCTCCTGCGCGTTTGATGCCAAGAATGTTGATGCCAAACTTTCTGCGGACGTTCAGCTCACCAACGCTTTTCCCGATCCACGCCTCCGGCACCTGAACTTCAAAGATGGCGTGCTGCTCGTCGATCTCTATGTAGTCGAAAATATGGTCGGCAGTGAATCGGATCGCCGCCCATTTTGCCATCTGCTTTTCGGGATAGACCACGTTATCTGCGCCGTTGCGGAGCAGAAACTTCGCCTGCACGTCGCGTTCGGCGCGGGATACCACGCATTTTGCGCCCAGCTCTTTCAGCAGCGAGGTGGTTTCCAGCGAGTTCTGGAAGTTGCCGCTGATGGTCACAAAGCAAACGTCAAAATTTCCGATACCGAGCGAACGCAGGAACTCCGCATTGGTGCTGTCGCCGATCTGTGCGTTGGTGACAAACGGAAGCACATCGTTGATCCGTTCCTCATTGGTATCGACTGCCATGACCTGATGCCCCAGTTGAGAGAGCTGCATGGCGATATGCCGCCCGAAGCGGCCTGCTCCGATCAATAAAACATTTTTCATGGGATAGATGCTCCTTTGCTTATCCAATCGTGATGCTTTCCTGCGGCAGCTTCGCACTGCCGGTTTTCTTGCTGGACACCGCTGCGTAAATGAGCGTAAGCCCGCCGACTCTCCCCAGATACATCAGCGCGATCAATACCATTTGCGAGGGAATATGCAGCTGCGGCGTAATACCCAGAGTCAGTCCCACGGTGCCCACCGCCGACGCGGTTTCATATAGGCAGTGGGACAGCGGAAGATTCTCATATACGCTGATAAAGACGGCTCCCCCAAAGAACAGCGCAAGGTACATCGTCAGAATGGTCGCGGCGGTTTTGACGGCACTGCAATCGACTCTGCGCCCAAAGAATTGAGCGCTGTCCCGCTGCCGGAAGCTCGCGGCAGCATTGGCAAGCAGAACAGCCAGCGTTGTGGTTTTCACGCCGCCTGCCGTGGAGCCGGGAGAACCGCCGATGAGCATCAGAAGGATCATCACGCCCAGCGATGCGCCGGACATGGCGGGTAGATCGACTGTGTTGAAGCCCGCCGTTCTCGGCGTGACCGATTGGAACAGGGCTGCCTGAACCCGCTCTCTGAGGGGAAGGGCATCAAAGTCCACAAAGAAGAAAAACAGCGCCGGAAAGACGATCAGCGTGAGTGTCGTAACGAGAATGACCTTACTTTGCATTCGATAACGGTGGAAATGCAGCTTGTTTTCGCAAATGTCATCCCATGTCAGAAAACCAATGCCGCCGGTTATGATCAGGAGCATGATCGTGATATTGATCACTGGATTTTGGACATAACCGGTAAGGGACGGATACAAGTTGTTGTTCGTTCCCAGAATGTCAAACCCCGCGTTGCAAAAGGCGGAGATGGAGTGAAATACCGCCATCCAGATCCCGCGCCATCCGTAGTCGCGGCAAAACACCGGCAGCATGGCAAGCGCGCCGATCAGTTCGATCAGAAATGTTCCCCGCAGGATGAACCGTGTCAGCCGGACGATTCCCCCCACTTTCGGCGCTGAGATGGCGTCCTGCATGGTGCTGCGCTGCATCAGAGAGATCCTTCGCCCGGACAGCAGCGCAAACGATGCCGCCACGGTGACAACACCAAGCCCGCCTATCTGGATCAGCGTCAGGATCACAGCCTGCCCAAAGACCGACCAATAGCTGCCAGTATCCTGCACCACAAGACCCGTTACACAAACAGCGGAGGTCGCGGTGAAGAGTGCTTCATGAAATGGCGTTACGCACCCGGCTGTTGTGGAGAGCGGCAGCATCAGCAGCAGCGCGCCCAGCAGGATCACCCCTGCAAAGCCCAATATGATAATTTGAAAAGACGAAAGGCGGCGCTTTCTGCAAACCACTTCTTCCGACATCATCCTCACTCCTTGTGAATCGTGCGATAGATTTATTGTGCGCAGGCCAAACACACGCCGCATTGCCTGACTGTGACAGAGGACACCCGATACGCGCTCAGCCCGGAGACCGTGATCTCCAAATTCTGCACAGCGAAGGAATCTCCCTTGATGGGGACTCTATTCAGCTGCTCCATGACCCAGCCGCCAACGGAAACGCTGTCCGAGTCCAGCTTGACGTCAAAGAATTCCATAAAATCTTCCAAACTGACGGAGCAGTCCACACGGTAGGTATTCTCGTCCAGCTTTTCAAAATCTTCTTCCACTTCGTCATGTTCGTCCCAAATTTCACCAACCAGTTCTTCCAGAATATCCTCCATCGTAACAATACCGAGCGTGCCGCCAAAATCGTCTACAACGACGGCGACATGGGACTTCTGATGCTGGAGCATTTTTAGAATGTCGCGGATCTTCGTGTGCTGATAGACGAACAACGGTTCCGTCATGATTGCCGTAATGGGCTGATCCGTCATCTTGCCGTTGATATAGAAGTCCTTCTGATGAAGAACACCGACGATCTGATCGATGGTATCCCGGTAGACCAGCAGACGGGAGAAGCGGGACTGTGTAAAGGCTCTGGCAATTCCCTCGTGGCTCTCGTCGATGTCCACGGCCTCCAATTCGATGCGATGCGTCAGAATTTCCGCCGCCGTCAGGTCGCGGAACTCAAGGGCGTTGCGCAGCAGCTCACCCTCATTTTCGTCAATGCCGCCGTCCTGCTCCACGTCCTCCATGAAAAGGAGCAGTTCCTCGTGGGACATTTTTGCGTCGTCATTTGTCTTGAAGAAGCGAGAAACCAGCTTTTTCCACTGGGAAAAGAGAAAATTCAGCGGGGTCAGTACCCAGATCCAGAGCCGGATAAAGGGCGCACTGAACATGGCAAAGCGCTCCGGCGTGTCCTTTGCAACGCTTTTGGGGGTGATCTCGCCAAAGATCAGGACAACGACCGTGACCACAATGGTGGAAACGGTCGCGCCGATGTCGCCGTAAAGTCCGACGAACAGAAGTGTGCCGATGGACGCCACCATGATATTGACGATATTGTTGCCGATCAGGATGGTGGAGATCAGCTTGTCATAATCTTCGGACAGCTTGAGCGCCAGCGCTGCCCGCTTGTTTCCGTTGTCCGCCAACACCTTGAGGCGGGTTTTATTCAGGGACGAGAACGCTGTTTCTGTGGCGCTGAAATAGGCGGACATGGCAATGCAGACCACCATTGCGAAAATGCTTCCAAAATAATTCATTTCAAACTCCTTTATGTTCTGTTCGTATTATCGTACCAAGCAAAAAAGGCACGCCTATACCCGATACCGCAGCAAAGGGCGTAGATATGCCACACATGAACAGAACATATAGGAGCTGTTACCGTTATCGTCGCTACTGTCGTTTTCCACGAAATTCTTCCTCCTTTTTGCTGTGTGCTTATATCATAGCATTTCTCCGGTGTAGATTCGGTAAAGAAACAAGTGCGGCGCAATATCCCCCTGTGAGAAATCTTGAAGCGTTTCCGTTTCTGCGGTATAATAATGTCGCAGTATCGTACAGGAGAAACATGATGAAGAACCGTCAACGACAAAAGGATATTTTATTTTCAATCCTTATTTTTGGCAGCGCTTTTGCCGTCAATTTGCTGATTCAGAAGCTCTTTACCACGCAGACGCTGGTGCCCATGATCTTTGTGTTCGGCGTATTTTTGATCTCGCTGAAAACGCATGGGTATTGCTATGGCATCACTTCGGCGATCGTCAGTGTGTTTGCGGTGGATTTTGCCTTCACCTATCCCTATTATGTCTTTGGCTTTTTCGTAGAAGAAAGTATCCTATCCGCTGTCATCATGCTGGTCGTCGCCGTTTCCACCAGTACGCTGAATATTCGCATCCGCGATCAGGAAAAGCTGCGCTCAGAAAACGAAAAGGAAAGAATGCGCGGCAATCTGCTGCGGGCGATCTCCCATGACCTGCGCACGCCCCTCACCTCCATATACGGGTCATCCTCCACGCTGCTCTCCAAGTATGATGAGCTGCCGAAGGAACAGCAGCTCAAGCTGCTGGGAGAGATCCAGGAGGACAGCGAATGGCTCATCCGCATGGTCGAAAATCTCCTGTCCGTCACAAGGATCGACGGTGCAAAGGTCAAGGTCGTGAAGACGCCGACTGTTCTGGATGAACTGATCGACTCGGTTCTCATGAAGTTTTCCAAAAAGCATCCGAATCAGAAGGTCATCACACAGATACCGGACGAGTTTGTGGACATTCCCATGGACTCGCTCCTTATTGAGCAGGTGCTGCTGAATCTTCTGGAAAACGCCGTGTTCCACGCAAAAGGCATGACGGAGCTGACGCTTTCCGTTTCTCTCGTGGGAGACAAGGCAGTATTTGAGGTTTCTGACAACGGCTGCGGCCTCCCGGAGGATGCGCTTCAAAAGATTTTCACCGGAAGCTATGAAAAATCCGCCGCGCCGGTGGACGGAACGCGCAGCAATATGGGGATCGGACTATCTGTGTGCGCTGCCATCGTCAAGGCGCACGGCAGTGACATTACCGCAGAAAACAGAAAGGGCGGCGGTGCGGTGTTCCGCTTTGCGCTGGAAAGAGGGGGTGAGGACGATGGGCAATAACAAGTACAAGATCCTGATCGTAGAGGACGAGGCCAACATCCGAAGCTTTATCAAAGCCAATCTGGAAACCAGTGACTATCAGGTGCTCTGCGCGGAGACCTGTGCGCTCGGCATAATGATGTACGCCTCCCATCGTCCGGATCTCATCGTTCTGGATCTCGGCCTGCCGGATCGGGATGGTTTGGACTTGATTCAGAAAGTCCGGGAATCGGACACCGTGCCCATCATTGTGCTCTCCGCCCGTTCCAACGAGCGGGATAAGGTGGAAGCCCTGGATCTGGGGGCGAATGATTATATCACCAAGCCCTTTGGCACGGAGGAATTGCTGGCCCGTATCCGCGCCGTTCTCCGCAGTCATCGGCACAGCGAAGAGAAGGGAAGTTCCCCCGGCGGAAAATTCCAACTTCAGGATCTGCTGATCGACTATGATACGCGGCAGGTCTTTGTTGGCAAAGAGG
>OGHL01001793.1_pt1 | contig 11778 bp, 13 predicted proteins | sample 1571391 | NCBI WGS metagenome assembly OGHL01 (sample SAMEA2581948, study PRJEB24529) | metagenome | biome: Human gut stool | place: China | collected 2011 | reverse complement strand
AGAAAAAGCCCAGCTCCAGCCGGACTTTTTCGACAGACTGAGTCAGAGGAACGTAAATGTTCCTCTGACTTTTTTTATTGAAGGGATATACGCCAGACTTATGCTTGGCCATTCACCAGCTCACGGACGATGGCCTCGCCCGTCAACTCGCTGGTACGGTAAATATTTTGGCAGAATGGCTTCAAGCTGAAGTCCATGCCTGCATTTCCTTGATCCAGCAAAATGCCCGTGATCGTAAAGCGGCGCGCAGACTGTTCCTTCTGCAAATTTGAGATGTACTCCTCCGGCAGAAGGCACTCACCGTCGGTGATAAACACAATATCGGCGTTGTCGAAGCCTTCCTCCTTCATCAGCCGCAGGGCTTCGTTCATCGGCGTGCAAAAATCCGTACCGCCGTCAAGAAAAGTCTCAGCCGCGCGCAGCTTATCCTCCACCGTTGACTGCTTCGGAAGAAACCGGTCCGTCTGAAATCTGCCGGGGCCGGAGAAGTGAACGAGGGCGAATTTGCGTCCCTCGCTTTCCGCAATATCCAACAGTGCCAGCGCAACGGCCTTGCCCCACGCGGCACATTCGCCTGCGGTGGAGCCGGATTCGTCGAGGCAACAGATGATATCGCCCGCACCCTTGTAGATGGGCTCACGGCGGCGATACTGCTTGATCTGACGCCGTTGATACTTCCGTAGGAACAGCGGCAGTGTCTCCGGCGCAGCCAGCATGGCAAGCTCCGAGGTTAGCGCACGGGAGAGGTCATTGCCCAACTCCAGCGAATACTTCTCACCGCGGCCGTAGGCGTACCCATTTCGTTTCCTCTGCGCAAATATTTCCCGGAAGCGGCCGAGGTATCGGGAGACATCCCGCAGGCTCTCACTTGCCCGGACACGCTCCAAAAGGGCCAGATTAGCAGGCGTTCTTTGGAGGTTTCCCGGTTCATCGCTCCATGCGCCGATGATGCTCTGCACCTCCTCAGCCTTTTCGGACGCGGCGGACAGAGCATGACGGACGATACCGCCTACAGCTTCCTTGCTTTGCATCGCGCTGTTGTCGATGAGTTTGGTGACCGCCTCCACCTGCCGGCGCTTGCTTTCCGCTTCATTGGCAGCTTTTATCACGTCTCTGTTCAGGGAGGGATCGTCCGGATGGGCGGCATCATACTTCTCCAGTAATTCCGTGAGCCGCTGTGCCGCGGCTTCCTGCGTCTGCTCCAGCTTTTCCAGCGTATTCAGCGCGCCTTTCTTCCCGCCGAGCTGACTCATCAGCTCGGCCAGCTCATCAGACACGGTAGACACAAATTCGAGTGCCGCTTCGTAGGCTGGGAGCTCACGCCCCTCGCACACCTCCTTGAGCGTAGGGTATTCCTCGCTCTGCGTGATATGCTCCAGGATCGGCGCGTTGAATTTACGCGCCGCTGAAGAGAGTACCGTCTCGTCATTGTGCCGGGGCATCAGGGAATAAAACGACTGGAATACGTCCTGCGACAGCGCGGGAAAGGATCTCAGCTTTTCCCCTGCACTCCGCTCGATCTCGTCCATGGCGGTGTCCTCAGCGCGCAGGTCATGATAGATATTATTCTCCAGCTTGGTTGAGCGCAGCACGCGGTCAGTCCGTTCCATGCGTTCTGTCTGCGGCCGCTGCGCCCACGGAGAAGCTAAAACATCCTCAATGGTCTGATAAGGCTTCAGCATGACGTGCCGTCCTCCCTCTTATCAAAGGTTCTGATCCACGCCAAGAGAATATCTCCTGCCTTGTTTCGATCATAGCGAAGCTCAGGAAGCTCGGCTTGCAGATAGGGCGCAGCGCCGTACATATTTGTCTCTCCGCTCTGCCGCAGCCGTTCCAGATAATCAAAATATTTCTGATTATCATGCTCTTTGATGTAGGCATTTAAGTACATATTGTAGTCTCTCCTGCGGGTAATGAGCCTGATCCAGAAATTACAGCGTTCGCCCACATAGTAAAAGCTGAACTCATCCTCATATTCCTTTGAGATACAGGCGTCCATGTGATCGGCGCAGAATTTACGCAGCGCAGCAAGATCCTTTAAGGCGCCCGGAGCAGTCAGTGCATCGTAAACATGGTCGATCTCCGTGCATACCTCCGGTGTGGCAAGCGTCTTATGGCACGGCCACACGGTATTGTACCAGCGCCAGCCGTCGTAGTCGGCGCGAATATGCCCGATCTTGCGTCGAGGGACCGGGAGAGAGCAGCCTTCCACCTTTTCCGTGTCCTCGAATACCTCGGGAAAGGGACACTCGGTCAAGAGCTTTGATAAGATGTTTTCTTGCATCGCACACCTCCGTCACGCTGCCTTTGCGGGGAAGAATTGCTCCGCCCGCTTCAGCAGCCACGCCTTGACACCGTTGCGGCAGGTCATGCCGCTGACTTGGCTGGTGCAGGTCGGCATCGCGCACATGGAGCAGGCGTAGATATCATTGTTCAGCACGATCTCCTCGGATAACCGGTCGATAAACCACGCGAGATCCGCGGGAAGCGTGTATGGCGCAAGGCCCTTTGCACAGTGTCCGCACAGAACAACACCTGACGTGACCGATTTCTTACAAATAGCACAGCTTGGCATACCGTATTCTCCTCGTATAATATTTAGTGCCGGAGGGAGGGCAAGCTGCCCTCCCTCTCCATTTTTCTTAGAATGGCAGTCCGCCATCCTCTTCGCCGAAGTCCGGTGCAAAGCCGCTGGGCGGCACGGCGTATTCTGCATCCTCGCCGGGCGTCCCATTGAACGCCGGAACAGCTTCGCCGCCGTTCTTCGGTTTGGAGTCGCCAAAATACACATTGTCGGCGATGACCTCCGCGCTGCGGCGCTTGCCGCCCTCCTTATCCGTCCAATCGCGGATCTGGAGGCGCCCTTCCACAACGGCCATGCGGCCTTTCGTGAAGAATTTGCTCACAAATTCCGCCGTCGCTCTCCACGCAACAATGTCAATAAAGTCTGTTTCCTTTTTTTCGCCGTCCTTCTTATAATCGCGGTCAACGGCAAGAGAAAAGGAGCAGACCGGCGTATCCGACTGCGTTTTCCGCAGCTCCGGGTCGCGCGTGAGTCTTCCCATCAGAACGATTCGATTTAACATGATCGATACCTCCAAGTACTTTTGTTTTTTCAGTTCAGCGCCGCGATCTCAGCGAGCGGTGTGTAGGTAAAGCCGGTTTGCTCGTGAGCCTTACGGCTGATGCCCTCAAGATCAGCAAGTAAGCTGTCTACCAGAGCGGTCTCACTGTCCGACTGCGCGGCAGTGTGAAGCTCGCACTGCTTTTGATAAAGCCGTATCAGCTCCCCGCGCAGCTTGATGAACGCCTTGCGGGAAAGGTCTGCGCGGCTGCCGTCTCCGCAAGCCTGCGCAAACTCCGCCTGCGAGTCCAGCGCCATCTCTCGGATGCCGTTGACCTTTTCCTGCATGGGATTGATGCACAGGCGGTTCAGAACATTTTCCACCTTCTCGCGGTCGGTGGGCAGACGCCAGAGGTAATTTTTCAGCGCCAGCAGATCGGTAGACTCCACCTTATCGTGGCCGGAGAGCCATGCTTTGGCCTGCGCGATGGGATAATAGCCGAGGTACTTACGATCCGATACCGTCATGCCCTTACGCAACTCGCAGAGAATATCGTCTGCCAGCTCGTTTGCGGTATCCGGTACTGGGATCGCGGCCACCTCGCGCTGCATCTCGAGCAGTTCATCCAACGTGATCGTGGCGTTGACCTGCCCGAAGGCACCGCTCTGCTTGTTCTTCAAGACAGCAAGGCGGGTATCACGGTCTTCAATGTTGGCTGTCACGACCTTCAGCTCCAGACGGTCATACAGCGCCTCCAAAATCTTCTCCTGCGGATCGCTGAAATTGGGAATTTCATTGGATGCTGCAAAGAAGGAGATCGTGGGGATCGGATAGGTGTGCCCCTCGTTCGTGTATTTGCGCTCATTAAGCGCGGTCAGAAGCGAGTTGAGCACGCCGTCATTGCACTTGAAGATCTCGTCGAGCAGTACGATGTCCGCCTCTGGGATCTTGCCGGCGGTCTGCACGACCGGCTCACTGTGATGCAGCAAGGCCACGGCCTTACGGTAGGTCTCCAGTTTGTCCGCGGCTTCCCCCAGCATGGCAAAGGCTTCAGGTGCATTCTCCATCTGTCCCAAGCCGTCTACCGTGCATTTGAGATTAAAGCGCAGACTTTGATATACCTCATCGTCTGCCAGCGCCGAGTCCGGAATACTGCCCGGAATGAGGCTGGATAGATCCACGCGGCCGAAAAGCTGCTCCTCGTCGCTCTGCTTAGAGAGCAGGCGCTCAAACTGCCGCGCGCCGGTGATATGTTGGCGAAAAAGGTTGATGGCATAGCTTTTGGCCTGACCTGGCTCACCCAGAACAAACAGGTTCTTGCGGGTCAGCAGGGCAATGGCGATCATCTCCACCAGCTCCTCGCGCTCTGCGACGCTGCCGTTCACATCGTCGATCACAGCGAGCATTTTATCGCGCAGACTCATTTACAGGTCCTCACTTTCTTTTAATCTGTCTTTCTGATACTCGGTATAGCAGCTTGGACAGGTAGCCTTATAGCGAAGGCGGCAGCCGGTACGCTCCAGCAGCGCCACAAAAAGCCGGGCGCTTCGTTCATCCTTAAAGGAATAAACGCTCATGTCACAGCCGCCGAGACTGCAAACCTCTGTCACGACCTCCCATGCAGCTTCATCCTTAGTAGGCGATACCGGGAAAGCGCGCAGGGCGCGCAGATCTTCGTCCGACATTTGGAGCACCTTGGCAAAGGTGTCTGCCGCAGCATCCATGTCTTTGCGTATATCTTCCCGCTTCCCAGGCGGCGTATCCAGCGGCTCAAGCATATCGGGAGACATGATCACGCAGTCAAGGCTGATGTCGTCTATGGTTTTTGTCTCTCCGTATAGACCGGAAAACCGTGCCTCCAGCTCGCGGAGCATTTCCTCCGAGGCGGGTATCTCAAAATCACAGTAGATATCCGGCACATCGTTTTCCGTTTCGCGGTCTGCACCGCTGCGGATCTCCGTGATCGTACCGAAAAGGCCCTCGTACTCGCTCTCACCGTTTGCCGAGATCCTGCCGCCGATGGTAAATACTTTTCCATCTGCGCAGAAGCGTGTGCCGTTTTCCCGTAAAATCATTCCTGTCTCCTTTCTTCACGCGGCCATTGCCCGTTCATATAAAGGATCACTCTCCGAAAGTGCATCAAGCGAGACCATATCTCTTTTTCGATACTCCTTGGGTGCGCCGGTCAGGCCGCACAGGCGGCAGGCAGACTTGCAGTTGAGAAGTTCATACTTGAGCTGCGCGAAGATGTGCTGCTGAAGCGTTCCCTTCTGCGGGTCAAAGCCTGCCACCGCCTTGATGAGCCGGAGAGCAAGCTGCTGGTACACATCGTCATATTCCAGCTGTGCCGCCCGCATCAGCGGACGGTTCTTTCGGATCACGGTGTCGATGCACCAAAGGTGCTTTTCCACGAGTTCATTTCTCTGCGTGAGGGAGTAATTGTTGTTCATGTTCATTTCCTTTCTCTGTGATAGGGGTCCAAAGGCGGCAGAAGCCCTTGTCCCAATCCTCCAGTAACATCTCATGCGTGTAGGCGGGGGAGTTGTAGACGGCGTTGCGGCAGTGCTGCAAGCGGACCGTTTTCTTCCCGCCGCTTGGATTTCGCTCGGTTTCATAATAAGAATCGTTGCAGGTATCGCAGTGTCTTTCGATATGATTCAATCGGTATCCTCCCGTTTGTTTTTTCTTGCGACCGCTGCATTGAACAGCGGCTCTAACCTGTAGCCGCGCTCCGTCTTGTAGAAGAATGCGGGGCTGATCCCGTCGTCGATCTCTACCACATAATGCCGGTGAACGGCTGCGCCAACGGTTTCTGCGTCCGGTTCCTCATTGCACCGCCTTGCAAACTCCATGGGTGAGAAGGGCGTGTGCAGTTCATACAGCACAGCATATCGGTGCGCCTCCGGAGAGATCTCTTTGCCAAGGTCATAGCAGAGCCTCTCGTGCAGCATCCAGTCTACCGTGCTCTTGAAACAGTAGACCCGCAGCTCGCTGGGTATCTTTCTCTTTGGACACCAGCTCGGCACATAGATTTTTGGATCATTGCGCTTAAATTTGCGTGCCCGTTTACCGCCGGTGCAAAAGCGCTCTCCCATGTGCATGGTGACACCCATTTGCTTGGCGGGGTTTCTCTCCATGTACTGAAGGTGCTTTTCACACGCATAACAGGTTTCTTTTCGCAGATGCACTTATGTCGCCTCCCTTCGATTTGCAGACGTGGCTTTCCATGATCTCATAACGGGTGAACCAGCCTGCGGCATAGTCCTTGCAGTGCGCCTCCCAAAAACGTTTGCCGCACTCCTCGCAGTAAAGTTCTTCCGCATAAGGGAAGCTCATCTCTTCCTTTTCCTTCTCGACCAGCTTCCCCAGCCTTTCTGCAGCAAGCGTCTCATCGAAAAAGGTGGCAATGGCGTCTGCAGCAGGGAAATTGCCGCGGTCGGCGTAGGCTGCCGTGTGGACGATGGTGTAGGCTTTCTGCCCCTCTGTTTTGTCTCCGGTTTTCGCTTCTCTCTGCACCAGCCAGTCCTCTACAAACGGTCGGTCTTCCTCATGGAACATCGCCGCAAATCTTTCACGAAAAGCCGGATGGGAGAGAGCGGCATCGAGCCGTCTATGGAATTGATTGAGCTGCCGGTACACTGCCGCAAGGAAATCCTCCGGGGTCTGTGCGTCAACAGGGTATTGGCCGGCGCACAGGCGTCCGCCACACTGACGGCATTTGCCCACCGCGCAGAGCCGATGGCCGCTCAGGTCCGCAAGACTTTTGTAGTCCAACTCCCAGCGGATGTCCTCCATGTTCTCTGCCATGTGAAATACGATTTGGGCCACATCTCCGCTCTGCACCGGGGCGCAGGAGCAAAGAGTCTCCGGTGAATGGGTGCAGTAATGCTTTTCACACATACTATGCCGCCTCCTTGTTTCGTTCCTTTTCGCACAGATCGATGAGCCTTTGGCAGCGATCCATCTCAAAGCCGCCGATGTGGGCGAGCTGCTCGGAAAGCCGCAGCTTCTTTGCCATCCAATGGTAAGCCTGCGTCCGCGTCATACCGCGTTCCTTCCAAAAGCTATCAAAGACCTGATGCGTTTCCTTTCGCTTCAGCCGAAGCGTTTCGTTGGCCAGATTGCCGAGCGGCCGTGTGGTGCCTTTATGACAGCCGACGCGGGCGTTGCAGTTCTGGCATTGATAGAATTTCTCCCGTTCGATGCCGAGACGCCTTGCCGCTGCCGCTCCGTAGACCTCCGCAGCAGGGGCCAGACGGACAACACCGCCGCAATAGCGGCAGATCTTCGGGATCTCCAAATGCAGTCCCCCCTTCATGCCGCTTTCGCTGTGGGCGGCTTAGCCGCCTTGGTTACTTTCTTTTTTTCAGCCGGCGCGCGCATGACATTTTGCAGGTAATAGGCGTCCTGTGTGCTGATGGTCAACATTCCGCCTTGCGCGATGCCAAGGGTGATCGTACCGCCAAGCGCTTTCAGGCAGGATGTAAGCTGCCGTGCGCTGTACCAGTATTCGCCCGTAGGCGTGCCTGTCAGCGCGATCACCTCGATACCGGCGGAGGCATTGCCCAGATCGCCGGAGCATTGGAACAGCAGCTTCTGATCTTGAAAGCCCAGCCGTACCCGCCCATCCGGAGCGACGGACATGACCGAGGATAGCGCGTCGCGCATTTCCTTAATGTCCGTGAGTACGGTGAAGCGGTTCGTGATGGTCTTCAGCAGCGATTCCGTGTCGATGTAACCACCGTCCATAAGGCGCGAGCTGAATAGAAAGTTTTCTTTGAAAAAGACAATGCTTTTTCCCGTGGTTCCGACGCGGAACACATCCTCATTCCCGCACATCCCGGCGAGCTTTCCCAATGAAGACGCGGGGATCAGCAGGCTGATGTCTCCCGTGCTCTGATCGTCGCCCTTGGCGGTCACGATGCAGCTCCCGTTGCTCCCTGCCGCACGCAGGCCCGTGCTGGTAAACATCAGGTTCACGCAGCGCAGCAGCGGCTTGCTCTGGTCCTGTGCCGTAGCAAAAACGGTATGCTGCGCCATGGAAGGCACGCCGCTGACCTTGACGGTATCCTCGGGGAAGGGCAGGTCGGGCTTGGGAAATGCCCCCAGGTCCCACACATCCACGCTGTAGCCCGCGGTGCCGCTCGTAAGAACCATGCGTCCGCGGTTTTCCCTGCGGCAGAGCTCTGCGGTTTCCTCCGGTAGCCGCTGGAGCATTTCTCCGAGCGTCTTTGCGGCGAAAACAAGAGCGCCGTCCTCATGGATGGTGCAGGGCAGCTTTTCTGCCAGCGAGACCTCCAGATTGGTAGAGGTGACGGTGAGCATACCGTTGGCGCTGTCTGTTTCCAGCAAAACACCGCGCAGTACATCCAGCGGAGAGTCCGGCGGCGCGATGGTCGATGCGCGCTTTACTGCCGCAAGCAGCTCTGCGCGGTTGATGGTTATGTGCAAATGATCTCCTCCTTTATGCGGCGAAATCGAAGATCGACAGCTGGTTTTCATCCACCTCTGCCACCTTCGACCTCTGTTTCTTCTTTTCTTCCTGTGTTCTTGCGAGCAGCCCTTCGTAGAGTTCCCAGCTTGCCGCGGCCTGCGCCGATCGTGTGCGGCTGCCCTCATCAGTAGACGATGCCTCCGGTTCCGGCAGGGCGTTTTCCTTCACGGCCGGCTGCGCGGGTCTCTTGCGCTCGGGGTTGATGATCGCCATTTTCTTGAAGGCTGCGGCAATATCCTCCACATTGTCGCGAATACCCGCGGCCAGCTCCTTAGCCATCTGCGAGGTCATGTCTCTGACGTCACTCATGGCCGCAAGCCCTTCCTCGCTGAATGTTCCTTCGATGATGCCCGCGACCGCCAGCTTCGAGGCCATCAGCTTTATCGCCTTGGCTTGCAGAGTGTCCGCATAATAGAGCATATACACCTCTACCTTTGGTGCCGTCTGATTGATGCGCCATGACCGGCGCGACGCCTGCCGCAGTGTAAAGAGGTTGTAGCCCATCGAGTAGAAGATGATGGTGGTGAAGGCATTGAGGTCGAGACCGGTCTCCACACAGCGAGGATTTGTGATGAGGACCTGCAGGCCGTTTTTGACCCGCTTATCCACCCACTCCTCGCGTTTCTCCGTGGCGATCTGCGGCGCGAGGATCTCCGTGCGGTAGCCGTTTTCCTGCAACAGCTTTAATAGCTTCTGCTGCGAATCCGTGCGCGTCCAGCTGGTGTAGATCAGCACGCGCTCGCCGTTCGCCACCTTCTGCCGCACGAGCTCCAGCACCTTTTCCTCTTTAGGGAACAAGCGTGAGAAGTCTCCGCAGCTTTTGGGCGTTACGATCGGCATTCCCGTAATGGGATGAATGACCTCCGGCTGATCGTAGGGCTGGTCCGGGTAGACCGTCAGCAGGTTGAGATAAGCCGAGAGGATCTTCTGCGCGGCTTTTCGATCATTTTTCAGGACCTTCTGGAGAACATTCTGCACAGCCTGATAGCACTCCCCAACGTCCTCCGGCATATCCAACGCCACAGGGATCTCCTCATAGCTCGGCAGCTCCTTGCCCATATCCGACAGGGATAAAAAGGCCGTATACTCCAGCAGAAAGCGGGAGAATACCAGCGGCGAAACGCCGGGGAGCTGGCGTGTGCGCGTTTTCCGCTTACTGGCACGCCGGTTGGCGTTATACTCCGCGTCCCTTGTTTCGTAAGCATTTTCCACCACACCGTACTCCGCGTCAAAATCGCCGGGACTGCCATACTGCTTTCCATCCTTGAGCATAAGCCCGGGGACGATGCGGTAGAGCAGGTGAAAAATGCCGGAGGAATAGCCATTGATAAGGGTCGCCGTCATACCGACAAAGAGCTTGGAGGCGCCGTACAGCTCCGCCATTGCGTCACCTTGGCCGCTGGCATTGTTGTATTCGTGCAGCTCATCGCAGAGGAAGGAGCCGATCCTGCCGTGCAGCTTTTTCTTGATGTAGGTGCTCAGCGGATACCGCCGCTGTGCGCCGCGAACCGGATAATAACCGTCCGGGTCCTGCGCGATCTGTGCGAGCTGGTCGCAAACGTGCGCGTTTTTCGTCCGCTTGAGATGAGCTTCAGCGCCATAGCGGTGTACCCAGCCGTATTCTCCGATCTTGACCCACTCGATCTGCCGGTCCGGATTGACCGCCGACCACAGCGGGGAACCGCATTGGGGACAGACATGGTTTTTCCGATGCTCCTTCTGGAAGAAGAATTGGTCGGCCGGTACGGTGTAATGCGCTCCATCCTCGCTGATCTCCATTTCAATGACTGCATCACAGTCCGGGCAGAGGAACGCGCGGCGGCGTTCATTCCAACGCACGGCGGGATAGCGCATATAGCCGTCCCGCGCCCGCTCCTTGGAAAAGACCGCGTACACACTCTTATCGCCCTGCTCGTAGAGAGCATAGAGCCGGTCCAGCTCTGTGATGCTGTGCACCACCATGGCGTAGGTGTCCGGCAGCGTTTCTCCGATCTCACGCACCCATTTTCGTGTGACGTGGGAGGGGCACATGACGATGCCGAAGGACTTCTCCGCGCCGCGCCCCCTCTGTGCAGCCCATAAGCCATGCAATGCGCCAAGGGCAGTCGAGCCGATCTTCGTCTTTCCACTACCGCATTCCGCGATAATGAGCGCCGTTTTCTTGCGGTCAAGCTGCCGCTTGACCGCCTCCGCCACCGCGAGCTGGGCATCGTAAAGGGAATAGCCGGCCCGCTGCGTGATAAAATCGTTGATGGACAGCACTTCATCCGAGAGCGGCTCGCTGGCGGGGTCAAAGAGCGGCATAAACTGATTGCGGATGCGGTCCGCGACGGTCACGCCGAAAGTGTTGAGATACCCTGTGACATTGCTGACCTCATCAAAGCCATCCGGCGCACCGGGGACCGCGCCGGGAATCTGAATGAGACCTGCCTTCAGTCCCTCTTCCAGCACTTCTACGACATTCTGATCGCCTACTGACAATCTCAGCACCCATGCGTCGATCCGCTCCTTCTGCGAGACGACCTCCAGCTGTCGGAGATCGCCGCGGCTTTCGAGCGCAGCAAGCACATATTCCTGAAACGCCGGAATGAGCGGCGCTGCCGTTTTGTGGTCCAGCTCCTCAAAAAGACGTGTTCTGTCTCCTTCTGGGCAGAAAATGTAGCACGTTCGCGGCTGCTCCGATTTTTCAAGCGTTCGTTCCTCACCGTCGTCCTGTTGACGGCTTTCCTCCTGCGCGTCATCGCTGGCCATGAGCGTAGCCACGGCATACACGCCATCGTGAGACATCTGACGCTGATAGCTCTTGGCAGAGCTTTGCAGCAGCCTCACCGTATCGTTTTGGGTGGCTTCTATGGTCGCGCCGCCGTAGATGGCGTCCGCCATAGCCCGAACCATTTCGGGGTATCCACCGAAGCGGATCGCACAGATCACGCCTCCTTTTTCGTTGTGATCGAGCACCACTGTATCGGCATAGGCGGATAACCGTACCTGCGCCGATGGGTCATAGTAGCTTAGCTCGATCAGCTTACTGCCTGACATTCATTTGCTTGCTCCTTTCGATTTTTGGACAAAAAAAGACCGCAATCGCTCGCATGAGCAATTACGGTTTCATTCTTGTCCTTTATTTGATTCCAGTTCTTTTGAGTTTGGCAGAGGGCGCACTGACCCCCTTTCTGTCGCCGTTCCTCCCTAACTTACTCCGCCCTAACTTACTTCGCC
>OGHL01001789.1_pt1 | contig 11784 bp, 10 predicted proteins | sample 1571391 | NCBI WGS metagenome assembly OGHL01 (sample SAMEA2581948, study PRJEB24529) | metagenome | biome: Human gut stool | place: China | collected 2011 | reverse complement strand
TTTGCCGCTGGCTTTAGCGTCATGATGACGCTGGATGTGGCGCTGGGATAGGCGCGGAGGTGCCGCTGCTTTTGCGACAGCGATGATATCACCTATGACGGGCTTCACCTGAAGCTCGTCTGGCATCGAACGAAAACGCTGAGACGCGGCGACGACCGCTGCGATTTTTGCATGAAGACCGTTAGAAAAGAAAGGAGTCCCAAGAATGAAGCCTGACTACAAAAACTGGATCCCCAAGGGAATGCTGTTTTCGCTCATCGCGGGAACGATGCTGTCGCTTGCGCTGCTGCTCGTTTTCGGCGTATTCGGCATCGGTGTGAGCGGAAAGCTGCGCATCGTGCTAAGCGTGGTATTCGGCATCGCCTTTGTCGTCTGTGCAAAGTACACCGTGTGGTGTGTGTATGCCTATCGGAGCTTTTCCTATGACGGCGAACGCAAGCTCTCAAAGCAGCTCATTGACGGCACGGCGGAGCAGATCACACTACCGGAGGGCGGCGTGGGACTGGATATCGGCTGCGGCAGCGGTGCGCTGACCATTGCCTGCGTAAAGCGCAATCCGCAGGGGAAAATGGTCGGCATTGACCGCTGGGGCAAGGAATATGCCTCCTTCAGTCTGCCGCTGTGCGAAAAAAACGCCGCTGCGGCGGGCGTGAAAAACGCTTCGTTCCGGCGCGGAAACGCCGTGAAGCTGGATTTCCCCGACGAGAGCTTCGACGCAGTGACCAGCAACTATGTCTATCACAATATTACAGGGGCAGACAAGCAGGCACTTCTGCTGGAAACACTGCGGGTTCTGAAAAAGGGTGGAACATATGCCATCCATGACCTGATGTCGCCCGGTAGATACGGCGATATGCAGGCATTTGTCCAAAAGCTCAGGGATATGGGCTATGAGCGCGTGGAGCTGATCGACACGACCGACGGCAGCTTCATGACACCAAAGGAGGCCAAACGCCTGATGCTTCGCGGCTCGACATTGCTGCTGGGAAGAAAGTAAGGCGGCGATGACGTCAGCAATTCTGGTCTGCATCCGAGGCTTACTTGGTAGAGAACCATGGCATTGGGGCGCGGCGGCAGGCGGTGATCTTTGAAGAGCCGCCTACGGGCGGCTTCTCAAGGGCTATATGGTTAGAGTATGCTAACCGGCAAACATTCAAAGGAGACGAGAGCGGAGAGTTTCCGCACGAGGTGGGGCTGTTTCTCAGCTACCCGCCGGAGGATGTGAAGGGCTTCATCGACCACCGCGCGAACGATTTTAAGTGCGCAGGGCTCTGGAAGGTCTACGGCAACGAGGAAAAGGCGCGTTCGCTGTTCGCAAAATACAAAAAATGCACAGAGATCTACTGCATACTTTGGCAAAGCGGCTTGAAGCTGGAGCAGCTTGCCGTTGCAGAAAATTACTAAAAAAAAGAATTTACGAAAATGAAAACTGCTGTTGTTTATTGGAGCGGTACGGGCAATACGGAGGCAATGGCACATGCCGTTGCCGAGGGCATGACCGCCGCGGGCGCAGAGGCTGTGCTGCTCACGCCCGACAAGGTACAGCCCGGCGATCTGAACGCCTACGACGCCATCGCCTTCGGCTGCCCCGCCATGGGCAGCGAGGTGCTGGAGGAAATGGAGTTCCAGCCCATGTTCGATGCCTGCAAGCGCAGCCTCGGCGGCAAGCGCGTGGCGCTGTTCGGCTCCTACGGCTGGGGCGACGGCGAGTGGATGCGCACCTGGGAGAGTGACTGCGACAGCGCAGGGGTGAACCTCGTTTGCGAGAGCGTGATCTGCACGGAGACGCCCGACGACGCGGCGCTTGAAGCCTGCCGCGCCTTGGGCAAGGCATTGGCGGAGTGAGAAATGATGCCCGCCGCTGACGATAACTTTAGCGGCAGCTTGCGCGGTTTGCGTTTGCCAAACAGCCTATCCGAAAAGGCAGGGACACCACTTGCGGTGTTCCTGCCTTGCGCTGTATGGCGATGCTTGGAGTATCGAAAAGAATATGCGCAAGCATCCAAGACAGGCGAACAGAGAGTCTCTGCATTGAACTGGGCAAACAGAAAACAGAAAAATCACAAACCTCATTGACAAACTCAATCTGCTTGGTTATAATATACCAGCAGTATATACTACCGGTATATCAGGGGGGGCGCCAATGGAACGTACAGAGACTCAAATAAAGATCCTTGAGATTGGGAAAAAAGAATTTCTGGAGAAGGGCTTCAAGGACGCATCTCTGAACCAAATTGTCGCGGAGGCAGGCTTCACGAAGGGTGCATTCTACGGCTACTACCCGGATAAGACCGCTCTGTTTGAAGACCTTGTGGGCGAGACCGCAAGCGAGCTGCTCACCCGCTTCAAGGCGGCACAGGACGCTTATTTCGATCTCGTGTCGGAGGGAAAAACAAAAGACAGTCTGGCACTCTCCACCCAGCATCTGCACGAGTTTGTCGCGTTCATGTACGACCATTTCGACGAATTCAAGCTGATCCTCTGCCGTGCGGATGGAACGGGCTACACGGATTTTATCGAGGTGCTGGTGGAGCTGGAGGTCGATCGATCCGAAGAATACTACGCCCTCCTCAGAAAAAACGGTATGCTCTCCGGGAGCATGACTCGTCAGCTTCATCACATGATCACAAGGGCCTACTTTACGGCGGTGTGTGAAACCATCGTCCACGACATGCCGAGAGAGGAAGCCGTGAAATATGTCGATGAACTGGCTATCTTTTTCCACTCCGGCTGGAGCGGACTTTTAAGGCTCGAATGAGCCTTAAAAAAACAGCTGCCGGTTAGTCATCTCTAACCGGAGCGGCGTATCCTCCAACAAACCTATATCTTTTAAGAAAGGAACACGGAATATGAGCAAACAGAAGAAAGAAAAGCAGCCGCCGGTGCTGGGCAGGCTGCTGGCATATGCCGGAGGGCATAAGTGGCTGTCCGTCTTGGGCTGCGGGCTGTCCGGCGTTTCGGCGGCGGTCGGCATTTTCCCGTTCGTCTTTGTCTGGTACGCGGCCCGTGGCATTTTAACGCCGGGAGGCGGCGTTCCGGCAGGGCTTGCCCGCTACGGCTGGTACGCGCTGGCGGCGGCGCTTCTGAGCGCGGCTGTGTATTTCGCCGGGCTCATGTGTACCCACCTTGCGGCCTTCCGGGTGGCGACGAATATGCGAAAGGCGGCGGTCGCCCATCTCGTTGACCTGCCGTTGGGGTACTTTAACGCCAACCTCACCGGGCGGCTGCGCAAGCAGATCGACGACAACGCGGCGCTGACAGAAACGCTCCTCGCCCACACCATCCCCGACGCGGTGGGCGGGATCGTAACGCCGGTACTGGCGGTGGGGCTGCTCTTCGTCTTTGACTGGCGCATGGGGCTTGCCTGCCTGATCCCCATGGTCATCGCGCTTGTCTGCCTGATGACCATGATGACGGGCACCAGCATGAAGTTCTTTGAGGAATACCAGCGCGCCGGAGAGCGCATTTCCGCCGAGGCCACGGAGTATGTCCGGGGCATCCCGGTGGTGAAGGTGTTCCAGCAGACGGTTTACTCCTTCAAGAGCTTTCATGCCGCCATCCTCAGCTACCGCGACCTTGCCAGCGGCTACGCCATGATGTGCCGTATGCCCTACACTCTGTTTACAGTAGTGCTGAACGCCATGTTCCTGCTTCTCATGCCCTTGGGAATGGTTCTCATCGGCGGCGCGGCAGACGGCTGGGCAGTGCTGGCCGATCTGGTGTTTTACATCTTCTTCGCGCCCCAGCTTGCCTTTATGATGGAGCGGCTGATGTACGCGGTCAACGCACAGATGGAGGCCGCCGAGGCAGTGAACAAGCTGGAGGCGATACTCCGGGAGTCGCCCCTTCCCGAGCCTGCGGCGGACAGCGGAAGCAAGCCCGCGGACAGCGGCATTTCCTTTGAGAATGTCACCTTTTCCTATGACGGCGCGGACAGGCCGGCGCTGACGAATGTGAGCTTCCATCTGCCGCAGGGCGCGGCGTGGGCGCTGGTGGGCCCCTCCGGCGGCGGCAAGACCACCATCGCCCGGCTGATCCCGCGCTTTTTCGACGTGCAGGCGGGGGCGGTGCTTCTGGGCGGACGGGATGTGCGGAGCATCCCCACCGCGGAGCTGATGGAGCAGATCTCCTTCGTCTTTCAGGAGGTGAGGCTCTTCAAGAAGAGCATCCGCGACAACATCCGCGCCGCCCGGCCGGACGCCACCGAGGCGGAGATATTACACGCGGCGCAGCTTGCCCAGTGCAGCGATATTCTGGAAAAGACGCCGGGCGGGCTGGACGCCGTGATCGGCGCCAAGGGCGTGTACCTCTCCGGCGGTGAGATGCAGCGCATCGCGCTGGCGCGGGCGATCTTAAAGGACGCGCCCATCGTGGTGCTGGATGAGGCCAGCTCCTTTGCAGACCCGGAGAACGAGGCGAAGATACAAAAGGCCTTCGAGGCGCTGATGAAGGGCAAGACCGTGCTGATGATCGCCCACCGCCTGTCCACGGTGCGGAACATGGATCGCATCCTCGTCATCCGGGACGGCGAGATCGCCGAGGAAGGAAAGCACGACGAGCTTCTTGAAAAGGGCGGCGTATACGCCGCCATGTGGGAGGAATACCAAAAGGCCGCGCAGTGGAAGGTAGGAGGTGCCGCATGATCGAACGCATCCGAAAAAAATACGCCATGACGGAGAAGGGCGCAAAAGACTATGTGGCCGCCGTGTTCTGGTCCGTACTGGTCAACATCAGCAAAATGCTGCCGGTGGGCGTGCTGGCCACGGCGCTCTCCGGCATCGTAGAGGCACTGACAAACGGCACCGACCCAAGGGCGGGGCTTACGCGCTTTCTGGTCGCGGGCGTCCTTGCCCTCGCCGCGCTCTTTGTGACCTTCCTGATCCAGTACAAAGCCCTATACGAAGCCACCTACCGGGAGAGTGCCAACCGCCGCATCCGGCTGGCGGAGGTGCTGCGCCAGCTCCCGCTGTCCTTCTTCGGAAAACGCGACCTGACTGACCTGACCACCACCATCATGGGGGATACGGAGACGCTGGAAAAGGCATTCTCCCACTTTTACCCCGCCATGCACGGCGCGCTCATCTCCACGGCGCTGATTTCCGCAGGCATGCTGCTTTACGACTGGCGGATGGCGCTGGCTCTTTTGTGGGTGGTGCCCGCGTCGCTGCTGATGGTCTATCTCTCCCGGCGCATGGAAAAGCGGCATATAAAGAAGGGGCTCGTCACCCGCCGCGCGGCCACCGACGCCATGCAGGAGGTGCTGGAGTGCGCGCCGGAGATCAAGGCGTGCAACCAGAAGGCGCGGTATATCGCCGACCTGAACCGCAGGCTGGACGAGGCGGAGCAGGACACCATCCGGGGCGAGCTGTTTACAGGCTCCGTGGTCACGGCGGCGCAGTCCTTCCTAAAGCTGGGCATCGCCACCACCGTCCTCACGGGGGTAACGCTGATGAGCCGCGGCGACCTGGCGCTGATCCCGTTTCTGATGTTCCTTATCGCCGCCACCCGGGTATATGACCCCATCGGCTCCATGTTTGCCAACATGGCAGCGGTTTTCGCCTGCGAGGTGCGCATCGAGCGTATGCAGGAGATCGAGAACGAAAAGCGCATGACCGGACTGACCGAATATGATCCCGATGGCTACGACATCCGCTTTGAGCACGTGACCTTTGCCTACCGGGAAAAAGAGGACGTGCTAAGGGACGTCTCCTTTACGGCGAAGCAGGGGCAGGTGACGGCGCTGGTAGGCCCCTCCGGCGGCGGCAAGTCCACGGCAGCCAAGCTGGCAGCCCGTTTCTGGGACCCGGCGGAGGGAACGGTGCGGCTGGGCGGCGTGGACGTGTCCACGGTGGACGGCGAGGCACTGCTGAAAAACTACGCCATCGTATTTCAGGATGTGGTGCTGTTTGCCGACACCGTGATGGAAAACATCCGCCTCGGCAAGCGGGACGCCACCGACGAGGAGGTGCTGGCGGCGGCGAAGGCGGCGCAGTGCGACGCCTTTGTATCCAAGCTGCCGGGGGGCTACCATACCCTGATCGGGGAAAACGGCTCCCGTCTCTCCGGCGGCGAGCGGCAGCGCATCTCCATTGCCCGCGCCATCTTGAAGGACGCGCCGGTGATTTTGCTGGATGAGGCCACGGCCTCGCTGGACGTGGAAAACGAAACGGCGGTGCAGGCGGCGCTGTCCGGGCTTATCAAGGATAAGACGGTGCTCATCATTGCGCACCGCATGCGTACCGTCATGAACGCCGATCAGATCGTCCTGCTCTCCGGCGGCCGCGTGGTTGAGATGGGTTCTCCCGCGGAGCTGCTGAAAAAGAACGGCCTGTTCCGCCACATGGCGCAGCTCCAGAGCGAGAGCATGGAGTGGACGGCGTAGAAAGTTGCGAGATAAACAGGATTCCGAATGCAATATTGGAAAACAAAGTGTCGAAAACAAGGAGGAGTTTATGAAAGAAACAAATAAATGGTCTGTCAGGGATGTGATCACCACGGTGCTGCTTTCGGCGGTGCTGATCGTGATCCAGCTCGTCGTCAATATGGTCTGCATGGCCAACGACTTTGTCAGCATGGTGCTGTCGGTGGGGATCACAATGTTCCTCTGCGCGCCGGTCTATATGCTCATGGTCAGCCGGATCGGCAAGCGGTTTGTGACGCTGATCTATATGACGATCCTCGGTGTGATTTTCCTGCTGATGGGCAACTGGTTTTTGCTTCCTTATTATGTTCTCGTAGGGATCCTCTGCGAGGCGATTCTCTGGAAGGAAGGCTCCTGCCAAAAATCGAAACGGCTGACCGCTTCATGGACGGCGGCGAGCCTTTTATACAACGGGGTCAATCTGCTCCCCATCTGGTTCTTCTGGGACACCTACTACGATTTTGCGCTGGCAAGCGGCATGGAGCAGAGCTACATCGATTCCTATGTGCGTTACTACACCTCTCCCGGCTGGCTGGCCTTTATTCTGCTGTTCACGACGCTGATGGGCTTTTTAGGCTGCATGGTGGGCAGTCGGCTGATCCGCAGGCATTTTCAGAAGGCCGGCGTTCTATGAGGGCGGACGCATCCTTTGCGGTGCCGGTCAAGCTGTGGGCGCTGCTGTGCGTCTTTGCCGGAGTGACGATCGGCGGGAATGTGCTGCTCACCTGCATCCTGACCGGCGGTGCGCTTCTTTATCTCGTCTTACAGCGGAGCTTCCGCCTTGCCGCGTCCTATGGCTGCTTTTATCTGCTGCTGGCGCTGCTGCTGTACGGCATCCGCTTCCACGGGCTGCGCATGCCGGTCTTTTCGGAGTTTTATGTTCTGATGTTCTGGAATCTGTCACCGATCTTTCTGGTGTCATGGGATCTGATCACCACGCCGCCGGGGATGCTCTCCGCGTTTTTATCCCGCCTCCGTATGCCCACGCCTCAGGTACAAACCATCCGCGAGCTGCTGGACCGCAAATGCCTGGTGATGAGCTGTACCACCGACAAGATAGATGCCATGCTGGCCGCATTAGCCCGTCCGCCGAAGCTGATTATTACCGACTCACAGGTGTTCCGCACGGTATATGACAAGAAACCGGCCGAAAGCCGACTCACCTCCTTCTCCGTCCTCTTTGCCCAATACAAAGGCGACATCGACTACTACATGGAAGGAGCCAATGCCATTGCCCAGCTCACACCGGAGTCACGGGTGCTGATTGCTGAAGCATGTACGCATGCTCCGCTGGCAGAAGACATCGGGCGAGTGAAAATCCCGAACATGCTCCGCAAGCGCATCGGTGAAGGCCTGCAAATCGACATCGTATCAGGCACGGACTTTCCGGAAGACCTGGCCTCGTACGACCTGATTATCCATTGCGGAGCCTGCATGTTCAACCGCAAGTATGTGCTGAACCGCATCGGCCAGGCCCGCACCCAGCAGGTTCCCATGACCAACTACGGAGTGACTATTGCTTACTTAGCAGGGATTTTGGATAAAATTGATTACTGATTTATGAAATGTGGCGCATACTTTCCTGCATGCGCCACATCCTTATTCCTTCTTTCTAATATCAAACTATCAACATACGATTTCCCGTTCAATGTCCTCAAAGCGGGGGAACAGCAGATTGTTTTCCAGGTGGATATGCTCGAACAACGCATCCACAAACGCTTCCAGTTCCTGCATCAGCAGACGGTAGCTGGCACAGCCGTCCTGAGGTACGGAGAAGTGATTCGTCAACTGAATAATATGCAGGTAACGGTTTCCTTCTCCCTCGTGTTCCATCTTCATCACCCGGATAGGATTCGCTATCGTACCGCAATGCATCGGGGCCATACGCTGTCCCTGTTCCTTTGCTGCGTACAATTCATATAGATATGGGAACAACACGTTCTCTTCTTTCTGAAGATGCATTTCCAAGTCCTCCAACGATTCACTGACCAATGCTTTTAACTCATGCAGTTCCGGATGTGCCTCCCCATGTACTCGTTCCACCTTCTCCAGCAACGCTAGCAATTCCGGTCCACGGGCACGAATTCCCCGATGATGTATCTTCAGGATGTAATCCATCAGTAAGTCCAGCGGCCACGAAGCAAACGGAATCCGTCCGTTACCAGCTTCATCCTGACGGAGCAATGCCTGTTCCACTTCTTCTACAGCCAGTCCCAAATCGGCACAGGCCTTTTCCAGCGTCACTTCGCCATGACAGCAGAAATCAATGCCATATTTCTTGAACACACTTGCCGCTGCAAAATCATCGGCCACAATTTGTCCCACACTCGTATACTTCCAGTCTATTGTCTTCATATTTAATTCGTTTTATTGATTACGGATGCAAAGATAGACCCTCGGGCAGAGAAACTTTGTCACATACGTGACACTGACCTATAACGAAAGTTAAACCTGCTTCTGCGAAAAAGAAGCGCACACCGTTTGCAGAAAAACACTAACTTTGCAGACACGTAAAAAAACATTTGCACATGGAAACAAAAGAAATACCTATACTTCTGCTTACCGGTTACCTGGGAAGCGGAAAAACAACCCTGCTCAATTACCTGCTGAGCAACCGCGAAGGCATCAAATTTGCCGTCATCGTGAACGACATCGGCGAAATCAACATCGATGCGGAACTGATACAGAAAGATGGCATCGTTGGCCAGAAAGAAGAGAGTCTGGTGGCTTTACAGAACGGCTGCATCTGCTGTACCCTCCGTACCGACCTTATCGAACAGATATTTGAGCTGATGAAAATGCAGCGCTTCGACTACATCGTCATCGAAGCCAGTGGTGTCTGCGAACCGGAACCGATTGCCCAGACCATCTGTTCCATTCCCCAGTTGGGCGGTGCCTACACCAAGTACGGAACCTGCCGCCTTGACAACATCGTGACCGTAGTCGATGCACTCCGCCTGCAAAGCGAATTCGACGGTGGCAACGAACTTACCCGAAAGGACTTGGAAGAGGAAGACATTGCCAACTTGCTCATCCAGCAGATTGAGTTCTGTACCACCGTGCTGCTGAACAAGGTATCGGAAGTCACTCCCGAAGAACGGGAACGCATCAAAAGCATCATCCGTACCCTCCAGCCCCGTGCGGAAATCATTGAATGCGACTATGCCAAGGTAGACCTCGACAAGATTGTCGGTACCCGTCGTTTCGACTATGCACGAGTGGCCACTTCTGCCGGATGGATTCGGGAGATAGAACGCCCCGTATCCGAAGAAGAAGCGCATCCTCACCATGAAACACATGAACACCATGAGGAACACGAACATCACCACGAGGAAGAGCACAATCATGCACACGCTCATGAACACTCACACGAAGGCTACCACCATCACCACCATGAAGAAGGTGAGACAGAGGAATACGGCATCAGCAGTTTCGTGTACTATCGCCGCCCTGCCTTCGACATCCATAAGTTCGACCGCTTTGTCGCAACGAAATGGCCTCACAACGTGATTCGTGCCAAGGGAGTATGTTACTTTGCCCACAACCGCAACATGTCGTTCCTGTTCGAACAGGCCGGACGACAGAAACAGATTTCAGAAGCCGGACTCTGGTATGCCACCCAGCCGGAAGAAGAAATCGTGGAACTGATGAAGCGCGAACCCGGCCTGCTGAGAGACTGGGACGAGCACTATGGCGACCGCATGCAGAAGATTGTCTTCATCGGCCAGCACCTTGACAAGGAACAGCTTATCAAAGACCTGGATGCCTGTCTGGAATAAATCCGACGGCCATAAAAATAATGATGCCTTCCCGAGTCCATTCATTCCGTGACTCAGGAAGGCATCATGCTTTTATCTGCCCAAAGCCCGAAAGCCTTATTCCACCTCCGTGATATACTCCTTCACCGCATTATCGGCCGATTGCAAGTTTGTCTGCCGCAGCACCACCTGCCCCGCCTTTTTATTCTCTGGCAAGCTGATGCCCGAAAGGCGTACATTGCTTACCCTGTCGAATACAAAAGCCGGACGGAAATCATCTTCCTGCAAACGTAACTTGACATTGTGCATCTGGATACCTTTCACATGGCGCACATAGAATCCCCATGAAGGCAGTTCCTCGAACATGGTAAATTCTGGGTATCCTTTTTCATTTTCCGGCACATCTTTCAAACGACTCAACGACATATAGGCCATTCCGCGCGTAGCACGTCCCGGACACACAATCTCTATATTCTCCAGTTTCACGTTTTCAATATCATGCCCCGGAATACCCGAAATGGAACTCGGAAACGGATTATGAAAGAATGTCACCGCCGGTCCGCGCAAGTCATAGTTGATGTCCGGACGACCGAAAGGCACTTCCACATACACATCCTTAATCGTTACATTCCGCAAATAACCCGGTTGCTCACCCGAACGGTGACCCAAACGAATAAAAATGGCATTTCCCGTATTGACCGCATGCACATTAGACACCTGCACGTTTTCAATCTCCGCCCCGTCGACCGACTCAATGGCTATGGCCGAGCGGAAAGTATCTTTAATCCGAATATTATCGATGGTCACATTCTTGAATCCGCCCAACGATTCCGTACCAAACTTAATGGCACTGGCACTGCTGATGATGTGGCAGTTGGAAATGGATACCCGGTCGTTCCATGCCCCCCGGTTGTGCGACTTCAGGCAAATGCCATCGTCCGCCGAGTTGATGAAACAATTGGAGATACGTACATCCTTACAATCGCTGATGTCAATCCCGTCATTGTTCCAGTACGCCCTGTTTTCCACATGCAGACTATCAATCGTCAGGTCGGTACACAGAGAAAAAGAAAGTCCCCATGCCGCACCGCTCCGGAAATTAGTCTTCCGAAGCTCCACCTTCCGGCAATTACGCATAAAAAGCAACTTTGGTCGTGTGTTCGGCCGTTTACGATACGTATTATAGTGCTTGTCCACCAATTCTCCCGTATGATGCAGGCTGTCAATCGTCAGGGCCAGTTCCCTACCCTGCCCGTCTATACACCCTTCTCCCGTAATGCCGATATTCTCTGCCCCTTCCGCATAAATCAATGCCTGGTCAAAGTGGTCATTGTTAACTTTCAGTTCCTTTTCGGTACTGAAGCCCGGATAATCATAAGGACTCGTACTTCCTAACAGCACCGCTTCCTTTTCCAGGTAAAGTGTCACATTCGATTTCAGTTGCAGGCTGCCGGTCAAGTAGCGTCCGGCAGGGAAGTACAGTTGTCCGCCCCCTTTTGCATGAAGTGCATCAATGGCCGATTGCAAAGACTTCGTATTCAATGTCTTTCCGTCACCGACGGCTCCCTGCTGAAGCACGGTGTAGTCTGTGGCGGCTATCGTGCC
>OGHL01001783.1_pt1 | contig 11815 bp, 12 predicted proteins | sample 1571391 | NCBI WGS metagenome assembly OGHL01 (sample SAMEA2581948, study PRJEB24529) | metagenome | biome: Human gut stool | place: China | collected 2011 | reverse complement strand
TCCCGCCACGGGCGCGCCGGTGTCGGCGTCGCTTTTGTGGATGGTGAGGCTGGGCCGTTTCTGGTTCTCCAGGATGATGGTGGAGGTTTTGCCTGGGAACAGCTCTACATGATGTTCCACTGGGTCAATGAGGTGGTCCGCCACGGTGGAGGTCTCTTTGATCGAATATCCGCCCGGCTCCAGGTCAGAGATCAGGATTTCCCCCTGTTCATTGGTGGTACGGTCCAGGTAGTGGGTGCCGTCCTCGATTTTTGCGATGCGGAAGGTCACGCCGGCCAGGGGGGAGCCGTCCGCGCTCAGCTTGACCAGATGGAGGGAGGGTTTGATGGTGTTGGTAAAGACAAACTCCGCCGTCTGGTTGGCCTCCAGCTGAATGATGCGCTGGGCTTGGTCGATGATATAGCCGGGACACTCCAGCTCTGTCACCACATAAGCCCCCGGCTCCAGCTCGGACAGGTCAATTTCACCGTTTTGGTCGGTGGTGAACTCCGCCGGGCCAAAGCTGCCGTCCACGGCCTCAATACTGAACTTGGCATTGGGGATCACCTTGGACGGATCGGCGCTGTCCACCTTGACCAGATAAATGCCGGGCTTGCGGTCATTAAAGAAGTAAAGGGGCTTGACACCATCCCCAGCGGAGAGTTCGATTTCCTGGGGCGTGGAGTCCACCAGGTGGCCGCTGTCCCCAGTGTCTACCTCCTGGACAAGATAGGTGCCCGGCGTGCAGTTGGTCAGAGTGATCTCTCCCAGGGCGTCCGTCTCGTAATCCCCCAGCAGCTCCCCGTCCCGCCAGATTCGGAACGTGACGCCGGACATGGTTTCATGGCTCTCCCGGTCATACTTAATGATTTTCAAGCCGGGCAGGGCCTCATTCTTGATGGTGTACTCCACACAGTCCCCGGTGACAACGGTGGTGGTATAGGTCTGGGGATCGCGCTCCCAGCCCTCCGGGGCGGTAAGCTCCACGATTTCGTATGCCCCCGGCTTCAGCTCCGTGAATGTATAGGAGCCGCCGGTGTCGGTGGTGCCGGTATAGGTCGCGCCGCTCTCAATATGTTTGATTTGGATGCGGGCCCCGTACAGCTCATCGCCGGTGTCCGCGTCTACCTTGACCACCCGCAGCTCACCATAGGGCTCGTTCCAGAATGTGACCTCGGCCGTCTCACCGTAGCGGACAGTCACTTGCTGGGTGTCCTCCTCCGGGAGCAGGTGATACCGGCTGGGGATTTCCTCCGTCACGGTATAGAGGCCGCCGAGGGTCAGGGGGATCAGGATTTCACCCTCGGCGTTGGTGGAGAAAGAGCCGATGGGCTCCCCGTCCGGGCCGGTCACGGAGAAGATGGCGCCCTCCATGGGGGTCTCCGTTCCCGCCTCCAGCTTGATAATTTTCAGGCCGGTATCAGGGGGATCATCCTCCGGGCTGTCGGCGTAATTGCTGATGGCGGCCACGTCTAGCTGCACATTGTTGTCCAGGTCGCAGATATAATTTTGCAAGTTGCCGAATCGGTCTTTCTCCTGGCAGACGGCATACATGGCGGCGTATTGTGCCACGGGCGCGGAAAGGGAGAGCTGAACGCTCCCGGTCTGGCCCGCCACGCTCTCCAGGGGATAGAGGATTTTGAACTGGCCGGAGTAGCCGTCGCCGGTAGGCTCGGTAGTGACGGCGGTGATCTCGTTGTTGTCCATGTCCACGATTTTCGTGCCCTCCGGCACCTGAGAGGGGTCGGAAAAGGCCACGGACACGTCGTAGTCATATACCCAGGTCTCGCTCCAAACGGTAAAGACCTGCTGCTTGTACTCCTGGCCGTCAATGGTCACGGGGTAAGCGGTGGACTTATCCGCCGTGACGGTCATGCGGGGGTCCAGCATGTAGTTGTAGGTGGTGCCCCGCTGGTAGATGTCCTTGGCAGCGGCCAGGATGCGGTTGCCAATGTCCAGCTCGCTCCCGGTCAGGCCGGGGGCGACCTTGAGGTTATTGATGGACCAGTTGGGGAGCAGATAGCACCAGAGGGCCATCTTGGTGGCGTAGTAGGCTTGGTATTTGTTGTCCAGATTCAGCTCCCCCAGGCTGCGGTGGGGGTAGCCGTTGGAGATGATACCCACCACCTTGGGATCGCTGGATTTTTCCTCGGCCAGATATTTGATGCTCTCACCGGGGCCCACGGTCTGGGGCACACCGTACTGATTTGGATTCACACAGTACGCCGGCGCTTCCTTGGTAGTCCCGTCGTTGGCCTCGTAAAGAAAATAGGTATAAATCTGCTTGCGAACCGTGCCGTTGATAGAGAGATACCCCAGCTCGTAGTCGCCGTTATAGATGTTGACCTCGCCCAGCGCGGCCTCCACGCTGTCGGCGGCAAAGGCCCCGGTAGGTAGCAGGCCCAGGGCGATGACAAATGCCAGGAACAGAGATAGCAGTTTTTTCATGGCGCCTCCTTAAAAATGGGTAGAAAGAGGCGCTGTATTCTATTTTTACATCACCTCCATCTGCCAAAGATCAATCAGAATAGACTGTTACAAAAATTCAGAGTGAAAAAAATAAATCCCACCGTGAGATTTATTTGACTTCCACCGCCTGCACCTGCCAGCGGTATTCCCGCTGATCCCGGACGCAGGTGTAGAGCGTCATGCGGTTGTCTGTGGTGGACGCGGTGCCGCTGTCATCTGTCTCCAGCACTTTCTGGACGCTGACCACCTCATAGGTACGGGTGCCCAGCTTGGTGGTCCAGGTAACGGTATCCCCCAGTTCCAGGGTGTGGAGGTCTCCGAAGTCGTCACGGACACCTCGGTTATGCCCAGCGATACAACAGTTGCCATCCCAGATTGAGGTATCCGGGAAGTGCCCCGCTCCCCTGGCAAGCGTGGCGCTGTCTGTGCCCTGGTAAACCTTGACGGACAGGCCGATGGCAGGGATTTTCAGCGTTCCCAGGTAGCCGCCGGAATAATAGAGGTCATCCGTGACCTCCGTGTACTGGGTGACGGCAAAGGACGAGCCGCCGGAGCTGACTGCTCCGCCGGACAGGGCGGGGGGCATGACCACGGCCCCCGTGCCGTTGCCCGATACCGTGACCTGGGCCGCCCAGTCCTGGTCCACCAGATTGGGCGTCAGCAGCGTGCCGCTGTTCAGGGTGTAGGATGTGGGGCTCCCAAAGGCGGGCGGGATCACTGCCGCCGTCTTGCTCCGGTCGATGTTCTCCGGCTCGTCCCTGGTGATATACTGGGTATCGTCCGAAGTGGGTGTGCCGAACAGTCCGGCCTCCGGCGCGTCCATGGTGTAGTCCAGGGCGGAGGCGGGCGTGACAAGCGCCGCCAGCAGACAGCAGGCGGCACACAGAGAATAGATGGTTTTCTTCATTACTTTACATACCCCCGTTTCTTATCCCGCAGGTACTTGACCAGCTTCCAGCCGCCAAAGCCGGCCCCGCCCAGGGCAATCAGCCCCAGGGGGATCAGGGCCAGTCGCGGGTCGATGCTGCCCGCTGGCTCTGCCTCCGTCTCCGTCCCGTTTTGCGTCTCACCGTGAGACGCGAAGATCGCGGTATAGGTCACGGTGTCGCAGCTGGTTTTTGTGACCTCCCCCTTGTAGTCGGCGGTGACGGTGTAGCCAGTGGCGTATTTGCTGGTGGCGGTGCCGGTGTAGGTGGCTGTGGCGGTATAGCGGATCGCCAGGTCGTAGCCGTCCTGGTAGTCGGTGGCCGCCTCCTGCCAGTCCACGTCCGCCAGGGTCAGGGTGCGCCCGCCCTCCTCCGTGGTCTTGGGAATGAGGGAGACGTCCGCGCTGGACAGGTTGGGATAGGTACGGGTGGCGGAGACGGTGCGGGAGGACGTGCCGTAGCCGGACGCCTCCACCTGGATACTGGGATAGTCCGGGGTGAGCACGCCAGTGTAGCCGTCCTCCGTGCTGATTTCCAGCTCCGGCTCCAGGAGCTGGAGGATCTCGGCCATGTCGCTGGTGTCCGTCTCCAGGGTGATGACCTCAATGTGTTCCTTGGTGTCGGTCTCCGTCTGGTCCTCCTTGATAATGTCCAGCAGGGTGTAGACGCGGCCGGACCGCTCAAAGTCCCCGGTGGGAATGAGGGCCGGATCGTCTGTGGGGGACAGCTCATAGGTTTTGCTGATACGTGGCTCGTCCAGGTCTCCCGCTGTGTACTCCAAAACCTCCGTGGGGTAGAGCGCGGGAGGCTCTGCCTGGGCGGGGGCCGTTTCCGTGTTTTCCGCCGCCCCGTCCCCGGCGGCCAGAGCGGAGCAGGGGCAGAGGGAGAGGGCCAGCAGCAGGGCGGCCATAGCGGGGAATATTCGGCGTCTGTACTTCATACTCCAAAAAACCTCCGATGAAAATGAAACTCACCGGGAGAGGAAAAACCTCCCACGATGGCAAAAGCCGGCTCCTGCCGGCTTTTGGGGTGTGCTCCCCCTTGGTGACTGAAAACGCCGCCGGGCTCCGCCTGTCAAGGCCCGGCCAGTCCGCAGACTGGCCGGCTCGCGCAAAATTGCGCCAGCAATTTTGCGGCCTTGACAGGTGGGGGCAGGTGGCGTATCTTCCCCCCAGGGGGGCACGCCCCCGGTTATCTGATCCCCTGACGGCGGCGGCCCCGTTCCTGCTGGCGGGGCTGGATGCTCCGTTCAATGCCGTCCCCCATATTTCGGGCTGCTTTCCGCAGGGCCTCCAGCGCCTCGCCCCGGTCGGTGGGCTCGTAGCCCTCATAGAGCCGGGCGACTTCTCCAGTCTGGGGTGCTTTGCAGTCCACTCCGAACCGGCGGCACAGCATGTAGCCGATGCTTTCCGCGTCCAGCTGGTAGTCCCGGCGGTCAAAGTCCATGTTTCGGCCCTTGTCGTGTCCCCTGGCGTAACCGATCTCGGTAGCCAGGGCAGAGAACACTTCCGCCTCCCCATAGCTGGGGTCGATGGCGATACAGAGATTCCGCTCATCATAGCGGGCGGGGGCGCCCAGTTCCTGCCCCTCGGTGATGGGCACGGGGGAATAGTTCATCAGGGCGCCCAGGGCCGATTCCATCCGGGCGGTGTTCTCCGCCAGGGGCACGGGCTCCTTCATCGGTTTGCCGGTGGTCTGGCTGACGTCGTAGTAGTCCCCCATGAGGTAGCCCCTGCGCTGGCTGTTCCGGGCGGGGACAAATACCTTGGCCCCGTCCTTCATGGATTCCTCCCGGACATAGCGCCCCTGCTCGTGCCAAAAGCTGATGGTGCCGATCTTGGTGGCCCCGTCCATCTGGAACATGGTCAGGGCTACATTCCCGGCGCTGCATGAGATGTTGTCCGCCTGCAAGTCCAGAAACTTCTGGTACAGCTCCGGCCGGATGGTGATTTCCTCCAGAGCCGCGTCCCGCAGGTCGGACAGGTTGCCGCGCTCAGCCCGCAGAGATTCCACGCGGGCTTGGTCGCTGACAGATTTGCTCTTAATTAGATCGCTGATACTCAAATCAATTCCTCCTTTTACCGTACTTTTTCCTTGATTTTCTCCGGCCCGGAGCGTGTCTGCTCCGACACGGATTTCAGATATTCCAGGCGCTTGCGGACAGAGGGCTTTTGTTCAGCAGTCTCCGTCTCCGAGGGAGTCGAGCCAGTCCCGCGCTCTTTCGAGGACTTCTCTTGTGGAACGCGGGTGTTCACTTTTTTTGGTGTTTCTTCCTCCTGGGCCTGGGTCTGCTGGGGAATGGGATAGCCCATGGCCTCCATGACGGCGTTGAGCTGGGCGGCGTAGTTCTGGGTGGACACCACATTGACATAGCCGCTTTTATTTCCCTTTTTCTGGGCGAAAAAGAACAGCACGCCGAACTCCTTTGCTAGTTTTTGGAATTGCCCCATATCCTCCTTTTTGATGCGGATGACCTCCGCCGGGGCGGGGTCACGGGCCAGGCGTTTAGAATTGGTCTTGCCCACCACCTTATAATTGTCCTTGGCGATGGCAAGGAGGAGGTCGGCCACATTCTTGACGCCGCTCCCAAGCAGCTTGGCGGCGCTCTCCGTTGCCTGAAGGCTCTCCTTGACCACCAGATCAGCGGTCTCCGCACTGACGTCCATCATTCATCACCTGCTTTCACGCAAAATTTTGATAAAATCCAATGTACTGCCAATTTGAACATGGGTGCGGTAGTGCCTGACCACCCGGCGCACATAGGGAACGGCCTCCCGCCGGGTGCGGGCGGCAAACCGCTCCGCGTCCTGGGCGGAGGCGGCGTAGTCCAGCACGGTAACGCTCCCAAAGGGATGCCCGTGGACGGCGCGGGAGACATGGAGATACAGCGCGTCCACATGGGGGCCGGGAAAGCCCAGGTAGGCCGTCCAGCAGAGGTTAGCGTAGCTCTCCGCCAGATAGACGTCCTCCACAGGGAACAGATAGCTCTTTTCTCGGCGGGACAGGAATAAATAGTCCTTGTCCTCCTGCCGCTCCAGTTTCCGAATATCCAGCGCAAGGCTGTCCGGGTCAAGCTGGGGGCGGTAGTCAGCGAACAGGGCCAAAATGCCGGTCAGGTCGGCTTTCACGATTTGCAGCAAGGTTCTTTTCCCGATCCTCCTTTTCCCGGCGGTCCTGGGTGTGGCAGGTTTCCGCCTGGGCCCGGATGCGGGGAATATCCGCCGCGATCTGGCCGCAGGTTTTCAGCTGGCCCCGGAGCCGCCGTAATTCCTGATTGATACTCTCGATCTCGCTTGTCACATCTTCACCCGCCCGTTTCCGCTGGTAGAGCTCCTTCCGCCGTTCGGTCAGGGCGTCGATGTTGGCCTGAAACGCCGATTCCAGCATGGCAAGCTGCTGGCCAGTGTCGATGCGGTAGGTCTGCAGCAAATTCATTTGCCGCTGGTAGCGGTGGAGCTTCGCCACCTCCGCCCGGATAGGAAAGGGGTATTGCCGCTTGCCCCTGGGACGGCGGACACCCAGGAGGTACAGATAGGACACATAGAGGGCCCGGAAACCGTGTAATTTTTGTGGGCGGCGCTCCGGGAGACGTCCGCCCTGAACGGTGTATCGCCGTTGTCTCCTGGGTATGGGCCTCTGCACCGCATTGGGCTGTTCCGGGGCCTCGCCCCGGCGGATGGCGGTCAGCCGGGCCCGGACGTCCGCCTCGGTATAGCCGTCCCCCAGGCTGTCCAGGCGGAAAAACCGCTGGGCCCCCGGTGGGCGGACGGCGGTGTGCTTCACGTCGGCCCCATACTTCACCGCATATCCCTGCCGCCGAAGGGCGGCCAGGAAGGTATCAAAGGTAAAGCTCTCTTGGATAGCGGCGTCTATGTCCTGGCGGATCAGGCCGGTGACGGTGGCCCCGCCCCGGCTCTCCGCGTCCCATTGAGCATAGTGCTTGCCCTGGCCCTGGGGGTGGATGATGGACAGGCCATAGTCCCGGCTCACGGCGTTGGAGGTGCCCCGCACCTGGCCGAAGTAGCTCTCAAAGTCGCTCCGATACTTCTTTCCGTCCACAAAGGAGACGGAGTTGAATACGATGTGACAGTGATAGTGCTCCCGGTCCAGGTGGGTGGACACCACGGCCTCATAGCGGTCCCCCAGCAGGCGGCGGGCAAACTCCACCCCGGCGGCGTGGGCCTGTTCCGGCGTCACCTCGCCGGGGGCGTAGGAGTGGATGATGTGGTAGCCCAGTATGCCGCCCTTTTTGTCCCAGCGGCGCTTGGTGGCCTGCATTTCCTGAAATGCGGTGCGGGCCTGGCAGTTGACGCCGGTGACGAGCTGGCGGGATTTTTCCGGGTTTTCTGCATAGGTAAGGGCATAGGACAGACTGCTCTTTTCCTCATTGAGCACATAGTCCAGACAGTGATCCAGGCGGGCGCGCAGGGGGATGATCTTGTCGTAGGCCATTTAGAACTGCTCCTTGACCAGACGGGCCGCCTCATAGACCAGGGCTGCCGCCCGCCGCAGCTCCGGCTCGGCGGCGCTCTTTTGGGCGTTGGCCCAGTACGCGATTTGATTGGCGTTGTTGCCGATGGCGTGGAGCTCCCGCACCAGGGCGGCCACCTCGTCGGGCGGCCGGGGGCGGAGCTGGATGCCGGCCACCAGATTGCGGATAAAGGGGTCAATCCCCAGGCCGGCTTTCTTCGCCTGGGCTTTCAGGTGTTGGTATTCCTGCTCGTTCATCCACACGCTGACATGGCGGTTTCGTCTCCGCATGGCGAACTACCGGCCCGGCCCAGAACGGGCGGGTTTCCTGGGTGGCCTGGACCGTGCCCGTTCCCGCGCCTGCCAGTAGGCGGGATTGTACTGCTGGATATTGCGGTCAATATCCCGTTCAAATGCGTCCGGGTCTTTGACATGGCTGGGCGGGCTCCACAGTTTCTTGTCCATCAGTTCCCGGAGGACAACGGGTTCCTGGCAGTCCTCCTCGAACCATAGATAGCCGCCCTCCCGGAAACCGCATTTTCTGGCCGCCGGGGATAGGAGCATCGCCGCCTCCCGCGTGACCTGAATACCGCCATGTCTGGCTGTGGTGACAAGCTCCATGCCGGGGATCAGGGTCTCACTATACTGGATTTGCCCCCAGGGGGAAAAATCTTCCTGCATTTCATTCCTCCAGTTCAAGCAGATTTTGTGTCTCACGGTGGGATTTATTTCGGGATGAGGCGGCCGGGTGGCCGCCGCTGTTTCACGTCTCACCGTGAGACGCGATTTCGTGGGGTATTAGGGGGCCATGCCCCCTAACAAGGGTCATTTGTGCTACCAAATGACATACTTGCTAAGACAGCGCCGCCACGGGCGGCGCTGTGCGCGGTGGGGAGAATTGTTATCGCCCCGGATGGGGGCGGCGCTTTGCCGTGGGCTTTTTTACTTTCCCAGTCTGCCAGCGGTGTTCCTCCATAATAATACGGGCCAGTTCCGCCTCATTTTCTGGTGCGTAGCGGATGCGGCGGACGCCGCCGTGTCCCGGCAAAATGGTGGCAATCTGGTGTGGATTCTCTTGGTAGGGGACTGTGATGGTGTGACCGCTCTCATATTGGATGGTCATAGTAGAGGCAATCAGGGCGTGTCTTTGCACACGCCGCACCTGCTCCCGGTAGTTTAGAGGGATCACGCGCCCCACGACCCGGCCATTCTCCCGGCCCGTTACGGTGATGCGGTACGCCTTGATTTCATCTGGCTCGTTCGCGTAGTAGGTCCAAATGGAGTAGGCGCCTGTCCCATACAGGAACGCCTCCCTTTCCTTGACACACCATGTCCCGGTGGGTCGGCTCATCCAGTAGAAAACACGGTCCTCCATGTTGGGCTCCTGGACAGCTTTGGTCAGCTGTTCCACATCGTAGGAGAAGTCGGAGCGGTAGGCTTTTGTGTTTGCCTCCATCACGCGGGCCAGAAAAGGGATCAGATCAATCGTGTTTTCCATAGCGGTCTGCCTGGGGGCCATAGTCCGGGGACAGGTACTTTTCCTCAAACTCGGCGGGGGTGTAGCTCCCAGCCTCAATGTCCAGGAACAGGTCGCCCGGCTCGATCTCCCGGTGGCCGTCCGTCGTCAGGTGGATTTTCACCGGGGAGAGCACTGTGCCCAGAAACTTCTCTCCGGCGTCAGCGGTGAGGTGCCGGGGACTGTTCGGGAACATGGGCCCGGACATGAGCTCGTAGTGGTGGAGGCCGGGATAGACGTCGCCGGGGGCGACGCGGTTAGGGCTGAACAGAGCGGGGATGCCAAAAATCTCGATCTCCCGCATACGCTCCTGATTGATGTTATGTTCCATAGTTTCAGTCACTCCTTTACCGTGTCGGGCCAGTTTTGGACTTGCGTTTAGGTTGGATTTTAAGAGGATCGGTACCGTCCTTGGGCTGGATGGCCGTGATCCGGCTGGCAGAATAGATGGCGTTATCGGTGAGCTGGCGCTGCCATGCGCCCTCGCTCCGGGCCCAGTGAAAGCCACGGCTTTTTAGTTCCTGGCGCAGTTCCGTACTGGGGATTTCGTCAAAGAAAACTTGCAGACGGTTGTTTTCCGCATTGGCAACGACTTTGCCACCCTCAAACTCCCAGCCCTGGTAGCCCAGCTCCCTCGCCTCGGTGAGCTGCTTGATCCGCCCCTGTAACCGGCGGATTTCCTGATTGTTGTTGGAGAGGGCATAGGGCGGATAAGGGGTTTTCTCCCAGGAGTAGCCGTTCCGTACCCGTTCGTCCAGTTTCTCCGCCTGTTCATCGGACAGGCCGTGAAAGCCCTGGCAGGTGCCGTGCTTGCGGTAGTATGCGTTGATCTGTTTCATCCGGGTCTGGGCTACTTGCAGGCCCTCCAGTTTCTCCTTCAGCTTGGTCAGGGCCTCCGGGTCATCTGAGAAGATAGCGGTATTGCGCTCCGCAGCCTCCGCCTTGTGCTCGTAGTAGTCCGCCTTCTCCGCTACGGCAATAGATTTCTCCATCTTTTGGTCTGACCGTTTCAGCAGATTTCGGTGTCCCTGTTCTGAATGGTGGCCCACCAGAATGGGCTGACCGGGAGGGATATGCTCAAGCATGGAAATGGATTCATGGGAGAGTTGTCGGCTCTCCTGTCTTGCCTTTTCCGCTTTTTCCCGGTAGCGGTCAATCCGGGCCTGTTTTCGTTCCTCATACTCGCTCAAAGGCACTCCTCCTTATGAATAAAGTAGTTCTCATTCCCGATGTTTCTAAGGGCCGTTTTAAGGGATGGCCTACCTTCCGGGCCCTTTCCGTTGCGGAGGGGCCGGGCCCCGTTTAGGCTGTGGCTCCACCTTGATCGTCACCGGCTCGTTGCCCCGTGCACCCAGCAGGATTTCCGCATGATGATATTTGGCCTTATACCGGGCCATTTGCTCCGGCGTCAGGGAACAGAAATTATCCTTGTCCAGTCCGCAGACAAAGAACGGGCCCCAAATGCCGCCGTAGCCGCCCTCCACACTCCGATTAAAAGGCATACTCAGAAATAGGCTTTCATCGTTGCTCACCAGGGCAACGGGTTCCTTAAAGGGATAAATGGCGCTGATGTGTCCACCTACTGCCGCCTGCATTTCCTCCAGGCCGTTGATCTCCTTTTCATAGGGGGCCATCCCAGGCTCCACCATGAGAACACGCATAGTACATCCGCTCCTTTCTGAAAATGGATGCAAAAAAAGCGCCCTGCGGCGCTTATCTGTTTCTCCAATTTCTTTTCTTCTTCCGTTCAGGGGGTATCCGAATGCCGTTTTGCTCCTCATAAGCAAACCGTCGTTCCAGTGCCTCTACCGTCCAGTCCTTTTTAAACTGTCCCAAGGGGGTATGTCCGAATTGTGAAAGTGCACGGCTGTCCATCTCCCGCAGATGGGCCCATAACTGGGGGTGATGCCGCCGCAGGGTACGCAGCTCACCGATCCGCTGGAATGGACAGCACCAGCAGGAGCAGCGCCCATAAAGCTCATACAGGCCGCTCCAGTCAAATCCGTGTGCATAGCAGATTTGCAGAGCTTGCTGCTCCGTAATGCCCCATTCCACAAGAGGGTATTGATCCTGCCTGATACGGTCTGGTTCGTCAGCGGCGATGCCCACATAGTGGAGGGCATGGTATTCTCCCTTGAGCCGGTTGACCTCCTTCCGGAGCAGATGGGTTTTGAGCTGACCGGTACACCAGCGGACTTTTACCCCCGGCCACCCGTTCCCGTATGGCGGCACTCCCAGCATAGCTCGGTTCTCCAGGCTGGATAACTTAGTTTTCGGCTCGTCGAACATAAGCCATTCAAAGCCCTTTGGGTGCCGGAGAATGGTCAATTTTAGACCGCGTTTCTGAAACAGGTATTGCTCCACCCGATCCCAATGTCGGTACATCTCCGGGAACTCCATGCCGGTGTCCGCCGTCAGCACCAGGTCGATAGGCAGACCGCGCTCAATCATCAGC
>OGHL01001773.1_pt1 | contig 11853 bp, 9 predicted proteins | sample 1571391 | NCBI WGS metagenome assembly OGHL01 (sample SAMEA2581948, study PRJEB24529) | metagenome | biome: Human gut stool | place: China | collected 2011 | reverse complement strand
AGTGACTACCTTATAAAAAATGGTACTCTTATATATAAATAATGTCTACAATAATTGGGTTGGTGTCTACTTTTAGATTACCACTTCACTCGATAATATTGTGGTGGCAAAATACAGTGTTTTTTACACAAAGTCGTGGAATAAAAACCACCATATTAGTAATTGTGGTGGAACTTTAACCACCACATATCATATATCGGGTGCAGGAAATCCTGCCAAGACGAAAAAGATGTAAACGCTTATGGCGTTTATATTTTTTCGGGAAAAGGTCCGACCTTTTCCGCATCTTACAAAACCTATAAGCAGAACTTTTAGAAAGGATGAAAAAAGCAATGGTACAGATAAAAAGAGATTGGTTTGATACAAAATTTGGAAATTACGAAAGGGGAAAAACGTATGGCAGATGGAAAGAGAAGATACAAGTCTGACAGGAAAGAATATAAGGCTTCTGTAAAGCTGTCAGAAAAAGATATGGATATTCTGAAAGCAGCACTTAAACGGACGGGAATGACAGCAAGTGCCTATATAAGAGAATTGATCCGGACAGGCGGCAACATTGATACAAGTTATCCAGAGGATAGGGCAAGAGCAATTCGTATCATAGCAGGTATTGCAAATAATATTAATCAGGCAGTAAAGCTTGGCAATTCACAGGGAAGGTTGTATTACAGCGATATTGACAATTTGCAGGACAGTCTGGATGATGTAAAGAAAACATTTGGGGAGGTGCTGGAAATATGGCGATTACAAAGATCTTAAATATACAGGAGTCGGAGGGCAGAAATCCGGCATCGCACTTGAAGAATGCTTTGGAATATATCCAAAATCCGGATAAGACAGAAGAATGTGTACTGGTGTGCGGTATTAACTGCCTGCCGGATACGGCATTTGAACAGATGGAAGAGACAAAGAATATATTTCATAAAACTGGTAAGAGACAGGGCTATCATGTGATCATATCATTTTCGCCGGAAGAAAAAGTGACGGCAGAGCAGGCAATGTATGTGCTGGAGCATTTTGCAAAGAACGTACTTGGTGATGATTATGAGGCTGTATATGTAGTTCATACTGACAGGGAGCATATGCATGGGCATCTGATATGGAACAGTGTAAGTATGACAACAGGCAAAAAGTACAATTCACCGAAAAGCAACTGGAAGAATCATCTGCAGCCGATTACGAATAAATATTGTGATAAACTGGGGCTTGCTATCATGCCGGCAGAGTACAGCAAAAATCCTAAGAATATCAGCAGAGATAAATGGGAAAAAGAGATGTCCATGAAAGAGATAATTCTTAGGGATGCTAAGATGTGTGCGTATGCAGCCGGAAATGTGGAGCATTTTAAATATCTGATGAAACGGCTGGGATATGTATTTAAAAAAGACGCGTGGATGGAGGTACAGGCACCGGGATTTCGGTATTATCATAAGCTTGCAAAAATGGACGAGATGTTTTCAGAAGATATGCTAAGGCATCATGTGGATATGCCTTGTATGGCAAAGCCTTACTTTTATTCGTCGGATATCAGGGGGCTGCACAGGGCGAAGCTGTCACCATTCCAGAAGAAGTTTTATGCAAAGCTATACAGATTAAGGGTTGTAGAACAGAAGCGTTTTGTAGTTGGTGGAGCAAAGTATGCAGAGGATTTGAAGAGGTTTCATCAGTTACAGGATGAATATCTGCTGCTTGTGAATAATGACATCAAAAGTGTTGTGGAACTTGTGGATTTCATAAGTGAGCAGGAAGAACTGGGCGAGCTGAAGAAGGAGAAAAGGAAGATTAAGAGGCAGATACAGCTTGCTGATGGCATTATAAAAGAAGATTTGTATACGGCTTATTATGCGGTGTCGGAGGATGAAGCGATTGTTGGTGATAAGGAAATTGAGATACCATGGATGGAAGAACAGGAGACTGTATCTGAGGTTGAGAAAAAGGCGACTACCGATATTGATAATGTTGATATGGAAATATGTCGGAAGGAAGATTTTTCTGTTATAGACGAACAAAGTAATATCGAAAAAGAACAGGTAGACTTATATGTTGAGGAATCTCGTGAAATGGATGATGTTGATGCGGAACAGATTTATACAGGTAAGAATGTAGCTGTAGATGATGAGGCCCTAGTTATTCCGATGGCTGCTGATAAGGTTGAATGGATTGCTGATAGGTTATCTGAGAGTGGAGCATATGAAGATGTAGATGTTCCTGTTAAGGCGGATATATTCGGATTTGATATTGCAGATGTAAGTGGAAGTATAAGGCTGTTTTCAGATGTTATGAAGAGGATGGGAATAAAGCTGGCTGGAGATGAGCTTTATGAGGAGTTTCAGAGAATTTATGATGAGAGTGTAAGCAGAGATACCGATAATTATAAGGTGGAAGATAAGCTGTGGAATAGGGGTAGAGGAAGGTGATTTCTCTGTCATTTGCCAATAATGTGCAACAATAACGAGTAGAATAATTGTTAAATATTAAAGAGATATTAAATACTAATAAATCATATTTAAACAGTAAAATATCGGTTGAGAGAAACGCACGTTCGTGATATAATTACTCTGATATTTTATACATTTTAGAATCGGAGGAAGAATATGTCTGAGACTAATGAAAAATGGTCTAATTTAGAGGAAACAGCAGAATATCTAGGCGTAACAAAAGATACCGTTAGAAATTGGATAAAGAAAACAGATATTCCAGCTCATAAGATAGGAAGACTTTGGAAATTTAAATTTTCTGAAGTGGATGAGTGGGTAAAAAGTGGAAAGAGTGCATTATAGATATGAGCAAATTGGTTGATTATGGGGTCGTATATACCCCTAAGGAATTGGCAAAATTTTTAGTCCAAATAGTTGATGAAATATGTATAACTCAAAACACTATGGTAAATAGAGTACTAGATCCAGCGTGTGGTGATGGACAATTGCTTTCTGAGTATAGACAGTTGAATAAAAATGTTGATTTAGTTGGAATTGATGTGGATTATAAGGTAATAGAACATAATAGAATTGGAGCAACATCCAATATGACATATATCAATAATGATGCAATATGTCCTCAAAGTGTAAAACATGAAACTGTAAAATATTGGAGAAATAAGTTGGGAAATATTTCGCTGATATTGGCAAATCCACCATGGAGTGGCGAAAAAGTATATGATAATGAGGTATTAAAAAAACGTGGATTTGAATTGGCAGATGGACAATATGATAGCTATATTTTGTTTTTAGAACTAACTATTAAAATGTTGGATAAAGATGGAGTGATGGGATTTATTATACCAGATTCATTATTTTCTACACAGAATTTTAAAATAAGAAAAATACTGTGCGATTATATGCATATAAATGTGATAGCTAGATTAGGAGAAAAAATTTTTCCGGGTATTAATAGAGCAACTACGATTATAGTATGTACAAAAAGAAAACAGAACTTAGAAAAAACGAGATGTTTTAGATTAAATACAAAAGATCGAAAGGACTATTTAAATAAGAAAGCTGATTTGTATGAATTGTATAAGGAAAAGTCTCATTATGTGTATCAAAAAAGATTTTCAGAAAACAAGCAGTATGTCTTTGATATTGATATAACAGAAGCCGAAGAAACACTAGTTGAAAAGATATCTTCTGTGGGAATGGATATGGATAGTACATTTGTTTTTAGCCGAGGAGTCGAGATATCTAAATCAGGTAGTGGAGTTCAATGTAATTATTGTAATATGTTTCAAGGAATTAATAAAAAACATATAACTATTGGAAGAAAAAAGTGTATTTATTGTGGTAGAGATATTTTAATAGAATCTAATAAGATTAGAAATGTAATATCAGATATGAGTGGCAACAAAAATTCAAAAATATATGTAGGTGAAAATATTCAAAGGTATTATGCAGATGGTTGTAAATATATTGAAAAAGACATTTCGGGTATAAAATACAAAAACGAAAATTTATATTTGGGTGGCAAGATTATGATTAGAAAAACTGGCTTAGGTATAAAGGCTTGCATTGATTATGATGGGATTTACACAAGTCAGACAGTTTATATTTTAAAACTAAAAGATGAGTGTTTGCAAGAACCATTGGAATATTATTTGGCATTAATAAATTCAAGAGTGATTTATTATTTTTATATTAAAAAGTATGGCGAAAATGAATGGAAGACGCACCCGTATTTAACTAAAAATATAATATATTCTCTTCCAATAAAAAAATATGAGAATAATGAATTATGTAACCAAATTGTAGTATTTTCAAAATCATTAATAAAAAAATATGATTATGAAAAAGATATTGAATTAGAAAAGCTGATTTGTAAATTGTATGAAATTTCTGAGAAAGAGGAGAAACTGATTTACAAAACTATGAATAATCTTCCAAATCTTAGAGCAGTTAATATGATGAAGGTGAAAAATAAATGTATAGATACATAGGAAATAAGACAAAATTATTGCCATATATTACTGAAAAAATTCAAGAGATTGTTCCTATGGGAGCAACAATATGTGACCTGATGGCTGGAACGGGGGTTGTGTCATATGCACTTAGTGATAGAGGATATAGGATGATTTCATCAGATATAATGACGTATTCAAAGTGCCATTTAACGGCTAATTTATTAATAAGTTGTTCTCCTAACTATGAAAAAACAGGAATTGAAGGTTATGAGAATGTTGTTGATTTTTTGAATAATATAGAGCCTTTAGAAGGATATTTTTATAAAGAATTTTCTCCAGATGGAGAGCCAGCGAATGGCTGTGCGCCAAGAAAATATTTTAGTTCGAATAATGCTAAGAAGATAGATGCCATTAGAAATCAAATTAATATATGGGTTAACAATAAACTGATTGATGAAAAAGAGGAGATGTTATTAAAACACACTCTTATAATGGCAGTAAATGATGTCGCAAATATTTCTGGAACTTATGGATATTTTTTGTCAGATTTGAAAAAAAATGCTAGAGAACCAATAAGACTAGAACCGATAACATTTGAAGAAAAACATGTAATTGGAAATAGAGTTATTCAAGGATTTGCCGAAGAAATTGCATCTAACATTACTGCGGATTTATGTTATATAGATCCTCCTTATATGAAAAGACAGTATGCAGCGAATTATCATATCCTAGAAACGATAGCGAGAGGCGATTTTCCGGATGCTGTTGGAAAAAGTGGTTTACGAAATTGGTGGGATCAGCATTCAAAATTATGTACAAAAACTAAAGGATTAGATTCGTTGCGAACTATTATAGAAAATATGGACTGTGATAATTTTATTATTAGTTATAGTGAAGACGGTTTATTTACATTAGAACAGTTAAAAGAGTTATTCAGTCGTTATGGAACTGTAGATGTTCAATATGTAGATTATAATAGATTTAGAAGTAATGGAAGTACATTACCTAAGAAACTTAAGGAATACATTATTTATCTAAGGAGAGGATAATATGGAATATGTAGAAGAAATTTTTTATAGAAAAGTTAATCCGTCTGATTTTAAAAAATTGTATGATATTGACAAGCCTAAAACGGGAGGTGGACAAACATATCTAGAAGCGGCTGGCGTTGATACTGACAAATTAATTGAATTCTTATCATATGGGGAAATTAGTGATAGTCCTCTCGTGAATGAAGAACGTAAAATATATACTATAAATGCTTATGTTCTTGGAAAAAGTGGAAAAAATACGGAAATTGCTCAATTAGAATTTGCACCAAGAGGAGGGAGAAATAATTACAGAATCAGCAGACAAACTAACGCAATGAAGCATCCAGCATGGAAACCGGAAAATGGGTTTCCACAACCTAAAAAAGATGCAAATGGAAATTATTTAAATACATTTGAAGGTATAATAGATTATTTATGCATTTTTATTATCAGAACGAGTTATAAAAAATATTACGCTTCTTTTACAAATACGGAAAATATACCATCTGGATGGCCTCTAAATATTGGTTTAGAAAGTTTGTTTCAAGAAAATAGAAAAGGAATATTAAAGTTTCCGGAAGAATGTGTTTCGTTTATAAATGATAATCTAATCCCCTTTAAGCAAGTTAAAAATGAGGTTAGATATAGTGTTGCGAAATCTAAGAAAATAGGAACAAGTAATTTGATTATTTTTGGTGCACCAGGAACTGGAAAGAGCCATAAATTAGAAGAGGATAGTAAATACTTTGCAGGTAATATGGAACGAGTAACATTCCATCCAAATTATTCGTATGCAAATTTTGTAGGTGCATATAAACCTATTATGTCAAAGTCAGACGTATATGACAATCTTGATACTGAAAAGAGAAGAGTGCTTGCAGTTCTGCAAGACAAATCAATGTCAGCACAAGAAAAATATGATGAATTGTACGATAAATTCAAGGATGAAGGTTTAACTCGTCTACCATTATTATTAGGTATATATACGGATGAGAATTTTAAAACTAGAAAAGTGGATGGTAGTGATGCTGCCGGTGATAATAGTGTGGAGAGAAATCATGGAAGGGCTATTAGACCATATTTAAGTTTAAATCCACAGAATAAAAATAAAGAAATCTCGTATGAGTTTGTTCCGGGTCCATTTATGAGAATTTATGTGCAAGCAATAAACCATCCGGAAGAAGACTACTTATTGTTAATAGAGGAAATTAATAGAGCAAATGTTGCAGCAGTGTTTGGAGATGTATTTCAATTACTTGATAGAAAGAATGGGGTAAGTGAATATCCAATTGCTACAAGCGAGGATATAAAGACTTATTTATTAGAAAACTTGGATTGCCTAAAAGGAAAAAATATTGTCGATTTAACAGGAGAAGAAAGAGAAAAGTATTTTGAGATGAGAATTCCGGCAAATATGTACATATGGGCAACAATGAACAGTGCAGATCAGGGCGTATTTCCAATGGACACAGCATTTAAGCGTAGATGGGAATTCGAATATTTAAGTGTCAATGATGATGAGCAGGTTGCAGCAATAAAAGATTATGTCATACCAATGTGTTTTAAGGATAACAAAGCAGATCATTATATTGGATGGGATAGTTTAAGAACAAGGATAAATAATATTTTAACATCTGAAAAGTGTAAGGTTAATGAAGACAAGCTTTTAGGACCATTTTTTATATCTAAAAATATGTTAGACGAGATAAAGAACAATAAAGAGCAAATAGACGAATTAGAAGCAAAAGATGAAGCTTCTCGGACTGAGAAGGATAACGAAGCACTTAAAGATATGCATCAAAAAGAGAACAATTATATAAAAGCATTTGAAAGTAAAGTAATCATGTATTTGTTTGAAGATGTTATGAAGATGCGTCCAGAGAACATATTTATAGGTTATCATAAAAAGAATGGAAAGATGATTTTTTCAGAAATATGTAAAGCCTTTGAGCAGGATGGTGAAGGCATATTTGGAATTGAAGATTTGGAAAATATATAAAAAGGGGATGAGAGACAATGACGAAAGGTTTCTTTCGTGAGAGAAAGCATTATTCTTTACAGGAAATAACAGACAATTTAATTAACATAAATATGGAAGAAACCAGACGCATTGTCGGAATTCTTAAAAAATATGGAGTAGTTAAAGCTGTAAAAAAGAATAAGCCGGATTTTGATGATTTATCAAATGAAGATATTGTCTTGACTGATGTAATAGACAACTCAAGCGATATAGAATATATATTTGATTATGTTGGAGTTGTTGTAATCGAGGGACAAGTTTTTAAATGTTATCCTAAATATATCAAATCAACAGAACATTTATTTGAAAATCTAAAGCAGGTTTTAAAGGTTATAAAAAAATATAATGCATCGGAACAATTGATTTATCTGTTTAATGGAGAAGATGATAGTAAAATTTTTAATAGATTGGCTGTATCTATCCATTTGTTAGAGACATATTATGCTGATGGTTTGTACACAAATCAGAAAGATATAATTGAAACAAATGGAGAAGGTGAGATTTTATGGGATAAGACTATAAATGAAACATTTGCAATTATACAGAATAACAAACCATATTATGTGGAATTACAGACTAAGAATACGATTGACAATGACTATGATTATTTTCGGCGGCTACATGAATGTGTTCTTACACAATGTAGTAGAGAATTATCAGATGCAGGACTTTTAGAATTGTTTGAATTGGCAGAAGTTGAGCTGACACAAGAAGATCTGTCTGATTTTGGTGATGCGAGTTATATATTATATCGGTTGCAGTCTGAGATACAAACTCAATATATTACAAGGAAACAGAATCTTCTAAAAACAATATATACATATATTGCTAACGAGAAAACAGACAAAAATGATGTGAGCTATAGTTTATATGGAACTAATAGTTTTAACTTAGTTTGGGAAAAAGTATGTGCTGATAATTTTGGAAGTGTTCTAGATAAGAAAATAGTAGATCTTCCATTAAGTAATCCGGAATGGATTAAAGTTGAATATAAAGATAAGACATTAAGAAAAGTGATTAAATCACCAAGATGGAGAAAAACAGAGTTTCCGGATGTAGAAGATCCAAAGGTGGAAACATTAAAACCTGATTTGGTATGCATATATCCTGTTGATGAACAGAAAAAAGATTATTGCTTTGGAATATATGATGCAAAATATTATTGTATAGATTATAAAATACATGGAGATAAAGCTATCATTAGTGGACAACCGGGTGTAGGTGATGTCACAAAGCAATATTTATATCAATTAGCATTTGATGATTTTATTATGAAACAGGGATACAGATATGTGCAAAATATGTTTTTCTGTCCTGATGAAGTTGGAGATAAGCAGTATGGTTGGGTACAGATGGAAATTCTAAATCATATTGGGAATAAAAGATTGGAAAACATAGCAGTTGTAAAATTATGTGCATCAAAAATGTATCAATTGTATCTTGATAATCAGACAATTAGTGAGCATGAGATTAATCAATATATACCAGATATAGGTAGACAAGAAATATCAGAGCAAAATTTTGCTAATCGAATGCTGGCATATCTTATGCGTATTACAAACGCTAGTAAAATGGCTGAGGAAAAGCTTGCGATGAAAGCAGACCAAGGTAAATTGATATATCCGAGACAGATAAAAAGAGAACTTGGAGCAAAAATTATTTATGATGCTATTTGCCCGGTTGCAAGTAAAGCTTTTTATGGATTTAATCCATACGAAAAAGAAAACTATGGCAATATGGTAGCAGAGGATATAGGCAACTCTTATGGAAGATGTAATCAGATTGCGGATGCATCCATTGAAATAGAGAAAAAGATAAAAGAGTTGTCAGAAAAGGAACTTCATGATGAAAAGGTAATTATAGATATTCTCAGGAAGTGTTTTGAGGATAAAGAAGATATAGCATCTATGGTTGAAGGGGAGAACTTGGAGATGCTTGTGGAAAAAGTTATGGAATTGGTAAGGAATTTGTATTTGTAAATTGTAATTAATATTTCATAATTATGAAGATAGGTATTAACTGCCTAAGTAAAATTGTCAATTGAATTTAAGAAAGAACGAGAAAGTGATGAGACTGAAATGAATAAGAAGTGCCAAATATTTACTCCTGATGGGTATGTAAAAAAACTATTAGATTGTATACAGTATTGCGAAAATATATACGACAAGAACATATTGGAGAATTCATGTGGAGATGGGAATATTTTGGCTGTAATTGTAGAACGATATATTGATGATGCAAAAGCACATGGATTATCAAATCAACAGATAAAAAAAGGTTTATCAAAGCATATATATGGTGTAGAGATTGATCCAGAACAATATAAGAAGTGCCTTCAGAAATTAAATTCGTTAGCAAAAAAAAGGGGGATAAATGGTGTTAGGTGGAATATTGTTAATGAAGATTATTTAAAATGGGAATGTGATAGAAAATTTGAATTTATTGTAGGGAATCCTCCTTATATTACATATCAAGAATTAGATGAAGAAAATAGAGATTATGTAAGAAAAAAATTTTCTACATGTGAAAAAGGAAAATTCGACTATTGTTATGCATTTATTGAAAGAAGTGTAGACAGCTTGAGTGATGATGGTAAAATGTCTTATTTAATTCCAAGTAGTATATTTAAAACTGTATTTGGGCAAAAACTTCGTTCTTATATTAAACCATACTTACAAGAAATATATGATTATACTCAGGATAAAATGTTTGATGATGCATTAGTAAAATCAGCCATAATTATAATTAATAAATCTATAACGAACAATGAAATGATTTATTATGATATGGCAAATGAGGATAAAATATATATTAATACTGAAAATTTAACAAATAAATGGTTTTTTACAAAAAATAATATACCTGGAACAAGGCGTTTTGGAGATTATTTTCAGGTTGCTCATGTAGTTGCAACCTTATTAAATGAAGCCTATGTGTTAAAAGAGGAAAACTGTCAAGATATAAATGAGTTTTATTGTTGTAATGGCAAAAAAATAGAAAAAAAGGTTGTTAGGGAAACAGCAACTCCGCGCTCGCTACGATATAAAAAAAGGGAAAAAATAATTTTCCCTTATGATTATAAAAATGGAAAATTAATTAGATATTCAACGCAGCAGTTTAACACACAATTTCCTGGAGCAGTTAATTATTTAAATGACTTCAGAGAACAGCTTGATGAACGAGAAAGTGACAGAAACGCATTATGGTTTGAATATGGTCGCTCTCAAGCATTAGCAGGATTGAACAAAAGAAAATTATTGATTTCTACAGTCATCACTGAAAAAGTAGTAGTATATATGTTAAAGAAAAAGTGTATACCATATGCAGGAATGTATATTGTGCCAAAAGCAGATAATAAAACATATAAACTGGAGGATGCTAAGGAAATTTTAGAAAGTGATGAATTTATGAAGTATGTCCAAGATGTAGGGATTCATATTAGTGGAACTTCTTTGAGAATTACATCAAAGGATATTGAAGAATTCAAATTTTAGGAGGTGGCTTGAGTGGAAGAATTAAAATATGTTATAGAAGATAGTACGATAGCGGAATTGTTAGGTGTGCAGAATTTTTCTACAGATGAGGCTGCAATACTTGAATTAGTTAAGAATGCATATGATGCTAATGCCTTGAACTTAAAAATTACATTTCACAATGACACACTTCGATTTGAAGATAATGGCATTGGCATGAATGCAGACGATATAAAAAAACATTGGATGCATATAGGTAAAAGTAGCAAAGAATATGAAATAATAGATGAAAATAATAAAAAAAGAATTCAAGCTGGTTCGAAAGGTGTTGGAAGATTTGCATTATCGAGACTAGGGTATAGAGTATGTTTGAAATCAAAAAAAATAGATTCTGTTGGTGTAATTTGGAAAACAGATTGGAATACATCTGTTTTAGATGAGAACTACGACATTCACACTAAAGGAACAGATATAGAAATAATAGGCTTAAGGGAAAAGTGGAATAAAAAACGCATAGAAAATTTAAATAAATATCTAGAAAGAACTTATCATGATACATCTATGGAGATAAGAATTATTTCTGATAGTTATGATGAAATTGTAAAGGAACATTTTCCTAAAGCGAAGGTAGGAATTAATTGCAGAAGTAATATCGTTTTAAAGTATGCTAATGGAGTGCTGGTAACGACAGTAGAGTCAGATGAATTTGAGAATGAAGCTTTAAAATATTGCACAGGGACTGATATAAAAAAATTTGAAAAGAAAACGGATGTTGTTAATGAATTAAAAGGAAATAAGATTACTGAACTTTTAGATGATGATATACAAAATGTAATTAATAATATTGGTCGATGATGAAGACAAGAAAAAACCGCTGACAGATGACGAAATTCTTTATTGTCTGTCAGGGTCATGTCATCACATATCCCGGAGAAC
>OGHL01001751.1_pt1 | contig 11947 bp, 8 predicted proteins | sample 1571391 | NCBI WGS metagenome assembly OGHL01 (sample SAMEA2581948, study PRJEB24529) | metagenome | biome: Human gut stool | place: China | collected 2011 | reverse complement strand
CTGCCGCACCTCGCTCGCCGTATCGGCACTTAGAATTATGCGGTATTGCCCTAAGAGATGAACCGGCCAAAAAGAAGAAGTTTGCAGCATCGCTCATCCAGCCTCCTTGCAATGTACTGCAGCATAGTATTATAATCTGTATAGAATCGGTAAGCTGCGATGCTGCACCGCAGGAGGGCGTTTATGATTTTGCAAACAGGCTTCCGCACCGATATCCCTGCCTTTTACAGCGCGTGGTTTGCGAACCGCCTGCGTGCAGGGTTTGTACTGGTGCGCAACCCGTATGATCCGCAGTCCGTTACACGGTATGCCATCAACCCGGATGTGGTGGATCTGATCGGCTTTTGCACCAAAAATCCTGCCCCGATGCTTCCCCGCATGGAGCTGCTTCGTCCTTATGGGCAGTACTGGTTTGTCACGATCACCCCCTACGGGCCGGAGATAGAGCCGTATGTACCGCCGAAGGCGCAGGTTCTGCAGGACTTTATCGCGCTGTCAAAAATTGTCGGCCCTGACTGTATCGCATGGCGGTATGACCCCATTTTCCTTAGCGATACCTACACCGCTGCGCGACATATCGCCGAATTTGAGCAGATGGCAGCTGTGCTTTCCGGCTATACAAAGACCTGTGTAATCAGCTTTATCGACCTTTACGAGAAGGTTCGGCGGAATTTTCCGCAGGTAAAAAGCGTCCCGCACACGGAGCGCGAAACGCTGGGAAAGGCTTTTATTGAGATCGGCAGAAAATACGGTATGACGATACGCCCCTGCGCCGAGGGCACCGCGCTTGCCCGCTATGGTGCCGATTGCAGCGGCTGCATGACGCAAAAAACCTTTGAGGCCGCGCTGCACCGTCCCCTGCGGCTGCCCACGCAAAAGCCTGCCCGCAGGGAGTGTGCCTGCTGCCTTACGGCGGACATCGGCGCCTACAACACCTGCGGTCACGGCTGCCTTTACTGCTACGCCAACGCCAGCCGTGTGGCTGTAGCGCGGAATATGCGTATGCACGATCCCTTCTCACCCTTTTTGGTCGGACACAGCCAGCCGGGCGATGTGATCCACGAGGCAAAGCAGGAAAGCTGGCTGGTCGATCAGATCAGTATGGCAGAGCTCCTCTAGCAGCAGACAGCGGCTGTCGGCCGCTTTCATCGTTACAACAACAAAAAGCTTGCAAGAAAAGGCAAAAATGCCTGTACTTGCAAGCTTTTTGTTGTTTTCGATTGCGCAAATACGGGGCCGGCGATTCCTGTTGCTGTATGACTAAAATGAACCGCAATACAACTGCACAAAGCAAAAAGGCTGCGCTTCCTGCGCAGCCTCTCAGCAAACTTCCTTATTCGGCGTATTCTTTGACGGCCCCTGCCTTCTGCAGAGCCGCCATCACGGCGGGGATCAGAACCAGCTGCACGATAATGCCCGGCACGGCATTGAGCAGTGCGCCCGCCAAGAACGCCTGAGCGGTAAACGCCTTGCCGCCCAAGCCCAGCAGCACGACCTCAGCCACGCCCCAGACAAGCCGCCCTGCTACCATGGCGGTAAGCAGCGCCGCATACACGCCTGCCAAGCCCTTTTGGGCCAAGCGGCGGTATACCAGCCCGATAATCAGGCCGTAGGTGAGCAGTTCAAACGCCATCGCAATCGCCACCGGGTACATCGGGGGCATCCCGAACAGGACCGAGCGCAGCAGCGGTGCAACAAAGCCCACCACTGCACCGTACTGCCAGCCGCAGACAAGGCCGCACAAAAGCACCGGAATGTGCATCGGCAGCAGCATACTGCCGATTTGCGGAATCTGGCCCGTCAGCATGGGCAGCACAAGGCACAGCGCCAAAAACAGCGCTGCATAAGCTAATTTTTTGGTATTCTGGTTTTTCACAACATATCACCCTTATCAAAAAGTTTGAACCGCGCACCCTTCTGGGCACTGCCTTCCTGGCTTTTTCATAAGGGCACTACTGCATCATTCAAGCCCGCCATAGCGGGAATCACGCAGTCATGCCATAGGTCCGTTTACTATATTACACAAAAATCTCCGCTGTGTCCAGTACAAAATCGCAGCGTGCGGCTGGATCATAGGCAGCAAAATAGCCTTCCTCCAGCGGGATCCACCGCTGTACAAAATTTGCGTAGCGTATGCCCTCTCTCGCCTGCAGGCGTTCCTCCTGCACATTAGGCGGGCAGGTAACAAACACGCGCACCGCAAATTCGGTCTGCAGCGCCGGATGCAGGCTGTAGCTGCCCTCCAGAATCGTCAGCGGCGCGGCGGCAAACGATTCGGCCGGCTTAAAGGCCCCCGCCGCGCAGCTGTATGCCGTATAATGCGCCGTTTCTCCGCGCAAAAGCGGCTGCAGAACCTCATTTCGCAGCCGGGTGAAATCCATATTCGCGCCGGGCTGCTGCTGCCAGTTCGCGCAGCGCGCGGCAAGCGGCAGATAGAAATCATCGGTATGCACCACCCGGCAGCCCAACTGCCCCGCCAGAAACTGTGCCAGTGTAGACTTTCCGCTGCCGCAGCGCCCGTCAATAGCCAGCAGCGCAGGGCCGTTCTCTGCGGCCAACTGTGCAGCCTGCAGGATCGGGACGGCGGCTGTTGCCAGCGGCGTCATGCGTCCAGCGCACGCAGCGCAAGTGCTACGGCATTTTGCAGATACTCGTCAAGGCGGCAGTCCTGCGTACCCGCCACAAAGATCCCGCAGCCGGACGCCGGGATCAAAACCTTGGCTGCCTCACTGCCGGAAATTGCCACCGACATTTTGGGCGAAACCTCGCCCATGATGCCGTTGGCCATCAAGATACCGATGGGTCCCAGAATAACATCGGCTCTGGCGGCGTTATATACCACCGCATTTTCCCCTGTAGCGCCGCGCACTGCACCCGCCTTCAGCATGGCACTGGTTGCCAGCACATTCGTGCCCACTGCCAGCAGCTCGCAATCTGCGGGCAGCTTAGGCAGCAGCAGCTTTGCAAGCTGTGCGCCCATGCCGCCACCCTGCCCATCAATGATCAAAATTCGTTTCATACCCTACATCCTCTGTCGCTATATGCCCTGCCGCCACAGCGGCTTACTTATGCCTATTATTTTACACCCCCGGAGTATTGCATCGCAAGTAGTAAAACGAAAAGGGCTGCTGTACTTCATCGCACAACAGCCCTCTTTTGCACACTACACAAATCAGCAGCAGCAAAGAGCCTTGTTTTACGCTTTTTCCACGGCATACTCCGACCAGCTATCAGCAGCCGCTGCACCGGAGGTATCCACATCGGTGCTGTAGCTTTCCACGGTAACTGTTACATCCTCGCTGCCCTGCACATAGACTGTGCCTTGATCTTCATCATCCGGCGGGGTCTAACCGTTTTCCCCCGGGCCGCCCATTTCGTCACGGACAAATGTGGTAGAATCCGATAACGGTATGCTCACTTAACCATCTGCTTCTGTCTCCACCGTGATGGATGCGGCTGACACTTCGGTGACCGTACCTGTATAGGTTGTCCCCACCTGAACTGTCGTATTTTCACATTTGTTTCTTCGGCTGTCGTTACTGTATCGCTCTGACCCATGTTGCAGCCGGTCATCCAAAGTGCCATGACCGCAGCCAGGGTCCCGCATATAAATTTTTTCATCAATATCATTTCCCGGTTATTTCCTGTCATCTCTGAGAACACCGGTATCATACTACACGAAGCTTAAATCACTCTTAAACTTTGACTACGGATTATTGGCAGTATACTTCTGCGGTTTGCACCGGATACTTTTTAAAATCAACTCACCTTATGGCAAGGCAAAATTCGGCAGCTTTCTTTTCTGGTGTGCTTTACGCTCATTTTTCCTTCTTACTTGTTTTCCGTCAATTCCTGTTGCTATAACCGTAATTTTGCATTTTCCTTTTTTGTGTTCGTTAAGCAGCTCCTTGCTTGCCAAGGCGATCGCTCTCGCTGCTATAGTATGTCGAAACTTCCTCAATTGCTGGTACACTTTTTATAGCAGGTGCAAGCCCAATCCTTCTGCCACTCCCCTCCCCCGCCTTCTTGAGATAGCCTTTAGCCTTTGAATGACGTTTACTTTGCGTTATTTTCTTTCCTTCTGTACTTACCACATACCCTACGGGACGGTAATCTAGCTTTCTCCCCATCGGTAAAGTCCGTTCTCAAATTCTGCTTAGTCCGTGCAGTAAAGGTTTCCTCTCTTACTTAAAAGAGAGGTTTCTACACTTTAACAAGCGGAAAATTTGAGTTCTCTGCGCAGCTTTTAAAGTTCTATATGTATATTATCATGCATTTTATCCTAATTGTATATAAATTATATCCAATATCCCCCTTCTTTCCCTTCCTTTTATGAACCTTATGTAAGTAAGGTAAGACCACAAACCCAGTATTCATTATTTCATCAGTTGTCAGAGGAACCCTATTATACGGTATTTACACTGCTTCGATTTGCATCCTTATTTTCTACTTCATGATTACGCGGATTGCTGCCGAATAAGCAGCGGAAACCACATAAAAGAGATTTCTTCACCTTGAAATCTGGAAATCCAGAGCAAAGAGAGATTTCTACATCGCATTACCGTAAAAAATATTTACCCTGTACTATGCTATACTTTGCACCACTATGGATTGCTTTTACTTTACAGTTTGTATATAACAATGCAGCATATCCCTTTTGTATTTTGTTTGCAACGCCTTTTCCTCTTTCTAGTATCCTTCTCTCCCAGCTATTTTGGGGGTTCTAGTGCTTTTTTATCCCCCATATCTATATGTTGTGGTTTTACACCCCTTTTATTACTACCCTGCTTTGTCAGTGCCTTTCTATACATGGCTGCGCTTTCTCCTCTTTTCTTCCGCTCCTTTGATGTAGAAACCTCTCTTTAGTGCAGGCAGCTCCTTCTTCGGAGCCTGATTATATATCGATTTATCGATAATTATTGACATTTAGAAATCTTACCCTGTTTATGTGTAGTAACCTCTTGGTTGCCTTCTATTAGGCTCCCTGCTTCTGCATGTATAGGCTTGCTTTGCGCAAGAAAAAGTATGTCAGTTGATTCGCAACACCAATATATAGTGTTTTTGCAGCAATTTCTAAAAAGAGGTTTCTACACCGTAAAAAATTGAGCACCTCCAACCTCAGATACCACCCGCAGCAGCAAAAGGAGGTTTCTACACTCGCAGAAGGGAAAATTTTGTTTCACTCTCCCACCTGTATCTATGCATACTATTCTAATTCAAGCGTCTACATTTTCCACTGTTTGAGTAAAGAGAGGTTTCTACATCGGAAAAACCGGAGAATTTCAACGCAATGTGCCCTTTCCCCGCCTCTTTACCCAATCAGGGTGCTGGGTTGTACCATGATAAACAAAAGAGAGGTTTCTACACCGGAAAAACCAGCTATCATAATCTCTACCTATGTTTGCACGGCAAAGCATTCCCACTATTGCAAAAGAGTGATTTCCACACTGCCCAATTTGTAACTGCAACAGACAGTTTGCAGAAATAGCTTTGAAAACAGAGATTCTTCCACGGCAAAAAAGAGGTTTCCACATGCTTACTTTGGCTGATTTGGCTGTAGCAATCTCTTTCTACAGCCTTTTAAACCTCTTGCATCCGGTGTGGAAACCTCTTTCGCAAAGTGTTTTTTTCTCTTAGCTGGCATGTAGAAACCTCTGTTTCTACATATTATAATAAATAAGTAAAAAGTAAGATGTAAGATAAATAATTGTAAAAGAGAAAAAATCAAAATCTTGTAAAATAAAAAAGCTTCAAACATTTTTCGTTGACAGTTGGCGAATAGTATAGTAATATTATCAGTATAATGATACTTGTGTACCTATTTGAATTGTAACATCTAACGAAAGGAATATATAGCTGTATATCGAGATTATTTTAGGTCTTGTACAGCTATAAATAATGGATATGAACAAAACAAATTCGTCCATTGATGAAAACGAGGAAGCTTTAGTCGGAGAGGTCCTTTCTGATGATGAGGTCCGCGAGAAAAAGCAAGCAATCGCGAAATGGCAGCACTCCCCTGTCGGCTTTGGCTCTTACATTACCAAAAGTAATGATTTGATCCAGCGGACAAAGTACTCTCTGCCCCGCAATGAGCAAAAGGTTCTCTTTATGCTCATGTCTAAAATCGACCAGAAAAATGATAAGGATGCATCCAAGTATTATTCGATTACCTTCAACGATTTTGCTAAGCTAACAGGCGTGCGCACGGTTGACACTACCTATGCTCTGAATCTGAAGGAAACTATCGAGAATTTGGAAAACCGTACCTTCTGGGTCAAGAAAGAACCCGGCAGTAAGGTGTATCGCTCCATTTCCTGGCTGCAAAAAGGTTCTGAGGTCGATTTCGATAAGAAAGAGATTCGCCTACGATTTAATCAGGATATCTGGAAGGATATTGCGCAGCTTACCAGCAACTATACCTCTTACAGCATCGAATATCTGCTGATGATGAAAAGCACCTACTCGATGCGTGTTTATGAAATCATACTTTCCTATGACAACGGCAACAGAGATTATGGCTATACGAACGGCCTTGTATTCCAGCCTGTAAATGATGAAATCCTGAATAAGTTTTCCTCCAAGCGCGATGAGCTGACAGGTTATAAGTATAAAAAATTCAATATTGATGAGTTTAAGGGTCTGCTTTCTGCACCCACAGAGGCAGAGAGAGAGTCCACAAAGAGCAAAAAGAAAAAGGATACGGCATCTGCAGACAAGAAAAAGTTCGACCGGGAAAAACCGCTGTCTGAAAAGTACAAGACTTTTACAGAGTTTGAGAAAAATGTTTTAAAGACAGTTAAGACAGAGATCAATGAGATGACGGATCTTTGGTTTGACTATGCCCCGGCACGCAAGCGCGGTGTTCGCAAATATGAATACCTGTATATTTTCATCAAATATAAGACCAAAGCGGAAATGAAGAATGTTCGTGCCTATCACGATAGAAATACGCATGATGATGAAATTGTAAGGGATACCCGAAAGAAGAAAACCCAGAGTGCGGAAAACGCTGCGCAGCATATTACAGAGCCGTTTGGCACAGATATTCTGGAAATGAAGTACAGAAAAGCGACTACAGAGATCAGAAACAAAGCTGACTATGCTTCGTATGAGGATAAGTTGTCGGACAACGAGAAAAATATCTGCAACGATATTTTCACATACACGGCTAAGATTCTGACAAATGCCAACAAGCGGGATCAGGCGGAGGAAACACTGGATTGCTTAAACCGTATCATTCATGACAATGCCGGGCTGAAAACATGGGCCTTGGGACTGTGTGTAAAGTTTACGGAGCTGTTTGAAAAAACAACCGAAAGGAAGTCTGCACAGTATTATCGCACGGTTGTTTATAACGATACGATTGAAAACAGTGCTTTGATTATTGCAACTGGCAAGCAGAAGCTCGCCGCTTTGGATCCATCCGGCGTGTTTAAGTTTGATATGTCTGTCTTTGAGGATGTATAAGTATTGTTTGGCAGGGGCCTGCAATTTGCAGGCCCCTGCTTTTTTGTGGTAAAGGGTAAAGTAATTTCATTTGATAAATACATGCAAGATGAGGACAGCAACAAGAATTAAACGCACAGCCATGAAGGAAGAATTGGGTAATAAAATACTTATTACTTTTACGCCCCGAGGCTACTTTGCTAAACACTGCAAACAAATGTTTTAAATCATAGCAACAAGAATTGAAGGGTATATTGATTCCAGACTGCACTGTGAAGTGCGGCAAAAATACAAAGAAATCGTCGGTATGAATGTGGAAACATAAAAGTACAGCAACAAGAATTGATGGACCCGAATAAAAGCTGCTGCAGAGTAATAATAAAGAAAAGAGAATTGACTTTACTTATATCTATGTTATAATTGAAATTACAATGAGCAGCAGAAAGTAACTGCAATGATTTCTATGGTCAGGGATAGGTTTCAACATATTCAGCCGTCAAAGTATGATAGAATCGGATAATAAGAAACAGCGAAACCCTGTAGAAGCAAAAAGGCAGCAAGAACAAATCATAAGATAAAAACGGAATAGCAAACTGTAGCAACAAGAATTGACAGACACATCCACACATAACAGTCTTTACAGAAATGAGGAATTGCTCAATGTCTGCAAAAATTATTACAATTGCCATTGAAAAGGGCGGTACGGGTAAAACCGTAACGGCCTCCAATCTTGCCTACCTGATGGGCGATGAAGGGAAAAAGGTTCTTTGCGTGGATACCGATCCGCAGGGAAATCTCACCAAAGCACTCAGCGGCGGTTTGAGCATTACAAGTGATGAATTCTACGGCAAAGCGCTCTATAATCTTTTCGACGGCTTCCTGTATCACAGCAAGACGCGAGACTTTATTGTAGAAACGCAGTATGAAAATGTAGATATGATCCCATGCGATGCGCAGACGCCGCGGATCAACAAGCGCATTGAGCTGCTGATTGGTGATGCAGAGCGCCTAAAGGACGGAGATCCGAGGAAGGTTTCCGGTATGGGAGATTTCCTGTACTATTTCCTTAATCAAGTGCGCGATGAGTACGATTACATTCTAATTGACACACAGCCTACGCGCGACAGCCTGCTGCTTTCCAATGCAATCTATGCAGCGGATTATATTTTGATTCCGGCCGGCTGCGAGGATAACTCCGAAGAATCGGCGTTCCGACTTTATTATGAATGCAATAAGATGAAGCAAAGCTCCACTTCACACCTGATGGGTGCCGGTGTGCTGCTGGTGAATGTAGACAGGAGTGCAGCAACAGATAAGAAGATTCAGGAGCATTTTAAGGAAGAACTCGGCACATCGCTGTTCAGCGTTGCAATCCCCGCCAGCAAGACGGTGAAAACATCCATTTCCCGCTTTTTGCCTGTGTGCTATATGGCAAAAACACAGCCTGTGGCAAAAGCCTATGTGAAAGCCTACGAAGAGTTGAAAAAGCGTCTGGAGGTGAAATGATATGGGAATGAAGAGCCCCGCCAAAAAGAAGGAAATCGTAAAGCGTTCCCGTCCGACGGATGCTGAGCTTGGCAAAATCGATTCCAATAATGGCGATGCAGGGAAAATTATCAGTGATCTGACCGCAGGTCATAAAAGCATAGAATACGAATCACGGGATATTGCACTGTACGATATTCGCGTAAACGCGGACAACGAAATCTTCCGGCAGGCAGATACCCAAGAGGACATTGTGCAGCTGGCGGAGGATATTCAGCGCAACGGCCTGATGCATAATTTGGTGGTGTTTCCGCAGGAAGAAAATGGGAAAACGGTGTATGTCCTTCTCTCCGGTGAGCGCCGCTACCGTGCGATGGAGTACCTCGAAAAGAGAGGCGACGCCACCTGGAACACCATCAAAAACTGCAATGTGATCACAACAAGCCTTTCGGAAAATGAAAAAAAGGTGCTTTTATACAGCGCGAACCTGCAGGTTCGCGGCGGCTTTGCGGATGAACAGATCCGCCGCAAGGCTGTTGCAGAATTTGTGGTATGTCTGCAGAACGAGCCGTTCAATATGACGGAAAAAGACGCTAAGAAGGCAATTAAGGAAGTGAGCGCAACCACAGCCAAGCAGATCGACCGTGATTTCCGCATAGAGGAAAAGCTGGATAAAGAGCTGCTTCGTCTTTTGGACAATAAGTTCCTGACCCGCATGGAGTGTGAAAGCTATATCACGCTGGAGCCCGAGGTGCAGCATAAAATTGCGCAGTGCTATCTGTTGCTGAGCACGGTAGATGTGAGCAACTGCGACACCGATGCACAGGAGCGTCTGCTGCAGGAGCGCAACAGCATACATTATGATTTTATCCGGGCCATTGACAGCGCCAGAAAAACCAACGAGCCGGATGAGCGGGACGAACGCATGGAGACTGCGTTTGCAGAGTGCGACAGCGCAATCCGTCTGCTGCAGAACACGGTAGGGGAGTACCATGCCGCCGTCAGCCAGCATGATACGAAGAAGGCCGAAGAAATCGCAAAGGATGTGGCCAAGGATCAGGAGGCAAAGCGCGTTGAGAAGAAGGAGCAAAAGAGCGAGTCTGAAAGCGCGACCTTTGTGGAAAAGGCGCTCCAGCCTGTTGCCAATAAAATCTTTAAGAAAATGAGTTCAACCAGCTACAAGCGCGGCGTCAGAAAGATGTCTCAGGAGCGCCGTGACAATGATGTTGCGATTCTGAATGAGCTGATCGAGCAGGCGCAAAGTCTCAAGGATCTGATCGAAGCCGCAAAGTAAGGCAGGGTAGGGGAGACATTGTCCCGTAACCAAAGGGTGATGCGAATGAAAGAAGAAAAAGTCAAGGTCAACCTTCGGGTAGGGCTCCTGATTCGGGAGACGCTTGTGGATGAGGCTGCTGTGGAGGATATCCGCGTAGGCACTCTTGCCAATCGGCTGCTCCAGTCCGAGTTGGATAAGGTTATGGCGGTCGGTGCTGACAACTGCCTGATTATGAACAGCAGGGAATATCTGGCCAGCAAAGCAGAAATCGAGCAGAACAAGGCGGCCTATTATCTGTTTCCGGAAACAAAGGTTGTCAGCCGGTTTATTGCTACACAGTTGGATGACAAGATTTATCCACAGATATCCTTTTACTTTTTGAAAGAGCAGATGGATGTTCTGGAAAAGCTGGTACGAAAGCAGCGGATACCGCAAACGATTCGAAACGGTGCGGTTCACTCCTATCGGTATGTTATCGCCGGTATGCTGCTGAATCATCCGCTTTGCCGTGCGCTGGGAGCATCTGCAAATAATGATTGAACCAAAGCCCACAGCCGTCGCTGTGGGTATTTTTTGTCTACTGATTGCCATGGAAAGAGCAGGTTTGCACCAGACCGGCGCAAAGGCACTTGTAAGGCACGAAAATGAACGGTCAAGGAAAGGAGCTGTCCGCAGTAAAACGCGCCGCAGAGGCGCTCTCTCACGCTCTCTGGGAGAGGGCACGCAGAAGGCGGAAAACAAAAAGCCCCCACCCGCAAACGCGGGCAGGGGAGAGGGGAGACGCAGCCTTGGAAAGATAACGAGACGGCGCACAGAAAGATGCGGAAGTGCCTCAGAGCCAGGTGCCCTTTAGCAGGTACTGCTCACGCTCGGCACCGGTCGAAACAAATTGGATAACATGGACAAGCTGCTTTTCGAGAAATTCAATGTAGCCCTTTGCCTCATCAGGCAGCTCGTTGTACAGGGTGCAGTGGGAAATATCGCAATTCCAGCCGGGCAGCATCGTTACGACAGGTTCCATACGGTCTAAGTCATCGGTGGGGTCGAAGGCGGTCACCGGCTTGCCGTCCAGCGTATAGCCTGTGATGACGGGGATCTCCTTCATGCCGCTGAGGACATCCAGCTTGGTGAGCGCGATTTTGTCCGCCCCCTGACAGGCAAGACCGTACCGGCTGGCAACACAGTCGAAGGGACCAACGCGGCGGGGGCGGCCGGTAGCAGCACCAAATTCACCGCCGGCCTTGCGCAGAGATTCCATCCATGCCTCCGGCATTGCCTTTTCAGCCGTAAAGGGGCCGGCCCCCACGCAGGTGGAATAGGCCTTCAGCACACCGACCACATGGTTGAGCCTGACATTGGGGATACCAGCCCCCAAGGGGGCGTAGGCGGCCAGCGTGTTGGAACTGGAGGTATAGGGGAAGATGCCGTAATCAATATCGCGCATGGCTCCCAGCTGTGCCTCCAGCACAATGCGCTTGCCTGCGTTGCTGGCTGCCTGCAGATAGGCACCGGCATCACAGATGTAAGGGCCGAATTGCGCCGCCTGCGCATAGCACCAGTTCAGAAGAGCCTCGTAGGACATCGGCTCCTGATGATAACAGCCGGCCAGCTCCATGTTTTTGGAATCAAGGATCACATGCAGTCTGCTGCGGATACGCTCCTCGTCTAGGTGCAAAAGATCCCCCAGACGCAGGGTCTTTTTGCGGTATTTGTCGCTGTAGGCGTAGGCAATGCCGC
>OGHL01001743.1_pt1 | contig 12038 bp, 7 predicted proteins | sample 1571391 | NCBI WGS metagenome assembly OGHL01 (sample SAMEA2581948, study PRJEB24529) | metagenome | biome: Human gut stool | place: China | collected 2011 | reverse complement strand
CCGAGACCATCGGGATATTCAGGCTGATGGGGCAGTCCTCCTGCCCCTTGCGGTATTTGACCATCGGCGTTTTGAGCGAAACGCGGTCAGGCACGCACTCCTCCGAGGTGTAGCCCGGTACGAGCAGGTACTCGCTGAAGGTATGAGACGGATCGGGATAGTAATAGGCCATGACTTGCCCTCCTATTTTTTGAAGTAACGCACCGCCGAGGCGAACAGGTGCATATCGTAAGTCCCCGGCACGTTTCGGTAAAGCGCGGGGCCGATGCGCTCGCTGTGCCCCATTTTGCCAAACACCCGCCCGTCGGGGGAGGTGATGCCCTCGATGGCGCAGACGGAGCCGTTGGGATTGAAAGCAGTATCCATTGTAGCATATCCGTCAAGGCCTGCATACTGCGTGGCAATCTGGCCGTTTGCGGCAAGCTGTTCGATCAGCTCCTGCGAGGCGAGAAAACGCCCCTCGCCGTGCGAAATGGGAACGGTGTAAATATCTCCCACCTCTGTTCCCGCAAGCCACGGAGATCGCGTCGAGCACACGCGCGTGCGCACGAGCTTGGACTGGTGGCGGCCGATGACATTGTAGGTGAGTGTCGGGAAGGACTCGTCGGTATCCATGATCCTTCCGTAGGGCACGAGGCCGAGCTTGATGAGCGCCTGGAAGCCGTTGCAGATGCCGAGCATCAAGCCGTCGCGCTGCTCGAGCAGCGCCGTCACCTGCTCGCGGACGGCGGCGTTGCGGAAAAACGCGGTGATGAGCTTGGCGCTGCCGTCCGGCTCGTCGCCGCCGGAGAAGCCGCCGGGAATGACGATCATCTGTGCGGTCCTGACGGCAGCGGCAAAGCGCTCGACGCTGTCTGCGACATCGGCACTCGTGAGGTTGCGGACGATGAATTGCTCGGCGTCCGCGCCTGCCTCCGAAAGCGCGCGCTGCGTGTCGTACTCGCAGTTCGTGCCGGGGAAAACGGGGATGAGCGCCTTCGGACGCGCCTGCTTGACGGCGGGGGCGACGCGCGTCTTCGTTTCATGGGAAAAGCTCTCGACCGTGCCGCTGTCCCGCGTCTTTGTCGGGTAGACGGCTTCGAGCACGGCGTCGTTCAGCGCGGCAAGCTCTTCGATGGAGGCACTGTCCGCGCCGAGGGCAATGGCCTTTTCCGCTGTGGTGACGCCGATGCGCACGGCGTCGGAGACTTCATCGCTCAGCTCGGCGACAATCGCGCCTGGCATGGGGGCGAACCAGTCAAGCACCGTATTTTCCGCGGCGAAGCCGATCTCGTTGCCGAAGGACATCTTCATCACCGCCTCGGCAAGGCCGTTTTCGACCGCCCACGCACTCACGACCTTGCCCGCGCGCGCAAGCGCGGTGAAACGCTCCCACGCGGCGGTCTGCTGCTCGGGCGTTTTGCCTGCGAAGAGGTAGACGCCGTGGCCCACCGCCTTCAGGTCGGTCGTCAGCAACTCGCCTTCGAGCAGCGGCGCGATGGCGAAGGAGATGAGCGTCGGCGGCACATCGCGGTCAAGAAAGCTGCCGGACATGGAGTCCTTGCCGCCGATGGCGGCGGCGCTCAGCTCCAACTGCGCGTCCAGCGCGCCGAGCAGCGCCGCGAAGGGCTTGCCCCAACGCGCGGGCTCATTGCGGAGCTTTTCAAAAAATTCTTGCAGGGAAAGATATGCCTTATGATAGTCTGCGCCTGCGGCGACGAGCTTGGCGACCGAGGTATAGACCGCGTCGTGCGCACCGCGATAGGGGTCGGCGCTCAGCGCGTCGGGGTCGCAGCCCCAGGCCATCACGCTGCCCTGCGCGGTCTTCTCGCCGGGGAGGACGGGCAGGAGCGCCGCCATCGCCTGCGCGGGGCTGCGCTGCGTCCTGCCGCCAAAGGGCATGAGGAGCGTCCCCGCGCCGACGGTGGAGTCGAAGCGCTCGACAAGGCCGCGGCGGGACGCGCTCTTGAGGCTGCCCGCCATGCCGCGCAGCGTTTGAGCTGCGGCGGGAGCGGCACATTCCCTCGCGGGGACGGCGACGGAGGCGTGCTTCGTCGCGCCGTTGGTGTCGAGGAAGGCGCGGGAGAGGTCGGCGATCGTCTGTCCGCGCCAGCGCATGACCATGCGGGGGCTTTCGGTCACGACCGCCACGCGGTAGGCCTCTAAGTTTTCCGCCGCGGCAGCGGCGATGAATTTCACCTCGTTCTCCGGTGCGACGACAACCGCCATGCGCTCCTGCGATTCGGAGATCGCAAGTTCCGTGCCGTCGAGGCCCTCGTACTTCTTACGCACGGCGTCGAGGTCGATGATGAGTCCGTCCGCCAGCTCACCGACCGCGACGGACACGCCGCCCGCGCCGAAGTCGTTGCAGCGCTTGATGAGGCGCGTGACCGCGCCGTCGCGGAACAGACGCTGGATCTTGCGCTCCTCGGGCGCATTGCCCTTTTGCACCTCGCTCGCCATCGTGGAAAGCGATTTCATATCGTGGCTCTTGGAGGAGCCGGTCGCGCCGCCGATGCCGTCGCGCCCCGTGCGCCCGCCGAGCAGGATGACCACATCACCTGGCGCGGGACGCTCGCGCACAACGTTGTCCGCGGGCGCGGCGGCGACGACTGCGCCGCACTCAAGGCGCTTGGCGACATAGCCCTCGTGGTACAGCTCCGCGATATGGCCGGTAGCAAGGCCGATCTGGTTGCCGTAGGAGGAATAGCCCGCCGCGGCGGTCTGCGCGAGCTTGCGCTGCGGGAGCTTGCCTGAAAGCGTTTCGGCAAGCTCCTTTCTCGGGTCACCGCCGCCCGTCACACGCATTGCCTGATGGACATAGGCACGGCCGGAGAGCGGGTCGCGGATGCAGCCGCCGATGCAGGTGGCCGCGCCGCCGAAGGGCTCGATCTCGGTGGGATGGTTATGCGTTTCATTCTTGAACATCAAAAGCCAGTCCTGCTCCTTGCCGTTCACCACGGCGGGCACATGGATGGAGCAGGCGTTGATCTCCTCGCTCTCGTCGAGCTCGGGGAGCAGCCCGCGGGCTTTGAGCGTCTTTGTGCCGATGGTCGCAATATCCATGAGCGTCTGCGGGCGCTTGGCAGCCCTCTCCGCGCCGTAGACCTCCTCGCGCGCAGCAAGATAGCGCGCATAGGCACCCTTGACGGCGTCATCGTCGATGCGGATCTCGTCAAGGTGCGTGGAGAAGGTCGTGTGGCGGCAGTGGTCGGACCAGTAGGTGTCGACCACGCGCAGCTCGGTCACGGTGGGGTCGCGGCGCTCGGTCTCGCGGAAATAGTCTTGCAGCGCCTTGAGGTCGGCAATATCCATGGCAAGCCCCATAGAGGAGAGCAGTGCGGAGAGCCCGGCCTCGTCCATGGCGGTGAAGCCCTCGACGGACGAAACGCACTTCGGCTCGGCAAGCTCCTCGGCGAGCGTTTCGGGCTTTTTAAGGCTCGCCTCGCGGCTTTCGACGGGGTTGATGACATAACGCTTGACCGCCTCGACATCGGCATCCGTCAGCATCCCATAGAGCGCGTAGACCTTCGCCGTGCGGATGCGCGGGCGCTCGCCTTGGCTCAGAAGCTGGATGCACTGCGACGCGCTGTCCGCGCGCTGGTCGAACTGACCGGGCAGGGGCTCGACGGCAAAGACCGCGCAGGCGTCCTGCGTGTCCGCCGCGTCGGACACAAGGTCCAGCGGCGGCTCGGAAAACACGCTCCTGCAGGCATTTTCAAAGAGAGGGGCCTCGATCCCCTCTACATCATAGCGGTTCCAGATACGCGCGGCGCGCAGGCCCTGCACGCCGAGAAAATCGCGGCAGTCCGTCAGCAGCGCCTCGCACTCGGGCGCGAGACCTTGCCGCTTTTCCACATAGGTCCGAAATACCATTTTATCCTCTCTCCTCCCGCGCCGCGAGCGCGGCGCTGCCGATGTCGCCGCGGCAGTATTTGTTGGCAAAATCTACGCCCTCCGCCAGATGGTACGCGTCCTCGACGGCGGCCCTCAGTGTGGGGGCGACGGCGGTGACACCGAGCACGCGTCCGCCCGCGGTCAGGAGCGTATCGCTGTCCTTTTTCGCGCCCGCGACATAGCAGTGCGCGGCGGCCTCTTCGCTCATTGTGATGGGGAAGCCGCTCTCATACTTTTGGGGGTAGCCCTCGGACGCGAGCACGACACAGCAGGCAGAATCAGTCGAAAATTCCACGCTCACATCCGCGAGCGTACCGTTCGTCGTCGCCTGCATGACGGTGAGCAGGTCGCTTTTGAGCAGCGGCAGCACCGCCTGTGTTTCGGGGTCGCCGAAGCGGCAGTTGTACTCCACGACCTTCGGGCCGTTCTTGGTGAGCATCAGCCCGAAATAGAGGCAGCCGCGGAAGGGGCGGCCCTCGGCGCGCATCGCGCGGATCGTCGGCAGGAAAATATTCTCCATGCACTCCGCCGCAATCTCCTTCGTATAATACGGGTTCGGCGCGACCGCGCCCATGCCGCCGGTATTGGGGCCTTTGTCACCGTCGAGCGCGCGCTTGTGGTCCATGGAGGAGACCATCGGCACGAGCGTTTCGCCGTCGGTGAAGCTCAGCACCGAGACTTCGGGACCCTCCATATATTCCTCGATGACGACGCGCGCGCCGCTCTGACCGAAGGTCTTATCCTCGATCATCGCGCGCACGGCGGCCTTCGCCTCCTCAACTGTCTGCGCGACGACGACGCCCTTGCCGAGCGCGAGGCCGTCCGCCTTGACGACGATGGGCGCACCCTCGGCGTCGATGTAGGCACAGGCGGAGGGCGCGTCGGTAAAGACGCGGTATTTTGCGGTGGGAATGTTGTATTTTTGCATCAAGTCCTTTGCAAACGCCTTGCTCGCCTCGATGACGGCGGCCTTTTTGTCAGGGCCGAAGCAGGGGATGCCCGCCTCGCTCAGCGCGTCGACCGCGCCGAGGGCGAGGGGGTCATCGGGCGCGACGACGGCATAATCAATGCCGTGCGCCTTGGCAAATTCGACCTGCGCGGGGATGTCCTTCGCGCCGATCTCACTGACGCAGACCGCGTCGGCGGCGATGCCGCCGTTGCCGGGCAGACAGTAAATTTTCTCGACCGCGGGGTTTTCCTTCAGCTTTTTAATGATGGCGTGTTCGCGGCCGCCGCCGCCGATGACCATGAGCTTCATGGAGAAATTCCTCCTTGCTTAATGATGGAACAGGCGCATACCCGTGAACACCATAGTGATGCCGTATCTGTTTGCCGTCTCGATGACATTGTCGTCGCGGATCGAGCCGCCCGGCTCGACGATGTAGGAAGCGCCGCTCTTGCGCGCGCGCTCGACATTGTCGCCGAAGGGGAAAAAGGCGTCCGAGCCGACGGTCACGCCGCGCTGCTGCGCGAGCCAAGCGCGCTTTTCCTCGCCCGTGAGCGCCTCGGGGCGCTCCTGAAAGACGCGCTGCCACGCGCCGTCGGCAAGCACATCGTCGCACTCGTCGGAGAGGTAGACATCGATAGCGTTGTCGCGGTCGGGACGGCGGATGTCGTCCACGAACGAGAGGGCGAGCACCTTCGGATGGCGGCGGAGATACCAGTTGTCCGCCTTCTGTCCCGCAAGTCGGGTGCAGTGGATGCGGCTTTGCTGGCCCGCGCCCACGCCGATGGCTTGACCGTCTTTCACATAGCAGACGGAGTTGGACTGGGTGTATTTGAGCGTGATGAGGGCAAGGAGCATATCGCGCTTTGCACCCTCGGGCAGGTCTTTATTTTCGGTGACGATGTTCGTGAGCAGGCTCTCATCGATTTTGCAGTCGTTGTGCCCCTGCTCAAAGGTGATGCCGAAAACATCCTTCTGCTCCAGCGGCGCGGGAGTGTAGGCGGGGTCGATCTGCACGATGTTGTATTTGCCGCCCTTTTTCGTCTTTAAGATGGCAAGCGCCTCGTCGCTGTAAGCAGGGGCGATGATGCCGTCGGAAACCTCGTTTTTCAGATACTCGGCGGTGGCGGCGTCGCACTCGTCGGAGAGTGCCGCCCAGTCGCCGTAGGAGCAGAGGCGATCCGCGCCGCGGGCGCGGATGTAGGCACAGGCGATGGGGGAGAGCGCCGTGCCGGGCGCGACGAAATAGACCCTTTTGTCCACCTCGTCGAGCGGCAGGCCGAGCGCCGCGCCCGCGGGGGAGACATGCTTGAAGCTCGCCGCGGCGGGAAGGCCCGTCGCCTCTTTCAATTCGCGCACGAGCTGCCACGAGTTGAAGGCGTCGAGCAGGTTGATGTAGCCGGGCTTGCCGTTGAGAACCGTAAAGGGAAGGGCTGCGCCGTTTTTCATGAAAACGCGCGCGGGCTTCTGGTTTGGGTTGCAGCCGTATTTGAGTTCCAGCTCGTTCATGTCGTCCTCCTCAGTCGCCTGAATTTTTGTTGAACAGCTTCACTTCGCCGTTCACGTTCGCATAAAGGGACACCTTATTGTCCGCGTTGAGCGCCGCCCAGACTTCTTCGGGCGAGGGGACGCTCGCCTCCATCGGCTCGCCGGCAAAGGTGGGCAGGGGGTTTCCGTCCCCCTGATAGGTGCTGATGAAATAGCCCTTGCCCTCGTCGCAGCCTTCGTAGCAGAAGAACTCGCGCAGACAGCGCCCATCCTTACGTTTGAGGATGGACAGCTCGAAGGAGCCGTCCTCGTGCATGATGGCGGAGATGCGCGGCGTCCAGTTCGGCTCGTCCGGCTCGTATTCGCGTGTCATGAGGCCGCGGCGAAAGTCGCCGTGCTGGCAGATGGTGTCGGTCTGGTCGCCGTTCGTCACGACGAGGTCGCGCCCCATCGTGCGCACGGGATGATAGATGATGAGGCTGGGGTCAGAGAGCTTGGCGGGGTCGTGCGCCTCGGTGCGGATGCCGTCCTCGGTCTTGACAAAGACGCGGTTGCGGCTGTTCTCGCTGCGCCCCATGATGAAATAATACACACAGCGGCGTCCGACAAGGATGCCGCGGCCGGGATAAGAGGTCGCCTTTAAAAACTCCAGAAAATCAGTCATTTTTCTGCTCCTTCTCTCTTACGATCTCTGCGCAGACGCGCTCTGCCGCAAGCGGCAGCAACTGCCATTCCGCCTGCTCCATCACACGCCGCTGTATTGTTTCGGGCGTGTCGCTCGGCGCGATCTCCACCGCCTTTTGCAGCAGGATCTCGCCGCCGTCGGGAATTTCGTTGACAAAGTGTACCGTCGCGCCCGTGACCTTCACGCCGCGCGCGAGCGCGGCCTCGTGTACCCTCAAGCCATACATCCCCTTGCCGCAGAAGGCGGGGATCAGGGACGGATGGACATTCAGGATGCGCCGCGGCCACTGCTTTGTAAATTCTGCGCTGAGGATGACCGTAAAGCCTGCGAGGAGAATGAGGTCGATCTTCTGCTCGCGCAGCAGTGCGGAAAGCTCGTTTTCAAACGGCTTCTGCCCGCAGGCGGGCGAGAGCATGCGGGCCGCAACACCCGCGTTTTCCGCCCGCGTGAGCGCATAGGCCCCCGCGCGGGAAGAAACGACCAGCACGATCTCGCCGTGCGGCATTTTTCCGTCGCGCTGCGCGTCGAGCAGCGCCTGCAAATTCGTGCCGCCGCCGGAGACCAGCACGGCGATGCGGGCGCGTGTCAGCATAGCGCCACCTTTTCCTCGCCCGATACGATCTCACCGATAACGCCCGCTTCCTGACCGAGAGAATGCAGCGCGGCGAGCGCCTTATCGGCGCTGTCTCTTGCAGCGACGAGCACCATGCCCGTGCCCATGTTGAAGGTGTTGAACATATCGCGCTCCGAGATGCCGCCCATGCGCGCGAGCAGGGGGAAGATGGGCGGGATGTGCAGCGCTTTCTTTTCGATCTTCGCGCACAGGCCGTCGGGAATGCAGCGCGGAATGTTCTCATAAAAGCCGCCGCCAGTGATGTGGCTGATGCCGCGGACATCGGCGGCCTCAACGGCCGCTAACACAGGACGGACATAGATCTTCGTCGGGCGCAGCAGCTCCTCGCCGAGCTCGCAGCCCAGCTCGCCATAATACTGCCCGAGGTCGGCGTTCTCCACATCGAACACCTTGCGCACGAGCGAGTAGCCGTTGGAGTGCAGTCCGCTGGAGGGCAGCGCGATGACCACATCCCCCGGCTGCATTTTGTTCTTGTCCAGAATTTTGTCACGGTCCACGACGCCCACGGCAAAGCCCGCAAGGTCATAGTCGTCCGGCTTCATCGTGCCGGGGTGTTCAGCGGTCTCGCCGCCGATGAGCGCGCAGCCCGCGCGCACACAGCCCTCGGATACGCCCGAGACCAGCGACACGACCTTTTCCGGGATGTTCTTGCCGATGGCGATGTAGTCGAGGAAGAACAGCGGCTTCGCCCCGCAGCAGATAATGTCGTTGACGCACATCGCCACGCAGTCGATGCCGACGGTGTTGTGACGATCCATGAGCTGCGCGATGCGCTGTTTGGTGCCCACGCCGTCCGTGCCGGAGACCAGCACAGGCTTTTCAAGCCCGTGCAGGTCCAGCGAGAAAAGCCCGCCGAAGCCGCCGAGATCGGAGATCACATCGGCTGTGAGCGTGCGCTGTACATAGCGGTTCATCATTTTTACGCCCTGATAGCCCGCCTCGATGTCAACGCCGGCGGCCGCGTATGCTTCCGAGTGAGAGATGCCCATAATGTCATTCCTTTCCGGTCCAGCAGTAGGTGCAGACCTTGTCCCTGTCAAGACCGATCGCCTCCAGCAGCCCGCCAAGGGACTGATAGGAGAGTGAATCAAAGCCGAACTGTGCGCAGATCTCGTGCAGCAGGCATTTTCCGCGCTCGGTGCGGCTGTCGGCGTATTCCTCCAGATGCTTTTGGCCCTCGTTGCCCTCCAGCTCCTGCACCATGCGGCGCGCGAGCAGGTCCATGGCGCTGTTGCCGCGCGAAAAGTTCAGGTAGCGGCAGGGGTACATGATGGGCGGGCAAGCCGAGCGCATATGGACCTCCGCCGCACCGGTGCTGTATAAAAAATCCACGGTCTCGCGCAGCTGCGTGCCGCGCACGATGGAGTCATCCACAAACAGCAGCTTCTTTCCCTCGATCAGCTCCGGCACGGGGATCTGCTTCATGCGCGCCACTCTGCTGCGCACCTGCTGATCCTCCGGCATGAAGGAGCGCGGCCAGGTCGGGGTGTATTTCACAAAGGGACGCGCAAGGGGCTTGCCGCTGTGGTTGGCATAGCCCATGGCGTGCGGCACGCCGGAATCTGGCACGCCGGCGACGAAATCCACCTCGGGCACGCCGCCGCGCTCCGCCTCATCCCGCGCCATGATCGCGCCGTTGCGGTAGCGCATCAGCTCCACATTCACACCCTCGTAGTTAGAGTTCGGGTAGCCGTAATAGGTCCACAAAAAGGCGCAGATCCTCATCTGCTTCCCTGCGGGAGAGAGTGTTTGGAAGCCCTTGGCGTTCAGCCGGACGATCTCCCGCGGCCCCAGCTCATAGGCGTCCTGATAGTCGAGCTTATGATAGGCGAAGGACTCGAACGATACGCAGTAGCCGTCCTCGCGCTGTCCGATCAGCACAGGGAGGCGTCCCATGCTGTCACGCGCGGCGATCAGCTCTCCTTCCTCGGTCAAAATCAGGATCGTCATGGAGCCGTCGATGACCTCCTGCGCGTGGAGCATGCCGGAGACAAGGTCGTTTTCCTGATTGATGAGCGCGGCGGTCAGCTCGGTGACATTCACGCGGCCGCTGCTCAGCGTCAGAAATTGCTGGCCCTTGTCGGAGAGATAAGTCTTCACCAGCTCGTCAGTGTTGTTGATGATGCCGACCGTCACGATGGCGTACAGGCCCAGATGGGAGCGCACGAGCAGCGGCTGAGGGTCGCTGTCGCTGATGCAGCCGAGCCCCGCGTGGCCGCGGAAGTCCGCGAGGTCCCGCTCAAACTTCGTCCGAAAGGGCGTATTTTCAATGTTGTGTATTTGGCGCTGGAAGCCCTCTTTCTTGTCAAAGAGCACCATTCCGCCGCGGCGCGTGCCGAGGTGAGAATGATAGTCCGTGCCGAAGAAGACATCCAGCGCGACATCGCGGTCCGAGACCGCGCCGAAAAAGCCCCCCATTACGCAAAGAACAGCTCGGAGAGCGTCATGGGGTCGATGTACTTTCCGTCCCGATAGACGCGCATATTGCCGGAGGAGATCTCGTCGATCAGCATCACGCTGCCATCCGGCGCGTAGCCGTACTCAAACTTGATGTCATAGAGGACAAGGCCCTTTTCGCGCAGGTCGTCCGCGACGACCTCGGTGATCTTCTGCGTCATGGCCTTGATGTCGTCATACTGCTGCTCGGTCATCACGCCCAGCGCCACAAGGCCGTCCTTCGTCACCAGCGGATCGCCCAGCGCGTCATTTTTGAAGGTCGTCTCCACATAGGCGGGCAGGTCGGCGCCCTCTTCAATGTACTCACCGTAGCGGCGGCGGAAGCTCCCCACCGCCTTGAGGCGGCAGATGACCTCCAGCCCGTGGCCGAAGACTTTCGCGGGCAGGACCTCCATCGTGGTCTCCTTCAGATCCGCGGAGACATAGTGCGTGCGGATGCCGGCGGCGTTGATCTTTTCAAAAAAGTGCTTGGTCATGCGCAGGTTGACATTGCCCACGCCCTCGATGGTCAGGCCCACGCTGTTCTCGCCGGGGTCAAACACGCCGTCCTTGCCCGTGCAGTCATCCTTGAACCTGAGCAGGTAGTTGCCGTTGTCCAGTGCGAATACATCCTTGGTCTTTCCGGTATATACGAGTTTCATTTCTTTCCGTTCTCCTTTTATTTCTTGAAGTGTATTCTTTATTTACTGATAAAGCGCCCGAACCTCTTCGTCCGCGCGCAGCACGGCGTCCCGTTCCCGCGTCCGCGCCTCGTCCAGCTTTTGGGCGAGCTCCGCGTCGGAGACCGCCATGATCTGCACCGCCAGCAGCGCGGCGTTCTTCCCGCCGTCCACCGCCACCGTCGCCACAGGGATGCCGCTCGGCATCTGCACGGTGGAGAGCAGTGCGTCCATGCCGTCAAGCTTCGTCCCGCTGCACGGCACGCCGATCACCGGCAGCGTGGTGTTTGCCGCCATCGCGCCGGCAAGATGCGCCGCCATGCCGGCGAACGCGAGGATAACAGAAAATCCGCCCTCCCGAGCCGACGCGGCAAATTCCCTTGCCTCATTCGGACAGCGGTGAGCGGATAATACGCGCACTTCCATTTGGACGCCGTAGTCTCGCAATACGCCTACGGCCTTCTCCGCGACGGGCAGATCACTCTTGCTGCCCATAACGATCGCAACCTTCCTCATTTGCGTTCCCTCCCTCAAACATAAAAATAGGCGCTCCGCTGCCCTTTGCAGTTGGAGTGCCCGGACGGTCGGCCTCTGAAACGCGCCGCCTCAGAGCGATGCTCCCTGCTCCCCCGTGGTAGCCCACATTCCGTCAGTTACAAGGGGCTCAACTTGAATTCAGTGTACCATACGCCCTGCTTTTCGTCCATTCCACAAAAAGGAGAAAGAAGATAGAAAATCTTAGCTATATTTGTATCGTTATGACAATTCATAAGATACGCTTATATCGCGTCTTGAGAAAACTTATCGTCGAAAAACCATTTTTTTGTCTTGACAAGGCGATCCTCGCGTGGTATTCTATCAAAAACTTGAGGAAAGAGAGGCGATCGTCGTGACCGTGGTTTTGAAGGGTGCGCAGGTGTTCCACCGAGGTGCTTTCAGCGGCGGTGATGTTTCCGTTTCCTTTGGGGATCGTGTTTTTTGCAAGGATATTGTTTTTCCTTCGTCCCTGAATGTTTCTTCCTTTACCATATTACCCGGTTTCGTTGATGTGCATGTGCATCTTCGGGAGCCGGGTTTTTCTTATAAGGAGACCATCCGCACCGGCTCTTTAGCGGCGGCCCACGGCGGCTATACCGCCGTGGGCGCCATGCCGAATCTGAACCCTGTGCCGGACAGCATGGAGACGCTGCAAATGGAGCTGGACGCCATTCAAAAAGACGCCGTGATCCGCGTTCTGCCCTACGGGGCCATCACGAAAGGCGAGCAGGGCAGGGAACTGGCGGACTTGGACGC
>OGHL01001716.1_pt1 | contig 12209 bp, 6 predicted proteins | sample 1571391 | NCBI WGS metagenome assembly OGHL01 (sample SAMEA2581948, study PRJEB24529) | metagenome | biome: Human gut stool | place: China | collected 2011 | reverse complement strand
CCTGTCTGCCCAGCACCATTTCCGGGTGGTCGATAAAATACCGGTTGATGGCAAATCCGTCCTCCGTCTGTCCGGTCTGGGTCCATTCCGGCACGATGTCCAACGGGCGGTCACGCTTTTGCAGGAAAATGATGTCCGAAACGACCTCTGCACCAGCGTTTTTCTTGAAAGCGTCATTGGGCAGACGGATGGCTCCCAGCAGCTCGGCACGTTGAGCAAGATACCGGCGCACGGTGGAATCCTTGGCGTCCATCGTATAGCGGCTGGTGACAAAGGCCACCACGCCGCCGGGACGCACCTGGTCGAGTGCTTTGGCGAAAAAGTAGTTGTGAATGCTGAAATTCAGCTTGTCGTAGGCTTTGTCCCGAACTTGATATTGGCCAAACGGAACATTGCCCACCGCCAGATCGTAGAAATCCCGCCTGTCGGTGGTCTCAAACCCTGCCACGGTGATGTCGGCCTTGGGGTAGAGCTGCTGGGCAATCCGCCCGCTGATGGAATCCAGCTCCACGCCGTACAGCTTGCTTCCGGCCATGTTCTCCGGCAGCATACCGAAAAAATTCCCCACGCCGCAGGACGGCTCCAGGATATTTCCGGTCTCAAACCCCATGCGGCCCACGGCTTCATAGATGGCGCGAATCACCGTGGGGCTGGTGTAGTGGGCATTGAGGGTGGACCCTCGGGCAGCGGCGTATTCCTCCGGGGTCAGCAGTTCCTTCAGCTGGGCATATTCCTTGCTCCAGCTTTCCTTTTCGGGGTCAAATGCGTCGGCAAGGCCGCCCCAGCCCACATACCGGGAGAGGACTTGCTGCTGCTCCGGCGTTGCCTGCCCGGTGGTTTCCTCCAGGTATTTCAGCAGCTTGATTGCCTCGACATTGGCCTGGAACTTGGCCTTGGGGCCGCCTTCGCCCAGGTGATCGTCAGTGATATGGAAATTCTCGGCGGTGCGGCGCAGATTGGCCTTGTATTCCTCATAAGAGGCTTTCTCGGCAGCTTTGACATTGGGGAAGGTCTGCCACTCGCCGTTTACCTGAATGGAAACGGGGTGTTCGTCCAGCACTTCATCCGGGGTTTTCTCCGGCTCGGTGACAGGTGTAGGAGGCTCCGGCTCATTGGTTCGCAGGGTCTGAACAACCACATCATAGGGCAGATGGTTCTTGTCGCCCGGATAGACAGCCACAGTCTCGGATTGGAAGGTCGGAGCTTCGGCAGCCGGTTCGGGGCGTTCCTGCCCAAAACCGTCCAGCTGACGGGCATACATCCCGCGCAGCAAAGGCGCAACCTCGCTCCACTGGAAGAACAGCATGGCCAGACGCTTTTCATCTGCATCCAGCACTTCCAGCTCAATACCTTCCGGCATCGTGCGGTAATCGGCGGTCTCGCCGGTCTCCAGCTCCATCGTTTCCACGATGTTGGGATAGGCCCGGCTCAGCCACAGGGCCACCTCCTGGTTGCTCTTGCCGTTGCGAAGAAGCTCGGAAAGCTCCGCCTTGTCCGCTTCACCAATCAGGCCATGGGCCAGCACATCCCGCAGGTCCTGGTCTACTGCATCCGGGTTTGCCGGAAGAAACTCGGTATAGAAGTCGTTGCGGTTATCTGCCCGAAGAAGCTGCTCAAACTGTTCCTGACGCTCGGCCCGGTAGATGGGGTAGCTCATGCCGGTGGGCAGCAGCTCCACGGTGTCATCCCGCAGCTCTGTGATCTGGTGAGCGCGGTCATCCAGATAGACAATATCCCCCACATGGTAGGGAGGGACTGTTGGATCATAAGAAGTCCGCTCCCTGACCGTGCCACGGGCCGCAGCATATTCCTTGTCTGATACAGGAACACGCGAATTGCCGGGGGAAGGCTGTTCCGGCTGGTCTGCTTGGGCGGTCTCTCTGGATATGGCCTCCACATCCCGCATGACCTGCTGAACAAAGGGATCGTTGTCCAGCTTTTCCGGTTCCACCACATGACCGTTCACAATGCCGCGCTGGGCCAGGGTCTCCCGGATGGCGATGGGGTCGACATCGTCCAGATTATCCTGTTCGACCTGGGTGTAGAAGCGATCCTCCTTGATGAGCTGGGCAATCCGGCGCTGTACCTTGGGCCAGGGCAGCGCCGTTCCTTCGGGGCTTTCCGGGCGGACCGCAAACGGAGTTTTTCCGTCGCTGCCATCAAACTCATGGGCCAGCCATACAGCGGTGTCTTTCTCCCGTGCATGGTCTTTCATGTAGCGGACAACGGCGTGTTTGCTCTCGATCCTGCCATTCCAGTCCTGGATAGCCCGGTCAATGTCATTGTCCGAAAGTGGGCGCAGCAGCTCATGGAGTTTGGGATAGGTTTCGTCTGCCACTTCCCGGTGCAGCCGCTGGCGAAACTCCGGCACATCGGAGAACAGACGGATCAGCTCTATATCGTGGGAAGCAAGAATAGCGCGGCGCACAGCAGCATTACACTCGATCATAGCGTTTTCATAATCGCTGTGACCGCAGGCGTTCCGGTATCTGATGTCCTGGGTAACGGCCTCCAGCACGATGTGCTTGTATCGCTCATGCAGCTCCCGGAGGGTGGGAATGGGCTGCTCCGGCACATCCTCCCGCAGAACATTGGCAGGTTTCGTGTCGGGCGGCTGGGCTTGCAGGGCATCTTCTTCGGCCAGAGCCTTTTCCGCCTGGATTTTGTCGAACTCCTCCTGTTCCTGTTCGGTGAGATAGCGGCCCTTCTGAATCAAATCGGTGATCCGCTTGGCAACCTTCTCCCATGTGAAATGCACATCCGGGCAGCCGCCTTTTTTGTAGTGCAGGCCCTTTCCGTCATGATTTTCCCAGCTGCCCCCAGCGCCTGACAGGGCATGGGAGTGGCCCCCAATGCCGTACTCGTGCCGGAGGAAATCCACCTTTTCTTTATCGGTGTGGGAATTTTGGAAATAGGCAAAAATGCGGCCTTTCCCACCAGAAACGCCGCTGCCTCTGGTCATGGCGGCCTCGATCTCGTCCTCGGTGATAAACTGCTTGACCTCAGGTACTTCCGTCATCTGAGAGGTAAAGGCGGTGCGGGGCAGGGACAGATCTTTCAGGTTTCCCCAAATCTCCTTTGGCTTGTGGTAGTGGAACCGCAGCAAGTCCCGGTCCTGCTGATAGGCCGTCCAGAATGCTGCATATTCTTCTGCAAGGGTCTGGCGGAACTCCGGGCTTTTCAACTGCTCGGTAAGCCACGCGGATTCTTCCGGGAAACCGCGCCCTGGATTGTTGGCAAGGCTGGGCAGATACCCGGATTCTCTGGCTTCATCGCTGAAATCGTGATACAGATTCCAGAACTTTTCCGCAAGGAGGGAACGTTCATAGCCCTCGGCCTCGGACAGCTCCACATTGGTGGCAAACTGGCCGGTCTGCAAAAGCTGGCCGATACGCTCGGCGGCGCTCTCCCAGGAAATGACCTGGGCGGACTTGTCATAACGGGCAGACTTTCCGTGAGACAGGTGGATGCCGTCCTCGGCATACCATGCGGTAATGCTGCCAATCCCGTTGCCGCCGGTATAGAGGTTTTGCAGATAGGCTGCGATCTCGGCGGTGGACTTCTGCTTTTCAAAAGCTGCCACAATGCGTTCACGCTGCCGGTCCGTGTTGCCTCCCAGCCGCAGCACATGGTCGATGTCGGTCTGGGCAAAAGAAAAAGCAGAGGATGTTTGCACATTCTCTGCTTCGTCTATTCTTTGGATTTGTTCCGCTTCGGAGAGGAACAGGTTTAAGGTCAGCTGTTGATAAGCTCCGCCATCAGAATCTCCTCGGCCTGGGCCTTGCAGGTGTTCATCAGGCCCACCCAGCGCATCGGATCGCGGGCTTTCAGCTCCTCCGTCGCGCCCGCCGACTCCGCCAGCTGGGGCATCATCTGCTCCAGACGGCTGTTCGCCGTCTCGTCGATCTCGATGAGGTGCGGGTACAGCTTCTCGGTCAGCAGCAGCTGGTTGTAAATCAGGGGCCGGTGTTCCTTCAGGTACGCTTTCCGCATCCTGCCGTACTTGCCCAGGGGCTTCTCCGGCTGTTCGCTCAGGCTCAGGTCGGGAATCAGGTAATCCCCGTTCTGCGTGTAAGTCAGGTTGTTCTTCATGGTGGTTGCTCCTTTCCGCGAGTTGTTCGCGCTCATAATTCTGGATGGTGACGCCGATCTGCCGCAGCACCTGCTGGTTCACCTGGCTGACCGCTGCGCCCAACGCCCCAACCGTGGCCGGGGTATTGAAATCGAAAATCGGCATGAAGTCCTCATGCTGGAAGTATTGTTCCGTATCCAGCCCACAGCGGGACATCAGGGCGTAGGCGATGCTGACGGTGGCGGCGGACTTAAATTGGACTTCGATGTTGAGATCATCGTACTCCTCCAGAAACGAACCGTCAACGATATAGCGGAAGTCCTGCTGATGCTCGTCCCAATACTCACTGGCCAGCTTTCCGGCCACATCAATAAGCTGCTGGGCAAGATCGTCACCGGAAACGCCGTAGTTGCGCTCCAGCATGGCCGACACAGGCCCGATGTGCTGTTCCTCCAGCTGCCACAGCCAGGGGGTACGGGAATGTTCACGGGTCCCGGTGTCGGAAATATCGAACACATAGCGCAGCCGGGGCCTGTCGCCGGAATCGTCTACCAGGGCAATACCCTTGGAGCCACGGCGCACATACCGGCCCATTTTCTCATTCCACAGGTCGTACTCGGCGCAGGCGGTGGCGTCCGGGCGCTGGGCGTAAATCATCATCTGTTCATGGAACGGATATTTGTAGAGGCGGGCGGCAGTCGTGAGAAAGGCCGTCCATTCCTTCCAGCTGCCCACAAGCCGGGTCGATACCTGCTCGGCCATCTGTCGGTAAAATTCAGCTTTGGATGGCATGGTTTTCTGTCCTCCCTTCATGTTAAATAGAAACGGGGCGGCACATCAGGCCGCCCCGCTGGGTCTTGGTGTGATTTTTACTCGTCGAAATCCGGGTACAGCTCCAGCTCGGCAAACTCGGCGTCGCTCATGGCCCGGAGCTTCATAAGGGCGCTGTCGGTCAGCTCCCGCAGCTCGACTTCCTCCGGCGAAAGCTCGCCGCGCATCTCCGTCAGGGCGTCGATCAGCCCGGTGCGGCTTCCGGTGTTGTAGATACAAAGCAGGTTCGTTTCCTCAAAAGTGAAGTTTCCCATATCAAATCTCCCTTTCCGCGCTCTTTTTGGGCGCTGCCTTTTTGTGTTCCGCCTTGGGCTGGCTTTTCAGCTGCTCCATGACGGACTTTTTCTTGTCCTGGTCCTCCCGGTGGGCGGCAGCCGCCAAATCCATGAGGGAAATAGGCTGGCCGCTGCGCGCCTGCTGCTCCAGCTGGGCTACCGTCGGTTCCTTGGCACCGTTGTTGATGATGCCGTCGATCATGCCGTAGTCATCCTCCACAGCCATTTCCGCGTTTTTCAGAGGATTGTTGTCCGGCAGGAATCCGGGAATCTGCTCAAAGCCGAAGCTGTCGCAGTAATGACAGGATACCTTGCCGTCCCGCTTGATGGCAACAATGTCGCTGACACTCATGGACGGATGGCCGTAATCGGCGGGATGCTCATTGTTGAAACGGTAAAAGAGCTGTTCGGTGGTATCGCCTTTCAGGTCAGAGGGCAGCAGCGGAGCGGTATAAACCAGCTCATAGTTATCCCGCTGCACCGTCCGCCCGATGGATTGGAGCCATTCCAGGCCCTCGTAGCGGATGTCCCGCAGCTCGTCGGTGTGCTTCACCTGATAAATGGCGAAGCAGTCCCCTTTGTGGGAGAGAAACGCCTGTTCCCGTTCCTCCTGGTGGGCCATGCGGTCCGTCACCAGCTTATCAAACTCCGGGCTTTCCTCCCATTCCTCGCGGGGCAGGGCAAAGATACCGTCATGGGCGTCCAGGTCGGCGGTGTCAAAGGCCATCACCGGATTTTCGCCTTCCTGAATAATGTAAACGGTCAGGTCACGCTCCATCAGCTCATAGGCCCGCTCTTTGGAGAGGGGCAAAAGGTCACTGTCCAGGCAACCGCATTTCTCCAGATCGTCCTGGGTCAGTACCGGGTCCGGCATGGGATATTCGTCCAACGCCTGTTCCTGGGCATCCGGCAGCTGGGCGGCGACAACTTCTGCGGTCTGCTGGTAGGCGGCCTCCTGCAAAGTCTCGATCATGGACAGCGGTGCATACTTGATGGACTTGCCGCCCATCCCCAGGTCCTCGCAGATATGGCTGACTGCTGCGGAACGGCCCATATCCGACCCATCCAGCTGGCCGCCGTCCAGCTGCTTCATAGTTTCCACATCGTAGAGCGTGTAGTCCCATCCAGTGTCACAGGGCTGAATATGAAGATAGGTGGTATCGTCCAGCACCAGCAGGGCCTCCCGGTACTCGGCGCTGGGCTGGGGACTTTCAGCACCGAAAGACAACGGAAATTCCTTATCGGAGTTCCAGTCAGTATCCACGCCCATCGACATCGCTTTATCAGCCATCTTCACAAGGTTGGGGTCAGGTTCCGGCTCGGCCAGCTGTTCCGGTTCAGCCACTGGCACCAGCTGATCCAGGCGATCCAGCAGCTTGGCTGCTTTTGTGGCCGCTTCCCCCGGTTCACTTTCCTCGGAGAACTCCTGGAGCCAGTCCCGAACACCGCTGGCGTCTCCGCTGCGGAGTGCAGCGGTCAGCTCCCGCAGCGCATCCTCACGATTGTCCACACGATCTCGGTATTCATAGGTATCATAGTCAAAGGAAAACTGGTCGATGTCGGCAGCCAGCTGCTCGATAGGGTCCCGCTCCGGCTCCGGGGCGGCGGTCAGGTCAATACCGCGCTCCTTACAGATTTCCTTGTAGTTGCGCTCGATGTCGTTAATCAGCTCACAGGAAGTCTTGTTGATGATCTCCAGGCTGGTCCGCAATTCCTTCAGCTCCTTGTCCTTGGACCAGGAAGCGATGTAGCCGAAGCTGTTCTCGCCGGTCTGTATGCCGAAATACTGGCAGACCGCATAGGAAATGCTCTCGGCCTCCACTTCCTCGGTGTTGCGGTTCTTGGCGGCCTGTTTCACCGCCGTCAGATCTTCCTCTACCTCCAGCCGCCACTCAAACTGATTCTCGTCCACATAGCGCCAGCCTTCCTCGGCGGCGGCCTGTTCCGCCTCTGCTTCGGTGGCAAAGTCCAGGCGGAAGTCCTGCTTGGTGCCGCCCTCGCTCACCATCACGATCTTCCAAGTCGGCTCCGCTTCATGCTTTTTGGGGTCGTGGAGCTTGCTGTGAGCGGTCTCATGGACGGCGGCGGAAATGGTCTGCACCTCGCTCATGCCTTCCCGGAGGGCGATCCGCTGCTGTTCGGAGGAAAAATAGCCGTCCATGTTCTCAGCCATCGGCTCAAACTCGATGGGAACCGGGGCGGAGCGCCGCACCGCCTCCAGGAACGCCTCAAAGTGCGGTACCGTCCCGGACAGGCTGGAGGCCAGCTCCGGCAGGGGCTTTCCGTCCGTCTGCGAAACATCAAACACCTTCACCGGGCGGAACATGGGAATTTCGATTTCCTTTTCCTCCATGACCGCCTTGCCATCCGCATCCAGAATAGGAGCCTGGGTATCCGGGTCGCGCTTCATTTCCTCGATTTTCTTTTTGTAGGGCGTGGGGGCGATGATGGTAATGCCATGCTCACCCTTTTTCACATGGCGTTCAAACTGGTTTTTCCACTTGTTGAACCCGGCCACCAGGGTGGCGTCCGGGCGCTGCATATAGATGAGCATGGTGTTGTTGACGGAGTAGCGGTGGAACTTGGACATGACGGACAGGTAGCGCATATACTTCTCGCTCTCGAACAGCTCCTTGATACCCTGTTCAATGCCTGCCGTGATCTCCTGCAACCGCTCCCGGTTGGTGGGCTTATCAGCCATGATTTTCACTCTCCTTTCCAAATTGGCGATTTCTGATTGATGTTCGGCAATCCACAGCTTCTGTTCCTCCGGGCCGTCCTCCAGGAAAAAATCCAGCAGATAGCCCACATAGTCCTTTTTCTGAATTGCCTCCATAAAACGGGGATGAGGATTTTCCTCCGGTGTTTTGGGTGTATAGTCCGTTTCCCACTTGCGGAGCAAGTGAAAGTAGTCGGCCAGAACCCGAAAGGTATGGTCCCGGTCCTCCTTGAATTTCTGGGCCTCGGATTTCTGCCGGACATAGCGCCTCCGGGGAGGGGCCTGACTGTCATAAGCCAGGCCAAAATCCTGGGCCAGCTTCTCGGCGGCCTCTTTGGGGGACAGATTATAGAGCCTCGCTGTGAAGTCGATCACATCGCCGGTGGCTCCGCAGCCAAAGCAGTAGAAATATTCCTCGTTCAGCTTCATGCTGGGATTTTTGTCATCGTGGAACGGGCAACAGGCCATACCGCTCCGATTGACCTCGATCCCGTACATCTGCGCTGCCTCCCGGACGGTGACAGACTGCTTGACGGCCTCAAAGACACTTTCAGCCATGCTTACTCGCTGCCCTTCTTGGGGGTGGGCGGCCTGTACCCGGCAGCCTTGGCCCGTTCACTGGCCGCCTTGCGACGCTCGGCGCTGTACGGCTCCCGGACGGACACGCAGCGTTTCGGGACAAGAAAGGTCTGCCGATCCTTTTTCACGACCTGATCCGGGTATTTCTCCGCCAGCCGCCGCAGCTTCTCCAGCAGCCGGGGGTCATGGGTATAGACCTCGGCGGTGGCTTCAGCCTGGTTGTAGAGGATGATGGTTTCCTGTTCATAGAGGGAGAGCTTCATCGTTTGCCGCCTTTCTGCCGGTCAAAGGCCAGCTTGAAATTGGCGTACTTCCCATCGTCCTCCAGCACTACGGTGGCGTCGTAGGTCTTGCCGGTTTTCTCGGAGTACAGGCCGGTCACATGGGCGCGGCCATCTTTGAGCAGCGCCGTCACGACGGCCTTGGTGGGCTGCTTGCGCTTCAGCTCCCACCACTTGTTGTTTTTCCAGATAGCAAATTTGCAGCCCTCGTTCTGGCAGAAGAACCCCTTTTGCAGCTCCGCCACATCGCCGCCGCAGCGGGGGCATTTGCCCACCACTTCGCGGGGCGGCGTGAACAGGTACTCGGTCCCCTTGATGACCTGATAGGTCCTCACCAGCTCCTGGAGCATGGCGCTGATCCCGGCCATGAAGTCCTCCGGGGCCAGCTCTCCGCGCTCGATCTCGCCCAGCCGGTACTCCCATTCAGCGGTCAGAAGGGGCGATTGCAGCTGCTCCGGCAGCACGGTGATAAGGGACACCGCATCATGGGACGGCAGGAGCTGTACTTGCTTTTTGCTCTTTTTCCGTTCCAGGAAGCCGGTGGACACCAGTTTTTCCAAGATACCGGCGCGGGTGGCCGGGGTCCCCAGCCCCTTGCGCTCGGCGTTCTCCGGCATATCGTCCTTCCCGGCAGTCTCCATCGCGGAAAGCAGCGTATCCTCGGTGAAGTGCTTGGGCGGGGTGGTCTTGCCCTCCTTGACGGCAGCACCAGAAAGGGGCAGCGTCTGACCTTCAGACAGCTCCGGCAGAGCCTTGTCCTCGGTTTCCGGCTCCACATTTTTCAGCCCTGCGCGGTATGCAGCGTCCAGCGCCCGCCAGCCGGGTTGCTTTACCGTGCGGCCCTTGGCGGTAAACTCCGCTCCGGCGCACTCCACCGTGGCGGCGGTTTCCGCAAAGGTATAGGGCTGGGCCACAGCGCACAGCAGCCGCAGGGACACCAGCTCCAGCACCGCCTTTTCACCCACCGGCAGGCCGGACAGGTCCGCGCCCTGGAGGTTGCGGGTGGGGATCACCGCATGGTGGTCGGTCACTTTTTTGTCATTGATAACCTGGGCCGCATTGCAGGCAAGCTCCATACCAGCGGCAAAGGGCAGCGCCCCAGCGGTAAGCCGGACCAGCTCCGGCAGACTTGCTGCCATATCCGAAGTCAGGTAACGGCTGTCCGTCCGGGGATAGGTGCAGAGCTTCTTTTCATACAGGTTCTGCAAATAGTCCAGGGTTTGCTGGGCGGTGTATCCCAGCAGCCGGTTGGCGTCTCTTTGGAGGGTGGTCAGGTCATAAAGGGCGGGCGGCTTCTCGGACTTGTCCTTGTGCTCCACCTTTTTCACCGTAGCAGCCGCACCCTGACAAGCAGTTTTCAGCTGCTGGGCGGCGGCCTTGTCCGCCATGCGCTCCCCGGAAACAGAGAAACCGGGCAGCTCCAGCGTGACCGTGTAAAACGGCACCGGCTTGAAGGTGTCGATCTCGGCCTCCCGCTGGACGATGAGGGCCAGCGTCGGGGACATGACGCGCCCGATGTTGAGGGTTCGGTGGTACAGCACCGAAAACAGCCGGGTGGCATTGATACCCACCAGCCAGTCCGCCTTGGCGCGGCAGAGGGCCGCATCCCGCAGGCCGTCATAGTCCGCACCGGGGCGCAGGTTCGCAAAGCCCTCTCGGATGGCGGAATCCTCCATCGAGGAAATCCAGAGCCGCTTCATGGGCTTCTGGCAGCCCGCCAGCTCGTAGACGCTTCGGAAAATCAGCTCACCCTCGCGTCCGGCGTCGCAGGCGTTCACCACTTCGGTCACATCCGGGGCGTTCATCAGCTGTTTCAGCACCTCAAACTGTTTCTTCTTGTCCTTGCTTACCACCATCTGCCAATGCTCCGGCAGAATGGGCAGATCGTCATAGCGCCATTTGGCGTAGTCCGGGTTGTAGGCGTCAGCATCGGCCAGCCCAGCCAGGTGGCCCACACACCAGCTCACCCGCCAGCCGCCGCCCTCCAGGTAGCCGTCTTTGCGGGCAGTGGCCCCGATCACGGCGGCCAGACTTTGGGCAACGGACGGTTTCTCAGCGATCACCAGTTTCATGGTTTTTCATCCTCCTTTCCCGCAGCCATGCGGTCAGCTGCCGGTGGCAGAATCCCACGCAGGGCTGTCCGTCACGGTAATTCCCGCAGCCATAACAGGGGTGGCCGGGAGATAAAGAGGGAGAGCGGGAAGTTTCCTTCCCGCCCTCCGGCCTGCGTGTCATCATGCGCTCATAGGGGCTGTCGGTGAAGCGGGTCAATCCGCCTTGTCCTCGCTTTCCTCGTCGCCGCCCCCGTCAGCGTCCAGCTCGTCGGATTCCTCGGTCTCCCAGGGGTCCTCGTCCTCCTGGTCGGTATCGTCCTCGCCGTAGTCGTAATCGTCCAAATTGTCGTTGCCCTTGGTCTTGGGCTTATTCTTGATGAATTTGAAGTAGGCAAAGGCACCGCCGCCGCCCATCAGGGCCAGCACCGCCAAAAGCAGGGCCGGATTCAGCCCCGTGGTTTTCTGCGCCGGTTCCTCCGGCTCCGGGGTTTCCTCCGGGGTCTCCGGTTCCGGCTCCTTGCCCGTGCAGGCGCTCATATTGGTGGCGCACACCGGGCAGGCCGTATTCACCGCACCGGCCACACATTTCTCCGTACAGGTACAGGTGGCGGGCTGCTCCTGGGTGGTCTGACCGTCCTCCATCAACGCCATCAGGTCCGCCTCGTCCACCTGGTTCAAGAAGTGGACAGCGGTTTCCTTGTCCTCGTTGGCCCGGTCAATGAGGATATAGAAATAGTTGCCCGCCTTGGTGGTGACGGTGATAAGCTGTTTGTTGCCGCCGAAATCATCCACCAGGGCGGCGTTGCCATCCGGGGTCAGGGCCGGGCTGTCCTCGGTTTCCTCCACCACTACATTGGCGTCGTTGGTGGCGTCCTCTGCCGGGGGCTGCTCCGTCCCCTGGGCAAAGGCGGTCACGGAAAGGCCCATCATCAGCACCAAGGCGGCGCAGAGGGCCGAAAGGGTTTTGAAAATTCTCTTATTCTTCATGGTCGGTGTCCTCCTGTTCGTCGTAGTCGGCGGAGGCAGCGGCCATGCCGGGGACCGTACCACCGGAGAGCATGGCGTTCAGCTGCTCCGGGGTCAGCCGCAGGGCGCGCACCATCTGGACGATCTCCAGGTTCTCCGCCTCGGTTTTCTGCGCCTCCAGGGTTTTCAGCTTATCCTGGTACTCCGCGATCTTCTTGCGGACCTTGGCAATCTCCTGATCAATGCGCTGGATTTTGTTCTTAGCCATAATCAATCACTCCTTCTTGAAAAAACTCTGTTACCAGTTCATGAGGCCGTAGCCCTTGATGCACTCGTAGGACAGGGAATAACTCTTGATCTTGCAGGCGTCGCCGGAATTGCCCTCCACGGTGTAGACCCGGCTGCAGTCTGTGCCGACCACAAGGCCCACAT
>OGHL01001698.1_pt1 | contig 12356 bp, 10 predicted proteins | sample 1571391 | NCBI WGS metagenome assembly OGHL01 (sample SAMEA2581948, study PRJEB24529) | metagenome | biome: Human gut stool | place: China | collected 2011 | reverse complement strand
GGTCGAGGGATTAAAATGAGCTACAACACCCGGTTCTTCCTGTTCGAACCACACTTCCGAAGAACGGTCTACGTATGCAGAAAGGATCGGCTTTGCGGGTAACGCCTTACAAGTCAGAAACGAGTAATGTACGTTTGTTTTTGTTCGCAGGTTGTAGGTAAAAAAGCCATCCGAATCGGTAGTAATAACGGATACGTCCGGTGCAATGGGATGAATGGAGGTGATCTGTCCTTTTGTGGGAAGCTCGATCAACGTAAACTCTCCGCTTTCTTTCTGATAAGACCAGATGCGTCCATGATCCGAGGCGAAGCAAATATCTTTATCACGTTCCTGCACAGCATAGAAAGCCTGATTCATTCCGCCAAACTTTCCTTTTGTCTCCGTAAAATAAGAATCCGGCTCTTTCTTTCTGGGATGGATCATACCGAGGCCATTATCCGTCAGCAACCAGTCATTTCCGGCTTTATCCTGATGAACTTTGAATACATGTAAAGAAGGAAACAGTTCTGTCTTGCTGGAATAAATATCCCATGTCAAGCGATTATTCTCATCCGGATGCGTCAGGATGCGGATGGCTCCGTCGTTTTCCGTCAGCAGCCAGACGGTTCCGTTCGGCATCACTTCAATGGTATGCACATTGAAAGCACTCCCCTCTTCTCCGGCAGCAGGCACTTGCTCGAATGTCTCTGTCTTCGGGTCGAAACGATGGACACGATTATCATAAGTCAGTAGCCACAAAAAACCATAACGGTCTTCATAGATACGGTCTACGCGATTATTGGTCAGACTGATGTAGTTTCCCTGACGGGCCTTATATGTTTTGAAGGTATAACCGTTGAAACGGTTGATTCCATCCCAAGTGGCAAACCAAAGGTTGTCTTTGTGATCTTGCAAGATGTTCATCACCGTATTCTGGGACAATCCATCTTCAGTAGAATAGTGGGTGAAAAAACAGTGCTGCTGCGCATGTGTCAAGAACACAATAGCTAGCAAAAGAATTACTGAAATTAAGGTTTTCTTCATCATATAACTAGGTTCTGTGCCGTAAAGATAGAAAAATAGTTGTACTTTTATGCAATCTTTAGCGGCTATTTAACAGAATCGAACCATTCTATAGGACAAGTGATCTATTGTCTTTTATATATCCATTGTTTTTTGCTTAGTAATTCATTTCTTTACATATTCGTCAAGTCAACGTTTCACTGTTATCAGTTTGTTTCCGTCCGCTACCGGATTCCATCCATCTTCGCCTGCCAGTACAGTCGTAATCTCGTATCCTTGCAGGTTTTTCAGTTGTTGGGAGAAAGCGGCACGCGCTTTCGGATTGGCTCCTTCGCCCCGGCTCTCATATTCGGCATAGAAGACTGTCTTTTCGTTCTCTTTCTTGCCCCAGTTATTCCAACCGACAGGGAGAATGTGTTTACCTAGTTCGCAACGGATAAATACAGCTTGCGCATACGGACGCCAGGGACGAGACAGATATACTTTTGTAGCTTCCGGTTCCGCAGTCAGTTTGCAATCATAGAATACATAGCCATATTTTTTACCTTTATCGGTAGAGGGAGCGGTGACATAACCATCCCGTTTGCTATGAATGTGACAACGGTTGAAAACAGCCGTAGACCAGCCGAAGATAAAATCAACCGTTCCTTCGATGTAGCAGTCTTCATAATATTGGCGGCTTTGCTTGCTGTATGTATAGAGGGTATCTTGGAAGCCGAGGAAACGACAGTTCTTAAAATAGACACGATCGGCAGATACGAAACAGGCAACTGCTTGTCCTACGGGACCTGATGAGTTCTCGAATGTGATATTCTCCGCATAAAAATCGGGGGCATAGATGTAACAGCTGGACGAACCGGAAGTTCCCATGTTCTCGCCGAATACATTTTTCTTGTTTGCAAAACCGTCATAAGTCAGTATCGCACCGTCTTCTCCAATCAAAGATATATTAATCTTGGATTCAGGGATGATGAGTTTCTCTTTATAAGTTCCTTTACGAATCAGGATAGTGGTACGGACGTCTTTGCGAAAATCGGGAACAGCATTGATAGCTTCCTGCACGGTAAAGAAATCACCGCTACCGTCTTGGGCCACTACATAATCGAATTGACGGATATATTTCGCCAGTTCCGGAATTTCCTTGCCGATGGCATCCACTGCCAGTCCGGCAATTGTTCGTGCTCCGTATACGTTTAAATGAGTATTGTCTTCACGACCTTTCGGGAAAGCCGGCACCTGATTGGGTTCGACAAACATGAATAGTTTCTTTGATTCTACAGGTCCAAGTCCCTGCACCAGGTCATGAGTAATCTTGTTCATGTCGATGAAAGTCACTCCCAGTTCTTTTGCCACATTGCGGGGAGCATCCAGATAGGCACCATGCGTATCGAATAAAACGGTTCCCTCTTTCGGTTGTTCCTTTTCCCCCGGTGTGCGGCGGACATCTTTTGCGATGGCATCATCCTTCGGCTGTACGAAGTTTCGACGGACGATAGAGTTGAACAACACCGGAATTCCACCTTTGGCGCGGGTTTCATTCACATACCGACGAAGAATTTCATCAAAAGTACTACCCGGATCGGTGTGACGGGTAGAGTCTGCTTTCTCATCATTATGGCCGAACTGGATAAAGACATAATCTCCTTTCTTCACCTTAGAAATTACTTTTTCCCAGCGTCCTTCGCTGATAAAGCTCTTGGAACTTCGACCGTTGGCTGCATGATTGTCTATCCGTATATCTTCGGAGAAGAATCCGGGAAGTACCATTCCCCAACCACGTTCGGGATTTCCTCCGTCTATTTTCTTGTTAGCCATTGTCGAATCACCTATCATAAAGATAGTGATGACCGGTTTATCTGCACGAAATGCAGAAAAAAGAATAAGAGCCGTTGCAAGTAGCCCTACCATTTTAACCCTAAGTGTTTTCATATTCTTCATCCCCTCCTACGAGTTTTATTTTTTGTTTTTATCTGCCACCTGCAACGTTTTGCTTATATCTTACTTGCAATCAACCGATTGCAGCGTTGCAGATACTGTTGCAGATACCGTTGCAGATGTTTATCTGCAACACCTTATATAATCCTATTTTGCACGCAGACAAATTCAGTTTCCACGTATAGGAACTACAGTTTCCCCGGTAAGAAACGCTAGTTTCCACGTAGAGATACGACAGTTCCCACATAGGGAAACTGCAGTTTCCTGCCTTGGAACGGGAATTTCAAGCCAGGAAAGCAAATGCCCAAGCCCGGAAACAAAAATTTCAAGCTGCATAAACAGTCGGAAACCCTACGTATTTTTATTTATAAGGATACCAATTACTGCTTTCCTTAAAGATATTTTGCGGAGTATACTTCATTGCCTCCTTATTTGTCAACTGTTTAGCCCATGCCACACGCCCGGAAGTATCTGCGCCCGCACCCGTATTTCCGAATTCGGCATAACGGGCTGTCTTTTCGTTCTCCGGATTCCTCCAATTGTGCCATCCTTCGGGACGGATATGATTACCAAACTCACAATTGATAAAGACCGTTGCCGCATAAGGACGCCACGGACGACCCAAATATACTTTTTTCACTCCCGGAGCGGCTGTCAGCTTACAGTTTTTAAATACATAACCGAATTCTTCACTTTGAGGAGTGGAAGCGGCAGTGATATACGAATCACGTTTACTATGCAGTTCGCAATATTCGAATAGAGCGGTGGAAGGACCAAAAATAAAATCGGTAGTTCCCTCGATATAGCAATTCGTGAATAAGAGACGCGCTCCTTCGGTGCCTGTATAAATAGTATCCTGATTTCCTAGGAAACGACAATTGACAAACATCAGTCTGTCACCTTCGGTGTGAAGAGCTACCGCTTGCCCCAGTGGAGCCGCATTATTTTCAATCGTCAGGTCTTTGAAAGTGATGTCATTCCCTTCCACTTTTACCGTATAGGTGCGGAAAGTACCCATCTTATTGATATTGGCATGGTCATCATAAGTGATAATCGTTTTTTCTGCGCTTTCGCCCACTAATTGCACATTCTTTACCCAGGAAGGAATGACTAGTTTTTCTTTGTATATACCATTCTTGATATAGATCGTCACCGTATAATCCATAAAAGCGCGGACAGCTTCCACGGCTTCCTGAATGTTACGATACTCCCCTGTCCCGTCGCGTGCCACGACTAATGTGTCTTTGCGTTGCTGTTGTTGTGCATAAACAGATGTTGCTCCCACACCCAGTAGAAGCAAACACATCATTCCTTTAAAAATAGTCCTTTTCATTGTCGGAAATTACTTTTGTAAACGTTCGTATTCCAAGCTAGCCATAATAAAAGGTCCTACGGCTTTAGGATCGTTATTGCGGATAGTTTCATTAATATAATAGTCATAATCGCCGGAACGATATACCTTTCCTCCCAATCCTGCCACTGCACAAGCCTTGGTGATGGTTACCAATCCGTTCTTGTCCACTTCGATAAAATTATCCAGGAATCCTTTGTAGCCTTTCAATGCCACATCCAGATAAGACTTATCAATATATCCCAAACGAACCGCCTTAAAGAGCGAATAAATGAACATAGCGGAACAAGAAGATTCTACGTAATTACCCTTATCACCACTCCGGTCCATCACCTGATACCATCCTCCGGTCTTCGGATCCTGAAGTTTCTTCACCTGCACAGCTACATTATTCAATATATCAAGCAGGGAATCTCTTCCGGCTTCATGCTGCGGAATAAATTCGAGCACATCCACCAATGCCATCGCATACCATCCCATTGCACGTCCCCATGTATGTTTCGACTGTCCGGTCACCGGGTCCGCCCAACGTTGAGTGCGGCTTACATCGCACGCATGACGATAAAGACCATTTTTAGGATCGTACGTATGACGGGCACAAGTGACAAACTGGTTGATTACATCTGCATAGTCCTGCGGAAGATTATTACGGAATGCATATTCCGCGTAGAAAGGAGCTCCCATGTAAATTCCGTCCAACCACATTTGGTGGGGATAAATCTTTTTATGCCAAAAACCACCGTCCTCATTACGCGGTTGTCCTTCAAACTGGCTATAAAGCAGGTCGAGCGCTTTCTTATATTTAGGATTCTTGGTCTGCTCATAGATACGGAAAAGGATTTTTCCGGAGTTGATACGGTCGAGACTGTAATCGGTTAATTTATAAGCGGTAATGCTTCCGTCCTCGTGCACCATTGTATCCGCATACGCGATGGCGTAATCGCGAATTTTCTTGTCGCCATAAGCGTCGTACACATCGAGCATGGCTCCCAGTTCAAGTCCGTGGCCCGCTTTTCCGACAGGCCGAGGTTGTATTTCTCAGTCCCGAATTCATCTGCGTACCCGAAGACCGAAATCTCCTTCAAATTGTTGAATGCCATTGATTCCACTACGTTACAAAGTTTATCCAGAGATTCTTTGTTCAACGCGTCGCTGTTGAAATCGAAAAAAACGCTTATGAGTATGTCCCCGACCGAGGGCTGCGGGTATATTTCGGACTCGATGATCTGGGCTTCGTAACTTTCGGTGTTGCTGTTGCCGAGTCCTGAGATCAGGTTCAGGTTGCCGACCATGGCCGAGTACTCGGCCGAAACACCTATCGCCGACTTGCTGCTCAGCGGCGAAATCGTATTGTCGAACGTATAGATGTCATCTTTCCCGGCGATGCCACGGCGATCCGAGATGAAATAGCCTTTGGCCCCGTCGAAGAATATTCCGAAATCGTTGTATACCGAGTTGACCGGATACGGATAATGGAAAAGGGTTCCCGGAACCAGTATGTCGTCTACCATACTCATCCGGTATATGTCGTAACTGCCGAACCCTTCCATGCCGTTGGACGCGAAATAGAGGGCGTCGCCCACTACACGAGGGTAAATTTCGTCTCCCTCGGTATTGACGGCGCGTCCCATGTTGACCGGTTCACCCCAATTGCCCTTCTGTTCGTCCCAATGCGTCATGTAGAGATCCATGCCGCCGTAGCCGCCCTCCCGGTCGGAAGAGAATATCAGGGATTTTCCGTTGTTGAAGAAAGCCGGGTGGCCGTAGGAGTGTCCCTCCTGATGCTCGAACAGGGACTGGAAATCGCTCCAGCGGCCGCGTACGCTGTCGAAGCGTGAATAATAGAGTTGGTTGACGAACAGGCCGGCGTCGAGATCGGTGGATATGATGCGGTCGGTGTTACGGTATACCAGTGCCGTGGCGATCATCGTCTTCCCGTCGGGGCTGAAGGCCAGCGGCCCTCGCTGTAACTCCCGGGGGATGTCGCGGAACACTTCGGGGACGGTTCCGTCGTAGAGCGAATAGAATTGTGTGCGGTGATAAAAGATCTTCAGCGGATCCTGCATCTGACCGCGGCTTACGGCATAAAACGGTTTGCCCTTCCACTCCCCGAGCCAGTATTCGGCCTCGGGGGTATTCAGGGTCTGCAGGGTCACCCTGTAATCCGCATCCCCACGGCCGTAGTACCGCTGCACGTTGGAAAGAGATGCAAGCGTATTGATGTAACGCTGGTTGCGGGAGTAGGGTTGACGGAAAGCGAAGTTGCGAGCTGCGATTTCCGCCTGCTGGTTGTTTCCTAAACGCCGGAGGGCGTCGACGAAGAAGCAGACATCGTTGACCGTCATCAGCGTGTCGGCCGCTGCGCAGACCTTTTCATAATATGTTACTGCATTTTCGGGGTCTTGCAGCAGGATGTAGTTCCTCGCCATTTTCAGGGCCAGGACGTTACGGTCTCCGTAGAGTGCTTTACGCTGCTCCAGGGTCAGCCGTTCGTTGTCGTACTTTTTCTCGATGGCAGCGAGCGCACGCCGGTAAAGGGTCATTGCACGACGGAAATCCCCGCGGACGAAATTGACGTCCGCGCTTCGTTCAATGCGCCCGGTGCGGAAAAGCCGCCCCGCCGAAGGGGGCATTTGGTCTTTCGGTACACGGTCTGGAATTTCTTTGCGGGCGCCGAATGCGTTTCCGGCAAGCAAGGTGCCGAGCAATATTAGTAGAAGATATTTTTTCATAGACGTAATTTATGTTGCCCGATTATTTGAAGATGTTGTAAGTCAGGTGGATTCCGAATTTTGTCGGCCCGAACCATGCGCGCGTGTTTTTTAATTCCAGTGCATATCCGTTCCACTCGCCTCCGAGCAGGTATTTGTCGAATTGCAGGTGGGCGTATCCGATGCCGAGATTCAGATCGAGGCGAAAATGTTTCGACAGGTAGAACTTATAGCCGAGTGATATGCCTGCCGAAAGGCCCCAGCCTTTGCGGCGGTAACTCTCTTTGTCCTCGCCTTGCCATAATCCGATATTGAAATTGCCTCCTGCGACGTAAGGCCCGAGGTAAAAACCGTCGTACATGTTGTTGGTGTAGTAGTAACGCGGCTTGACGTAGTAACGCATGTCTACGCTGCCGATCAGGGCGCGGAAGACCTCTTCGTGCTTCTTGAACATATAGGGCATCCAGAGAATGTCGGCATTCATCGTAAATTGCTGGCTGAGCATAAATTCCACGCCGACATTAGGAGTGCCGGCCAGTAAGAGCGGCAGATTGGTCTTGATCGCCTGGGCTTTCGCTGTCGGTGCTGTGAACAGGAGAATGGAACCCAGTGCCAGTATTCGTGATAGTTTTCTCATCGGACTTTTATGGTTTGTATTTTTGGGTTTTCATGTGGAATTTACATATCCGTCGTACCTCCTGAACCGATATCGCCCCACTCGGAGAGTTTGATCGCCACGAGTGTGAAACCCTTGTAAGTGAAGGTGAGTTGAGCCCCGGGGGTTAAATAAACAGGGCCGTCTATCTTGTCGCCGTTCTCGTCGACGGGAGGTTCCATGCCGCCGTCGTTCAGATTGCCCGAATCGAACGCGAAACGTCCGATGATTTCGTTGTCATCATAAAAATATGTAACGACTTTCAGCGGAGTCAGGGCCGTCCCGGGAGCGTCGGGAGCGTCTATATCATAGCCCGATGACGGGAAATAGCTCTCTGAGAAGCTGTAATCCGGCCCGGCCTGTCCGGCGGCGGGCAGGTCGTAACTTACCTGAATTTTGTCCTGTGGCGTGAAATTGTCGAAGTGTCCGTCGAAACAGAGGCGGGTTGCAAGTCCCGTGTAATGTATTTCTATGCGGGTGACTCCCAACCCGGCGAAATTCTTGAATTCGTTCGTGATTTTTCCGTTGTAGGAATTTTCTTCGCTGATATCGATGGTATGTATCTTTTTTGCGTCGGGATGCCCGATGGGGTATAACGACAGCCTGGTTTTGGAAAAGCGGGGCTGATCGGGGTCGGTCGGCTTGCCCGTGGCCGTGCTTTTGTTCTGCGTACCGGTTTTGGAGCCTGCCGGGAGCGGTGTGAACGTGTGTTCGGCGCCCTTCAGGGGCTTTGCCGAGAGATAGGAGTCCGAGTAGAGCTGCCCCTCGCTTACGGGCATGTCCCCGATTTGGGCGAAACAGGTGACGCTGGTTTCTCCCGGCTTGAGTTTGAAGCGTAACGTTCCGTCGAGCATAAGCTCGTTTTTATTGAACGGGGCATAAATATGGCTGCTGCGCATATGGCTGCCCGCTTCGTCGTGGAATGCGATGTAGAAGTCCCGTATCGTACCCTCTTTGACCTGCGGAACGTATATCCAGAGGTTATTTTCGTCTACGAAATAGTCGTATGTGCATGATGCGAGGGAATAGAGCAGGAGTATCCCGGCAGTCATTCGCGTATATTTCGGCAAGAATTTCATTTTCATTTATTTTGGGCGTGTGGATTTCCCCCTGCCGGAATCTATAAATGCCGAGGGCTCCCTGCGGTACCTTTCGAAGCCGTTCCTTCAGCATTTCGTTTCCGGATTGTCCGGTTATTCGTTTTTTTCTCCTGTTTCTTCCCCTTCCCCCGGTTTGCGGGCCTCGGCGAGCAGGCTCAGTCCGCAGGCCAATCCGAGTAACCCCTTTAAGAGCAGCCACATGGAGAATCCTTCCCCGGTCGCATATGCGTAAACGGCGTATATGCAGATTACAGCGGTGAGCCCCAGAAAGATGTATGCTAAAATCGAGTAAAAAGTTTTTTTCATCGGATGTTAAGGTTAAGGAGCAGCAGTCCGTGAAACCACGGATTGCTGCGCCGGGAGGGAGTTACAGGGGGATGTCGTTGGACTCGATGCTTCCCCAGTCCGCCAGATTGACGTCGATCGTTACGTCGCCGTACTGTCCGGGTTCGGGAATACCCGGATCGTCGGGATCATCGAGCCACTTGCCCCGGGAATTCAGCGTCAGGTTTACTTCGAGGATGTTGTTGGCTGTAACGCCTTTCTGCACGGCGCCGCTCCATGCCACCAGGGCCGGGGCCGTGAGGCCTGTGGTGTGTGACAGCGGGATATAGCCGGCGGGCGCTTTGCCGATCAGCACGATATCGAACTTCTCCTTGCTTTCCGTTTCGCTTCCTCCCGGGAGGAGCCTGATGTCTTTCCACAGGGTCAGCTTGTTGGTCGGGTCGAGTATGGTTCCCGTGCTGTAACCGCTTTCGGGATCCGCGTCGTTGAACTTGCCTTTGACATAGAGTACCGCCTGTTCGCGCTTGGGCGAAGCGAAGCCGACCGTGCTGAGCACGTTGACGCTCGTGCCGACGCGGCGGATACGGAAACTCGCCTCGTCTACGTCGAACTGGACTGACTCATTGCCCGAGAGGCTCTGGTTGATACGCACGCGCATCATGCTCACGGCGCGCTTCAGCGTGATCGTGCTGAGCGTGTTGTTCTGGTCTGCGAGTATATCCACGTTGGGCAGGACGCCTATGAATATCTCCGCGGGTTCCTCGTACCCCTTGGAATCCTTCTCTGGATTCTCGGCCGGAGGAGCCGGTTTCTCCCCGAGGGTTTTCTCCTGGAGTTTCATGAGCAGGGTGCTGATCTCGTACCCTACGGCGGCGGCCGGTTCCCAGGTGCGTTCGATGTTGTTTCCGGTCGCGGAGTTGGCGACTACGTACACGTTGTAATGGGCGCCCGCCGGACTGGCCGGAATGTTCTGGAGTACGAAATTATGGGTGCCGGTTGTGCCGTCCTGGGGCAATTGAAGTTCGCGGGCCGCCTTTACGCGGTTGTCCGCGGTGCTCACGAAGAGGATGTGCAAGTCTTTGATGTTGTCCGTCCACGAGGTCGTGGGCTTGGCCGTGGACGTAGGGTAGGAAGCCTGTGTCGATGGAGCCTTGTCGAAGCCCAGGTTGATTACCACCTGGCCTTCCTTGCCTTCGCCGCCGCCCGTATCGCTTCCGGGATCTTCCGTATTGCAGGAAAACATCCCCAGCGACAGTGCGAGCACGCAAAGGGTTGATTTGAATATGTTTTTCATAATATGCGATTCGATAAATAATTTGCCCGGAACCTGCTCCGGTCGGGGCGGGGTCCGGGCGAATTACTAAATACCGGCCGACAGGTTAGCGATAGTCCAAGGTGCGATGGTGATGTTAACTTCCATGCTTACCACCGTTTCTACGGGTTTGGTGGGATCGGGTACCACGCCGCCGGGGTCGTTCGCACCGGGGCCGCTGATGCTGGAGATAACCACGTCGAAGAGCGTGTTGCGCTTGACCGTGTAGCGCAGCGGAAGTTCCTTGTCGGAGCCTGCGTTCTTATCCTGAAGGTAAATCGCGTAGTAGCACTTGCCGCCCGTGTATTTAATGGCTTCATTACCTGAACCGATCTGGCCCGTTGAGGGAAGTTCGTTGTAGCAGCCGGGCTTGTAACCCGTGATTACGCCTCCTGATTTTAGGGCGACGCGCCAGAAGTCGTTGTTTGTCAATGCTGCGCCGGGATTGCCGTCTTTATCCAAGATCTGATCCACATTCGGCGTCCAGATGCCTTCAACCTCCAGGTAGGATGCTTTGCCAGCCAAGATTGTCGCGTTACTGTTCTCGGTGAGGTAGGATATGCCGCCTTCCGTCGAAAATGATACCTGGGCGCTTCCGTCGATGTAGGTTCCCTGCGTGGTCGCCCCATAATACGGGGTCAGCAGTTGCTTGCCCGTATAGTTGGCGCCCTCATAAACCGGCATCAGATACATTTTGTCGGGGTTGTTTTTGGTCTTGAACTTGAGGTTGTCCAGCGTACCTCCGCTTCCTACCACGCCTGTACCCAGGCTAAGCCTTACTTTGGCACACGCGCGGCCGATGGTGACCGTGAATTTGTTCTCGCCGCTCGCGGTTACTGTCTTCTGGGCCGGCTGTGCTTCCAGGTTCGTCATCCAGAATTTGCCTGCGCCGGTTATGGACGTAAAGTCGGCTATGGCTGCCTGTGTTTTCTTGAATGCGTCCAGCTTGGTGACCTCAGTCGGTGTGGCAGCGGTCGTAACCGTCTTGAAATTGAAGTTCGCAAGTATGTCGTTCATGTTGGCGCATACGAAGAGGCGTTTTGCGCCGGTCGTGGTCTGGAACGTTACTTTTTTTGCATCGACGTCTTCGACCGAGAACGGTACGATCGATTCCAGTACGTCGGCGTTGTTAAATACGTAAAGGGTGGCTTCCGCAAAATCTGATTCTGGCGGGGTTCCGTTTTCGGTCGCCATCGTCGAGGGAGCGTTCGTCAGCGTGATCGTGGCTGTGGTGGGGATGCCCTCTACCACGTCGTCTGCGGGGTTTTTCTCGGCGGCGGGATCCGTTTCGCAGGATGCAAAGGACAGCATGCTTATTGCGGCTAATCCAAGGATAAAATTCTTCTTCATAAGATTGGGGTTTAGTGAATTTTGGGACTTTTAGTGAAACATATTGTTTGTTAATGGAATGAATCTTTTTCAAGAGGGTTCCGGCAGTGGGCTGTCCGCGTGTGCCGGAATCTGGTCGCGGATCGTTTCGCCGGGGGAGTCGGCCGGTCTGCGGCCCGTTTCTTCCCCGGACGTGTTTTCCGCTTCCGGGTGGAGCAGTGCCAGCACGTGCATGCTCTTCAGCCGCTGCCTGAGCTCTTCCTCGATTTCTGTCTCCAGATGCCGCAGACGCGCGTAGTGCCTGTCGTGCAGGTAGTCGCCTTTGTTCCAGTCGATCTCTGTCGCGGCGCCCATGGGGAGCCCTTTGTGGAAGAGGTACATCAGGTCGTACACAGTCACCCGTTCGACCCCTTTGCCGAGATAGACCATGCGCGCCGTGGTGTAACAGATGTTGCCGATGATGAGCGTGTTGATTACGGATTTGTAGAGTGAGTATTCCACGCCGAGCAGTTCCTTCAGGAAGCCCGCATCTATACCCCGCGCACTCCTTTGGCCTGGTGGCGAGTAGGCGAGTAGATTCATAACTCTGATGGCACAGACGATTTTATCCGAAAACATATTGTGTGTTTTTATTGTAATCTCTATTTCCAATAGAGATAATAAGTGTGATTTTGCT
>OGHL01001684.1_pt1 | contig 12462 bp, 10 predicted proteins | sample 1571391 | NCBI WGS metagenome assembly OGHL01 (sample SAMEA2581948, study PRJEB24529) | metagenome | biome: Human gut stool | place: China | collected 2011 | reverse complement strand
CCGGCGAGAGGACCACGATGTCCCCCGGCTGGGAATCGGTGTAGCCGATGTCCCGGATCAGCATCACATCCCCCTCGTGGAGGGTGGGCAGCATGGACTCCCCCACCACCGGGGTGATGCGCCCCACGAAGGTGAATACCAGGATGATGGTCACCAGCGCCACAATCAAAATCTGAAGCCACTCGTAGGCATCCTGAGCGCCGCTGAGGGGCTTTTCTTCTTTTTTCGGTTTTTTCATGGGCAAACTCCCCGCTTTCGACAAAGGAGGGGCTGTCCAGCAGCCCCTCCCGTGCGTATCTTATTTCGCGTACTCGATGACCTTGGTCTCCCGCAGGACGTGGACCTTGATCTGACCGGGGTACTCCATTTCCTCCTCGATCTTCTTGGCCAGGTCCCGGGCCAGGATGACCATCTGGTCCTCGCTGACCTGCTCGGGCCTCACCATGACCCGCACCTCGCGGCCGGCCTGGATGGCGTAGGCCTTATCCACGCCAGGATAGGAGCCGGTGATGGTCTCCAGCTGCTCCAGACGCTTGATGTAGTTCTCCAGATTCTCCCGCCGGGCACCGGGGCGGGCTGCGGAGATAGCGTCTGCCGCCTGCACCAGACAGGCCACCACGGTCCGGGGCTCCACATCGTTGTGGTGGGCCTCGATGGCGTGGATGATGTCCTCCCGCTCCTTGTACTTCCGGGCGAACTCCACACCCAGGGACACGTGGGTGCCCTCCAGCTCGTGGTCCACGGCCTTGCCCAGATCGTGGAGCAGGCCGGCCCGCTTGGCAGCCTGGACATCCGCACCCAGCTCGGAGGCCATCATGCCGGCGATGTGGCTGACCTCGATGGAGTGCTGCAGGACGTTCTGGCCGTAGCTGGTCCGGTAGTGGAGGCGGCCCAGCATCTTCACCAGCTCCGGGTGCAGGTTCCGCACGCCGCACTCGAACACGGCGCGCTCACCCTCTGCCTTGATGGTGTTCTCCACTTCCCGGCGTGCCTTCTCCACCATCTCCTCAATGTGGGTGGGATGGATGCGGCCGTCGGCGATCAGCTTTTCGAGCGCCAGACGCGCGACCTCGCGGCGCACCGGCTCGAAGCAGGAGACGGTGATGGCCTCGGGCGTATCGTCGATGATGAGGTCGACGCCCGTGAGCGTTTCAATGGTGCGGATGTTGCGGCCCTCGCGGCCGATGATGCGTCCCTTCATCTCGTCATTGGGCAGGGGAACCACACTGACGGTGATCTCGGCGACGTGATCGGCGGCGCAGCGCTGGATGGCGGACGCTACGATCTCGCGGGCATACTGGTCCGCTTCGTCCTTGGCGCGGGCCTCGATCTCCTTGATCTTGAGGGCGGTCTCGTGGGTGACCTCGGACTCGACCTGCTCGATCAGGTACTTCTTGGCCTCGTCAGCCGTAAAGCCGGAGATGCGCTCGAGCATCTCGGTCTGGCTGCGCTTGATGATCTTGATCTCTTCGTTCTCCTTGTCCAGAGCGGCGTGCTTCTGGGCAAGGGCCTCTTCCTTCTTCTCGATCGCGTCGGTCTTGCGGTCGATGTTTTCTTCCTTTTGCTGTAAGCGGCGTTCCTGCTTCTGCAGGTCGGCACGACGTTCCTTTTCTTCCTTCTCGTATTCCTTGCGGGAGCGGAGGATCTCCTCCTTCGCCTCCAGCGTGGCCTCGCGTTTTTTGCTCTCGGCGCTCTTGATGGCATCGTTGATGATGCGCAGCGCCTCCTCTTCGGCGTTGGCGATCTTTTCCTTATCGTCCTTCGCCTTCTTGTTGCGGTACAGAATACAAGCAAGAATACCAATGAAAAGTCCCGCCGCCAAGCCGATGACAAGGCTGGGTATATTCATTTGATTCCTCCTGTGTCCACTTTTGCTTCCATCGGAGCGGCCGGTCCGACCGTGTCCCGATGGTATATCAAAACGGGTTTTTGAATCAACAAACGGGAGAGCCCCTTCTCTCCCCTCCATAAATCCACCGAATATTGTAACCTTTTTGTAAACAAGTGTCAAGCAAAAACTATTTGTCGAAAAAGCGCGTGGGGTCAGCCGCGCGACGCACGGCTTTTGTCAAAGGGGTGATTCTCTTCCGAAGAGAACCACCCCTTTGGAACCCCAAGAGAACGCAAGGGGCAAGCCCCTTGACCCCCCGGCCCCAAATCTCGACCGGATCTTCGGGAGCAGTATGCTTGTTTTTCCGAAAACGATCCGGTCTGCTTCTATTTCCGCTCGGCCGCTCCTGCGGCGTGTTTCCGCACCGCCCAATTAAAAAGCGGCATTCCCGGCTGCCCGTCAGCTCTCGATATACGCCTCGGCGGCGTAGCCGAGGTTCCCACTGTACTCTACCGTGTTCCAGCCCTGCCACGCGCCGTAGACCGTGACCGGCGCGCCGTTCGGCATGAGCGCGATGGTCTGCCCCGCGGCGCTCGGGTAGGCGCGCAGGCGCAGCGGCGAGCCGCTCGTGGAGACAGTCCCCTGCACGACCGGCTGCGGCTCGATGAACGGCAGGCCGAAATACTCCGTCAGCGAGCGCGCCAGCTCGCGCGCGATGGCGTCCATATTGTTCTCGACCCACGCGGCGTCGGCATAGTTGTCGTGGTAGCCCAGCTCAAGCAGGTTGGCCGGATACTTCGGCTGACGCACCTCGCCGAGCGCGGTGGTGGGCACGGTGCGCACGAGGTCAGGCAGCGGATAAACGCGCTTGAGGTTCGCGGCGAACAGGTCCGCCGCGCGCTTGCCCTCCGCGCTCGTCGGATAGTAAAACACCAGCACGCCGCGCACGCTGCCGGAGTTTTCCGGCGCGGCGGCGTTGGAGTGGAGCGCGAGATAGAAGTCAAAGCCGCCGAGGCGGTTCGCCTGCGCGATGGAGGACGCGGCGGTCATGTCGGGCGTGTTGCGCACAAAGCGGATGCCGTTGGCATAAAGATACGGCTCCAGCGCGTCGGCAAGCCGGTTCATGTTGTACTCCTCGCTGCCGCTTCCGGTGATGTAGGGATTGGACTCCTGCGTGGAGGGGCTGAGATAGATCTTCGGCATGGCGATGCCTCCTTTTCCCTGCATTTTATGCGCCGCCGCGCCGTTTCATGTGCCGACTTCCCCGACCTTGATGAGCGATCGGGCAAAAATAAAGAGACGCCGAAGCGTCTCTTTATTTTCTCGTGTTTTCGGGAGATCAGACCGCAGCCTTCTTCTCCTTCTTGTTCTCAGCCCTCTGGATGAGCAGGATAACGATCAGAATGGCGAGACCGGCGAGGTCGGTGACCGTACCGGGGATGACCATCAGCAGACCGCCGGCGATCAGCGCGACACGGGAATACCACTTCAGGTCGTGGATCAGATAGCCCATGAAGCCGGAGGCGATGGACGCCATACCGAGCGTCGCGGAGATAACGATGGAGGCAACGCCGAAGAAGGTGACATCGCCGACGAAGATCATCGCATTGTTGTAAGCGAAGATGTAGGGGATGATGAATGCCGCGATCGCCAGACGGGTGGCGTTGAGCGCAGTCTTCATCGGGGGCGCCTTGGCGATGGCAGCACCGGCATAAGCCGCGAGCGCAACGGGAGGCGTGATGTCGGCGACGATGCCGAAGTAGAACACGAACATATTGGCAGCCAGAATGTGCATGCTCATACCGTTGATGAGGATGGGCGCGCAGGTGGAGGCCATGATGATGTAGTTCGCGGTGGTGGGCACGCCCATGCCGAGGATGATGCAGCAGATCATCGTGAGGAACAGGGCGATGAACAGGTTGCCGCCGGAGAGCTTGACCACATAGGTGATCAGCTTGCCGCCGAGACCGGTCATCGTGATGCACACGGAGATAATGCCGGCGATGCCGCAGGCGATGCCGATGGACAGGCAGTTCTTGCCGCCGTTTTCAAGGCCGTTGACGAACTTGCTCGGGGTCATGCGGTCGTCCTTGTTGATGATACCGACCACGATGGCAACGATGGTGCCGTAGATGGCGCTCTTGGCCATGGTCTGACCGGCGACGACCATCCAGGTCAGGACGATCAGGGGCAGGAGCAGATAGATTTTCGGCAGCAGGAGCTTCCACTTGGGCAGTTCCTCACGCTTGAGGCCGACGAGACCGAGCTTCTTGGCCTTGAAGTGGACGCCCAGGAAGATGCCGAGGAAGTACAGGAACGCGGGCAGGATCGCACGGACGATGATGTCGGCATACTCATAGCCGGTCATTTCCGCCATGATGAACGCCGCGGCGCCCATGATGGGGGGCATGATCTGGCCGCCGGTGGAGGACGCAGCCTCAACCGCGCCGGCAAACTCGGGGGGATAGCCGGTCTTCTTCATCATCGGGATGGTCACGGAACCGGTGGTAACGGTGTTGCCGACGGAGGAACCGGAGACCATGCCGCACAGGGCGGAGGAGACGACCGCGACCTTCGCGGGACCGCCGGACGCCCAGCCGACCAGCGCGTTCGCGCAGTCGATGAAGAAGTTGGCGACACCGGTCGCCTCAAGGAACGCGCCGAACAGCAGGAACAGCGCAATGTAGGTCGAGCAGACGGAGATCGGCGTACCGATGATGCCGTTGGTGGTATAGAAGATGTTGTAGACCACCAGGTCCAGGCTCATGCCGCGGCCGATGAAGGCGTAGAGCACAAAGCAGCCCGCCACGACCAGAATGGGAAGGCCCACCGCGCGGCGGCAGCACTCCGCGAGCACCAACGTGCCGATGATGCCAAGGATGACCTCGGTCTGGCCGATGGCGATGCCCATCGCCACAATCCTCTTGAAGTTGGCAACATAGTAGAAATAGGGAATACAGCCCGCGACAGCGAGCAGGATATCATACCACGGCATGGAGTTGGGCTTTACATTGCCCTTCTTCACGGGGTAGATAAAGAATGTGAACAGGATCACAAAGCCGACGAACAGGCAGCGGCGGATCTGGCCGCTCCAGGTGGCCCACAGGTTCATATAGACCATAAAGAGCATAAAGGCGGCCAGCACATAGCGCAGGATCTTCTTCGGCGTGCCTTCCCAGACACGGGTGTTGGACTCGCGGTCAAACTTTTTCATGATCGCGTCAACGTCTTCCATCGTACCGACTTCAACGTCTACGCTTTCAACGACGACCTCTTCGTCCAAGACTTTCTTTTCAGCGTCAGTCATTGGTGTTTTTCTCCTCCTTTTTATTGGTGAACACTGTGACGTCAATAGAGGAAGAACTCATAATTGAGCGTCACCAGCGAATTTCTTCCACACAAATCACGCAGACTGATATCCGGGCCGTCCTTTACCTTCAAAAAGAAGTCGTAAACGGTGGCCACGGCATAACAGACTCCGGTTCTATCCTGATGTATGCCGGTGATGAGCATGGCTCCGTCGTCGGTATAGCTGAGCTCCTCTCCGGGATTCAGCTCCACCTGCACGCCGGCGCCGTAAGCATAGTACTTACACTCCTCGGCATAGATCTTTCCTTCACTGATCTCAAAGGTGTCCGTCAGCGGATATTGGTTGACGGAATGCTTAAAGGTAATGGAAAAGCGATCCCCCTCGTCCATGCGATAGCGCGCATAGAGCTCGCCGCTGTCCTTATTGCGGAGCGTCAGGTAATAGCCGGCGCGGGGAATCAAGAGGGAGGCCGCTGCAATAATCAAGACTATTGCAGCGGCCATGCTTATGCGTTGTCGCAGTTGCACTTTCGCACTCTTTCAGGATTGGGTGTTCTTACAGAACGCCAATCTCCTTGTAGTACTTCTCGGCGCCGGGATGCAGGTCGAAGGAGCCGGCAACAGCACCCTCGGGGCTCAGGAAGCCGAACTTGGCCTGAGCTTTGGCCAGGTCAGCCTGATTGTCGAACATGGCCTTGGTGATCTCATAGACGACATCCTCGCTGAGGTCCTTGGAGGCGGTGAAGACGGCCTTGACGGCGACGCAGACGGTCTCGTCCGCAACGCAGGTGTAGGTGTTGGCGGGCAGGTTATCCTGAACCAGGAAGGGATAGTTGGTGGTCAGATAGGAAACAGCCTCATCGCTGAGGGAGGGCATATTGAAGTTGTAGGCGGTGGCGAGGTCGGTCAGCGCGGGGGTGGGGGCGCCGGAAACGGTGAAAGCCGCCTCGCACTGGCCGTTCTTGAGGGCCTCAGCGCCGCCGGAGAAGGAGTCGTACATGACCTTGATGTCGTCGAAGGTCATGTCGTAGGCCTCGAGGACCTGAGCCGCGTTCAGAGCGGTACCGGAGCCGACGTCGCCGACGCAGACGGTCTTGCCCTTGAGGTCTTCAATGCTGGTGATGGAGGGAGCGGTGACGAGCTGGACGGTCTCGTTGTAAACGCCCGCGACCCACAGGGAGTTCTTGTCGGCAGCGCCGTCGAACATGGTCTCACCGCCGGAGCCGTTGTGAGCATAGTTCAGAACGTCGGACTGCAGGATGGACATCTGGGCCTGGTTGGCGGTGACGAGCTGGACGTTCGCCTTGGAGGCGCCGGAGTCGACAGCGGTGAGCTTGGACAGGCTCAGCTTGTCGCCGATGGTGGTGACGAGCGCGTTACCAACGGCATAGTAAGTACCGGTGGTGCCGCCGGTGGCGATGACGATGTCAACGGGAGCGGCGGGGGTATCGGTCTGCTGGGTGTCGCCGTCGGTGTTGGGGGTATCACCTTCCTTGCTGCCGCAGGCAACAAGAGCGAAGATCATAGCGACGGACAGGATGAGGGCTAAGAACTTTTTCATACGCAATCTCCTTTTTGTTTTACCGTTTCGGCAACGTTACCGCCGGTCGGGGACATTCTGCACAACGTTGTCCAATGTTGTGCATGAGCGTCGGCCGGCGCTTCTTCGTTTTACAAAACGGCCAATGTACCTCTTTGAGGCATAGCTATTATAACTTATTGCAAGTTTTATTGCAAGATACTTTTGCACTTTTGGCTATTCGCACAAAATTAAGGCGGAATCCATTTTTCTTAGCCCTTTCTTTTTCCGCTCGTTCCGTTATTTCACACAAATTTTTTGGTGACGACAAATTTTTACTTTTTCTTCATATGTAAATTTTTCATGCACCTTATTCGAATTTATGCAAGTTTTCCTTCATCGTCTGTCATTTTGGCTAAATCCAAGGCAAAAAAACAGTCACTCTGACGAGTGACTGTTTTTCCAAAAAGATCGGTTTACTTCTGCTCCTTGTTGTCCACAACGCGTTTGAGCAGGGCGGAGAACTCGTCCACGCTCATCGCGCCAAGATCGCCGTCCGCGCGGTGGCGCGGGGAGACGGTACCGTTCTCCATGTCGCGGTCGCCGACGATGACCATGTAGGGCACCTTCTCGGTCTGCGCGTCGCGGATCTTGCGGCCGATCTTCTCGTTGCGGTAATCGACCTCGGTGCGGAAGCCCTGCTCCTCGAGCTGCGCGGCGACCTTCTCGCAGTATTCGTTCGCGCGGTCGGTGACGGGCAGGAACATGGCCTGCACGGGAGCGAGCCAGGTTGGGAACGCGCCCATCGTCTCCTCAATGAGATAGGCCATGAAGCGGTCGAGCGAGCCGAGGATCGCGCGGTGGAGCACCACGGGCGTCTTTTCCTCGCCGTTGGAGTCGATATAGGTCAGGTGGAACTTGGCAGGCAGGCAGAAGTCGAGCTGGCAGGTGGAGAGTGTGTACTCCGCGCCGACGGCGGGACGCACGTTCACGTCCAGCTTGGGGCCGTAGAAGGCCGCCTCGCCTATCTCCTCGGTGTAGTGGATGCCCAGCTCGTTGAGCACCTCGCGCAGGGCGTTCTCGGCGGTGTTCCACATTTCATCGTCGTCGTGGTACTTCTCCTTGTCCGCCGGGTCGCGCAGCGACAGCACGCAGCGGTAATCCGTGATGCCGAAGTCCTTGTAGGTCTCGAAGATCAGGTCGCAGACCTTGGAGAACTCGTCCTTGATCTGCTCGGGCGTGACGAACAGATGCGCGTCGTTCTGGCAGAAGTGGCGGCCGCGCTCGATGCCCTTGAGCGTGCCGGACGCCTCATAGCGGAAGTCGTGGGCAATCTCGCCGATGCGCACGGGGAGATTGCGGTAGGAGTGGGGCTGATTGGCGTAGATGCGCATATGGTGCGGGCAGTTCATCGGGCGCAGGACGTAGACCTCATCGTCCACCTCCATCGCGGGGAACATATTCTGCTTGTAGTGATCCCAGTGGCCGGAGGTCTTGTAAAGCTCGACCGTTCCGACGCAGGGCGTGAGCACGTGCTGATAGCCCAGCTTGAGCTCCTTGTCGCGGATATAGTTTTCCAGAATGCGCCAGACCGTGTAGCCCTTGGGCAGGAACATCGGAAGTCCCCGGCCGACCAGCTCGTCGGTCATGAACAGGCCCAACTCGCGGCCGAGCTTGCGGTGGTCGCGCAGCTTGGCCTCCTCGAGCTTGGCAAGGTACTCATCCAGCTCGTCCTTCTTCGGGAAGGCGACGCCGTAGATGCGCTGGAGCGTTTCACGCTTGCTGTCGCCGCGCCAGTAGGCGGCGTTGCAGGCGGTCAGCTTGATGGCGTTGCCCTTGATGCGGCCGGTGGAATCGAGATGCGGGCCGGCGCAGAGGTCGGTGAACTCGCCCTGCTTATAGAAGCTGATGTGCGCGTCGGCCGGCAGGTCGTTGATGAGCTCAACCTTGAACGGCTCGTCCTTCTCCTCCATGAACTTGATGGCTTCCTCGCGCGGCAGCTCAAAGCGCTCGAGCTTGAGCTTTTCCTTGCAGATCTTGCGCATCTCCGCCTCGATCTGCTCCAGATGCTCCGGCGTAAAGGCGAAGGGAGCGAGCAGATCGTAGTAGAAGCCGGTCTCGATGCTGGGGCCGATGGCGAGCTTCACCTCGGGCCACAGGCGCTTGACCGCCTGCGCCAGCACATGGGAGCAGGTGTGCCAATAGGTCTTGCGGTACTCGGGATTTTCAAAGCTGTACCGGTTTTCTTCGTTGATCTTGACTTCTTCGGACATTTCAGTTACCTCCATTTGACTCTGAGGGTGCAAAAATGCTTCACCCCCGACGGTATCAGGGGTGAAGCATTGCTATACTCCACGGTTCCACCCTGCTTGCGCGTTTGCGCCGCTTGTGTCCGCTGTAACGGGCGAACCCGTCCCGCTCGTCGCGGGCTGCTCGGGAGTGGTACGGCCGCCGCTCACGCAGGACGCTTGCACCGAAATGCGTCCCTCTCTGTGCGGTGCTCTGCGGTTTCTTCTCCGTCGATGCCGGTTTGATGGATAGCAGTATACGCCGTCGCCGCGGATTTGTCAAGGGGCAGGCTCAGAACTCGGGCGGCTGATTTTTGCGCGGCTTGTCGTCGTCCCTGCCGCCGAAAAGGCCTGAGAAAAATCCGCCGCGCGGCGTACTCTCCTGCTCACGCTCCGTCTCCTTCGCGCGGCGGCGCTGCTCCGCCGCCTTCCATTCGGCGCGGGAGTCCAGCACCTCGCGCGCCGCGTCCCGCAGCAGCGCGGGCGCATCCGGCGATTCCAGCAGCGCGCTGAGCTCCTCGTCGGTCCTGCCGCCGCACTCGGCGCGGTAGCGGTCCTTCCGGTCCTTCTCCCGCATAAAGAACGCGATCCGACTGCACCACGGGCAGACCCACAGCTCCACGTCCATATAATCCTTCAGGAGACTTTCGCCGTGCAGCTCCAGCACCTGGTAACCTCGGCTTTCCATCTCGTGTCCGCAAACGCACTTCTTTTCGCTCATGGTGTTCCTCCCCTTTCCGGTGTTGAGAAAAAGAGCCGGTCGAAACCGGCTCTTTTTCTGTTATATTTTGTCGAAAAATTACTTGCTGTAATCATAGAAGCCCTTGCCGGACTTCTTGCCGAGCTGGCCGCCGCGGACCATCTTCTTGAGCAGCAGAGCGGGGCGGTACTTGGGATCGCCGGTCTCCTCAAGCAGCACGTTCATGATGGCGAGGCAGACGTCGAGGCCGATGAAGTCGCCGAGGGCGAGGGGGCCCATGGGATGATTCGCGCCGAGCATCATGGCCTTGTCGATGTCCTCGACGGAGGCGACGCCGGTCTCAACAAGGCCGATGGCTTCGTTGATCATGGGGATGAGGATCTTGTTGACGACGAAGCCGGGAGCCTCGGCGACCTCGACCGGCTGCTTGCCGATCTCCTCGGAGAGCTTGTAGATGAAATCGAAGGTCTCCTGCGTGGTGTTCGCGCCGCGGATGACCTCGACAAGCTTCATGCTGGGAACGGGATTGAAGAAGTGCATACCGATGACGGGGTGCTTGAGGCCCAGGCCCATCTCGGTGACGGACAGAGAGGAGGTGTTGGTGGCAAAGATGGCGGATTCCTTGCACAGCTCATCCAGCTCGCTGAGCATGGCGCGCTTGTACGCCATCTCTTCCTTGGCGCACTCAATGACGAGGTCGGCATCGGCGGCGGCGGACTTCTCCTCCACGAAGATATTCGCCATCAGGGCATCCTTGGCCTCCTGGCTCATCTTGCCCTTCTCGACGCGCTTCTGCAGGGAAGCGTCGAGCTTGTCCTTGTGGCGCTGCGCGGAAGCGACGCTGGACGCGTACATCAGAGTGGTGTGGCCGTGTGCCGCGAAGACCTGCGCGATGCCGCTGCCCATGGTGCCGGCGCCGAAAACTGCAACTTTCATTTTTGTGTTCCTCCTATGAATTGAAATTTATGAATTGTCAAGTAACGCTTACTTGTTGGTGAACGGTTCGTGCTTGCGCTTTTCGAGGAAGGCGCCCATGCCCTCCTGCTGGTCGGCGGTCTCGAAGCAGGAGCCGAAGGCCTTCTCCTCGACCACCACGGCCTCGTCCATCGGGAGGTCAAGCCCCTCGTTGATGGCCTTCTTCGCCGCGCGCACCGCGATGGGCGCGTTCGCCGCGATCTGAGAGGCGAGCTTCTCCGCCGCAGTGTAAAGCTCCGCGAGCGGATAGACGGCGTTGACCAGACCGATGCGCAGGGCCTCGTCCGCCTTGATGTTGCGGGCGGTGTAGACCATCTGCTTCGCCATGCCTGGGCCGACCAGACGCGCGAGGCGCTGGGTGCCGCCGAAGCCGGGGGTGATGCCGAGACCCGTCTCGGGCTGACCGAACACGGCGGTATCGGAGCAGATGCGGAAATCACAGCTCATGGCGAGCTCACAGCCGCCGCCGAGCGCGTAGCCGCCGACCGCCGCGATGGTGGGAATGGGCAGGGTCTCGAGCTTGCGCATCACGTCGTTGCCCTGCTTGCCGAAGCTCTCGCCCTCGGCCTTGGTGAGCCCCTTCATCTGCGCAATGTCCGCGCCGGCGACGAAGGACTTCTCCCCCGCGCCGCGCACGATCAGGCAGCGGACGGCGTCGAGGTCAATGGCGTCGAGCGCCGCGTCAAGGTCGGCGAGCACCTGCGAGTTGAGCGCGTTGAGCGCCTCGGGACGGTTGATGATGAGATACGCGACCGCGCCCTGCGGTTCATAGGTCACGAAAGACATGGTATGCCCTCCTTGTTTTCTCTTAATGGGGCTATTATATGCAATTCCCCCGCGTTTTGCAAGAGGAATATCATTTCATTTGAAATTATTTCCAGTTTGGTCATATTTTTTGCAAGAATTGATTCATTTCTGACGATGTAACGCAGTTCCTGCGGCAAATTCCTCCTTGCTGACGGAAAGACTTCATTTTTCTCTTGTGTTATCGCCGCGTTTCCGCTATGATAGGCAGGAAATGAACGCAAAAAGCGAGGTATTTCCCCATGCGAATGAGAAAGAAAAAGAACCTGCTGCCGCGCATGGAGCGCTGCGCGGCGCTGCAGATCAAGGACCCCATCGCGCACCGCGGCCATTGGCGCGAGCTGATGCCGGAGGCCCGCGAGCTGCGTGTGGAGCTGGGCTGCGGCAAGGGACGCTTCACCGTGGGCACCGCCGCCGCGGAGCCCGACGTGCTGTTCGTGGCGGTGGAGATGGTGCCCGACGCGATGGTGGTCGCCATGGAGCGCTGCGCCGCCGAGGGGCTTCGGAACGTCCGCTTCATCGACGCGAACGCGAACATCCTGCCCGAGTTTTTCGCCCCGGGCGAGGTCGACCGCATCTACATCAACTTCTGCGACCCGTGGCCGACGAAGCGCCACGCCAAGCGCCGCCTGACGCACGGCAATTTCCTCAAGCTCTACCGCAAGGTGCTCAAGGACGGCGGGCAGATCCATTTCAAGACGGACAACGCCCCGCTTTTCGCCTGGTCGGTGGAGGAGATCCCGCAGTTTGGCTTTACGCTCTCCGAGGTCACGGACGATCTGCACGCGAACGGCGCCGTCGGCGTGATGACCGACTATGAGGCGAAGTTCCATGAGCTGGGCACGCCCATCCACCGTCTGGTCGCCACGATGACGCCGTGGGAGGAGCCGGAGGAAGAATAACGGCCGCGCAACGCGCGGCGTATAGCAAAGGGGGTATTCTCTACCGCAGAGAATACCCCCTTTAGAACCCAAAGAGAGCGCAAGGGGCAAGCCCCTCGACCCCCGAACCGCTCATATTAAATCAGCTTTCAGCA
>OGHL01001682.1_pt1 | contig 12481 bp, 7 predicted proteins | sample 1571391 | NCBI WGS metagenome assembly OGHL01 (sample SAMEA2581948, study PRJEB24529) | metagenome | biome: Human gut stool | place: China | collected 2011 | reverse complement strand
TGCCGCACCTCGCTCGCCGTATCGGCACTTAGAATTATGCGGTATTGCCATAACATAAACGTTCGATTTTACGGAGAAAAGAGGAATCACTATGCGTGTTTTGATTGCTGCCGGCGGCACAGCCGGCCATATCAACCCGGCACTTGCCATTGCCGGAGCCTTAAAGGCGGCGGACCCCGCGGCCGAGATCCACTTTGCCGGGCGGAAAGAGGGCATGGAGTACGGCCTTGTAACCAAGGCAGGGTACCCGTTCCACCATATTGAGATCAACGGTTTCCAGCGCAAGCCAACCCTGAAGAACGTGGGCCGCAACGTGGTAGCGCTCTACCATCTGGCTCTGTCCGGCCCGCGCACGGCGGCTATCCTGAAAGAGGTCCGGCCCGATCTGGTCATCGGCTGCGGCGGTTATGTCAGCGGCCCGGTGGTGCGCGCCGCCGCCAAAAAGGGCATCAAGACCGCCATCCATGAGCAGAACGCATTCCCCGGTGTGACCAACAAGCTGCTGGCCAAGGATGTGGACGTGGTGTTTGCCGCTTCTGCCGCTGCGGTGGAAAAGCTTGGCGCGCCGGAGAAGACCCTTGTGGTTGGCAACCCTGTCCGCCCGGAAATTTTGAACCGTGACCGCGCCGCCGCCCGTGCTGCTGTGCACGCGGGGGACCGCACCGTGATTTTGAGCTTCGGCGGCTCTTTGGGGGCCCGCCGTATCAACGAGGTTGTGGCAGAGCTGTGCGCGTGGGAGCAGGCAAACGATCTGCCCGTGTTGCACCTGCACGCCACCGGCAGCCGCGGCGTAAAGCTGTTTGAGGACCTGGAAGCCAAGAACCACTTTGCCCCCGGTGCCAACCTTGTGGTAAAAGAATACATTGATAATATGCCGGATCTGCTGGCCGCGGCGGACCTTGTTATTTCCCGCTCCGGTGCGCTGACGCTGGCGGAGCTGGAAGCCATGGGCCGCGCGTCCATCCTGATCCCTAGCCCCAATGTGGCCGAAAACCACCAGTATTACAATGCACTGGAGCTGCAAAACGCCGGTGCCGCCATTGTGATTGAAGAAAAAGACCTGACCGGTATCAAGCTGATCGAAACCGTGCATGCCCTGTTGGCAGAGCCCGGCAAACTGACGGCCATGGGCACCGCCGCCAAGACCCTGGGCAACCCCAAGAGCCTGGAACTGATCACCGCAAAGCTGCTGGAACTGGTGAACGGAAAGTAACCTGCCGGAACAAACCGGCAGCAAATAAAAGCTGAAACACAGAAAGGAGGTACACCCCATGGACCGCAATCAGCGCAGCCGAAACCAGAAAAAAAGTGTACCTCCCCGCAAGGGTCAGCCCAGCCATCGCAACACCAAAAGCGCCCCGCCGCAGCGCAGCAGCCGCCCGGCGGGCAGCCAGCAGCGGCCAAAGGGCAGCGGCCAGCGTCCCGCAAAACAGCCCGAACGCCAGCCGCCCAAACAGCAGCAAAAGCGCCCCCGCCCCCAACAGAACCCCCAAAAGCCGGGGTACCGTTCCAGCGCGCCACAGGTGCAGCGCCGCGTTACCCGCGCGGAACAGCTGCGAATCCGCCGCCGCAAGGCCATCATCGGGGTGCTGTGCGTTTTGGCAGTGCTGGTGGTCGGCATTGTGCTTTCCATCAACCTGTTGTTCAAGGTGACGGATTTCCGGGTGGAAAATGCGGACCGCACCACCCCCGCCAATACCGGCATTTATACCGAACAACAGCTGATCGATGCAACCGGCATTCAGGTGGGGGATAACCTGTACGGTTTTTCCACCAAAGAAAAATCTGACCAGCTGTTGGCGCAGATGCCGTACCTGGATGTGGCAGTCGTCACCCGCCAGGCCCCCGGCACCGTGATCATCCGGGTGCAGCCTGCGGTGGAACGCTTTAAGATGGAGTATTCCGGCAGCTGGCTGGTGCTGAGCGAACAGCTGAAAGTGCTGCGTGTGGAGCCGGCAGAGCCGGATAATCTGGTGCAGCTGGATGCCCTGCTGCCAGAGGGCGCGGCCACCACGCCGGGCAGCTTCCTGACACTGGATGCCCCCAGCGAGCCGACCGCCCTGGCAACGGCCATGCCAAGCGGCACCGCAACGCCGGAAAATGCAGACGAAGCCGATACGGCACAGGAGACCCCCAACGAGGTGCTGAACGAACTGCTGGGCGAACTGGACCAGTATGGCCTGCTGGATGGCACCACGGTGCTGACCATGCAGAACATGACCGAGCTGAGCTTTTTGTATCAGGGCCGTGTGTCGGTCCAGCTGGGCACGGCAAACAATCTGGATTACAAGATCCGGTTTGCCGCCTATATCATTCTGGATACCGGTGGCGATGGCCTGGCAAGCAGTGACCGCGGTACGCTGGATGTTTCGGACCAGCAGACGGACGGCACCATTCAGCCGCGCTTTTTGCCGGCGGAAAACCCTGTGGCCACCCCGGAGCCGACCCCGGAACCCCCGGCAGAGGATACCACGGATGCTGCCGCCGATGCAGCGGCAGATGGTGCAGACCTGACTGCCGATGCGCCCCAGGATGACACCCAAAGCCAGGAATAAAAGAACAACCGATCCTGCCGATGCCGTTTCCAAGCGGTGCGGCAGGACTTTTTTTATCGCTGCCTGTAACAAAACGGCGGCCGCGGCCACCAATATCATGTAAGGCGCCTGAACAAAGCGAAAGGAGGTGGGCCAAAGCATGAAACTGCTGGAGCTGGAGGAACTGTACCGGCGCTACCGGATGGATCTGTACCGCTACCTCTGCTTTTTGACCCACGACCCTGTGCAGGCGGAAGACCTGTTGAGCGAAACATTTGTGCGGGTCATCAAGCGGCTGCCCACTTTCCGTGGAGAGTGCGAGGTAAAAACCTGGCTGTTTGGCATTGCACGCAATATCTGGCTGGAAAGCCTGCGCAGGCGGCACCAGTCCGTCAGCCTGGACGATTTGATGGAACGCTACATAACCGATGATGCCCTGACCGAAACCACCGCCGCCCGCCAAAAGCTGCGCCGCGTGCAGGCTTTGCTGCAGCAAAAGGACGAGCGCACCCGCAGCGTGGTATACCTGCGGGCGCAGGGGTATTCGTACCAGGAAATTGCCCAAAAACTGCAAATAACCGAAGCATCCGCGCGGGTGGTGGAGCACCGTACCCGCGCCTGGCTGAAAGCAACTCTGCAAAAGGAGGGATACGACGAATGACGCAAGAAAAAGAAACAAACCGGCAAGCAGAACAGGGAAAAGCAGAAACCGAAATTCCCTGCGCGGTCTGCCGGGATTTGATCCCGCTGGTGCAGGATGGCGTTGCCAGCCCGGAAAGTGAAGCGCTGGTAAAAGCCCACCTGCAAACCTGCCCGGAATGCCGCACCCTGTGGCAGGCGGGCGGCGGGCAGGCCCTGCCACAAAGCCTGCCCGCACCCGATGATGCCCGCCTGCTGCAAAAGATCCGCCACAAATACAATACCGGCCTGCTGATGTTTGCAGCGCTGGGCATGGGCTTTGGGGTGCTGACAAGTTACGGCGAACATTCCAACTGGATCATCCTGATTTTCCCGTTCGTGTGCGCCGCGGCAGTGTACCAGGACCCCCAGATGTGGAAATTGCTGCTGGCAGTGGGGGAGGGCATTGCCCTTTGCGCGCTGCTGCGGACCTTCGTGCGTTATTGGCAGTATGGGGCCACCCTGATGGAGTACCCGGTTACCCTAATTGTGTACAGCGTTTTTATGCTGGGGCTGTGCGGCGTTGGCTGCCTGATTGGCTGGCTGCTGAACTATGCCAGCGGGAAAGGAGAGAAAAAACATGAAAGTGAAAAGTAAGCGGAAGATGGCAGGCATTCTGGCGGCGGTGCTGATTGCTTTGGTGCTGCTGGCCTTTGACTGCATCAACGGCGACCCCATCAGCGAGCGCTGGGCCATGCACCGGGCCATACAGTTTGCGGAAAAACTTTACCCGGACCAGACTTTTACGGCAGAAAACGCAGGTTCGATGCGGGGATTCTGCTATACAACCAGAGTGCAGTCCCAGCAAAGCAAGGATACCTGGTTTTATGTGGAAACGCACTTTTGGCTTTTTACCAGTGATATCTATACGATCGACCACACCCAGTACATAGATGCGCGGCTTAATACATCTAATCGCATGGAGCTGGAGGCGCAGGATGAGGTGGCACCGGTCCTGGTTGATGCTTTGTCGGAATACGACATTCCCTACGATGAAGCGGAGCAGTGCGTGATGGTGATTCTGCCGTATGAATCAGGGAAAAATGCCTTTGATCTGGGCATGGAATACCAGCAGTGGCTGCCATTGGACGCCCCGTTTGAAAAAGACATTTTGCAGCATATACCGGCCAAACTGTGGGTCACGATTGAAACCACATCGCAGCCCCAGCAGGCGGATTTCCAGCCTGCCCTGCAAAAAATAAAAGCCGCCTGCGAAGCAAACGGCTACCATTTTGCCACCTATAATGTGACCATGATCCAGCGGGATATCCCCTATGAGACCGCTCTTGCCCAATGCATAGAATCCGGCGATGTGGCGGCGGGGGAGATTTGAAGCATGATAATAAAGCCATCATTTACGGTGCGGTAGGGCGGGATGCCCTTATCCCGCCGTGGAGAAACTTTGCCGGTTGCGGCAAACGCCGCAAATAATTTGTAGGGGACGATGCTCGTCATCGTCCCGTGAACGGGCCGTGGCCAATCATTTACCCCCACATATGGCAAACGACCGCTGGCGCACAATGTGCGCCCCTACGGGTGGGATGTATGGTAAATGATGATTGCGCGTTATAAAACGCGCTCTGTAGGGAACGGTCTTGATCGTTCCGAAAACCATAAATTAGATGTATGATGGAATATAATCCCCCTAAAACTCAAAAAGGCTGCTCCTTCAACCGAAGAAGCAGCCTTTCGCTTATTCATCCAATCATGATGCTATCGTAATCTTATAATTCCTCAAGCCCAAATAAATCAAACATTCAGCTCCACATGCTGGCCAAGATCCTCTTTGTTGGCGTCCAGCACGGGACGGATAACTTCGGCCAGGAACTCTTCCACCTGCTGCGGGGCGCGGCCGGTGAAATCTTCGGGGCTCAGCTCGGCCTCGATCTCCTCGCGGGTCAGACCGAATGCAGGGTCAGCTTCCACGCGGGCAATCATATCATTGGGCTTGCCCTCCTGCTTGACCACAGCGGCAGCGGCCACGGCGTGCTCGCGCAGGCGCTCGTGCAGCTCCTGGCGGTCGCCGCCTTTCTTGACGGCTTTCATCATGATGTTCTCGCTGGCCATGAACGGCAGCTCAGCCATCACGCGGCTGCGGACAACCTTGGGATAAACCACCAGCCCGTCCGAAACATTCAGCAGAATGTTCAGGATGGCATCAGCGGCCAAAAAGCCCTCAGCCATGGCGATGCGCTTGTTGGCGGAATCGTCCAGCGTGCGCTCAAACCACTGGGTGCCGGCGGTGATGGCGGGGTTCAGCACATCCACCATCAGGTAGCGGGAAAGCGCGCAGATGCGTTCGCAGCGCATGGGGTTGCGCTTGTACGGCATGGCGGAAGAACCGATCTGGTTCTTTTCAAACGGCTCCTCCATCTCCTTAAAGTTGGCCAGCAGGCGGATGTCGGTGGCCATCTTCATGGCACTCTGGGCAAGACCGGCAATGGCGGAAAGCACATTGTAGTCCACCTTGCGGCTGTAGGTCTGGCCGCAGACGGGCACAACCTTGTCAAAGCCCATCTGGGCGCACACATCGGCTTCCACTGCCTTGACCTTGGCAGAATCGCCGTTGAACAGCTCAATAAAGCTGGCCTGGGTGCCGGTGGTACCCTTAACGCCGCGCAGGGCCAGCTGGCTGATCTGGTGGTCAATCTCCTGCAGGTCCATGTAGAACTCGTTCATCCACAGGGTAGCGCGCTTGCCAACGGTGGTCAGCTGGGCGGGCTGGCAGTGGGTGTAAGCCAGGCAGGGCATATCCTTGTACTGCTCGGCAAAATCGGCCAGGTTGGACAGCACGCCGATCAGCTTTTTGCGCACCAGCTGCAGGCCTTCGCGCATGATGATAACATCGGTGTTATCGCCAACATAGCAGCTGGTAGCACCCAGGTGGATGATACCCTTTGCCTTGGGGCACTGCAGGCCGTAAGCGTAAACATGGCTCATGACATCGTGGCGCACCAGCTTTTCGCGGGCAGTGGCTTCCTCGTAATTGATGTCGTCCTTGTGGGCTTCCAGCTCGGCAATCTGTTCATCGGTAATGTCCAGGCCCTGCTTCTGCTCAGCCTTGGCCAGCGCAATCCACAGCCTGCGCCAGGTGCGGAACTTGTTATCGTCCGAGAAAGTATACTGCATCTCATCGGAAGCATAACGGGTGGAAAACGGAGAAATATAACGATCATGTGCCATTGGTCGGGTTTCCTTTCTTACAGCATGTCTTACAGTTTGAAGTAGTTCACGCCGCCTTCAAAAATCGGCTGGTACTTGTCGCCGGTAACGTTTTTGTACAGGCTGTCGCCGCTGCGCTCAGAATGGCCCATCTTGCCGAACACGCGGCCGTCCGGGCTGGTAATGCCCTCAATGGCCAGCACAGACCCGTTGGGGTTGTAGCGCATATCCATGGTGGGCACGCAGTTCAGGTCAACATACTGGGTGGCAACCTGGCCGTTGTTGATCAGCTGCTGCAGCAGGCCGTCATTGCAGACAAAGCGGCCTTCGCCGTGGCTGATGGCGATCAGGTGTTCATCATCCACATTGCATTCGCTCAGCCAGGGGCTCTTGTTGGAAGCTACGCGGGTGCGCACCAGCATGCTCTGGTGGCGGTGGATGGTGTTAAAGGTTAGGGTCGGGTCGTTCTCGGTAATTGGGCGGATCTCGCCATAAGGCACAAGGCCCAGCTTAATCAATGCCTGGAAGCCGTTGCAGATGCCGAGTGCCAGGCCGTCACGCTGGTTCAGCAGACGGTTGACGGCATCGGCCACAGCGGGGTTGCGGAAGAACGCCGCAATGAACTTGGCGGAGCCGTCCGGCTCATCGCCGCCGGAAAAACCGCCCGGCAGCATCAGAATCTGGCTCTGGTCAATCTCTTTCACCAGGGCTTCGCAGCTGGCGGCAACGTCGGCGGGGGTCAGGTTCTTCAACACCAGAATGTGCGGGTCGCCACCGGCGCGGCGGAATGCGCGTGCAGTGTCGTATTCGCAGTTGGTACCGGGGAACACAGGGATGATAACGCGCGGGGTGGCCAGGCGCACAGCCGGGGCAACGCGCTGGAAGCAGTTGACCTTGTATTCCAGGGATTTGACTTCCTTGCCAGCCTTGAGGTAGGGGAAGACAGGCTGCAGCTTTGCTTCCCATACATCCTGCAGGTGCTGCAGGTCGATGTTTTCGCCGTTGACGTTGATGACGTAATCCACGGTGGTGGAACCGAGGAATTCACCGGCAGAAGCATCCAGAAGCTCCAGAATAACTGCGCCATAGCAGGGCTTGAACAGGTCGTCCAGGTTGATATCGCGGCTCAGGGACAGGCCTACGTGGTTGCCGACGCACATCTTGAACAGTGCTTCGGCAATGCCGCCGTAACCCGGCGTTGCTGCGGCCAGCACCTTGCCTTCGTCGATCATCTGCTCCACGATCTTGTAGATGGAAAGCAGGCTGCCGATCTCCGGCATGCCGTCCTTGTACTGCGGCTTCAGGATGACAACAGAGCTGTTGGCTTTCTTGAACTCAGGGCTCATGACGTTGGCGGTGTTGCCAATGGCGGTGGCAAAGCTGACCAGCGTGGGGGGAACATCCAGGCCTTCAAAGCTGCCGGACATACTGTCCTTGCCGCCGATGGAAGCAATGCCAAGGCCCATCTGGGCATCCAGCGCGCCAAGCAGGGCGGCCAGCGGCTTGCCCCAGCGTTCGGGGGCAGTGTTCAGGTGCTCAAAATATTCCTGGAAAGTCAGGTACATATCCTTGTGGCGGAAACCGGCGCAAACCAGTTTGGTTACGCTTTCCACAACGGCCATGTAAGCGCCGCGGTAGGGGTCCGCTTCAGTCAGATAGGGGTTAAAGCCCCAGGCCATGCCGGAGCAGGTGGTGGTTTCGCCATCCACCGGCAGTTTGGCAGCCATGGCCATGGTGGGGGTCAACTGGTATTTACCGCCGTAAGGCATCAGCACGGTGGAAGCGCCGATGGTGGAGTCAAACCGCTCGCCCAGGCCTTTCTGGCTGCAAACGTTCAGGTCGCCAACCAGGTTTTCCAGCTTTTCGGCAAAGGTGGAACCGGCCCACTGGGGCTGCCATACCGTGCCGGGCAGAACATGCACATCGGCATGGCGCTCGGCACCGTTGGAGTTCAGGAACTCGCGGGAAAGGTCCACGATGGCAACGCCGTTCCAGTTCTCGCGCATCCGCTTTTCCTCGGTAACGGTAGCAACCACGGTGGCTTCCAGGTTTTCCTCATTGGCAAGGGCAATGAACTTTTCGGCATCCTCAGCGGCAACGGCAACAGCCATGCGCTCCTGGCTTTCGCTGATAGCCAGCTCGGTGCCGTCCAGGCCCTCGTACTTCTTGGTAACTTTGTTCAGGTCAATGTTCAGGCCGTCGGCCAGCTCGCCGATGGCAACGGAAACGCCGCCTGCGCCAAAGTCGTTGCAGCGCTTGATCATGCAGCAGGCGTCCTCGCGGCGGAACAGGCGCTGCAGCTTACGCTCAATGGGGGCGTTGCCCTTCTGCACCTCAGCACCGCAGGTTTCCAGGCTGGTCAGCTTGTGGGCCTTGCTGGAGCCGGTAGCGCCGCCAATGCCGTCACGGCCGGTGCGGCCGCCCAGCAGGATGATCACATCGCCGGGCTGGGGCTCTTCGCGGCGGACATGGCTGGCCGGGGTAGCACCCACAACAGCGCCGATCTCCATACGCTTTGCCACATAGCCGGGGTGGTACAGTTCAGCAACCTGGCCGGTGGCAAGGCCGATCTGGTTGCCATAGCTGGAATAACCGGCAGCAGCAGTGGTAACCAGCTTGCGCTGGGGCAGCTTGCCGGGCATGGTTTCGGCAACCGGCTTGAGCGGGTCGCCTGCGCCAGTCACGCGCATGGCCTGGTAAACATAGCTGCGGCCGGACAGCGGGTCACGGATGGCACCGCCGATGCAGGTAGCAGCGCCGCCGAACGGCTCAATCTCAGTGGGATGGTTGTGGGTCTCGTTCTTGAAGAGGAACAGCCAATCCTGCAATTCGCCGTCCACATCGCACTTGATTTTGACGGTGCAGGCATTGATCTCTTCGCTCTCGTCCAGGTTCTGCAGGATGCCGCGCTGTTTCAGGGCCTTGGCGCCGATGGTGGCCAGGTCCATCAGGGTGCGGTTCTTTTTATCGCGGCCGGTCTCGGCACGCAGGGCCATGTAACGGTCAAATGCAGCCTGCACAACTTCGTCGTCAATCTTGACATCGTTCAGGATGGTGCCGAAGGTGGTGTGACGGCAGTGGTCAGACCAGTAGGTATCGATCAGGCGGATTTCGGTAATGGTCGGGTCGCGCTGTTCAGATTTGAAGTAGTTCTGGCAGAACACAATGTCGGCGTGGTCCATGGCCAGGCCCTTTTCATTGCGGAAATTCTCCAACGCAGCGTCATCCAAAGCGCAGAAGCCGTTCAGGGTTTCCACAGCGGTGGGCACGGCAAATTCCATTTTCAGGGTATCGCGGGTGTCCAGGCTGGCCTCGCGGGCTTCCACCGGGTTGATGACGTACTTCTTGATGGCTTCCAGATCCTCTGCGCTCAGCTCGCCGTCCAGCAGGTAGATGCGGGCACTGCGCACAGACGGACGCTCGCCCTGGCTCAGCAGCTGGATACACTCGGAAGCAGAATCTGCACGCTGGTCAAACTGGCCGGGCAGATACTCCACAGCAAACACCGTCTTGGCGGTGGGCAGCTCGGTATAGGTCACATCGACTGGCGGTTCGCTGAACACGGTGGGGATGGCTTTCTCAAACAGGTCGCGGTCAATGCCTTCCACATCATAGCGGTTCAACAGGCGCAGAGCTTTCAGGCCCTTAATGCCAACCAGCTCAACCAGTTCATGCTTCAGGCCCTGGGCTTCGCCGTCAAAGCCGGGCTTTTTTTCTACATAAATGCGGTAAACCATTCTTGTTTAACCCTCCTGTGCTTTCATTGCCGCAAGGGCACGGGCACCAATATCACTGCGGCGGTGCAGTTTGTCAAAATGGATGCAGTCAGCAGCGGCGTAAGCCTTTTTCAGGGCTTCGGGCAGGGTGGTGGCGGTTGCCGTTACACCCAGCACGCGGCCGCCGTTGGTAACCAGCTTGCCATCCTTGATGGCGGTACCGGCATGGTACACGGTCACATCGGCAGCACCGGGCACCTGGCCATTCTCCAGGCCGGTGATCTCCTTGCCCTTTTCATAGGCAACGGGGTATCCGCCGGAAGCCAGCACCACACAGGCGGCAGCGCCATCGCTGAACTTGACCTCGGTCTTGTCCAGCGTGCCGTTGGTGCAGGCCTGCATCACGGTCAGCAGGTCGCTTTCCAGCAGGGGCAGTACTACCTGGGTTTCGGGGTCGCCAAAGCGGCAGTTGTATTCAATCACCTTGGGGCCGTCCGGGGTCAGCATCAGGCCAAAGTACAGGCAGCCCTTAAAGGGGCAACCCTCTGCCTGCATGGCGGCAACCGTAGGCAGGAAAATCTTCTCCATGCACTCGGCGGCAATGGCGGGGGTGTAGCAGGGGTTGGGGGCAACGGTGCCCATGCCGCCGGTGTTCAGGCCCTCGTCATGGTCCAAAGCGCGCTTGTGGTCCATGCTGGAAACCATCGGCTTGACGGTTTTGCCATCACAGAAGGACAGCACGCTGACTTCCGGCCCGGTCAAAAATTCTTCCACCACAACATGGTTGCCGGAAGCGCCGAACTTTTTGTCCAGCATGATTTCCTTTACGCCATTGGCGGCTTCCTGCTCATTCTGGCAGATCAGCACGCCTTTGCCCAGCGCCAGGCCATCCGCCTTGATAACAACCGGGTACTTGCCCTTGCTGCGGATGTAATCCATCACCTTGGCGGGGTCGTCAAAGGTTTCATAGCCGGCGGTGGGAATGCCGTATTTTTTCATCAGGTCCTTGCTGAACACCTTGCTGGCTTCAATGCGGGCGGCAGCGGCATCCGGGCCAAAAGCAGGGATGCCCACCTTGGCCAAAGCATCCACCATGCCAAGGGCAAGGGGATCGTCCTGTGCAACAACAACATAATCAAAGGCTTCTGCCTTGGCAAAGGCGACCATGGCGTCTACATCCGTTGCAGGGATGTTTTTGCAGGTGGCATCGTAACCAATGCCGCCGTTGCCAGGGGCACACCAGATATCGCCGCAGTCGGGGCTTTTTTTCAGCGCGCGGATAATGGCGTGTTCACGCCCGCCGCCGCCAACAACCAGAATTTTCATGGCAAACTCCTTGTTGTAATAAATAAGAAAGAATAAATAATAAAGAATAATGAAGGTGTGCCGCATGCGGCACGGTTTTGGATATTAGAACTCTAATATTTTATAAGCGGTGCGCAGCGCCGCGGTCCACCTTCATTTTAATTATTTTTTATTAACTATTCTTTTCCCAATTTTTTTACGAAAAAATTGGGAACTTAGTGATGGAACAGCCGGATACCACAGAACGCCATGGCAATGCCGTACTTGTTGCAGGTGGCAATAACCTGATCATCGCGGATGGAGCCGCCCGGCTGCACAATGGCGGTCACACCGCTGCGGCGGGCGCGCTCAATGTTGTCCCCAAAGGGGAAGAATGCATCACTGCCCAGGGCAACATTCGTTACCTTGCTCAGCCAGGCTTTCTTTTCCTCGGCAGTCAACGGGGCAGGCTGCACAGTAAAGGTTTCGGCCCAAACGTCATCCCCAATCACATCCTCCGGGGTATCGCCGATGTAAACATCAATAGCGTTGTCGCGGTTGGGCTTTGCCACATCGTCACGGAAGGGCAGGTTCAGCACCTTATCCATGTGGCGCAACTGCCAGTTGTCGGCCTTCTGACCGGCCAGACGGGTGCAGTGGATGCGGCTCTGCTGGCCGGCACCCACGCCGATGGTCTGGCCGCCTGCGGTGTAGCAGACACTGTTGGACTGGGTGTATTTCAGGGTGATGAGGGCAATGATCAGGTCCCGCTTCTGCTCCTCGGTCACGCTCTTGTTCTCGGTGACCCAGTTGGTCAGCATGGTGTCGGCGTTGATGGTCAGCTCGTTGCGGCCCTGCTCAAAGGTGATGCCGTACACCTGCTTGTGTTCCACAGGGGCGGGCTTGTAGTCAGGGTCAATGGCCACCACATTGTAGTTGCCCTTTTTCTTACCGGCCAGAATGGTCAGAGCCTCCGGCTCATAACCGGGGGCAATGATGCCGTCAGAGACCTCATGCTGGATGAGCTTTGCGGTGGGCACATCGCAGACATCGGAGAGGGCGATCCAGTCGCCAAAGGAGGACATGCGGTCAGCACCGCGGGCACGG